>Ga0307469_10000408_pt1 | contig 15896 bp, 14 predicted proteins | sample atmos_gasesAM2C__FD_203084 | JGI IMG/M metagenome (GOLD analysis project Ga0307469, IMG submission 203084) | Hardwood forest soil microbial communities from Morgan-Monroe State Forest, Indiana, United States - atmos_gasesAM2C_515 | ecosystem: Environmental > Terrestrial > Soil > Temperate...
GTACGTGCTCGTCGCCGTGCGGCTCGAGCGCACGCACGAGCGTCGGCGACACGCCGAGGATGTTGATGCGGTGGCGCTCGACCATCTCCCACAGACGGGACGGCGTCGGGAAGTTCGGTGCCCCGTCGTACAGGAACACGGTGCCGCCGAGAGCAAGCGTCCCGACCATCTCCCACGGCCCCATGATCCAGCCCGGATCGGTGAACCAGAAGAGCGTCTCGTCCGGTTGGTAGTCGGTCTGATACGCGACCTCCGCCGCGATCTTCACGAGGAAGCCGCCGTGCACGTGCACGGACCCCTTCGGCCGTCCCGTCGTGCCGGACGTGTACGCGATCATGCACGGGTCCTCGGCCCCCGTGTCCTCGAGCGAATCGTCCGGGCCGCCGAGCGAATCCCACGATCCGGACCCTTCCCGCCCTCCGGCGTGGCCGACCCGCGGCACCACGACGACGTGCTCGACGCCGGTTTCGCGTGCGACCTCTTCCATCCGCACGAGCGAACCACGCCGGTAGAACGCATCGGCGCACACGATGACCTTCGCTTTCGCGTCCTGCAGTCGCACGGCGATCGCCGAGGCGGCGAACCCGGAGAACACCGGCACCACGATCGCGCCGACGTGGCAGCACGCCATGAACGTCACGACGGCCTCGGGGATCATCGGGAGATACATCCCGACGGCGTCGCCCCTGCCGACACCGAGCGAACGGAGGCCGGCGGCGACGCGCTTCACCTCCGACGAGAGCTCCTCGTACGACAGCGTCCGGACGATGCCCTCTTCGCCCTCGAAGACGATCGCCGTGCCGCTTTGGCGGTGGACGCAGTTCTGCGCGATGTTGATACGTCCGTCGTTGAACCACGTCGCCCACGGGGTGCCGCGTGACGTGTCGAGGACGCTCGAGTACGGCGTCGAGAACTCGAGACCCAGGTCGTCGATCACGGCAGGCCAGAACCACTCGATGTCGTCGCGCGAGCGCTGCAGGAGGTCGGCGTACGACCCGAGTCCGTGCGTGCGAGCGAGCCGCGTGACGTTTGCGCGCTCGATCGCTTCGTCCGGCGGGTTCCACACGTAGTCGGGCATGTACCCTGGCTATCACATGCACGTGAAGATCACCTACTGCTGGGAGTGCGGCTACGGCGATCAGGTCGTCGACCTGACGCGCAAGCTCCTCGTCGCCTTCGAGGACAAGATCGAAGACCTCACGATCGTCCCGGGGGCCGACGGCATCTTCGACGTCGAAGTGGACGGCAAGCTCGTCCATTCGAAGCACAAGTCCGGATGGTTCCCCGAGTGGGACGAGCTGAAGGCGAAGCTCAGCGCGTAGGTTGCACCGAACGGATCCGTCCGGACAGCGCACGCGCGAGCACGCGCCAACCGGCTGGCTGCTCGGCGAACTCCGCGAAGTCGACTCGCGACGCAACCAGCGCGCGGACGTTCTCGCTCGCGGTGACCGTCGCCGAGCGCGGTTCGCCGTCCATGAGCGCCATCTCGCCGACGACCTCGCCGGGGCCGAGGATCGCCAGGGTCCTGTCACGAAGCGTCACGCGGACGCTTCCGTCGACGATCACGTACGCCTGCTGTCCGATATCGCCCTCGCGCATGAGGACGGAGCCCTTCGCGTAGTCGATCTCGTCGAAGAGCTTCGCCAGTGCGACGAGGTCCTTCGCCGGTACGTCCGCGAGCTCAGGGAGGCACCTCAGCGCCTCCGCCTTGCGCAGTTTGCCCTGCCTCAGCCCCATCAGAAGGCTCCTTCGCGCCCGGCGACCATCCACACGCGAGCAGTATCGGTCGCCCCGCCGCGCAGGACCATGTCCTTCGACACATTCGCCGGCGCTCTACGTCACATCTATTCGGCTTCGTACCGCGAGAACCCGACGGCCCCGTCGATCAATTCGCGTGTGATGTCGGCGTGTCCGGCGTGCCGTGCAGTTTCCTCGAGCATGTGCTGGAGCACCCAGCGCACGCTGTAGCCGGGCTCTCCGTCACAAGACGAATCGACCTCGTAGCGACCGATGATCTCATTGGACCCGGCGCAGGCCTTCCGATACTCCGCGATCGCGTCGTCGACAGACAGCGCGATATCTCCGAACTCGCTCTCACGGTCTCGCCGGATGTTCGGACCGGCGATGACACTTTGGAACCAGTTCCGCTCGACGCCGGTGAGATGGACGATGAGGTTCAGGAGCGAATTCGCACCCGGCGTCGGACGGAACCGAGCCTGCTCTTCGGACAGGCCCTCGATCTTGTGGATCATCACGTCGCGATATAGGTCGAGGAAGCCGACGATCATCGTCTTCTCGTCGGCGTGTCCGGCGGGCCATCCGGACACCTAATCGCGCAATTCTTCGGGCATGTCGTTCGTCTTCGAGAGCTTCCAGTCCGGGTCGCGCTTCTCGAGGAACGCGGTGATCCCTTCGCGCGCGTCTGCCTGACGGCCCGTCCACCCGAAGAGCTTCGACTGGAAGCGCTGAGCGTGTCCGCCGTCGATCTCTTCGAGGAACTGGTAGGCGAGCTTCTTCGTGATCGCCGCGGACACCGGAGCGACGTTCGTCGCGATGTCGTGCGCCATCTCGAGCGCGGTCGGGAGCACCTGATCCTTCGGGACGCTGCGCGACACGAGTCCCCACTCCTCGGCGAGCTTGCCCGAGAAGATGCGCGCCGTCAGCAAGAGGTCCATCGCGCGCGAGAGTCCGATGAGCTTCGGCAGGTACCAGAGCAGGTCGGCGTCCGGCATGACGCCGCGACGGTTGAAGACGAAGCCGAGCTTCGCGTCCTCGGCGGCGATACGGAGGTCGTACGCGATCGGCATCGTGAGCCCGGCCCCCACCGCGGCGCCGTTGATCGCAGCGATGACCGGCGTCCGTAGGTCCTGCACACCTTTCCTAGGTCCGGGGTAACGCTCCGCGAGCTCGCGGCGGTTGCCGAGGGCGTCGCCGGCGAAGGTGTCACCGCCGCCGCCCTGTTGGAAGTCGGCGCCGGCACAGAAGGCGCGTCCCGCACCCGTCACGATGATGGCTCGGATGCCGTCGTCGAGATCGCACTGGTTGAAGTAGTGCGTGAGCTCGACGGACATCTGCCACGTCCACGCATTCATGCGATCCGGACGATTCAGTGTCGCGATCGCAACGGGTCCGTCCCGCTCGACCAGGATCTGCTCGTACGTCACCCCAACGTCGGTCGTCATGCAGCTCCTCCCCTCTCGCTACAGCAGACCGCGCAGGTGCGCGGTCTCGTTCAAGCTCACCACCGTTCGTATCCCTCGACGCGACGCGGCAACGCGATGCACGGACGCGTATGCCGGCTCGAAGAACAAGCTCCGCTCGAGGCCGAGGACGTTCGCGAGCGCAACGTTGATCACGCCGCCGTGACAGACGGCGAGCACCCGTTGGCCCGGATGCGCTTCGATCATGCGCTGCATCGCGTCCACGACGCGCGGCTTGAACTCGTGTGCATCCTCGACGACGTCTTCGAGACGGTCCTCCGCGAGCGCACGCCAGTGCGCCTGCAGGTCGGGGTCGGTCGTCGTCTTCAGCTCCTCGACGGGGATATAGAACTCCGCCTTGCGGTCGTACTCGGCGATCCCCTCTTCGGGCGCGACCTCGAGCCCTGCCTTCGAAGCGATCGCTGCCGCCGTCTGCTGGGCGCGCTGCATGGGTGATGCGTAGATCGCGTCGAAGGACTCCGCCGAGAGGAACTCCGCGACGGCATGCGCCTGTTCGAGCCCACGTTCGGTCAGCGGCGGGTCGGCCGGACCTTCGGCGACGACGATCCGCACCGGTTCGGCATGGCGGACGAAGACGAGTTCCATGTCACTCCTCGAGTACGAGGCCGAGGGTCAGCAGGAACGTATCTTACGTGTCTGCTTGAAGCTCGTGACCCTCGAGGAGGCGCTGGGCGAGCAGCTCGAGCTTGGCCACCGCTTCGGGATCGCACTCGCCGCACACGCGAACGATGGCCAGCTTCAACGTCCGGATGGTCTCGGCCTCCTCGCCGCAGCGGCGACAGGCGTGGAGATGCTTGTCGAGCACGCGCGCGGTGTGCCCGTGGGGTACCTCTCCGTCGACGATCTCCTGCACGCGCTCGAGCGTCTGCCGGCAAAGCGCGTAGTCGCGCCGCTGGCGCCAGGGTCTCGTCCACGGGATCCACGCGACGACGGTCATCGTTGCGTCTGCGGATCGAGGGTGGTTCCGCGAAGCGACTTGCGCAGTCGTTCGCGTCCGCGGTGGAGGCGGCTCATCACGGTGCCGATCGGGATATCGAGGACGTCCGCAGCTTCCTGATAGGTCATGCCTTCGACGTCGACCAGTTGGATCAATGTGCGGAATGACGGCGGGAGCCCGTCGAGCGCGTTCTTGAGGTTCTCGTCGACGACCTGCGACAGGATGATGTCCTCGGGGTTCGAGACCTCCCCGGGGTCGGGCTCGGGCTCGATCGGTGAATCGTCCGCCTGAAGGAATTCGCGGTTGCGCTGGTCGCGATTGATCGCGGTGTTGCGTGCGATGCGCGTCAGCCACGCGCGGGGGAACTTGCCGTCGAAGCGGTCGATCGCGCGGAAGGCTTTGACGAGCGTCTCCTGCGCGAGGTCGTCGGCTTCCGCCTGCGAGTGCGACATCGCGCGCGCGATCCGGGCGAGGAACGACATCTCCGGAACGATGAGTTCCTCGAAGCGCTTGCGCTGGGTCTCGAGGTCGGTCGCCATGGGGTCAGGAACAACGAGGATACCCGTCGCCGGAGCCTCGAGCGTCGCGTTCACCCTTAGGGAACACCTGCCCCCGGCGAGGGATTCCTAGTAGTTCGAGGGCAGCATCGCCACGACGCGCGGGAAGACGAGGACCCAGATCCCGACTGAGCCGACCAGCGAGATCGCCATGTACGTCGCGAGGCGCGTGTACTTCTTCGACAGCGCCAGGGAGCCGAGGGCCGACGCCACCGCGAGTGCGGCGAGAGCGAGAACGTCCGTTCCGAACTGTGCCTTCGTACTGCGCTGCGCGACACCGTTCGGTCCGGTCTCGGCGGGATTCGCCTGGACGAGGCCGGCGCCGACGTAATCCGCGTGCGCGATCAGTCGTTGCGTCGCGGAAAACCGCGGGTTGCACGTGGTGAGCGTGAGTTCGCGGCGTCCGTGCTGCTCGACCACTGCGAACCCTGCCGTCGGATCGACGACCTCTTCGCCGCGGACGCGGTAGCGGTACCGGACGCGCCCGGACACGAGGTCGATCATGTCGCCCTTCTGCAGCTCATTGAGGTTCCAGAACGGCGCGAGGTACGTCGTGCGGTGTCCGGAGATCGCGACGTTGCCGTCCTCACCGGGATACAACGCGCCGTCCGTGCATTCGCCCGGGCCGACCTGGCCGCTCACAGCTTTGCAATCGGGGAACAGGCCCGGACCGAGCTTCAGCTGGTCGACGCCCACGCCGTAGACGACGGCGACGTCGAGGGCGATCCTCGGGATCTTCAACTCGAACAACGGTTCCGCGATCCTCGGCTGCACCTTCGGACGACCCGGCGGGATCGGTCCGCCCTTCGCGATATCGGCTTCACTGACGATCGACTTCGTCGCCAGCACGTTCTTCGCCTTGTTCTGCTGCTGGTGCGTGTACACGCCGGTCCCCCATAGCAGGTACCCGGTGAAGAACAGCAGCAGGAGTCCGGATGCGACGAACACGCGCCCCACGATCCCGATCGCGTAGACGACGCGTTCGACGGCGCTACGGCGCCGCTTCCTGCGCGTCCTGGGTGGCTCCATGGTCATCGTCATATCTGCGGCTCCGGCTTCGCCTCCGCCGTGGCTTTGGCGCTCTCAGTTTTCCACAGTTTGCCGAGTTCGAGGCGTTCTGCGGGAGGCGGGTGGCTGAGCCGGACGTACCGCCACCACGTCGGCGCGAGGTCGATGAGGTTCCGCGTCGAAAGGCCGTGCTCGGTCTCCACGAACGCGTCGTAGTCCTTTGTGACGTCGAGCGCGAAGACGTCGGCCTGGCGCTCGTGGGCCCGCGAAAGCCAGGACGTGACGAAGCCCATCAGCGGGAAGAGGATGAGGAACACACCGAGCAGTAACGGGATCGCTGCCGGATCACGAAGCGACGAGACACCGGCCCACCGGAACAGTGTCGACCACTTCATGACGAGATGGAGGACGTAGAACAGGACGAAGGTGAGCACCCCCGCGACGACGAGTGTTCGTGGGATGTGTCGCCGCTTCCAGTGTCCGATCTCATGCCCGACAACGCTCGCGATGACGTCCGGCGACTGCGCGAGCAGATTGTCGTAGAGCACGATCTTCTTCGTGCTGCCGAACCCCGCGAAGTAGGCGTTGTCCTTCCGGGTGCGCTTGGACGCGTCCATGACTTCGATCGCTTTGATCCGCAGACCCTGGCTGTGCGCGAGCCCGCGGAGTCGTGTGCCGAGTGATTCGTCCTCGAGCGGCGTGAACTTGTTGAAGATCGGTGCGATGACGACCGAGAACAGGAACGCGAGCAGCCCGGTGAAGGCGAAGAACACCGCCCACCCGTAGAGCCACCAGAGGTCCGTTGTGCGGATCAGCCACCACAGTGGCAAGAGCAGCACGGTCTGCAAGACGACGCCGAGGACCAGACCTTTGAGCTGGTCTGAGACGAAGCCCCCGGGGGTCTCCGTCGAGAAGCCCCACTTCTTCTCGTGCGAGAACGTCGTCCAGATCGTGACAGGGAGGTCGATGATCTCGCCGACGATGGTGAATCCAAGAACGATCGCGAAGAACCGGAGGATCCACGACGACGTGCTGAAGGCGTCGGCGAACCTTGGCGCCGCGTGCGTGAAGATGATCGCGAGGAGCAGCGCCGCATTCAGCGCGAGCGAGATCGCCCGTGCGACGTTCAGCGGACGCTGGTAGTCCTTGGCCTTACGGACCTCCGCCGGCTCGAACCACTCCGCTGGATCGGCCGGGATCCGCCGATAGGTATTGATCATGTTCGGGTCACGATACTGGCTCGGGTTCGAAGTGCACCGTCACTATTCGTACGTCAGGGAACGCCTCGTGGATCTCCGACTCGACCGCGAGCGATGCCTCGTGGACGTCGGCGATGGATGTGTCCGGAGGTGCTTCGCAATGCAGGACGAGGTGCGTCCCGTCGCCGGCTTCGCTGATCGCGACCTCGTGACAGCGCGAGATGGGCGGGTGGCGCTCGGCGATCGCCTGCACCGCGGCTTCGAGTCCGGGGTTGCGAACGGCTATACCGCGCATCGCTTGGAGCTCGTGCGGCTCGAGGTGGATCTCGATGCGCGCGAGGTTGTCGATCTCTCGACGGAGCTCGGCCTCGAGCTCGTCGGTGATCGCGTCCGCATCGCGGAGCGTCGTCATCGGCGGAACCTTCGCGTGGAGCATCAGCCAGATCCCCTCCGGATGGGCGAGCGCGAGCACGTTGTGGACCTGATCGGCCATGCCGATGCGGTTCGCGACGGCGAAGGTACGCGCGACGATGTCCTCGCCTCGAGCGCTCGGCTCGACGTGCACCGTCGCCGTCGCGCCGGGAACGGCGTCCGCGACGGCGGCTTCGATCGCCTCGGTGATCTCGTGTGACTGCTCGACGGACGACGTTCGCCCAACTGACACCGTGACCTCGGCGTGGACATCGGCGCCGGAGCGCCGCACGCGGAGGTCACGGACGTCGACAACGCCGGCCACTTCGCCTGCGGCGGTCGTGAGCATGTCGGTGAGGTCCTCGGGCGCGCGGTCCATCAGCACGTGCACGGCTTGCAGCCCGATGCGCACGGCCATCGCCCACATCGTTCCGACAACGATGAGGGCCGCGATCGGATCGCCGGCGTTGAACCCGAGGCGCGCCGCGCCGAGGCCGATGATCACGGCGACGGACTCGAAGATGTCCGCGGTGATGTTGGTCGCGTCGGCATGGAGCGCCGGTGACGAATACAGCGCCGCCGCCTGACGGAGGCGGCGCGCGCGCCACGCTCCGATCACCGTCGCGACCGCCATCACGATGAGCGAATACAGCGGTGCGTCCACAGCATGACGCTCGACGAGCCGGTGGATCGCTTCGACGAGTACGCCCGCGCCGACGAGGGCCATGATCAACGCTTCGCCGAGCGCGGCGAGATTCTCTGCGCGTCCGTGTCCGAAGGGGTGGTTGGAGTCCGGCGGCTTCGCCGCGAGCCGGACGGCCCCGAAGGTGAGCAACGCGGCCGCGACGTCGATCACCGAGTGCAGCGCGTCGCCGATGATCGCGACGGAGCCGGTGAGCAGGCCGATCACGAGCTTCGCGAGAGCGAGGCCGGCCGTCCAGAAGACGGCACCGAACGCGACCTTGCGTGCGCCGGAGCGATCCGTCCGGTCGTCGGTCTTCACGATGTCGTCTCCGGCGGCGCGAAGCCCTGTCTGATCGTGTTCTCCGTCACGACGCGCGGGTCGCAGAACTGTGGGAGGTAGTCCGGGCCCCCGGCCTTCGAACCGACGCCGGACAACCCGAACCCGCCGAAGGGCTGGCGTCCGACGATCGCGCCGGTGATCGAACGGTTCACGTACATGTTCCCCGCCCGCATCTCGGCTGCGGCGCGCCGGATGCGAGACGGCGAGCGCGAGAACACTCCGCCGGTGAGCGCGTACGGCGGGACGTTCGCGAGCTCGATCGCATGATCGAAGTCGCGAGCACGGAGGCACACGAGGACCGGACCGAAGATCTCCTCGGTCGCTATGGGGCTCGCCGGGTCGTCAGTGATCGCGATCATCGGTCCCACGAAGTAGCCGCCGGACGGAGCATCGCCTCGCTGCAACACCACGTGCTCGGCAGCGCCCTGGTAGCGGCGAACACGCTCGTAGGCGTCCTGATCGATGAGCGGGCCGACGACGGTCGACGTGTCACGCGGATCGCCGACGGCGATGAGCGATGTCGCGCCGACGAGGCGTTCGACGAGCGCATCGAAGATGGGACCCAGACCGATCACGCGCGCTGCGGCAGAACATTTCTGTCCGGCGTAGCCGAAGGCGCTGTCGACGATCGCCGGAACGGCAACGTCGAGGTCCGCATCTGTGTCGACGATGATCGCGTTCTTGCCGCCCATCTCGGCGATGACGCGTTTGACGAACCGCTGGCCGGGTTTCGTCACGGCCGCCTGCTGCACGATGTGCAATCCGACGTCCTTCGAACCGGTGAAGTTGATGGTCGCGACGTCCGGATGATCGACGATATGCGCACCGACCTCTTCGCCGACACCGGGCAGGAACGCGAGGACCGCGGGCGGTGCGCCCGCTTCGTAGAGGATCTCGACGAGCCGGAACGCGATGCCGGGCGTCTGTTCGGCCGGCTTGAAGAGCACGGCGTTGCCGCACACGAGCGGGGCCGTCACCATCCCGCACGGGATCGCGAGCGGGAAGTTCCACGGTGAGATGACGGCCGTGATGCCGCGCGGTTCGTAGCGATAGGTGTTGTGCTCACCGGGGGCCTGATGCACTGGGGCTCGCGTCTCGAGGCGGAGCGCCTCGCGCGCGTAGTACTCGCAGAAGTCGATCGCCTCGCAGACGTCGGCGTCGGCCTGCGCCCACGGCTTCCCCGCTTCGATGACCTCGAGGGCGGCGAGCTCGTCGCGACGTTCTCGCATGAGAGCGGCCGCGCGGAACAGGACGGCCGCCCGGTCGCCGACCGGCGTGCCGCGCCAGGCCGGCTGCGCGCTCTTCGCGTGCTCGATCGCGTGATCGGCGTCCGCGGCGGTGGCTCGTCCGGCTCGGGCAACGATGCGGGACGGATCGGTCGGATCGACGGAGACGATCTCGTCCCGCGTCGCGATGCGTGTGCCGTCGATGATCACCGGCGCTCGGACGACGCCGACATCTGAGACGGCGGCACGGAAGCGCTCGCGGACGGCGGCCTTGCGGAACTCTGCGACCGGTTCGCTGCGGAACGGGCCGGGGTCGTCCGGATCGGACGGAGCGCGCGGCACGGACTCGTCCGGCTGCGGGATGTCGGCGTCCGCGATGCCGGGGGCCGCGATGGTCTGGTCGAGGTCGCGCGCTTCCGCGTAGGTCTGCCGGAGGAACGACTCGTTCGCGGTGTTCTCGAGCAACCGCCGGACGAGGTACGCCATCCCGGGCACGAGTTCGCCGATGGGCGCGTACGCGCGGACGCGCATCCCGAGACGGCGCAGCGCGGCATGGATCGGCTCGGCCATGCCGTACAGCAGCTGGATCTCGATCGCCGTTTCGTGCAGACCGCGTTGCTGCGCTGCGATCACTGCGTGGGCGATCGACCGGAGGTTGTGCGTCGCGAAGGCGGGCCGGACGACCCCGGCGTGATCGAGTAGAAGACGCGTGCAGCGTTCGTAGTTCGCATCCGTCTCGTTCTTGTGCGCGAAGACGGGAGATGGCCAGCCGTGCGCGGCCGACGTGATCGTTTCGTAGTCCCAGTACGCACCCTTCACGAGCCGGACGTTCAGCGGCATGTGCATCGTCCGGCGCGCCCAATCGATCAGTGCGGCGATGTCGAGGTACGACTCCTTCGTGTACGCCTGGATCACCGCGCCGATCGGGGGCCCGTCACGGAAGTCGGCGCCGACGCGGCGGATGAGCTCGAGCGTGAGGTCCTTGCCGTCGTAGGACTCCATGTCGAGGTACACGGCAGCGTGCACGTCGCGCGCGTGCTCGCAGATCGCTCGCATCTTCGTGAGCGCTTCGTCCAGCCCGGCTTCGGCGGTGAGCGGTGCGTAGCGCGGCGCGAGCGCCGTCGGTTTCACGGAGACGTTCACCTTCGGGACATCGCCCCATGGATCGCGTTCGAGATGCGCGTCCTCGGGCCACTGCGTCGCGTCCTTCGACAGCACGTCGAGCAGCTCGTGGACGCGCGCTGCGTAGTTGTCGGCCTCGTCCGACGTGACGGTCTTCTCGCCGAGAAGATCGACGGTCGCCGCCTCGCCCGCTCGCCACAGTTCGCGCAGGCGAGGGAGCGCATCGAGGGGCGACTCGCCGGCGATGAACTGCTTGGCCATCCGGCGGATGTTCCGGCGCGTGACGGCGGCTTCGATCCTGGTGCCGAAGGGGATGTGCTCGGCCGCCTCCATCCCGATGTCGAGCGACGTCGGGAGGTCGATGCCCTCGAAGTACTCCTCGACGTGCCGGACGACATCCGCGTCGTCGGTGCACGCCGGGAAGACGTCGACGAAGCGGAAGAGCTGCGTCCGGAAGTCGGGGTGCTCCATCGCCCACGCGAGGAGGCGGTCGGTCCAAAAGCTCAGGTGATACAGGCGGGCGCGGTCGCGCGATCCGGCCTCCGCGATGCGACGCGCGAGCGCGCGGACATCCGCTTCCACGCTCGCAGCGTACTCCGGACTACCCGCACCTCGGTGGTTCGTAGTCGGCGGAGAAGCGGATGAGGTCGAACGAATCCTTCGGGTTGTACTTGTCGGACGCCGTCAGCTTCACGTCGCCCTTGGACAGGCACTCGACCGTCAGGGTCGCGAGGTGCTTCGAGTCCGAACGCATCGTCGGCGTGCCGATGACTCGGAGGTTCGACGACGTCGAGAACACGAGCGGCGTGAACGCGACGTTCGGCGCGAAGGCGTTCTTGCACCGATCCGTCACCGAGTACTGGACGTCCACCTTCCCGCCGATCGGCCACGGGGGCCCGGGGTTCGAAAACATCGGCGCGTTCGGCGTGTACCGGCGCAGCCAGTCGATCTTGAGCTCCCCGCTCGAGGGCTGTCCGGCGACGACTCCCGCGGTTCCGTTCGCGCCGCTCAGGATCTCGAGCTCGCTGCCGCAGCCCGTCGCGATCAGGAAGTGGTAGATGCCGGGCCGAGTCAGCTTGATGCGTCCGTTCGCGTCGGTGAGCTGCGTCGCCGTCGTCGCACCGCTGATCGACACGGGGATGCCCGGTGGGTGGTTGCCGTTGCGGTCGGTGACGGTGAGCGTGAACGACGCGACGGCGGACGTCGCCGCATTCGTCGCGCCGCTCCGCGCGGGTGTCGGTGACGGGAATCCCGTGGCGAGCGTGCTCCCGACGTTCTTCGTCGTCGGAGACGGCTCCGTCGTGTTCGTCCGGACGAACTTGCCGTTGCACGCCGCGCCGAACAGGAGCAGCGCGATCAGGATCCCCGCCCAGCGCATGCGGTGATGTTCGCACGTCCGGACTTGACTCGCTCGCGCCGTGGACGGAGCATCGCGGCATGCCGGTCGCGCCCTCGAACGGGATCGAGATCTTCTACGACACGTTCGGCGTTCGTACCGACCCCCCGTTGGTTCTGATCCGCGGCCTCGGCTCCCAGATGATCTCGTGGCGCGAACCGTTCTGCGAGATGCTCGCGGCGCGCGGCTTCTTCGTCGTGCGTTTCGACAACCGCGACGTCGGATTGTCCTCGAAGACGCCCGACACGAAGTACACGATCGACGACATGGCCGCGGACACCGTCGGCCTCATGGATCACCTCGGCATCGACCACGCGCACATCGCGGGTATGTCGATGGGCGGCATGATCGCGCAGCAGATCGCGATCTCCTACCCGGACCGCGTGCTGTCACTCACGTCGATCATGTCGACGATCGGTGGGCCGGACGTCGTCCCGCCGACAGCGGAGGCCGCAGCGATCTTCACCGTCCCCGCGCCGAAGACGCGGGACGAAGCGATCGCCCGCGGCGTCGAGGACCGTCGTGTGATCGGTTCGCCGGCGTTCTTCGATGAGGACGAAGCCTTCGAGCTCGCCGAGCTGTCGTACGACCGCTGCAACCACCCGGAGGGACGGCTCCGGCAGATGGTCGCGATCCAGAGCGCGACGCCGCGCGGCGAAGCGCTCGGAAAGCTGACGGTGCCCGCGGTCGTGATCCACGGCGTGCAGGATCCGCTTGTGCCCGTCGAGAACGGACGGCGCACGGCCGCCGCGATCCCGGGGGCCGAGCTCGTCGAGATCGACGGCATGGGACACGACATCCCGCCCGGGGTCTGGGAGCCCATCGTCGACACGATCGCGTCGGTTTCGTCGCGCGCCACATCGCGGGCGTAGTGGATCCGGTTCGTCCGGAATACGACGGAGCCTGCATCTCGAACGTGGTGCGCGGCCTGCGCGGCCGCGCGGAGTGGATCCCGTCGGTGGTGCGCGATGCGTCGGCGATCGTGCTGCTCGTGCTCGACGGGCTCGGATGGAACGTCATCGAGTCGCGGCGGTCATCGTTGCCAACGCTCGGTTCGATCGAGGGCCGAGCGATCACGAGCGTGTTGCCGTCGACGACACCGACCGCGCTGACGTCAATCTCGACCGGGCTCCCGCCGGCGCAGCACGGTGTGATGGCGTACCGGGTGTGGATCGGAAGCGGCGTGCTCAACGTGATCCGGTGGGCGATGCACGGCGGCGGGAAGGGTCCGGATCCCCTCGAGTTCCAGCCGCGCGAAGCGTTCGGTGGGGAGCCGGTACCCGTTGTGACGCGTGCGCAGTTCGCCGGGACGGGCTTCACGCAGATCCTCTACCGCGGTTCGACGCTCCACGGGTACTTCTCGACGTCGGGGATCGCCGCGCATTGCAAGCGACTCGTCGACGCCGGTGAACGGCTCGTGTACGCGTATTACGACGGGCCGGACCTTGTCGCGCACATGCACGGCATGACTGACGACTTCTTCGCGCGCGAGCTCGCCTTCTGCGACGCCCTCGTCGCCGACCTCGCGTCGATGCTGCCCGCTTCGTGCGCGGTCGTCGTGACTGCCGACCACGGACACATCGAGTTCAGCGAGCGCATCGAACTCGGAGAGATCGGCTCGATGGTCGCGGTGCACGCCGGCGAGAGCCGGTTCCGGTACCTGCACGCGAAGCAGGGTGCTTCGTCCGACCTCTTCGAGGCGTGCCGTGATGCGTACTCGTCCCACTCGTGGGTGTTCACGCGCGAGCAGTTGATCGACGAGGGACTGTTCGGTCCGGTGCCGCCATCACCGGAGGTGCGGAGACGGATCGGCGACGTGGTGCTCGCCGCGCGGGAGTCCGTGGGCTACGTGGACCCGGACAACCCGGGCGAGAGCAAGTTGCTGAGCGGACACGGGAGCCTCGCGCCGGACGAGATGCTCGTGCCGCTACTCGCGATGCGCGGTACGGCCTGAGCGCAGTCACGGTGCCTTTGATCGTCCTCCAGCGATCCCCAACCACGATCTACACCAGCTCTTCGTCGAGCGCACCGAGCTACGCACACTGCGGCCGATCGCGCTGATTCGCGGTGCAGATCGCGTGGGTGGGTGCGCATAGCGCGCCGAACGACACAAACTGGTTCGCAGACGCGCCGAAACCGCACCAGGATGTGTAGCTCGGCGCGCTCGATATCATCAGCCACGCCTGCGGGTGAGCTCTCCTACTAAAGGAATGACATGACCGACTTCAACACGGGATATTTCCGGTCGCCGTCCATCGCCGGCGATCGCATCGTCTTCCTCTGCGAGGACGACGTCTGGACCGTTCCCGCCTCCGGCGGCGTCGCGCGACGACTGACATCGAACCTCGGCCCGGTCGGACGAACCATCGTCTCCCCCGACGGCGCCTACATCGCGTTCACGGGAACCGAGGAAGCGCACGCCGAGGTCTACGTGATGGCCGCCGACGGCGGACCTGCCGTCCGCCGGACGTACCTCGGCGCGAACTCCGCCGTCCGCGGATGGACACGCGACGGACGCGTCATCCTCCTGACCGATGCGCGCACGGCGAACCGCGGCGACTTCGCGATGTACACCGTGCCGGCGGACTCCGGGCTCCCGGCCGAGATCGGCGTCGGCCCGGCGAACGAACTCAACTACGCACCCGACGGCAAAGGCATCGTCCTCGGACGGAACACGGTCGATCCGGCCCGTTGGAAGCGCTACCGCGGCGGCACGCGCGGCGACATCTGGATCGACGCCACCGGACGCAAGACGTTCAAGCGACTCGTCAACCTCGAGGGCAACCTCGCGTCACCCCTGTGGGTCGCCACGCCGGAGCGAAGCGGAGGCGCCCAAGGGCGGATCTACTTCCTGTCCGACCACGAAGGGATCGGCAACCTCTACTCGGTCCTCCCGAGCGGACGGAGCCTCCGCCGGCACACCGATCACGACACGTACTACGCACGGTGGGCATACAGCGACGGCGCGCGCATCGTCTACCAGCTCGCGGCGGAGATCTGGATCTTCGATCCCGCGTCCAACACGTCACAGCGCGTCGACATCGATCTGCGATCTCCGCGTATCGGACGCAACCGTCGCTTCGTGGATGCGTCCCGCTACCTGCATTCGTGGGGCGTCCACCCGGACGGGAGCATGCTCGGTCTCGCGGCTCGGGGGAAGCTCTTCGCGATGCCGAACTGGGAGCAGGCACCCAGGCAGTACGGGCAGACCGACGGCGTCCGGTACCGGCTCCCGCGCTTCACGTTCGACGGTGCGTCGATCGTCTGCGTCTCGGACGACGGAGGCGAAGAGGCGCTCGAGGTCTACGCGACGAAGGACGGCGCTCATCGCAAACGCCTCGACAAGGTCGACATCGGACGCGCGCTCGAGCTCGCGCCATCGCCGACGAAGAACCAAGTCGTCCTCACGAACCACCGCAACGAGCTGATCTTCGTCGACCTGTCCACGAACAGGAACCGCGTCCTCGATTCGAGCGACTTCGCGCAGATCGCGAACCCCGCGTGGTCTCCCGACGGACGGTACGTCGCGTACGCGATCTCGCCCAACCGGCGCACGAGCGTGATCCGCATCGCCGAGGTCGCGAACGGCACCACCACGACGATCACGCATCCCGACTTCGTCGACGGAGCGCCGTCGTTCGATCCGGACGGCCGCTTCCTGTACTTCCTTTCGTACCGCGTCTTCGATCCCGTCTACGACCCGCTCTACTTCGACCTCGCGTTCCCACGGATGGTGCGTCCGCATCTCGTCACGCTCCGGGCGGACGAGCCTTCCCCTTTCGTCCCCAAGCCGCG
>Ga0307469_10000409_pt1 | contig 15896 bp, 25 predicted proteins | sample atmos_gasesAM2C__FD_203084 | JGI IMG/M metagenome (GOLD analysis project Ga0307469, IMG submission 203084) | Hardwood forest soil microbial communities from Morgan-Monroe State Forest, Indiana, United States - atmos_gasesAM2C_515 | ecosystem: Environmental > Terrestrial > Soil > Temperate...
GTGCCCAACAGAGAAACAGGTTATGTATCTGATTGATGATAGAGACGAATTGCAGCGAGGATTGCGGGCACAGTTAGAAAATAACTCTGCCCAAACTGTGCCCACTGTGCCCGCATTGCCGGCCGTAAGCGTGCCGGAGGAAGTAAAGCGCGCCTTCAAGATCACCGTTGAGCATTACCAATGCCCGGCGGACGAAATACCGATCCTGCGTGCGCTAGTGCGAGCGGATCTGGAAAATGCAGCGCGTTGCTATTTGGCGCTTGAAGCGGAGCTTGTGGGATGCGCGAAGGGAATTAATGAGCGGATACGCGCGACAATCGCGGAGACGAAGGAAGCTTGATGGTAACGATCAACGTAAAGACGAATTTCCCGCAGATAGGCGCGCAATTGAAGGCGCTTGGCGATGATATCGCTACAAAAGCCGTGATCTCGGCGATCAATAAAACGATCGCGCAAGGGCGCACGGCAATGATTCGCGCGATTAGTGATGAGTTTGCAATTAAGCAGGCGGATGTAAGGCCGCAAATGATCGTGACGCGGGCACGCTTTACCAAAAGGGCGCAGGAGGCCTCGGCGACGCTGGAAGCATTCGGCCGGCGGCGCGGGCATCGCGCGCGAAACGTGATTCTGTTTAGCGCAAAGCAAGTCATCGGCAAGAAAAAAAAGCGCGTGCGATTCAAGTCTGCGCGCGGCTGGGTAACGATGGATGTGCCGATTGGCGGCGGCGTTTCAGTGCTGATTAAGAAGGGTGGCGGGCGCAAATTGATTGCCGGCGCATTCATCGCGAATAAAGGGCGCACGGTATTTATCCGCAAGCCTGGCGGCGGGCGAAAGATTAGCCCGGTAGAGACGATTGATGTGCCGCAAATGTTTAACACGCGGCGCATAAATGGGCTGGTGCGGAAAATCATAACCGAGCGGTTTCCGCGCATCTTTGAGAGTGAGGCGCGGTATTTTCTGGGTAAGTTTTCGGGAGGCTAACGTATGGATCAAGGCATGTTAGACGCGGTAATTGAAAAATTGCCGGCGCTGGTGCAGATGGCTGAGCGGACCTATACCGAGCCGGGAAGAGGGGAGGACAAGCTCAATGTCGTTCTGCAAGCAATCATCGTCATGGTGCCAGCAGAAAAGCTCGGCGAGTTTATGCAGAAGACGTGGCCTACGCTTAAATTCTACGTCTCCTCCCTCGTGGAGTTTTATTCATTCGTGGGGTTTTTTAAATCGCGCAAATCGATGACGCGTTAAGGCTGTCTGCAATAGGCGTTATTAATCGGAAAGGAGAGATTGAAATGGATTACCAATTTGAACTAGGTCAATTAGCGGTGATCGCCGAAAGCGGCGAACAAGGTAAGGTCATCGGCAGAGCCGAATATATCGACTGTCCGCCGGCGTTTCTGATTCGCTATCAGCAATCCAATGGGGTCGCCGTTGAAATGTGGTGGGCCGATAGCGCGCTTCGTGCTCCGGAGAAGCCGAGGATAGCTTGAGCAATTTCAAGTATGCGCTGGATGCGCAGGTGTTGATTATTGCCAGTGGCGAGCAAGGCGCAATCATCGGCCGGGCTGAGTATGGCGGCAGTGTAGAGCCTGAGTATTTAGTTCGGTATCGGCGGCGACCTGGCGGTAACAGCGTTGAAAGCTGGCTGAGTGAATCCGCGCTTCGTGCGGCAGAACGGAACGATAACCGTGCATAAACATACATGCCATTGGCCGGGTTGTGCAATCGAGGTGCCGCCGGCGATGTGGGGCTGTCGGAAACACTGGTATCGCTTGCCCGAGGAATTGCGGGCGGCGATATGGGCGGCGTATCGACCGGGCCAAGGTATTGATAAGAATCCCTCGGCCGAATACTTGCGCGTGGCAGAAGCAGTGCGCGCATGGATTAGCCACCATGCGCAGCGCACGCCGCCGAGCACACTCTAATTAGCATGATAAGGGAATCTAACAGGATGCTTGATCGATTGGACCGTAGAGAGCAATTCACAGATGTGCGATGGCAGCAAGGGCGGCTATTGCTGACATTGCAAACGATGAAGTGGCCCAAGGCTGAGCGCGATCGGATCGATGCAATCGAGCGACGCACGGCCTTCGCCTTTTTCAAAGGCAGCGATGAAGGGCGAAGCCGGCAATACGTTTTCGTCTTCGACTCCGAGGAGGAATGCGCGCGCGAGGTCAAGGCGCACAATGCGGCGCTAGGAAAAAGGTACTTCCAAGCCCGCTACCTCGCGGCGCGAAACGACGCGAAATCGCGCTAGCGGCTGATTTTTGCGTAGGTAAACAAACCGCGCCGACAGGTGGCGGGAGGAAGAAACGAATCCTCAATACCGGAGAGCGTAAATATGAACGAAACGAATGGTGAGATTGAGCAAGTGCAAGCGGCCAATCTGGAAGTGGTCTATTTACCCACGGATACGCTCGTGCCTTATGCGCGGAATGCGCGCACGCATTCCGATGAGCAGATTGACAAGATAGTCGCGTCTATTGACGAATTCGGCTGGACGAATCCGGTGCTGATTGATGCGCACGGCGGCATTCTGGCGGGGCATGGGCGCGTCTTGGCGGCGCTCCGCATGGGCATGGCGCATGTGCCGTGTATCTCGCTTGCGCATCTTACTGAGGCGCAGCGGCGCGCCTACATCATTACCGATAACCAGCTAGCGTTGAACGCCGGTTGGGACGAGGAATTGCTAAAGCTGGAATTGCTTGAACTGGATGGGATGGGCTTCGATTTGCCGGTGCTCGGTTTTGCCGATGATGAGCTGAAGGATTTCATGTCCGGCGATGATGCAAAACCGCCAAAAGCGCCGCCGCAATCGGGCGATGGCGGCGACGACGACGGCGATGTTATCCCTAGCCTACCGGCGCGCGTAGTAACGCGGCCTGGCGATATCTGGTGCCTAGGGCCGCATCGCTTGATTTGTGGCGATGCCGGCGATAGAAAAATAGTCACGGCGCTGATGCAAGAGAATCTAGCCGCGCTTTGCTTTACCTCGCCGCCTTACGGCGCACAGCGTGAATATGCGGAAGATGCGCCGGAGGATTGGACGCTGTTAATGAAGTCGGTCTGCAAACAATTGCCGATGCGCGAAAATGGGCAAGTGTTGATAAACCTCGGCCTTGCGCATCAAGACAGCGAATTCGTCGCCTACTGGCAGCAATGGCTTAATTGGATGCGCGTGCAAGGTTGGCGGCGGTTTGCGTGGTATGTCTGGGATCAAGGGGCGGGCATGCCGGGGGATTGGGGCGGGCGCTTTGCGCCAAGCTTCGAATTTGTTTTTCACTTTAATCGACAGGCGAGGAAACCTAACAAGATTGTGCCTTGCATTGGGGCCGGCGAAGAGAGACGGGTGCATGGTAACGGGTTGCGAAAGCCGGATGGCGCACTTCGCGATTGGAGTCATGAAGGCAAGCCCACGCAGAGCCATCGCGTTGCAGATTCAGTGGTGCGCATTCCAAGACAGCACGGGGCCATTGGTAAAGACATAGATCACCCGGCCGTGTTTCCGCGCGCGCTGCCGGCGCATTTCATGCTGTCCTTCAGTGATCCGGACGAGATTTGCTATGAGCCGTTTTGCGGATCAGGCACCAGCTTATTAGCGGCGCAGGAAACCGGGCGGATACTGCGCGCGGTGGAAATCGCGCCGGCTTATGTGGATGTGGCGCTGATTCGCTTTAGCCGGGCTTATCCCGATATTCCGATTGCACTCAATAACAGCGGCGAAAGTTTCGAAGTAGTAGCGGCACGTCGCTGGGCCGAGGTGCCCGATGACGCGGTAGTGGAATGAATATTCTCGATCCGAATGAAACGCGCGCGGCGGCGATCAATGTGCCGCAAATCGAAATGCGCGATGTGCATTCCTTATTGCCCTATGCGCAAAATGCGCGCACGCATTCGCCGGCGCAGATTGAGCAAATCGCCGCGTCTATTCGCGAATTCGGCTGGACGAATCCGGTGCTGATTGATGGGCGCGGCGGCATTGTAGCGGGGCATGGGCGCGTGCGGGCGGCGCAACTGCTCGGCATCGCAGCGGTGCCTTGCGTCTGCTTGGCGCATTTAAATGAAGCACAGCGGCGCGCCTACATCATTGCGGACAATCAGTTAGCGTTGAACGCCGGGTGGGACGAGGAATTATTGAGATTGGAGTTAAGCGAGCTAGACGCTATTGGGTATGAGCTGCCGGTGATTGGTTTTTCCACGGACGAATTGGAGGAGTTCTTGCGGCTGGCGGTGCCGCTCGATGCGATGCCTATCTTACCGGATGGCGATCGCGGAGCATTTCAGCAGATGACGTTCACATTGCACGATAGCCAAGCGGAGCGCGTAAGTGCAGCGATGGCGATCGCGGCCGCAATGGGGCCTTATGGCGATTCGCCAAATCAGAATATGAACGGCAACGCGATCGCGCGCATCTGCGAAAAGTTCCTTGCTCACTATGGCAATCACCGCTAAATCGTTGGTAGTAGCGCCGATCTGCGCGGCGGACGCGAACGCGTTCATTCGCCGGGTGCATTACAGCGGCAAGATAGTATGTAATAGCCAATTGCACCTAGGCGTGTTTCTCGATGGCCGCTTAGAAGGCGCTATGCAATTCGGGCCGTCCATCGATAAGCGCAAAATTCAAGGGCTGGTGGCTGATACCGCATGGAACGGGTTCATCGAATTAAATCGCCTGGCTTTTAGCGAGCGATTGCCACGTAATAGTGAAAGTCGCGCGATTTCCATCGCAATGCGGCTTTTTCGAAAGAATTATCCACATATCGAATGGGTGATTTCCTTTGCGGACGCTACGCAGTGCGGGGATGGTGCCATTTACCGCGCGAGCGGTTTCGTGTTAACCGCGGTGCGCGCTAACAATGCGCTATGGATTGCGCCGGACGGAGCGAGCGTAGTCCATGAATTATCGACGCGCACCGGCAAAAGGGCCATTACTACCGCCGTGCTGAATAGCGGCGGTGCCTCAATGAAGGCGTACAAGGCAATGGGCTATAAGCAGTTGGCGGGATTCCAATTACGATATTTGTATTTTTTGAATCCAGCGGCGCGCGAGCGGCTATGCGCGCCGGTCCTACCCTTCGCAATGATCGATAAGATGGGCGCGCGCATGTATCGCGGCAAGCGTCCCGATGAGTTAACGCGTCCGAAGCGGGCAATGGCCGGCGACCAGTCGGCACAGCGGGGGTTCGACTCCCACCCGGACGCTCCAATTGATAGCGCGGGCTGATATGGGCGAGCGAGTTACCCTTAGCGAGTTAGCCCGGCGTTTAGGCTTTAACCGAAGCTATATCCATAAGCTGAAGTTGCACGGCGTGCTGCAATTCGATCAAGCGGGCTTGATCGATGAGGACGCCGCGCGCGCGGCAATGGCGGCAAACAAAGACTTGGAAAAAGAGTACATGACGGAGGTGAATCAGCGGCAGCGGGAGCAAGGCGCTAGCGCGCGCGAGCCGCCGGACGAACCGCCGAGTAATAATGTCAGCTATGCGCGCGCGAAAACGATGGAAAAGATTTTCGACGCAAAGATCGCCCAGCTGGACTACAAAGAGCGGTGCGGCGAATTAGTCGACGCGCACGCCGTGGCGAAGGTGGTAACCGACGCCGCTTCAATCATTCAAACGTCGCTTGAGCGTATACCGGACCGCCTGGCCGAGCGCGTGGCGGTGGAGAGTAATCCGGTGGAGTGCCACGCGCTATTGACTGCGGAAATGGATGCAGCGTTAGCCGAATTGACGGCGCTATGCGATCGCCTGGCGGCGCAGGTGAAAGCGTGATGGGCGCGACAGAGCCTTTCATCGTATCGGACGCGGGCGTAGTTGCCGATAGTTTAGTATGGCGCGCGCTCGCGAACGGATTTCGGCCTGCGCCGAGGATTTCCGTCAGCGAATGGGCGGATGCGCATCGCCGCCTGCCTAGTAAGGGCGCGGCCGAGCCGGGCCGCTGGCGCACTGCTCGCGTGCCATATTTGCGCGAAATCATGGACTGTCTCTCGGCCATTCATCCAGCAAAGCGCGTGGTCTTCATGAAGTCGGTGCAATCGGGCGGCACCGAAACGGGAAATAATTGGGTCGGCTGGTTCCTCGATACGCAGAAATCACCAATGCTAGTCGTACATCCTACGCTTGAGTTAGCGGAGCGGTGGAGTAAGCAAAGACTGGCGGCAATGATCGAGGATACGCCGCGCTTGAAAGCGGTGGTGCGTCCATCGCGCGAGCGCGATAGTGGCAATACGACCTTGCTAAAAGAATTTCCCGGCGGCGTGCTTATTATTGCCGGCGCGAATAGCGGCGCCGGTCTGCGCTCGATGCCGGCGCGCTATTTGATGCTGGACGAGGTAGACGCCTATCCGTTCGAAATCGAAAACGAGGGCGATCCCGTGAAGCTTGCCGAAGGACGCACGACGACTTTTGCACGCTTTAAAGTTTTCCTGAATAGCACGCCGACGACCGAGAGCTTATCGCGGATTAACGCCGAATATCTGGCGTCGGACCAACGGCGCTACCTCGTGCCATGCCCGCATTGCGCACATAGGCAGGCGCTTATTTGGGACAACATGAATTGGCCGGCGGGCCGACCGGAGGAAGTGCGCTATATCTGCATCGAATGCGGCGCATTGATTGGCGAACATCAAAAGCCGGCGATGCTAGCCGCCGGCGAATGGCGTGCGCAATTTCCCGCGCGGCCGGTGGTCGGATTCCATATCAATGCGCTCTATACGCCGATCGGCTTAGGCAAATCGTGGGCCGAGCTGGCGCAGCAATTCGAGGAAGCCGGCAATGATCCGCTCAAGCATAAAGCATTCGTCAATTTGCGCTTAGGGCTTGTTACCAAAGATCCGAACGAAAAACTAGATTCCGAAGAATTGCAGGAGCGCGCCGAAGCCCGCGCCGTGCGCACCGTGCCAAAGGGTTGCTTGGCGCTTACCGCCGGCATCGATGTGCAAAAAGATCGGTGGGCGGTGAATATTCTCGGGTGGGGTCGCGGCTCGATTTGCTGGATTATCGATTGGTTTGAATTGCCGGGTGATCCTACCAATGCAAAAGATTGGGAATTACTCGAAGCGCGCGTGCTGGAACCGATGCAAAACGCCTATGGGGTGCCGATGCGAGTCGAGCGCGTGGCCGTCGATTCGGGATATTTGCAAGATGATGTAATTCACTTTACGCGCGCGCGGCAAACACGCGGCTGGTTCGCCGTGAAAGGCGGTACGGATATCGGCAAGCCCATCATTACGCGCGCCTCGCGAGTCGATTATACGTGGCGCGGCCGTACCATCAAGCACGGTGCGGAGCAATGGCAGGTAGGCGGGCATACGGCGAAAGAATGGCTGTTTACGCGTCTCGCTGCTGATCGTGAGCGGTCTATGGGTGAACGCCTGGTGCGCTTCCCGGCCCATTTGGGCGTGGTGTTCTATGAGCAGTTAACGGCCGAGGTGTTCGATCAGGTGCGGCGGCGCTTCGTCAAGATCCGCGAGCGCAACGAGGCGCTGGATACTTTCGTTTATGCAATCGCGGCCGCATGGCATCCATTGATGCGGATTCATACGTGGCAAGAAGTGCGATGGGCCGAGCGTGAAGCGGTATTTGAGCCGCAAGGGGATTTATTCGCGAACGTGCCGGCAATCATTACGCCGCCGGTGGAGGAAAAGAAAACCGAGGAACCGGCCAAGGTCCATAGCCTAGCTACCGAACGGCTAAAGCAATTACACGAACGCTATTACGAGGTAGTCCATGATGACTAATCCACGCGATTTGATTCGAGACATTTTATTGCGCGTGCGCGAGCGCGACGAACAATTCACCGAGCAAATGGCCTTGCAGGTGGAGGAGGAAATACGGCTCGAATGGGCGGGCGAGCGCGTCTATATTGGCAAGCGCAACGCGGAATTAGCTCGCAAAGCGCGCGCCCAAGGCGCGGGCGCTAAGGAGCTGCAGGAGCGTTTCGGCATCAAACGGCGATGGGCCTATCAAATCATGCGGAAGTTTTAGCCGGTTTTGATTGGCGCGCGACAACGCGCTTTAGCGCATCATTCATGCGGGTTTGCCATCCTGCGCCAGTCGCGCGGAAATGGCTGAGCACGATGCGATCCAAGCGCAGCGTAACCACCTCCTTAGTCGCTGCCTTTTGCGGGCCGCGTTGGCCGATACGGCGCTTTTCTGCTAACGCTTCGCGCACCGCTTTGACGCCGCCACCTTTCGTAACCACGGCATCCTTCAAATAGGCTTTGACGGCCTTTGGATCATTCGGATCATAGGGGCAATCAGGATCATTGCCATGCGCTGGCGCAGCGGCAATAGTTGCTTCAATAAACGCTTTGCTAAATCGCTTTTTTCCAGAATTCGCGGGTTTCATGTTTGTAAGCCTCCCGGCAAGAAAATACGTGCGCACCTGTTTTTCGTTCCGTCCATAGCAGCAGAACCACACGGCTATGCAACAGTCCATAGGTACGAATGCGCAACTCTCCGTAACTCTGGCGATCATCATCTTTACTCAGCATCGGTCCATCAAAAATCGGCTCGCATTCGGCAAGATCAATGCCATGCTTGCGCAAATTTTCGATTCGTTTTTTTTCGTCCCAAGTAATCATAGAGGCATTGTACATACAAAAAGCTAATGATGCAAAGTTTTTTGTATGTACAAATAAAGAAAGTGCATTTTTTTGCCTTATTTTTTGCTGCGCAGCGTGGCATGTTGCGCGCTTATGAATATCCCGAATCAAGAGCCTACGTGCTTTGTTGCCGGCGACACAGTCGAATGGCAGCGCACATTCAGCGACTATCCCGCTTCTGATGGCTGGGCGTTGGCTTATACCTTCGTGAATGCCGGCAATCGGCAGCAAGTAAACGCGGTGGCGGATGGCGCGACGCATCGGGTAATGATCACGGCCGAGGATAGCGCGACGTGGAGCGCTGGCGACTATGATTGGCAGGCGACGGTCACGCAAAACACGATTCGCTATACCGTCGGCAAAGGGCGAACCGCAGTCAAGCCTAACTTCGCAGCTACGGGCGCGGAAGGCTTTGACGCTCGCAGTTACGCGCGCCGCCTGCTCGAAGCCATCGACGCACAATTGGAGAATCGCGCGACGCAGAATGAACTGGATATGGTCGAGTACAACATCGGCATGCGCGGCTTGCGGCGCAGCGAGGAAGGGTTGCTAACACTGCGCGGCCTGGTGGCCGGGCGAGTGTGGAGCGAAGAACATCCGGGAGAATTCGGCGTAACAATTCAAGGCGTATTTTCATGACGCCGCGCGCGATCCTACCCGGCGTGATGGATTGGTTGCGTAAGCGTTGGCGCAAGCAGCCGGAAATCCGCAAATATGCCGGCGCGGAGCAATCCGATTTATTAATGGATTGGATCGTCGGCGGCCTCACAGCAAATCAGGAGTTGCGCGGCGATCTGCGCTTATTGCGCAATCGCGCGCGCGATCTAGCAAAAAACGAAGCGACCACGCGGCAATACTTGCGCCTGCTCCGCAATAACGTCATCGGCCCGACCGGTATTAAGATGCAAGCGCGTTGCCGATATTCGAACGGCAATCTCAAAAAACCGTTGAACGATCAACTCGAAATGGCGTGGAAGCAATGGTGCAAACGGCCCACGGTCGATGGGCGCGGTAGTTTAATTACATTGCAAAACTTATTACTACGCACCGTGGCGCAAGACGGCGAAGCTTTTCTGTTGCAGCACGAGGGTTTCGATAATGCGCACGCCTATGCGGTCGAGGCCATCGACGCGGCGCTCATTGATCACGAATTAAGCCGCACCGTGCGGGATGGCGCGAACGCGATTGATCTTGGCATTGAGCGCGACGCCTTCGGCCGGCGCGTGGCGTATTGGTTGCGGCCTACGCCTACCGATCGAGCGCGCCGGCGCATTGATGCAAAGCGTATGCTGCATCTCTACATTCCCGAATTGGTCGATCAGGTGCGCGGCGCTAGTTGGTTAAACGCGGCCGTGAAACCGTTGCGCCATTTAGATGGCTATTGCGAGGCGGAGTTAGTCGCGGCGCGCGCGAGTGCGGCAAAGCTAGGTGTGGCAAAAGCGAACGATCTTTTCAATCCGGACGCAAAGCTAGACGATGTAAAGATGCGCTTTCGCGCCGGCACGCTGCATCTATTGCCGCCGGGCTATGAGCTGCAGGACTGGTCGCCCGATCATCCTAGCGACGCCTTTCCCAATTTCACCAAAAGCGTACTGCGGCAAACCGCCTGCGCGCTCGGCGTGAGTTATAACGCGCTAGCGAACGATCTCGAAGGCGTGAATTATTCCTCAATGCGCTCAGGCTTACTCATTGAGCGCGACGAATGGCGCGGCTTGCAAACCTGGTGGATGGAGGAATTCTTACAGCCGATCTTTGAGGCGTGGCTGCGCTCGGCGCTGTTCGTGGGCGCGGTGACAGGGATACCCGGGCAAGCGCCAACGCCGGATATGTACGAGGTGAAATGGTTGCCGCGCGGCTGGGCATGGGTTGATCCGTTGAAAGATGTGCAGGCGAGTATCTTGGCGATCAATAACGCGCTAGCGAGCCGCGACGAGATATTAGCGGAAACCGGCGGCGACTTTGAGGAAATTCTAGAACAGCTTGCCGACGAGGAAAAAATGCTAGACGCCGCCGGTATTGAAATACCTGCGCCGGCGTCCAGCGGGTCGGCAAATGCAGCGAGCGCGAATGCGGAAAGCGATGCGGCCGCGAAAGAGGAAGCAAATCGCTATCAAGGGAGGCTACTACAGTGAAACGAGTTATGAAGCTGCCGAAATTATGCCGGGTGCAAACGTTGGAGCTGCGCCCGATCAAGCGCGCCGATGATAGCGAGGATGAAACCCGCTACGAGATCGCGATTTCGAGCGAGCACGAGGTGGAGCGCTGGTACGGCACCGAAATTCTGGAGCACAGCAAGGGCGCTATCGATCTATCACGCATGAAGGAAGCCGCGCCGCTCCTACTCGATCACTACACGACCGATCATATCGGCGTCGTCGAAAATGTTCGACTCGATGATGACAAAGTATTGCGCGGTGAGATGCGATTTTCTAAATCGCAGCGCGGCCAAGAAGTGGAGCAAGACGTAAAAGACGGCATTCGGCGCAGCGTATCGGTCGGTTATTTCGTCGATGAGTATTTGGAGGACGTAAAAGAACAGCGCTATACGGCGACGCGCTGGATGCCGGTCGAAGTCTCGCTTGTGGCAATTCCCGCCGATCCTACCGTCGGCGTGGGTCGTGCATTGGGTACCGAGGAAGTGCGAGATGTGCGGATTCGTTTTGATGAACCAGTGGGCCGCGAGGCCTCGGCAACTACGGAGGTAATTATGGAGCAGCAAGCTAAAAGCCCGGCCCAAAATGCGGAAACGCCAGCAGTAGCACAAGCGGCAGCCGTGGATTATCGGCAAGCCGCGGAAGTCGCGCGCGTCTGCAATGAGCACGGATGCCCGGAATTGACGGCGGACTATATCAGCCGGCAAGTGAGTCTAGAAGTCGTCTGTCGCGAGATCCTCGCGCGGCGGCGGGAAGCGCCAGTGCAGCGGCAAGCGGCGGAGCTGCGCTTGGATGTTGCGCCGAAGTCGTGGAAAAACTATTCATTGGTGCGGGCGATCCGCATGGCCGCAGCGGTCGCCGATGGCTCCGGCCGCTTCGACGGCGTCGAGCGCGAGGTTTCGGACGAAATCGCGCGCCAATTGCCGGGCGATTATAAGCAGCGCGGCGGCTTTTTTCTGCCGTTGCGCACGCGTGCCGGATTAGATTCGAAAACGCCTACGGCCGGACAGGAATTGAAATTCACCGAGCCGGGGGAATTCATCGATCTATTACGCAACGCGTCCGTTGCCGTGCGATTAGGCGCGCGCGTGTTGAACGGGCTACAGGGGCCGGTGAGTTTTCCAAAGCAGACAGGCGCAGGCACGGCGGTCTGGGTCGCGGAAAATCCGGGCACTGATGTAGCGGAATCAGAGGCAACGCTAGGCGCGGTCGGATTAGCAGCGAAGACGCTGCAATCGACCACGAGCTATTCGCGCCAATTGCTGGCGCAAAGCGTCATCGATGTCGAGCAGATGGTGCGCGATGATCTGACCGCTATTCATGCGCTCGCATGGGATAAGGCGGTGTTGCATGGCAGCGGTGGCAATCAGCCGACGGGCATTTATAACCTGGCCGGCGTGAACGCTGTTGATATTGCGGGCGTGCCGACGTGGGGAAAAGTCATCGATATGATTACCGAAGTGGCAACGGACAACGCGATTCTCGGCTCGCTAGGATGGGCGACAACGCCGGGCTTGGCTGGCGTATTGATGCAAACCTTGATCGCGTCGGCGGCCGGCTCGGCGATGATTTGGCAAGGCCGTATCGATGACGGAATGCTCGCCGGCTATACGGCGGTGGCGTCTAATCAACTGGCGTCGAATATGGGCATCGGAACGAATGAGCACGGTATTATTTTTGGCAATTGGGCTGATGTATTGGTAGGCACTTGGGGCGCGCTGGAAATTATCGTTGATCCGTATCGCCTGAAAAAGCAAGCGATGATCGAGGTCACCTCGTTCGAGATGGTGGATATTGCCATACGGCACGCGGAGAGCTTCGCCAAGGGCACCGGCGCGCTATTGACGGCTGGCCCATAGCGCGCGCGCCGGGTCGCGTAGTGCATGGAATGTGACACAGTAGAGGAGTGCAGAGCATGAAAGTGAAAGTCTTGCGTGGTGTACGTTTGGAGTCGGGAAAGGACGTTTTTCCCGGCGAGGAAATCGAGCTATCGGAGCAAGAGGCAAAAGTGCTAGCGCAGCGCGGCGCGGTGCAATTGCCCGAAGCAAAAGCACCGGACCCGGCACAGGGCGAGGAGGGCGCGGCGCCGTGAAAGTCAAAGTGCTGCGCGGCTTCTGTTTAGAGTCGGGCAAAAATGTATTTCCCGGTGAAGTCATCGAAATGGAAAAAGCCAAAGCGCTGGTGGAAGTGCACAAAGGCCGCGTAAAGCCGATCGAGGAACCGCGCGAGCGGGTAATCGAAGACCGCGATCCGAAGACGCATAGGCGATAAATGTTCGAAGACCTTGGCGTGTTTTTTAACGAATTCGCGGTCGATGCGAGTTTTACGCCGGCCGGCGGCACGGCAGAAACCGCCAAGGTGATATTTGATTCACCCGATGAAACGGTCTTCGGCGATCGGGTGATGACTACCGAGTATTTGATTACGTTACCGCAAAGCGTGTTCGTGAGCTTAAAGGGCGGCGATGTCCTCACCATAGGCAGCAAAAGCTATAAGGTCCGCGAGGTGCGGCTTCAGGATGATGGCTTAATCAAACAGGCGAGCTTGAGCAGAATGTAATGGCGTCGATTCGGGAACAAATCATATTAGCGGTGCGGGCCAAGCTGGAGGCGTTACAAACCCTGCCGGCGACGAGTATTTTTCGCAGCCGGCAAACTGCCATTACTCGCGAGGAATCGCCTTGCGCCGTGCTGCGCAAATTGGTCGAGCCTGCGCCGGAAAATCGCAATGTGGACGAGCGGCGCTTGGAATTCGTGGTTGAAATTTATACGCGCGGCGATGATGCGGAAGCGGAGGCCGATCCGATCGAAGCGGAAATTCACGCGGTATTGATGGCGGATCGCGCGCTAGGCGGGGTCTGCACATTACTCTTGCCAGCCGATACGATTTTCGAGGGCGCGGCCGCCGATCAGCCGGCGCACCGTACTGAAATGCACTTTAGCGCCATGTATCGCGCGGATTCGAATGACCTAGGAAAACCGGCGTAACGAAAAGGAGATCGCAACATGCAGCAATATCAATTTGGAAAAGGTCGGGTGTATCTTGCGGAAAAAGATCCGACGACGGCACTACCTGGGGCGCTTTATTGGCTCGGCAATGTTGCCACGCTCACGCTAACGCTAGAGGTGGAAAATCTCACCCATGTGGAGAGTTATACAGGGAAAAATTTGGAAGACGTTCGCCTTCCGATTTCTCAAAAAGCGAGCTTCACCGCGCGCGCCGAAAACTTCGATGTTGACGCGCTAGCATTTGGCCTCTACGGGAAAACAGTCTCTGTCACCGGTGCGCCAATCACAGGCGAAACATTCCCGGATGATCTCGTTGTCGACGATGAGGTCGCGCTGAGGAATCCGAAAATTTCCTTGCTGACGATCAAAGATAGTGCCACAACGCCGGTGCCCTTGGTGCTGGATACCGATTACGCGATCCTAGACGCCGATACTGGCCGAATCAAGATTTTGAATGTAGGCACCTATACGCAGCCGTTTGTCGCCGACTACACCTACGGGGCGCGTAAAGAAGTGGGTATGTTTCTATCGCCGCCACCGATTCGATGGCTACGGTATGAAGGGATCAACTTAGTCAACGGGAAAAAAGTGGTGTTCGAATTATTCAAAACGCAAATCGATCCGATGTCGGAATTGCCGTTTATTTCCGATGGAAATACGGTGGCCGGTTACGATCTGAAGGGCGGCGCGCTGCTGGAACCGCTTATCTTGCCGACCGATCCGCTCGGGCAATTTGGTTGTATCCGTGATCTTGCATGAACGCCGACCGATTAACGCTAGGCGGGCGCGAATTCGAGCCGATGACCGTAACCACGATCGAGCATGATTTTTGGTTGATGTCGCGGATACGCGCCGCCGGCTTGGATGCGATGGAGAAAGGCGCGGAAGAATCGCCGGAGGAATTTGTTGCGAGGATCATGCACCAGGTTATCGATTCGGGTAGCGCCTTCGCGGTAATGGGCGGCATGCTAATGCCGGCGCAATTGCCACCGCAACAATGGACGCCGGCTATCGCTGACGAGACGGCGAAATTCATTCGCGAATTAACTGACCCCATCGATAAAGCGAAAGTGCAATCGCAAATGATAGCGATCCTAATCGGTTTTTTCGCAAACGGGCTGACCTCCTTGACGACTTCCCGGAAATCTTCGGGGCGAATGGAGCGCCGGCCCGGGATCGCGGCGACCTAGGCGTTGGTATGTGGTCGCCGCTGGTGCGGGAGTTAGCCGGCGGCGATTATGAGAAGGCTTTAGCTATTAGCCGCTGGCCAATACGTGAGGCCTTGATGGGCTATCTACTGCATTTGCAACGGTCTGCGCTCGACCATTACCGCATGGAATTCTTGGCGTGGGCGAGCATGGCGCCGCATTCAACGAAAAAGATCGAACCGCCGGCATTACCGGAAATCCTAAAGCGCTGATATGGCCAACGAAGCGAAGATCAAGTTATCTGCGGAAGGCGTCGAGCAAGTCGTCAACGCCTTTCGCAAGGTACAGCGAGAAGCCGAACGCACCGGCAGCCAAGGCGCAAAGGGGATTGACGCACTCAATAAATCGCTAAGTAGCCTCAAGACAATTGTGGGGGCGATTAGTATCGGCGCGCTCGTGGTGCATTTGAAGCAAACCGCAACGGCCGCTATTGACGCGGCGGACGCGATCGGTGATCTAGCAGAGCTTACCGGCGCGACAACCGAAACCATGTCGATGTTTGCGTTGGCGGCGCGTGAATCGAATGTCTCGATGGAGTTGTTAACAAAAGGCATTGTTAACATTGCACTGCAACTTGACGCATTGAAGGGCGGCAACGTAGCAGCTAAAAACACTTTCGACCGACTCGGTTTCTCAGCAAAAGATTTTGTCGGGCTAAACTTCGATGAAGCATTAACAAAAATCATACTCCGATTGGGTGAACTAGGCGGCGAGGAAAATAAAGTCGCGGCTGTCAGTGACTTGCTTGGTAAAAAGAATCTGGATCTAATGGAAGTCTTCGGCAAGGTTGCAGATGAGGGAATTGATAAATTACATGATCGCACCAAAAAGCTTGGTGCTTTGTTCTCGAAGGACATGACCGACGCGGCGGACAGGACAAAAAAGGCGCTCGCCGATATGGAGGCAAAAAGCCAAGCGGCAACGG
>Ga0307469_10000410_pt1 | contig 15855 bp, 12 predicted proteins | sample atmos_gasesAM2C__FD_203084 | JGI IMG/M metagenome (GOLD analysis project Ga0307469, IMG submission 203084) | Hardwood forest soil microbial communities from Morgan-Monroe State Forest, Indiana, United States - atmos_gasesAM2C_515 | ecosystem: Environmental > Terrestrial > Soil > Temperate...
AGACGATCACGACGAACGCGCCGGTGGGCCCGCCGATCTGCACCCGCGAGCCGCCCAGCGCCGAGATCACGAACCCGGCGATGATCGCCGTGAACAGCCCGCGTTCGGGCGTCACCCCGCTGGCGATCGCGAACGCGATGGCGAGCGGGAGGGCCACGATGCCCACGATGATACCCGCGACCAGATCACTCAGGAACTGGTCGCGGGTATACCCGTGCAGGGTGGTGAAGAGCTTCGGAACCAGCCGGTCCAGATTCCCTCACCGAAAAACGTAACGCGAGAATCTAACGTGAGGCGGCCAAGAATCGACGTGACGCGCGCACCCTAGCTGCGCTACTTTCAAGAGGTAGGCAGCCCTCGGTCTCGATCGGGGTAAAGGAGGAGGTATGCGCACCACCGCGGTCACCGCCTTGGTTCTCGTCCTGGGCGCCGGGTCCTGGGAACGGGCAAATAGACACGGGCGGCAACATGAACAGCCGCTCGCTCCGATCGACTGGACGCGCGTGGACCGAGCGTTGGGAAAGCCGGGCGCCATGCAGTCGGACGGCGCCTACAAGGTCGGCCTCCCGCGGAGTGACCTGCACGTCACCGTCTCGAGCATCGTGGTCAAACCCGCGCTGGCACTCGGCACCTGGGTCGCGTTCACACAGGTGAGCGACACCGAGGCGATGCTCATGGGTGACCTCGTGCTCCTCGAGAGCGAGGTCGGCCCGGTGCTGGCGAAGCTCCAGGAAGGCGGGGTGGAGCAGACGGCGCTACACAATCACTTGTTGCACGAATCCCCGCGGCTCCTCTACATGCACATTACCGGGCGCGGCGCTCCGGCGACGCTCGCGGCCACGATCCACGCCGCACTCGCCTTGACCAAGACGCCGTTCGGCGCGCCCGCGGCGGCACCATCCAAGCCACCGGTCGATATCGACACAACGCAGGTCGCGCAGATCTTGGGATACCACGGGAAGGTGAACGGCGGCGTCTACCAGGTCAGTGTGCCGCGGGCAGAGCCGCTCACCGTAGACGGAACGGCCGTCCCTCCTTCCATGGGGCTGGCGACCGCGATCAACTTCCAGCCGACCGGCCGTGGGAAGGCAGCCGTCACCGGCGATTTCGTACTGGTCGGGAGCGAAGTCAACGCGGTCATCCGCGCGCTGCACGATCATGGGATCGCCGTCACGGCGGTCCATAGCCACATGCTCGCCGACAATCCCCATCTCTTCTTTATGCACTACTGGGGAGATGACGACGCGCTGAGGTTGGCGCGCGGACTGCGCGCCGCGTTGGACAAGATCAACGTCAAGAAAGCCGGCTAGTCGAGGCTACTCGGCGACTTGCAGGACGAGCTTCCCCCGGTTGTGCCCGCCTAGCCCGCGCTCAAACGCCGCGCGTGCTTCCGGCAAAGGACACGTCGCCTCGACGATCACGCGCAGTGCTCCCGCCTCGATGAGGCGCGCGATCTCGATCAGCTGCGCCCGGTTCGGCTCCACGATGAACTCCACGCCCCGCACGCCGTACGTCGCCGCCTTTTCCGCCGGAGCGCTGTCCGCGACCGTGACGAGCACGCCGCCCTTGCGCAGCACGCCCCAGGAACGCTGCAGCGTGTCTCCACCGACGGAATCCAGGACGACATCCACATCGCGGACCTGATCCTCGAAGTGTACGGCCGTATAGTCGATGACCTCGTCGGCGCCGAGGTCGCGCAGGAACCCGGCATTGGTCGCCCGCGCCGTGCCGATCACGTGCGCGCCGCGCCCATGGGCGAGCTGGACTGCGTATGTGCCGACGCCGCCCGCTGCGGCGTGAATCAGGATGCGCTGCCCCGGGGTGAGACTCGCGTGGTCGAACAACGCCTGCCAGGCGGTGAGCGCCGAAAGCGGGACCGCGGCGGCCTGCGTGTGGCTCAAGTTGTTCGGCTTGGGAGCGAGGTCGACCGCCCGGACCACGACGTAATCGGCCGCCGCGCCATCCCGCCAAAAGTCCGTGAGCGCGTATACGGCGGCGCCCACTTTCGGGGCGCTCACATCCGCGGCCACGGCCTCCACGACACCCGACACCTCGTGGCCCGGAATGGTCGGTAGGCGTTCCACACCTTCGCGCGTGGTGTAGGTGGTGCCCCAGGAAAGCTCGGTCGGGGTGATGGCGCACGCATGGACGCGAACCAGCGCATCGCCCGGCCCAGGCGTCGGCTTTGGGGCGTCCTCGTACGTGAGTTGCTCCGGGCCACCCCGCCGGCGTAGACGCACGGCTTTCATGGGTGGAACGTTACGCTGCGATGCCCGCTCGGCCAGGCCGCCGCCCGAGCCTTACTGCTTGCCGTGAGCTCCCCCGCCGAGGTTTGGCTGCGAGCCGCCGCCGAGCAACGAGAAGGTCAGCGTCGTGGCGACGAGCCCGCCCGCACCGATGGCCGCGAGCAGCGCGCTTCGACCCTTGGCGAGTCGCCGCTCGTCGAGCGACGCAATGGCGACGCCGGGGACCGCGACCGTCTCCCCCTGCCACACGACCGGAATTCCCCACTTCGTTTCCACCGACGAGACGGACACGAGGAGCCCCCCGTCATCACTCGCCAGCACGCGACCGCGCACCACGAACACGGCCGGGCCGAGGACACGCGCCAGCTGCGCGGAACCCGTGTCACTCAGCGTCACGGCGACGAACGTCCCAGGTGCCGCGCGCGGCGTCGTGAGCGGGTTGTAGCGATAACACCCGCTCACGAGGCCGAGCACGACCAGGCCGCCTCTTAGGGCGCCGCGATCCCGCACGGCGCCACGTCTCCCCGGTTCCGGAACCCGTGGGTCCCGAGCTGTACGCTCGGATCCGGGATGTTCGGGTTCACGTTGCGCTCGAGCTGCGGATAGAACAGGCGACCGGGCACGCGAGAGAACCCTTGCGTATTGTGCGACGGCGTGATGGCCGGAATGCACGTCCGCCGGTAGTCGTTGATCGACTCGAGGTTCTGAAACATGGCCGCGTACTTCTCGATCATGATCGAGTCGAGGAGTGCCGCCCCCGTGATCCCGACGAGCGTCGAGAGCGGGACCGTCGCCCGCGCGTTGTTCAGGTGCGTGAGCGCGAGCGCGTCGTTCCCGGTCTGGTTGTACGCCTCCGCCAGGATCAGCTCGTTCTCCACGTAGCTGACGTACGGCAGCCGCGCGTCCGCCGCGAAACGCGGCGGCAGGCAGTTGAACTGCGACACCGGCGGCGGTGGCGGGGTGTTGAAGTCGTCCCCGACGTACGGGAGGCCGCGATTGGTCCAGGTGACGTTGTGGTCCACCGTGGTCGCACCGGTCGTGGTCGGCCACGTCGGCTCCGTCGCACCCGACGTGCTGTCCGCGGCGACGGCCGTGACTTGCTCCATGTTCCCGTTCACGTCCAGGATCGCCGCGTTCGGCGGGAACTTCGTCCCGTGATTCCACGCCGCCGTCGTCGCCTTGCAGTAGTACTCCGCCAGGCGCGGGTCATCGCGCGCCTTCAGGATGTCGATCAGCGCCTTCCCTCCCTCGAGGTCGGTGCCAAACCCCGAGCCGGTCTGAAACTGGGTCCACATGTTGCGCTCGGACGTGGCCTGCGAGTGGAAGGAGGCGAGGTCGCTCGCCCCCGTCGGATCGCTGATGCCGTTCGCCGCCGCGGCGATGGCCGCCGTGTAGGCCGGCGTGCCCAGCGACTCGGCGGTGTGCAGGTAATAGCGGGCCTTGAGCGTCCACGCGGCCCGGATCCACTTGGCGTTGTCGCCGCCGAACACCAGATCCGCCGCGCCCGGCCCTGGACCTGCGCCGTTCGCCAGCTCTGCGACGGCGTCCGTCAGTAGGGTCTGGAGATTGCCCAAGATCACGAACCGGTCATCGAGCACCGGGTTCGTTTTACCGGAAACGGCTTCGCTGTAGGGGATATCGCCCCACAGATCGGACGCGGTGCCGATCGTGAGCGCCTCCCAGACCTTCGCCATGCCGAGCCAGCTCGAGTCGCCGCTGGCCGTGGCGTCCGCTTCCACCTGCTTGATATCCACCAAACCGCCGCCGTCGTATACCAGGAGCCAGTCCGCGATGTTGGCAGCGATGTTGGACGACTCGTTGAACACGTATTGCGCGGCCTGCTGCACGAAGCGCCCGTTGGCGCCCGAGCAGGCCTGCACCCATTGGCACATCATCATGGCGGCGGTGCCCTCCTGGAACGCGAACTGGCCCGCCTGCACGCCGACGAAGAGCTGCTGGATCGACGCCGACGTGGGCAGGTTCGGGTTCGAAGACAACCTGTCGCCGGTCAGGAACGTGTCACAGCCCGCCGTCCCGAGGAAGAGCCCCAGTGACGCGAGCGCGACGTGCGCGTTGCGACGCATATGTCGTTCTCCTCGGGTTAATGGTTCAGGGTGACCGAGAACACGAATGAGCGTGTCTGCGGATTGTTGAAGTAATCCACGCCACCCGCGCCGGCCCCGGCCGAAATCGGCCCGCCCAGGTTGGTCTCGGGGTCGTAGCCGGTGTAGTTCGTCCACGTCTTCAGATTCCGGCCGGTGACGCGCAGGTCGATGCTCGAGAACCCCAGGGAGCGTTGCACCCAGGGCGCGTCGAGCGTGTACGTGACCGACACCTCGCGCAACTTCACGAAGCCCGCGTCCTCGATGCACGGCTCGTCGAGGCCGGTGAACGGGCAGGCCGCGACGAACCGATACCAGTTCTCACCGATCGGCACCGCCGTCCCCGCCCCCGGCCCCGCCACGGGGCCGTCGAACCAGCCGCCCCGCCCGAAGACCTTGTCGTTGCCGGTGCAGGCGGTCTGCGACGTGCATGTGGCGCGTTGCTCGGTGTCCTGATGCGTCCCGTAGCTCCACAGGGCGCCCTTCGTGCCGTTCCAGATCTGCCCGCCGTGCCGGATGTCGATCAAGCCGCCGATCTGCCACTTGCGGTAGCGGAACGACGACCGGATGCTGCCGGTCCAGTCGTAGTTCGGGTCCTGGACGATCCGAGGGTCCTGGTCCTGGACCGGGAATCCATCGGCCCCGATGTAGAGAGCCCCCTTCGGATGACCGGCGCAGACCCCGCCCATCGTGTTGCCGAGGGTGTCCACCACGGTCGCGTTGCTGGAGATTCCGCAACGCAAGAAGCCGCTGCCCAGGTACACGCCGATCGGCTGGCCCACCATCGCGACCTGGTTGTTGAAATCCCCAATCGGGATGAAGTCCTCCCCGCCGAGGGACAGCACGGTGTTCCGATTCCGCGCCCACTGCAGCCCGACCTCCCACCCGAAGTCCGCCTTCTGTAGCGGTCGCACGTTGAGCGACACCTCCCACCCGCGGTTCCGCATCGTGGCCGCGTTGGCGCCTTGCGCGAAGAAGCCGATCGATGGATTGAGGGGCTGGAGCAGGATGACGTCCGACGACTTCTTGTTGTACCACGTGATACTGGCGTCGGCCCTATCCCGGAAGAACCCAAGGTCCACCCCCGCCTCGAACTCTTTCGAGCGCTCCGGCTTGAGGGTCGAGGCAGGCCGGAGCTCGGACCGCGTCACCAACCCGCCGAGGCCGTTCTGGGTCGGCGTATTGCCCGTTCCCTGCGAGATGGCGCCGACCAGTCCGTTCGTGTACGTGAGCGACGTCAGGTACGGCAAGGGCTCCTGCCCCGCCTCCCCGTATGCCACTCGCGCCTTTCCGTAAGACAACCACGGCCGCTCCCCAATCGCCTTGGTGAACTCCCACGCCAAGCTCCCCTTGGGGAACCAGCTTCGCAGGTTGGACACCCCGAACGTCGACGAGCCGTCGTTGCGCAGCGCCGCGATGAGGTGCAGCTGGTTCGATACGTCCAGCCCTGCTTGACCGAACCACGACGCGTCGTGGATCACCGTCTCTTGGTCGAGCGGTGGGTCTTGCGTGACCGTGTTCGACAGCTTGAACGGCTGCAGGGCGACCAGGTTTCGGCCCACGGTGCCGAGCTGGCGGTTGTTGCGCGTGTTCAGGTTCTGCCCGAGCGTCACCGTCCCGCTCAAGCTCGGGTTGATCGTGTAGTTCGCGGTGGCGGTGAGGTTATGGTCGATCGTGAAGTTGACGATCTTGCCCTCGATCACGCGCCCGAAGATGCACGGCGCGGACGAGCTCACCGGACAGCCTTCGAGGCGCTCGTCCGTCCAGTAGTCCGCTCCCAGAGTGTAATTGACCTTCAACCACGCCAGGGGCAGGTACTCCGCATTCACGTTGCCGTACACCCGGCCCACGTCGGCCGTGTTCTGTGACTCGATCGCCGTCCAGAAGGGATTGTCGAACGTGCGGTCGTCGAACAGCGACCCGTCGGTCGGGTGTTGGAGCCGGAAGCTCCGCTGCTGCGGCCCGGCGTTGGTCTCCACCACATACGGCTGGTTGTTGAAGTCGGGCGGCGTACGCAAATCGCCCAGCTGAATGCCGTTGGTGTTGTTCCCGCGCTGGATGTAGCGGGCGTGGGTATTGGCGAACGACAGGTCCGCCCCGAGCTTCACGTTGTCGATCACCCGGTGCGTTCCCTTGAAGCGCACCGTGGTCCGGTTGAACACGTTGTTCGGGCCGATGATCACACCCTGGTCGTGGTTGTAGTCCCCCGACAGGTAGAAGGTCGTGCGATCGTTCCCACCCGACACCGTGAACCCGTTGTCGAGCGTGTGACCCACCTGATAGATGTCACCGGCGTGGTCGTAGACCGTCGAGCCGGTCGGAATCGGCGGACCCCAGGAACGGGCGCAGATCGCGGAGCCGGGCACGTCGCACTCCCCGCCGCGGGAGGTATCGGCATGAATGCCGAACCGACCCTGCCCGAAGCTCGTTTGCAGGGGATAGGTGTGGTTGATGTCGTCGAACGAGGTGGAGGAGCGGAACGTGAAATGCGTGGGTCCCGACCGCCCCGACTTCGTCGTGATGAGCACCACGCCCGCCGCCGCACGCGCCCCGTAGATCGCGCTCGCCGCCGGACCCTTCAAGATCTCGACCGACTCGATGTCGTTCGGATTGATGTCCGCCGCCCGATTCGTCGTCACCGTGCCTTCCGTCTGGCCGGCCTGAACGAGGGTCCCCCCCGCGTCGTCCGGAGCGTTGAAGTTCGACGTGGAGAACGTCGAATTGTCCGCCGGCACGCCGTCGATCACGAACAGCGGCTGGTTGCTTCCGAGCAGCGTGCTGATGCCGCGGATATTGATGAATGAGCCCGCGCCCGGATCTCCGGATTGCTGGATCACGGTCACGTTCGGCGCTTTCGCGGCGAGCGCCTGCACCAGGTTTGTTTCGCCCGCCCGCTCGATCTGATCCGCCGCCACGGTGTTGCGCACGTTTCCGAGCGCATCGGCCGCCGCGCTCGTCCCGGCGCCCGTCACCACCACCTCGCCCAGCTGCAGCGGGTTGGCCGCGAGCACGAAGTCATGCGAGACGCCGCCCGAGGCCAGGGTGACCTGGGCGCTCTGGGACTTGTAGCCCAGGCGCCGTGCCACGAGCGTGACCGTCTGCCCCGAGACCCGCGCCCCCGGGACGACGATCGTAAAGCTGCCGTCGTCCCTCGTGAGGCCGCCCAGGCCCATGGACGGAATCGCGACCTCGACCTGCCCCAACGGCTGGCCTCCGTCGCCCGCCACCTTGCCCGTGATGGTCGCCGGCTCCTGAGCCGACACGCGGGAGGCGACCGACAGCCAGAGTCCGGCCGCCGCGCACATGCTTCGAACGTTCACGTGCATGATTGGTCCTCCTGGAATGAGGGATAGACGGACTGCCACTCTCCGTCACGGTAGGGAGAGGTTCCAGGAGGCGCTACCAATTTGCGACGAGCCGCCGCGCGCTCAGGACGACTGCCGTTCGGGACGCGACGAGCGGTGACCCCAAAAAAACCAGAACCCGGCGCTTGCGCGCCGGGTTCGGTCGGTCGGGGAGAGCGGCCGTCCCACTCCGCCCGCGACCTGAGCATCACGCTCCGTTGGAGCGCGTCACCACCTTAGTCTGGAAACGGACTCACGCAAAGCGTTCGGCGACGAGTGGACGGCCTCGAGCGCCGAGACGTCCGCGGCGCGCGACGGGTCGCCGTCTCAGAACGTACGGCCGAGGCGGGCCTCGAGATTGTCGCGATAGCCGCGCGAGAGCTTGAGCGTGGTGCCGTTGTGCAGGACCACGACGTACTCGCCACGGAAGAACGGCTGCAGCTCCTTGACCTTCTCGAGATTGACGATGGTCGAGCGGTGGATCCGTACGAAGCGCGCGCTATCGAGCTGGTCCTCGAGGTTCTTCATGGTCTCGCGAAGCAGGTGCCACGTCTTTCCCACGTGAATGCGCACGTAATCGCCTTCGGCATCGATCCACTCGATCTCGCCTACGGGGAGCAAGGTGACCTTCCCACCAGACTTCACCACGAGCCGATCGAGGTAGGGCCGGCGGACGGGTGCGGCCTCGTCATGATCCAGGAGCGCCGCGAGCTTGCGCGAGAGGTCCCCCAGCCGCCCCTGTCGCACGTGCTGCTTGGCGCGATCGAGCGACTGACGGAATCGATCGTCGGTGAACGGCTTCAAGAGGTAGTCGATGGCGTGCACGTCGAAGGCGCGCAACGCGTACTGGTCGAAAGCGGTCACGAATACGACCATGGGCGCGCGCTCGACACCCACTTCGCGCAGCACCCCGAACCCGTCCAGCTCGGGCATCTGCACGTCGAGGAACACGAGGTCCGGCGCGGCGTCGCGAATGGCCGCGGCGGCTTCGCGCCCGTTCGCGCACTCGCCCGCCAGGACGATCTCCGGGTCCGCCGTGAGGAGGTGGCGCATCCCGTCGCGCGCGGCAGGCTCGTCGTCGACGATCAAGGTGCGAATCGGGCGCATCCGGTCAGCGCTCCTGCCCGCCACGCCAATCGGCCACGGCGAGGCGGAACGGAAGCACGATGTGGGCGATCGCCCCTCCGTCCTCGGCATTCACGACGTCGAACGACGCTTGGTCGCCGTACAGCTGCTGTAACCGGGCGCTCGTGTTTGTGAGGCCGACGCCCCCCCCTCCCCCTCCACCTCCCGCTCCCCCCCGGCTGTCACGCGCCTCGAGGCCGGAGGAGGGCAGGCCCGCTCCGTCGTCGCGCACCGTGAGGTGCAGGCTTCCGTTGATGCGACGCGCACTGATCAGGAGCCGGCCGACGCTCGTCCGCGGGGTGATCCCATGACGGATCGCGTTCTCGACCAGCGGCTGCAGGATGAGATGCGGCACGCGCGCATCGAACGTGTCGCCCCCCGCGTCGACCACGACTTTGAGGCGATCCCGGAAGCGGATCTGCTCGATGTCCAGATAGCTCCGCAAGAACTCGAGCTCCTGCTTGAGCGGGACCTCCTGCGTGGTCGCGCTGTCGAGCAACTGGCGCAGCAGGTCGCCGAGCCCAGCCACCACCTGCACGGCGAGCGCGTCCTGCCCGCTGCGCACCAGCTGTCCGATCGTGTGCAGGGCGTTGAACAAGAAGTGTGGCTGGAGCTGCATCTTGAGCGACTGCAGCCGGGCCTGGGAGAGCTGCGCCTCGAGCTGCGATGCCCGCAGCTCGCGCTCGCGCGCCTCGCGGTAGCGCGCCACGCCGGAATCGATGGCGAGCACGGCCCAATACAGCATGCCGTCCGAGGTGAGCCAGAACAACCACGAGCGAAATCCGGCGATGAGGAGCGGCAGGTCGCGTGCCGAGGAGCCCAGGACGGAGCGCTCGTTGACGATCTGCCCGAGCCCGAGCAGGTACACCACGACCATGCTCACGATCAGATTGACCGCGACGCCGAGCGGCCAGCGTCGACCCTCGAACGGCGGGAACCGCCGGCCGAGCCAGATGATGCCGGGTGTGAGCAGGGCCCACGCGAAGCCGAGCGGCATCTGGAGCCGCAGCGCCTCGAGGAACGGCATCAGCTTGCCGCCCAGCCGCGAATACAGCGCCACCTGCGTGGACCAGAGCAGTCCCCACGCCAACCAGGCGGTGAGGATCACCCACCAGCGTGGATATCGTGCGCGGGTTCGGCGACCGGTCGCGGTCGGGCCGGAGTCGGTCACGGCGCGAGCAGCTCCTTTTGGCGTTTCACCGTGAAGTATACGGCAGGCCGGCGATGCACGTCCAACGCGATTACGAGCGGGAAGGCGAAAATCAGAATCGTGGGGACAGCGCGGCGTGCGACGAAACCCGGCCGGCACGCGCCGAATGGCGGAAATGGAGCGACGAACGGCGCGTCAGTGTGCGGCCGTCGCCTCCGTCGGCGGATCCTCGACGCCGGTGTCCAAAACGACTTTCCACGAACCGTCCGGCTGCTTCTTCCAGATCGTTAGATAGGTCCCGGTGCGCACTGCGGTCGCGCCCTTCTTGTCGAGCCGACGAGCTTCATACCGACCGACGGTGTACCCGAGATCGCCCGCCGCTCCGACGTCCGACCGCGTCGGCCCCCACCGGAGCGTGAAGGATGGGTCACGCAACACGGGACTCATGTGCTCACGAATCGCCGCCCGGCCGGTGACCGTCCCACCGGGACGGAGCATCGCGCCGTCCTCCGCGAAGAACTCCACCCAGCCTTCGAGCCGCCGCTCGCTCGTCGCGCGGTCGAACGCCCGGTCGGCGTCCTGGAGAGCGGTGCGCGTGGCGGCGACGTCCACGGTGCGGGTGCAGGCGCTTACGACTCCGAGCAGGATGGCGACACGGGCGAGGGGCGACACGGCGCTCTATGGTAGGCATCGTCCGTCCCGGGCGGAACCGCCACGCGACGAATCGCGTCATTTCCGCGACGAGTCGCCGAAAGGTCGAGCCGTTACGCGCTCAGACTCCCAGCCTACGCCCGCGTCAGCTGGATGAGCGTGATCTCTGCCGGCGCCCCGAGCCGGAGGGGTGGCCCCCAGTATCCGGTGCCTCGGCTGACGTACAGCCACATCGCCTCGAGTCGGTGCAACCCCGCCACGAACGGCTGAAACAGTCGCACCAACAGATTGAAAGGAAAGAACTGACCTCCGTGCGTGTGCCCGGAGATCTGGAGGTCGTAGCCCGCGGCGCGTGCGGCGAACGCGCTCTTCGGCTGGTGCGCCAGCAGGACCTTCACGTCGCTCGCGGGCGCCCCCGCAACCGCCCCGGCGGGATCCGATCGATGACCGGGCAACCCGCCGCTCGAGAGATCCGTCACGCCGGCCACGACGATCCGGCCGGTCCCGCGCCGGATGAGCTGGTGCTCGTTCACGAGGGCGCTGAACCCGAGACTCTCGAGCTCGCGAACCCACCCCGCCGCGTCCCAGTAGTACTCGTGGTTGCCGGTGACGAAGAACTTGCCGTGGGGTGCCCGGAGCCCGGCGAGCGGGGCGACCTCGTCGCGCAGCGCGGGCGGGAAGCCGTCGGCCACGTCCCCCGTCAACGCGATCATATCGGGGTCGAGGCCGTTGGCCGCGTCCACAACGCGTTCCACGAAGGCGCGCTTCAGGGTGGGTCCCACGTGCAGATCCGAAAGCTGGACGATCCGAAAGCCCTCGAGATCGGAAGGCAGGCCGGTGATGGGCACCTCGACCCTCCGCACGTGCGCCGGTCGGCGCGCCATCCACAGCCCGGCGACGAGGACCGCGAGCGCGCCCCCCACCACGGCGAGCGTGAAGCCACCCGCTCCGAGCCAGGCCCGCACGTGCAACGCGTCCCCGGCAAGCGCGAATACAATGAGCAGCGACGACAGCCCCATCGCGGTAAATCCGGCGACCTCCACCATCCCTCGCGCGGGCAACCGCTCCGAGCGTCCCGCCCAGAACGCGAGCACGGGACCCGTCGCGAGCAGCAGGATGCCGGTCCAGCCGAGCACCCGCCAGGACAAGGCGAGCGGCTCCTGACCGAGGAGCCGCTCCCCCACGTAGACGTGCAGCAGCGTCCACAATCCAGTGACGATAGTAATGAAGGCGGCGACCCGGGGGCGTTGGCTCATAGCTGTACCGAATACGTTCCCCGCCGACGGGAGGTTCCCGGCTCAATACACGACGCCCCTCCGGATCGTGAGGCCCCAGCGCCCCGGCGGCGCCGAGAATCCCTTCGACCAGAAGCGATATCCGAGGGCGATCTCCGCCACGTCGCCCCGCACGGCTCGCGTCGGGCCGATCCGGAGCGCAAGGCCGACGTCGCCGCCGAGCCGCGCGGACTCGCGCCCGACGTACCAGGCCCCCCCGTAGTCGAAGAAGGGAGCGACACCGATGCCCACGAGCCCCCAGGCGTCGTCCGCGACCAGGGCGCGGTCCTCCAGGGCGAGCCAGACCATCTGCGTTCCGGTGAACTGATGGATGCCCCACACCCGCGGTCCGTTTTGTGTGGTCCACAGGTCGAACTCGTCGCCGAACTTGGGCCGCCGGAGCCGGGCCGCTTCGACGTGAAGGATCAGGGTGTGGGGCGGCAGGTTTTGCGTCGCGACGGTGAACGCGACGGACGCACGCCCGGAGTCCGGCACGCCGGAGGTCAGCACCCCGTTTCCCGCCGCGCGCAGCGCTGCGAACCCGCTCGCCCACGGTGCGGCGAGCTGTAGGCTCACTTCCGGTCCGACGCCGGCTCCGCCGCCGGGATATCCCCACGCGCGGGGCGCGGCCCACACGCCGAGATGGAACAGCTGGGAAACGTCGACATCCTCGCGGCGGGCGTAGGAATTCAACCGCTCGAGGACCTGAAACCGGACCCGGCCGACGTCCACCCCCGCCCCCACCGTCCCGAATACCGATCGAGGAAAGGCGACCGTCCCGAGGCTGTCGAAGTCCTCTCGGCGCCACTGTCCGCCGAGCCAGAGTCGCATGTAACCCCGCGTGGTCGCGCGCGGTGCGAACCCGACGGTCAGGCCGAGGCTGAGCGCATGCCTTTCCGTCACGCCGTTCGGAGCGCGCAGGGCGTCGCGGGTCGAGTCCGGCACGCCGTCCTTGAACAACAGCACACGTTCCGAGGCCGCTTCGCCTGTGGTGACCACGGCGCCGGGCGCCCTCGTCTCGTAGAACGGCACGCCGACGAACCACGTCCCCTGCCTCCCATCCGTCTTGTCGTTGTACAGGAGCTGCAGCTGGGTGCGACGCGAGAAGAAGTGTGGGCTCGAATAGCCGAGGTTGAAGATGTTGCGGTCCGGCGTGTGGTTGTAGACCGCGACGAGCGACGTAGCGGTGCCGAGCAGGTTGTCCTCCACCAGTCCCGCCAGCCAGGTGACGTCCCCTCCCGCGGAGGTGTAGCCGAGCTGCGGCTTGGTGCTCCAGCCATCGGTGGTCGCGACGCGGAGCGCCAGGCGGCCCTCGAGGCGGGTGGTGTCGATGCGCACGCGGCTGAACACGTGGAGATTGCGCAAGGCGCGCTCGCTCTCCGCGATCCGTGCCGAGTCGTAGGGCTCGCCTGGGTTGATGAACAGGGTCCGGCGAATGACGCCGGCATTTGTGCGTACGTGCAGCCGGTTCGCGAGCCGCGCGATGAAGTTTGCGTCCTCCTCCAGGTCGAAAATGTTTCGGTTGACGATGATGATGGTATCGACCGTGGGAGGCGCGGTCTGCGCGTGGGCACGACCCGGCGTCGCCGCGACGAGCAGCGCGGCCGTCGCTCCCACCACGAATGGGCCCGTGCGTGGGACCGTCGCGCTACTTGACCAAGTCAATGCGCTGGTGGAGCGAGTAGGTCACGTGCCGCGCGGCGTCGTTCCATTCCGTAAAATAGAAAGTCGCGTCGACGCGGCCCGTGATCTGTCGCAGGCCCCGGGTCGCGAGCAGGAACGTGCCGCGTATCGAGTCCGGCTTCATGGGACCACAAAAACAGGTCACGGTCCCGTACGCGGGAATACGGGCCGGCGGGGGGCCGAGCGGGTACGGAACGTTCTGTCGCAGGTCCCGCGCGCGGCCCAAATCGAGCGCGATGGTCAACGAGTATTCATCTCCCTCACCCTCGGCCGGGTTGAAGTCGTAGCGAGCAAGGGCCACGTCGCCCCCACCGGCGGTCGTGTCGAGCGAGAGGCGCGTGATCGCGAGCGCCGTGTCCTGTCGAACGGACACGCGCCCGTGCCACTCCCAGCGGGCGGCGCTCTGGTAACCCCGGGTGTCGCCGGGGCGGGAGGTGGGATCGCAACCGCAGAGCAACAGGACCACGACGCCAAGACGTGACACCGCCCGCCTGCGGTAGAACGTGGCTCCAGGGCATAAAAAGGGTACCGCTCTCAGACCCATCGTCCCGTATGGTAGCGCATGGTGACGCACGCCTCCGCGCGACGCTTGCCGGTGCATGACCTGGCGCTCGAGGTCGCCGTGCAGGCGGCTCGCCTGAGCCGCACCCTGGCGGGACCGGGGGCCGCGACCCGGGCGGACCAACTCGTGCGGGCAGCCCTCGCCATCAGCTCCAACATAGCGGAAGCCTCAGGCCGGGCTACCGGCGCCGAACGGCGTCGGTTCTTCGCCCACGCACGGGGGTCTGCGGGTGAGGCCCTGACGCAGCTCCGCATCGCCGCGGCGCTCGACCTGGGTCACGCTCGAGAGATCCACCAGCTGGAGGGACAACTCGCCGTCGTGATGAAGACGCTCGGCCGCCTGATCGCTCACCCACCGTCGGATCGATGTTGATCCGCCTCGACCGGCGTCAGTATTGCCCGAGGTATCGGTTCAGCTCCCACTCGCTCACCTGCCCGATGTACTCCTGCCACTCCTCGCGCTTTGCTTCCACGAAGCGCTCGTAGATATGCGCGCCGAGGGCGGCCCGGATCACATCGTCCTTCTCGAGCTCGTCCAGGGCCTCGTGCAGATCGCGCGGCAGCTCGTCGATCCGGAACTTGCGTCGCTCGCGAAAGCTCATGGTGAAGATGTTCTTGTTCACCGGATCGGGCGGCACCAGCTTGTGTTCGATGCCGTCGAGCCCTGCCGCGAGCTGTACGGCGAGCGCGAGGTACGGATTGGCCGACGGGTCGGGCATGCGCAGCTCACAGCGAGTGCCGATGCCACGACGATCGGGGATCCGGACGAGGGGTGACCGGTTCCGCATCGACCACGCCACGTTGGTAGGCGCCTCGTACCCGGGCACCAGTCGCTTGTAGCTGTTCACCAGGGGATTCGTCACTGCGCAGAAGCCGCACGCGTGTTTGAGCAGGCCCGCCACATACTGGAGCGCCGTAGTCGACAGCTCCCACTTGCCCTTCGGGTCGTGGAAGGCGTTCTGCTCGCCCTTGAACAACGATTGATGTGTGTGCATGCCGGAGCCGTTCTGACCGAAGATCGGCTTGGGCATGAACGTGGCGATGAAGCCGTGCCGGTAGGCGACGTTGCGCACGATGAAACGAAACGTCGCGAGGTTGTCGGCGGTCTCGAGCGCTTCCGTGTACCGGAAATCGATTTCGTGTTGCCCTGGCGCTACCTCGTGATGGCCGGCTTCGACCTCGAAGCCCATCGACACCAGGTCCCGGATGATCAGGCGGCGGATTTCCTCGGCGCGATCGACCGGGGTCTGATCGAAGTAACCGCCCTTGTCGTGAGTCGCGGTCGTAGGATCGCCGCTCGCGTCGAGTTGGAAAATGAAGAACTCCGCCTCGACGCCCGCCATCATCTCGAACCCCAGGGTTTTGGCCTTTGCGATCTGCCGCTTCAACGTCTGGCGGGTACACCCCGCGAACGACGAACCGTCTGGGTTGTAGATGTCGCAGATCAGGCGCGCGACCCGCCCGCCCTCGTCATCGTATGGCAGAACGCGGAACGTCTCGAGGTCGGGCTTCAGGACCATGTCCGACTCCTCGATCCGCACGAACCCCTCGATCGACGAGCCGTCGAACATGATGTCGCCCTCCAGCGCCTTCTCGAACTGACTGTCGGGCACCTCGACGTTCTTGTTGACGCCCAGGATGTCGGTGAACTGGAGGCGCAGGAAGGTGATGCCCTGCTTCTTGCAGAGCTCGAGGATGTCGCGTTTGGAGGCGCCGGTG
>Ga0307469_10000411_pt1 | contig 15845 bp, 17 predicted proteins | sample atmos_gasesAM2C__FD_203084 | JGI IMG/M metagenome (GOLD analysis project Ga0307469, IMG submission 203084) | Hardwood forest soil microbial communities from Morgan-Monroe State Forest, Indiana, United States - atmos_gasesAM2C_515 | ecosystem: Environmental > Terrestrial > Soil > Temperate...
TTGATTGACATCTGCCACAAGCACGGTGTGCTGTTCATCGCGGACGAAGTGCAGAGTGGTTTCGGCCGCACAGGTGCCCTTTTTGCCAGCGAGCGTTACGGCATTGAGCCGGACATCATTGTCACAGCCAAGTCGATCGGCGGGGGATTACCTCTCGCTGCGATCACCGGGCGAGCAGAAATTATGGATGCCCCCGGTCCCGGAGGCTTAGGCGGCACGTTCGCCGGCAATCCGGTTGCCTGCGAAGCTGCGCTCGCCGTGCTCGACATGTTCGAGCAACAGGACCTCACTGGACGGGCCAACGAACTGGGAGATCATTTTCAGAAACGTGCCCGGGGGTGGCAGAAACGTTGGCCGCTCATCGGGGAAGTCCGCGGCCTGGGGGCGATGCAGGCCCTAGAGCTGGTCCAGTCGCAAGACAAGCGCGAACCGGCCGCCGAAGAGACCAAACAGATCATGCAATATTGCTACGAGCATGGCGTGATCACGATCTCTGCGGGAACCTATGGCAACGTAATCCGATTGCTGATGCCGCTGGTGATCACCGATGCGCAGATGGACGAAGCTCTCGATGTTTTGGAGGGCGCGCTCAAGGCGGCCCACGAAAGAAAGCACGAGGCTGCAGTGCAGCCGGTGTAAGCTATTAATCACCGAAAGCGCGCAAGAACAGAACTGGGCCTGTCCTGCCGCTCGATACTCTTCACGATTGCTGAGGCAAACCTGCAATGAGCACCGCCATCATTACCGAAGCGAAAGTCCCGCATTTTATTGACGGCCAATGGGTCGAGTCGAACGCTCGCGAGTGGTCGGAAATCATCAACCCCGCAACCGGAGAAAGCCTTGGCAAGGTTCCGCTCTCGGACGCTGCGGAAGTCACGAAAGCGATTGACGCGGCGGCTGCCGCCTTTCCGGCATGGCGACGCACACCGCCCGAAGACCGCATTCAGCCGTTGTTCAAGCTAAAACAGTTGCTCGAGGAGCACGTCGACGACATCAGTCGCCTGATTACTCAGGAGAACGGAAAGACTTTTACCGAAGCCAAAGCCGAGATACGCCGCGCCATTGAGAACGTCGAAGTCGCCTGCGGCATTCCGATGATGATGCAGGGCTACAACCTCGAAGACGTAGCTCGCGGCATTGACGAAATGATGATCCGGCAGCCGCTGGGCGTGACCGCCGCCATCGTACCCTTCAATTTCCCGGGCATGATTGCATTCTGGTTCCTGCCCTACTCGATCGCAACGGGAAATACTTTTATTTTGAAGCCGTCCGAGCGGGTGCCGCTCACCATGCGCTACGTCTACGAATTGCTCGAGAAGACGGGCCTGCCGAAGGGTGTGGTGAATCTGGTAAACGGCGGGAAAGTTGCCGTAGACACGCTGATAGACGATCCGCGCGTACGCGCCATCAGTTTCGTCGGGTCCACTCCGGTCGCGCGCTACATCTACGCTCGGTCAGGCGAGAAGGGCAAGCGAGCGCAGTGCCAGGGTGGCGCCAAGAATCCGGTCATCGTTCTGCCCGATGCCGACATGCAGATGGCCACACAGATCATCTCCGACAGCGCGTTTGGTTGTGCCGGACAGCGCTGCCTGGCCGTGTCGGTCGCGGTTACCATCGGCGACGCGCAGAAGACGTTCCGGGATGCCATCGCGGAATCCGCGGCGAACCTGCGAGTCGGGAACGGCCTTGAAGATGGTGTGCAGATGGGGCCGGTCATCACGAAGCAGAGTAAGGAGCGCATCGAATCGCTCATCGGCGTGGGCGAGAGACAGGGGGCAAAGATTCTAGTCGACGGACGCAATCCGAAGATTCCGCGTCACGAGAAGGGCAACTTCGTGAAGCCCACTATTCTCGATTCCGTGCCCGCGACCAGTGAACTGTCGCATACCGAAATCTTTGGGCCGGTACTCAGCCTGGTCCATGCCAATGACATGGATGAAGCGCTCGCCTTCCTGGAGCGCAATCCGTACGGCAACCAGGCCTCGTTGTTTACGTCGAGTGGCGCCGCCGCGCGCCGCTTCCGCTACGAAGCGCCGGCTGGAAACATTGGCATCAACATCGGGGTGGCCGCGCCCATGGCGTATTTCCCGTTCAGCGGCTGGAAAGACAGCTTCTTCGGCATCATGCACGGCCAAGGCCGTGACTCGGTCGAGTTCTACACCGAAAAGAAAGTCGTGGTAGAACGCTGGGCTAAAGAGCATTCACGAAAGTTCTGATCACGTACGTGGATGCATATTGTCACTGAACTCTGTGTAGGAACGGGTTAGCGTAGCTCCCTTAAGGAGTCAAGCTAGCATGAAAGGTCTTTTCACCACAGAGTCACAGAGACACAGAGAAGCAGAAGAGGCAAGAGATCCTCGCACAGAGTCGATCATCGCGGCCGCTATTGAGGTTCATCGGTGGCTCGGACCCGATTGTTGGAATCTGCGTACGAGGAATGTCTTTGTCACGAATTGCATTTGCGCGGGTTCTCCTTCGAAAGGCAGGTGGACCTTCCCGTATCGTTTAAGGGAGTCCGGCTAGATTGCGGTTACAAAATGGACTTGGTGGTCGATGATGCTGTAGTACTCGAACTCAAGTGCGTTGAAAAAATCATTCCGGTACACGAAGCGCAGTTGCTCACATATTTGAAGCTTTCGGGTAAGCGTGTTGGCCTGCTGATCAATTTCAATGGACCGTTGCTTAGGCAAGGCATCGTCCGCAGAGTCCTTTAGTTTTTCTCTGTGTCTCTGTGACTCTGTGGTGAAAAAGCCTTGGCAATCGACTATGAGGAAACCATGACTACCGCCACTGCAAGTCCCGCCATGACCGGCCAGGAAATCGTCGACTTAACCAAGAAGCACACCCTGTTCGAATGGTCCGCCCAATCCAAAGTCGACCCGATCCCCGTAGCCCGCGCCAAAGGCATCTATTTCTGGACGCCGGAAGGGAAGCGCTTCATCGACTTCAACAGCCAGTTGATGAGTGTCAACATCGGGCACGGCGACGAGCGCGTCATTCAGGCGATCAACGAACAAGTCGCGACCCTGGCCTATGCCAATCCCTTCATGGCGACCGAGCCGCGTGCCCGCCTGGGCGCCAAGCTTGCCGAAATTACTCCGGGCGACATTGACACGTTCTTCTTCACCAACGGCGGCGCGGAAGCAAACGAGAACGCGATCAAACTGGCACGGTTCTTCACTGGGCGCCACAAGATCATGGCACGCTACCGCTCTTATCACGGTGCGACCGCAGGTGCGATCACATTGACAGGCGATCCGCGACGCTGGGCCGCCGAACCCGGCATTCCGGGCGTCGTTCGCGTGCTCGATCCATACCACGGCATCGAGCGTGGCTGGGAGTCCGCCGAAACTTCGCTCGCCATGATCGAAGAGGTGATCCAGCTCGAAGGCCCGCACACCATCGCGGCCTTCATCCTCGAAACGGTCGTTGGCACGAACGGTATCCTCATTCCACCGGACGGCTACATGCAAGGCGTCCGCAAGATCTGCGACAAGTACGGCATCCTGATGATCGCTGACGAAGTCATGGCTGGGTTTGGCCGCACGGGCGAATGGTTTGCTATCGATCACTGGAAGGTTGTTCCCGATCTCATCTGCATGGCAAAGGGTCTGACGTCCAGCTACCTGCCGCTGGGCGCGGTCGGCATGCGGCATCACATTGCGCAACATTTTCAGGACAAGGTTTTCTATGGCGGTCTGACCTATAACAGCCATCCCATGGGCTGCGCGGCGGCGCTCGCCACTATTCGCGTGTACGAGGAAGATCACTTGATGGAAAACGCGCGCAAGATGGGCGAGATCCTGAAAGGCTTCGGCGCCGAGATGCAGGCCAAGCATCCATCCGTTGGCGCGGTACGTTCGATCGGGCTCTTTGGCATTTTCGAACTGATCCGCAACCGCAAAACCAGGCAGCCCATGGCGCCCTTCAACGGGGCTTCTGAGGAAATGGCGGCTCTTGGAAAATTCTTCCGCGAAAACGGGCTTTACACGCTGGTGCGATGGAACACGTTCTACACGAATCCGCCCCTGTGCATTAACGAACAGCAGCTCCGGGAAGCGTTCGCCATCATTGATAAGGGTCTGGAGATTACTGACAAGGCGGTGACGAGCTAGGCGGGCTGCAAGTTGCCAGCAGCGGGCGCGTTACCATCCGCTTAGCGATCCAAGTCACAAAGTCCTGTGATGAGGGTGACTGTTCCGTCCCCGTGCTCTGACGAATACTCCAAGGAAAGCAGACAACGAACTCCAATTTCGCGGATTCGCTCTGTTCCGGAGTAATCGCATGAACGGATTGAAAGTGGTTTGGAGAAATCCGAAGCCCGCCCCCCGCCAACATCGGTGGCACGAGTTGGCCGGAAATGTGGGGCGACGGCTGTACGTCGTCGAGGAGCTAGTGCCGCTGGGGGAGGAAAAGCGTTGGGCTCGTGGTATTGCCCTGGAGGTTGTCGCGGGCCGCCGCGTGGTCCCCGCACGTCTACAGCCTTCTGTCCGCGCAAAGTAGCTTCACGGCGCGAACTCTGCAGGCTCGAGTGGCTGATAGAGGTCCGGCACCCCAGCCATGGCCGCGGAGTCCGGAAGCTTCAGCTTCAACTGCTCACAAAGAAATGCAATTCGGTCCTTTCGCGCCGCTGCGTTCAACGCGTGGGGAGCGTCGTAGATCTTCAGTTGTTTCGGCTCGCTGACCAAGTTCGCATAAACGCGAGCGCGTTCCGGATTGAGGAAAGTCTCTTGTGCTCCATACTGCAGGAAGACCGTGGCGGGCGCCGCGTGAGAGACGAATAGGCCGGGATCGAGCCACGAAGTTTTTGCCATATACGCGTCAAATTTCTCCGGCCCAACCTTTTGCCGGTATTTTCGCAATTCGTCCGACTTCAAGTCCGACGCATCCGACAAACCACCTGCCATAAGTACGAAAGATTTGAACCGCTTGTCGATGCCGCTGAGAAACGCGCCCACGGCGGCATGGTAGCTGTGCCCCACGTAAGCAAGCCGCGCGGGATCTACGTCACTGCGCGCCCGCAGGAGGTCGGCTCCCCGCCGCATATCGACGATGGCCTGAATCAGATCCGCGGTCTCGGCGTCGCTCAGGGGCGTCTTGTTCTCGACGTGGCCGGGCCGAGCAATTGGCCCGTCAGGAAGTAATGAGACCACTCCCGACCGGGCCAGCACGATGGCCTCATCAAGAAATTCCGAGCGGTTGCGCATCGGCGAGTTCGACCAATACCAATGTCCACAGATTACAGCTGCGAATGGTCACTTACCGTCCGGCACGACCAGGTAAGCAGGAACTCGCCCACCTTTTGGACTCGCATAGGAGATGTCGTGAACGGAAACATCGCCCTTCTTGTGGACGGATGTGTCCTTCACGTCGAGGGCAGCGCTGTGGTCGTAGTCGAGGCGGCTGACAGAATCCGCGTCCTGCGCCCGAAGCAGGGGCACAACCAACAGCCAGGCGGTAATCAGAAACTTCATAAGCGCCGATCCTCTGAATCTCGAACTGTGGACATGGGCTGTCATTTCGCCAGCCGGTTATATTTCTTCAGCACTTCCCGCAGACGGTCATGCGGCAATGCGAGCACCTCAAAATCATTAATGCCCTTCATCGTTTCAGCCGCGACCATGGCGTTGATTACGGCTTCTTCCGTCGCCTGCACAGTCGCCAGGAACAGGGGATTGATTCGTTCATTCGGAAGCATCGTGATCTGGCGCGTGCCTTTCGAGTTGGCGGCACCAGGATTCGCGGTTGAAAATGCGATGAAGATGTCGCCAGAGCCGTCCCCCGAAAAGCTTCCATCGCGGCCCAGACCGAGCGAAACTCGCCGCACCAGTCGCTTCAATTGCGTCGGAATCAGCGGTGCATCTGTACCCACCACGACGATGATCGAGCCCACGTCATTGTCGCGTACCTTGTGATCCTGGATCTCGCGTCCTACCGGAACTCCCGCGATCCGTAGCTGGCTGCGCCATCCATAATTGCACTGCACGAGCACGCCGATCGTATACCCGCCATACTTCGCTTCCACCACCCGGGAGGAGGTGCCAATCCCACCCTTGAACTCATTGCAGACCATTCCCGTGCCGCCGCCGACGTTGCCCTCTTCGACGGGACCGGAGTGGGCGCTATCGAGCGCGTGCCAGGCGTGCTCGGGCTTCACGTGGAAGCCGTTGATGTCGTTCAGGTCGCCATCATAGGTTTCCGCAACCACGGGCAGCGACCAGTCGTACCCGTTTTGATCCGGCGAAGCTTTCTTGACTCGCCACGCAATGACCGCGTCGCGCACCACGCCGACGCTGTGCGTGTTCGTGATCATCACCGGGCCGTCGAGGAAACCCGAGTCTTCCAGCCATGTGGTGCCCGTCATCTCGCCGTTACCGTTGAGCGTGAACCAGGCGCCAAAGACCGGATCCTGCGAATCCTTGCCACGCGGTAGTACCGCAGTCACTCCGGTGCGCACAGGACCCTGCCCAACGATCAGCTTGCCCGAACCGGAAATCAGCGTGGTGTGCCCGACCTCGACGCCTTTGACATCGGTGATGGCGTTGTTAAGTCCCGGTGAGCCATCGAAGGGAACTCCGAGATCACGCGCACGGGGCTTCGATTGGCCTGCGGCATACCCGAAGATTGCGATCAAAAACAAAAATGCGGCTACACACCGAACGGACAACATCAGAGCAGACGATCGACCGGGCCTGCGGACCATGCACGTCTCCGGAGTTATGGGGATTTGTTGCCGACTCCAATTGGCCCGCGCAGTATAAAACAGGGAACTGCTCTTGGGTTTAGAATCGGTTTACAGGGGGCAGCATGGAAGCTTGGAAGAAAGCTGTGGTGGCTGGATCGGTCGGAACTTCCGCACTTTTTTTCCTCAAGAAGAAGTGGCCCGCCGGCGTTCTGACGGCTGGAGTTGCGCTCGCCGTCCTGGCTTCGGAATACCCGGAAAAATTCGAGGATGTACAAAAATCCCTTCCCGGATATTTTGATCGTGGAATGCGCCTTCTCGAAATGACCTCGCGCGTCGGCCAGAAGATCACGCAGTTCGCAGAACAAGGCGGGCGGAGGATCTGGGACGAACTTTCCTGAGGGAGGCGCCTTACTCGATCCCCAGCTGTTTGCGGGCGTCCGCGCTGAGACGTTCCGGAGTCCAAGCTGGATTCCAAACAATGTTCACATGCGCGTCGCGAATGCCAGGAAGCTGCTCGAGGCGGGATTTTACCTGGTCGCTGATCTGGACGTGAGCGGGGCAGCCCTGCGCGGTGAGCGTCATATCGACGGTAACGTCCTGCTTGTCCTCGGGCGCAGCTTCGAAGTGGACTTCATAGATCAGACCCAAATCCACAATATTGACCGGAATTTCCGGGTCGTAGCACTGCTTCAAAGCGCTCAGAACTTCCTCTTGCGTAACCGGCATTCACACTCCTGAGCAGGGTTCGACAGCGTCGCGAAAACCCCATATCGATATCTATTTTACAGCATGAACAGGGCGGTCCTGCCCTTCCCCGACGGGTAGCCGCCCTTCGGAACGGCACGACTAACGTTTTCTCTAGGTGGTTGTCTAAAGCAGCGCTGCTGCGATCTGTTCAAAATGAACGCGAGGAGAAGCCTTGATCTTCACAGGGATCTGCGTTTCAACCCTCCCCGTGCTGTTCCTTGTCGCCGCGACTCCCTGCCTCGGCGACATGGCGCTCACCAAGGATCGTGCCGTTACCACCGTAGCGCCCGGTGCTTACATGATTCGACACAAAGACGCTCCAACGGCATTCTAACGGAAATACGGAAGTCATTATCGGCGAAAGGGAAGTGCTCGTCGTGGACTCATGCTATCTGGCTTCTGAAGCCAAGCAGGATATCGCCCAGATCCGTGTGTGGACCGACAAACTAGTGCGCTACCTGGTTCATACTCACTGGCACAACGACCACACCATGGGCAACGCCACGTACGCCGCAGCCTTTCCGGACGTGAGTATCGTCGCGCATAGCGAGACCCGAACCATGATGAATGGCTACCTCAGCGGTTGGTACGCCCGGCATACGGCCCAGATCGCGTTCCTCAAAAATCAGCTTGCCACGGGGAAGGGAGAGCGCGGAATGGCTCTGACCGACGCACAACTGTCTGCAGCGTGAAATGATCTAAGCGGCGAGGAAAAGGTTGTGGCTGATTTTCCCAACTTCGTTCCGCGACTGCCCGACATGATGTTCGAGCGTGAACTGAATCTGGATCTTGGCAGCCGGCCGGTGGAAATCAAGTATCTCGGGCGCGGAAATACTCCGGGAGACGCCGTCGTGTTTCTTCCCCGCGAGCGCATTCTCATTGCGGGCGATCTCGTGGTTCATCCCATCCCCTATCTCTGCAGCGGATATCCCTCGGAATGGGCCGAAACCTTGGGCCGCCTGATCGATCTCAATCCGCAGACGATTGTTCCCGGACACGGAGACGTGCTCCGCGATTTGACTTATCCCAAACAGGTGCAGGAATTGCTTGCCAGCGTTGTCGCTCAGGTGCGGCAGGCTCTTTACACGCAGGGCAACGGCAAGCCACTCGAAGACGTGCGCAAGGAAGTTGAGAAAAACATCGATTTCGAATCGCTGCGGCGCAAGTTCGACGAGGGCTATCCTGAAAACTTTGACCAGTCCAGCGCAATTCCGAATTGCCTCGTTCGAACTGCCTATTATGAAGAGGTGCTGCGATAATTTCGATCAGGACTCTTCCTGCGCAATTGCTTGTCATCCTGAGCGAAGCGAAGGACCTATGTAGTTGTTCGGGGCGTGGGACGAGAGTCGCCCTCATTCGATAAACAATTCTGGCCGTTTGGTACTTTAGAGCGATGAAAGTCAATCCGGACGTAAAGCAGAAAATTCAGATCGCCCTCGGGCTGGCACTCGCGATCGCCGCGATCCGCGCCGGTTACATCCTGTACGAACGTCACGAGAGCAACAAAAACGGTGGACAAGAGCAAGTCGCGGCCGCTCCTGCTTTGAATCCGGACTACTACGTCACGCCGAAAAAGCTTTACCCATACGATCTCAAATCAGCGCGTGAATTGACCAAGCAGCCCGTCTGGGTAAAAGAAGGCTATCGTTACTTTTATTATCCTTACAATCCAGCAACCCACCGTGTTGCTTTCGAACATGAAGCAGGAATGCTGCTGCCCATTCAGCGGCTCGAGGTCAAAGACGTAATCACCGACACCGCCGCCAACTCAAGCGGTCAAAAACAAGTCATGGCCATTTTTGAGCAAGACGGCAAGTCCTACGCTTTTCAGATCGGCTTCTTCAAAGAGGGGGAATACAAGATCTATTCCGACCAGATGTTGTATGTCCAAGATCCGCGCGAACTCTACAAGCACTGGCCGCCCGACGTATGGCAGTCGGTTGAGCAACATCAAGTGAAGCAAGGCATGAATGAACTGCAAGCCGATTTCGCGATTGGCATGGGCCGCCCTGATCGTCAGGATGACCCTTCCTGGAAGACCGTCCACTATCCGAATGGCGGAAACGCCATCACGATCACCTACCACGAAGGCAAAGCCGTAGACATCAAATCAGACAAGTCTTCGTAAGCTTCAAACCAGAATGTAAATTGGGGCAGAAAGCCCAGAGCCTAGAGCCGGCACTACTTCACCTTCGGCGAAGACCCGTCCGCCGCCTTGGTCTCGTCCGCATGGATCACGCCATTTTCCTCCGCATAGAACGACCGGTGCTCCGCATCGACGTTCTTCGGCGTCATCGTCAGAACGTAGCCGTCTTTCTTGCCTTTAAACCCGACGGTGTAATCCCCGCGCTCGGTGGTTTTCGCCATGCGGCGAGTGAAGGAACCCGTGTTCACCAGGTCCGCCAGCGACGTGGCATAGGAATCGTGCTTCTTGTTGTATTGATTCTGGGCGCGGATTACGACTCGCACGAAACCAAGCGCGCCCGACTCCGAATCCGACCGCGCTGGGTCTCCGGGGAACTTGGGCTGGTAGGGGGTTGCGGCTCCGGCCTGGGCCGGGGCAGCATCTTGGGGCTGATCCTGAGCAAGAGCCGTAAAACCGGCGGCTACCGGAAGTATCGAGAGGAACAAGGCCAAATTCCGAATTTTCATGGTCTCCTACCGTCTGTCAGGGCGTGTACCAATGTTACTCCCGTAATTTCCCTTTTGTTACGGACCCTTTGCAGCGCGGGCCATTGCGACTATTCTGAGTGCAGTTTGATGCTACCAAGGACCTGCTAATGAAAGCTGCAATGGCGAAAAAGCCTCTCATCCGTATTGCCGTAGTCGAGAGCGACCCGCTGCGGTTCGTGGGCTTCCGGGCCCTGTTTGATTCCGAGTCGGACTTCGAACTCGTGTCCGCCACCCTGCCCGATATTAGCGCCCTTCAGGGGATCGACCTGGTCCTGCTGGGCAGCCGTGCCGGTCAGAACCTGTTTGACGTCATGGCAAGCCTGAAAGCGGCACGCCCTGACCTGCGCATCATCGTAACTGGATCGGGCATCGACGAGGAAACGATCCTGAAAGCCATTGCTTCCGGCGCCAAGGGCTACGTTGACGAGGCCGCCACCCCCGCAGAGTTCGTACAGGCCATCCGCATCGTGAATCAGGGCTCCGTTTGGGCTCCGCGCCGCGTTTTGTCTATGTTCATCGAGCGGGTCAGCTCCTCGCCGGGCCGCATCTTTCCGGCCGGCCGCGTGACCTTCACCGACCGCGAAAAGGAGGTCCTTGAGATGCTGGTGGCTGGGCGCTCGAACAAGGAAATCGGCGCCGCCCTCGGAATCGAAGAGCGCACCGTTAAGGCCCATGTCGCGAAATTGATGCGGAAAGTGGGCGTTCAGAACCGTATCGCATTATCCGTCCACGCGATTACCCATTCGCTGGTCGCGGCCAAGTAGACACCCCGATAGTTACCAGGGGACAGTGCCCCCGGTAATCTTGTCGGTCGGATGGATGTATCGCATACTCCATCCACCTACCACAGAACCTGGGAGACGGGGTTGGGAGTGGAGATTAGGGTCGCCACTGTCAGCCCCGATTTTTTTGTCCTCAGGGATGGTTTCTTTCCCCTCCCTTCAGTGCCTCCTTCCGTTCCGCAAGGCATCGCTTTCCGGTCATTGCCTTCCAAACCTCCAATACGCACAAGAATGGCGTCTCCTGCTAAACTCCCGGGGAACCTAAAATCTCCTGGAGAACTGAAATAGCAATGAAAAAGCCCCTCGTGTTTTTACTGGTGCTGGCTCTGTCGGCGCTGGCTTTTGGCTATGACGAGAAGAAAGAAAAGGACACCAACAAGGCAGAGGATCGCATCGAGGCCGCTGGCACAGTGCTCGACGAGATCGAGTCGGCGCCCGACACCGGTATCCCCGAAGAAGTCCTGGCTTCGGCTGAGTGCGTGGCCGTTGTGCCTTCCCTCCTGAAGGGAGGATTTATTGTCGCGGCTCGCTACGGCCGTGGAGTGGCCAGCTGCCGTACGCCGACTGGCTGGAGTGCACCGGCTTTCATCTACACCAGCGGCGGCAGCGTCGGTTTCCAGATTGGCGGCCAGGCCATTGATCTCGTGATGTTAATCATGAACAAGGATGGCTTGAATAACCTGCTCTCCAGCAAGTTTAAGCTGGGTGCGGACGCGTCGGTGGCGGCCGGCCCGGTTGGCCGCCATGCGGCGGCAGACACGGACTGGAAGCTGCGGGCACAGGTGCTGACCTATTCGCGGGCGCGCGGCGCCTTTGCGGGCATCAGTCTCGACGGTGCGGTCGTCAAGCAGGACAAAGATGCAACCCGGGAGTTCTACGGGCGCATGGTGCCGTTTCGAACGTCCTTGACAGGCAAGATCGAGGCTCCGAAAGCGGCCTATCCGTTCCTCAGTGTGCTGGCGAAGTGGGCCCAGAAGGCGGCGGACAAGGACAAACCCGCCGAGAGCACGAAGCCGATGGACACCCCGAAGCCGGCCGACGCCACCAAACCCGCTAACCCGCAGAATTGACTTTAGTCTGATTTGACCCGGCTCGGGGAATCGCAGTCCCAAACCACGAGCCGGAGTGGTCTGTTTGCCTTCGGTCCGCGAGCCTGCCTGATCCTGGAGTGACGCCTTATCCCGCATCAATCTTCAGGTCTTCTCGTTGACACGAAAAAATTCCCGGTGATACGGTCACCCATTCTTTGCGAATGCGTTCCCGACTTGAGTACGCGCTGGCTTGGTGTGCCGTGAAGGCAATCGGCGCGCTACCCCGTCCCTTGGCTCGCGGAGTTGGGATTGCCATCGGACAGACGATCTACGTTTTGCATGGCAAACTGCGGCGCGTTGGTATGAGGAATCTGACGCTCGCCTTCCCCGAAAAGAGCCCGCGCGAGCGCGGCAGGATCGTACGCCGTGTGTTTACGTCCTTGGGGCGCCAGTTTGCAGAAGTCTGTTTGTTTCCCCGCTATACTCGCGAAAACGTCAGCAAGACTGTTACCTACGATGGTTTCGAGAACTTCGATCGCGCCTCGCAGCGCGGCAAGGGTGTTCTGTTTCTAACCGGGCACGTAGGCGGCTGGGAATTGTCGGCCTTCGCGCACTCTCTCTACGGGCATCCGCTCCACTTTGTCATGCGCCCGCTCGACAACCCATACCTCGATGCCCTGGTTCGCCGCTACCGCACCATGCACGGGAACACCCCCATCCTTAAAGACGATCCCGTCCGCGAATTGCTGCGTGCCATGAAACAAGGCGCCACCGTCGGCATTCTTATGGACACCAACATGACGCCCCCGGAAGGGGTGTTCGTGGATTTCTTCGGAATTCCAGCGTGCACGGCCAGCGGCCTGGCCCGGATCGCCCTGCGTACCGATGCCGCCGTTGTTCCCGGGTTCACCATCTGGGACCCGGTTCTGCGCAAGTATCGTTTACGCTTCGATCCGGCGGTGCAGTTGATCCGCACGGGTGACAACGACGCCGACATCGTGGCCAATACGGCGCTGTTTACGAAAGTGATCGAAGATGTCGTTCGGCGCTACCCGGACCAGTGGCTCTGGGTGCATCGCAGGTGGAAGACGCGTCCCCCGGGCCAACCCTCCCTCTACTAGAACCAGTCGCTGCGGTAGACGATCCACCAGGCGATCCACACGATCGGAATAGTCGCTAAAACCTGGTACCAGAGCGGAAGCCAATAAAGGGCGATTTCAAGCACGAATACGATCAGCCAGAAGAGCTTCCGTTGCATGTCCGGATTCTAATGACTCCCGCCGGATCGGGACGGAACTTTCCTTACCCGGTGCCCGACTGCTATACAAGATGCAGTGAAACGCGCGCTCAAGGATGTCGCGGAATTCCTCGGTGCATCTCTGGTTGGGGATGGCCACGTAACCGTAGTCGGTATCGCCAGCGTCCAGTCTGCTGGAAGCAGTGATCTCGTCTTCGTCGAGAATGCGAAGCACTTGCCTGAAGCACTCGCGTCCAAAGCGGCAGCGATCATTGCCGGGGAGTTTGCCCACACCAACAAAGGTGTCAAGCCATTGCTGATTGTCGTGCAGCCACGTCTCGCGTTCGCGCGCGCCGGTTCCTGGCTTCAAGCAAGTAACCAGTCCGAAGGTGGCGTGCACAGTAGCGCTCTCCTTGATCCAACAGCTATGCTGGGAAAGAATGTCTCCGTCGAGGAGCGCGCTGTCATTCGCCAGAACGTAGAGATCGGCGAGGGAACGCGCGTTGGTGCGGGCTGCGTTCTAGGGCCCGGCGTCAAAATCGGACGCGATTGCCGGCTTTATCCCAATGTCACGATCTATCCGATGGTCCGGCTGGGCGATCGTGTGGTGATCCACGCGGGTGCTGTGCTGGGCAGCGATGGGTTTGGTTTCGTCCGCGATGCCCAAACTGGCCGCTACGAAAAATTCCCGCAGATCGGACGCCTGGAGATCGAAGACGACGTCGAAATCGGAGCCAACTCCAGCGTAGATCGCGGAGCGCTGGATGTCACTCGCATCCGCCGAGGCACGAAGATCGATAATCTGGTGCATGTCGGTCACAACGTCGACATCGGAGAAGACGTAGTAATTGCTGCTCAAACGGGTATTTCCGGCAGTGCCGTCATCGAGAACGGCGTCATTATTGGCGGCCAGGTGGGAATCGCGGATCACGTGCGCATCGAGGCCGGGGCGATCCTGGGCGCGCAAAGTGGAATCCCCAGTAAGAAGGTGATTCGCGGCAACGGAATCGTATTCTGGGGCACTCCAGCCCGCCCGATCAAGGAGTATCTAAGAGAACTGGCCGTATTGGCGAAGTTGCGCAAAAAGGAAGAGTAAATTTCGAGTTGGTTTTGCCAACGACCAACGACCAACGACGGTTTTTCCATGTCTATCATCGTCATCGGCGGACACTCCCGCAGCGTCGGCAAGACCAGCGTCGTCGCTGGTCTCATCGCTGCGCTGCCAGAATTCCGCTGGACCGCCATGAAGCTTACGCAATATGGCCACGGCATCTGCTCCGCCGATGGCGAGGCTTGCGACTGCGCCACGGATGATCACTCCTGGGCGGTCTCCGAAGAGAAGACTCGCAATGGAGATTCGGACACGTCGCGGTTCCTGGCGGCCGGTGCCGAGCGTGCCTGGTGGGTTCGTACCGAGCAGGGAAGACTTGCGGAAGCCATGCCTCGCGTTCGTGAAAAATTGGCCGGTGCAAGAAATGTCATCCTGGAATCCAACAGCGTGTTGAAGTTCCTGCGACCGGATCTTTATCTTACCGTGCTCGATCCCTCGACTGCCGATTTCAAGAACTCCGCCCGCGAATTCCTCGATCGCGCCAACGCGGTAATCCTCCACGAACCGAAGAACGGCAACACGTGGAAAGATGTTTCGATAAAGCCGGTGGCTGACAAGCCGATTTTCCATATCACTCCGCCCCCGTACGTTACACCCGAGATCGTGGAGTTCGTTCGCGCGAGTCTGCAGGGCAGGGTGCAAAACTCGCCCAGCCTTTAACCGCAAAGTTCGCCTAGAAGTCGGGAAGGTCGCGAAGAAAAATCTTTGTGGGACCCACTGCGCGTCCTTCGCGGCGTTTCTTCGAGTCCTTTGCGGTTAAAAGCTCTTGGTGTTCTCGCTGCTCAACTCAGGGAAAGCCGCACCCTGACGCGAACGGTTTCAGCGGCCTCGATTTGTTATCCTTCCACCGTGCGACAGATTCGCAGGAAAGCCTGGCTGCTCGTGCTGCTCTCGGCCGCGTTGCAGATACTGAGCTTCCCGCTTCCAGGCATATCCGTTCTGTCGTGGATTTCCATCGCGCCACTGTTGATCGCCATCCTGCACGCGCGTCCTGCACAGACCCTGCAACTGGATGAATCCCAAAAATTACGTCCCGCCAGCCTTTGGCAAGGCTTCCTGTTGGCATACGCCTGTGGTGTGCTTTGGTATCTGGGTACGTGCTACTGGGTGTTTGACACCATGCACCAGTACGGCGGCCTGAGCGCGCCCGTTGGCCTCTTTGTGCTGCTCTTGTTCGCTCTCTACCTGGGCCTGTACCACGGTCTGTTCGGTTTACTGGTAAGCGTGCTGGCTGACAAGGGTTCGGGCACTCGGCTGGTATTAATATCGGCGCCCTTTCTCTGGGTTGCCATCGAACTCGCGCGCACCCGCATCAGCGGTTTTCCATGGGACCTGCTGGGGATCACTCAGGTGGACAACATCCCGCTGACCCGCATCGCCACCATGACCGGCGTGTACGGCCTCTCCTTCGAGATCCTGCTCGTGAACGTGGCATTCGCGGCGGCTTTTCTTGTGCACCGCAGCCGCCGAAAAACGCTGCTGATCGCTGCCATCGGCGCCGCTGCTCTCTTGCAGACCGGAAGGTGGCTAACCTTGCCGCCAGTTGCCGCGGACCACACCGCCGTGCTCTTACAACAGA
>Ga0307469_10000412_pt1 | contig 15844 bp, 12 predicted proteins | sample atmos_gasesAM2C__FD_203084 | JGI IMG/M metagenome (GOLD analysis project Ga0307469, IMG submission 203084) | Hardwood forest soil microbial communities from Morgan-Monroe State Forest, Indiana, United States - atmos_gasesAM2C_515 | ecosystem: Environmental > Terrestrial > Soil > Temperate...
GCCGCCGCCGGAGAGAACGTCGCGGCGCGGCTGGGGGCGATCCTCTTCGTCGAGCACGAGAATGGGGTGGCGAAGCGCGGAGGGGAGCGAGGCAAGCTCCTCGCTAACCTCAAAGGCGCGGAGGGCTTCGCGGACGGCGTCGAGCGAGGCGGCTTTTTTCAGGCTGATGCTGACACATTCGGTGTGGCCGTCGACAACCGGCACGCGATTGCAGTGCGCGCTAAGGCGCAGAGCGGCGTCGGCAAAACGCGAGCCAACCCAGTCGCCAAGCAGCTTGAGGGGCTCGGACTCCATTTTTTCTTCTTCGCCGGAGATGAAGGGAATGACGTTGGCGTTGCAATCGAGCGAAGCGACACCGGGATAGCCCGCGCCGGAGAGGGCTTGCAAGGTGACGGCGAAGATTTTCTCGAGGCCGAAGGCGTCGGCGAGAGGTTTCAACGCAACGACCAAGCCGGCGGTGGAACAGTTGGGATTGGTGACGATGAAGCCGCCGTCATAGCCGCGATTTTTCTGCTGTGCGGGGATGGCGGCGAGATGCGCGGCGTTGACCTCCGGGATGAGCAAGGGGACGTCGGAATCCATGCGGTGATTCCTGGCGTTGCTAACGACGGGATAACCGGCGCGGGCGAAGGCTTCTTCGGCGGCACCCGCGACGGAAGAATCGAGCGCGGAAAAAACAAAATCGCAATCGAGCGTGGGATCGAGAGATTTTACAACGAGGTCGCGAACCGGCGCAGGAATCGGAATGTCTAGGTGCCAGCGAACGGCTTCGGCATAGGTTTTGTTAGACGAGCGCTCCGAGGCGGCGACTTCGGTGAGCGCAAACCAGGGATGATCAGCGAGGAGCCGGACGAGGTGCTGGCCGACGAGTCCGGTGGCGCCGAGAATGCCTACTTTGTATTTCCTCTGCGCTTCGCTGGGATGGGTGCTCTTGTCACCACGACGGGGAGAGCTATCGTTCATGATCGACTGTTTCCTCATGCCACTTTTGAGACTCATAACTCCCTCTCCTTACCTTTGCGGTGACCGGATGGGGCCACCAGGTTCCGCGAAAGCGTCACTGGAGGGGGTGGAAAAGAAGAAACCCACCGCCAGGTTCGCTTCCGGCGGTGGGTTGGAAACTTTTTCTAGCTTGCTAGAGGTTTCTCCACGCGCCCGAAGCGGTAGTAGTCGACGTAGTCGTAGTCAACGTAGTCGACATCGACGTGGTGGCGGCAATTCGCTTCGTGGAGTTGGAGATCATGCTCAGAACTATGTTAGCACGCACGGGCAATCGGGGGGAAGAAGGGAAAGGAGCGTTCGCGCAATCAGTACCGGGTTATCTTGCGAGATTCTCTTTCTACGGTCGGCTGAGCTCGGCCTCTTGACCTTTGCACCGGGTCACCCCAAACTTTAAGACCTTCTCCGCGGAAAGCTGCGCACGGGCTAGGCAACATATGCCGGAAGAAAAAGGGCTGCTGATCGTTTACACCGGGCCGGGCAAGGGCAAGACGACTTGCGCGCTGGGGACGTCGTTTCGCGCCGTCGGGCAAGGCTTGCGCGTGCTGATGGTGCAGTTCATCAAGGGATCGTGGCACTACGGCGAGCTGGATGCCGCAAAGATGTTGGGCGATGACAAGTTTGAAATTCGACCGATGGGCAGGGGGTTCGTGAAAATTGGCGGGGCGGAAACGGATCCCGAAGACATCAAGCTTGCGCAGGAGTGCTGGAAAGCCGGCCGGGATGCGATTTACGGCGGCAAATATGACTTGGTGGTGCTCGACGAGATTAATTACGTGATCAGCTACAAGATGCTCGACCCGGACGAGGTGGCCGAGGCGCTGAAAAACCGCCCCGAGCGCGTGCACGTGATTTGCACCGGGCGAAACGCGCATCCGAGGCTGGCGGAGCTGGCTGACCTGGTCACGGAGATGCGCGAGGTGAAACACCCTTACACCAAGGGTATACTGGCGCAACGGGGGATTGATTACTAGAAGTTAGAGGCTAGAAGAACCAAGAGAACCGACCAGCGAAACTCCTTTTTTTGAAGTTCGGCCCCTGCTTTCGGCAGGCAAGTTCCAAAATCGAAGTTCCATTATGACCTGGTTTAAGCGCGACAGAAGATCGATCGATCAAACGACGCCACCCGAAGAGCGCCGCGTGCGCACAGAGGGCCTGTGGGTCAAGTGCGAATCGTGCCGGACGATTGTTTTCCGGAAAGACCTGGAAACCAATCTGCACGTTTGCCCGAAGTGCCAGTTCCACTTCAAAATGGGCGCCAAGCAGCGGCTGGAGATGCTGCTTGACGGCCGGTACACGGAGCACGACGCCGGAATGACGTCGACGGACCCGCTGAAGTTTGTGGACACCAAGCCGTATGCGGCGCGGCTGAAGGAAGCGAAGAAAAAACTGGGCATGAGCGACGCGGTGATCACCGCGGAAGGCCAGTTGAACGGGCGGCCGGTGGTCTGCTGCGCGATGGAGTTCGGATTCATCGGCGGGTCGATGGGGGCGGTGGTTGGGGAGAAGGTCACGCGGGCCATCGAGCTGGCGATGGACACGATGCAGCCGCTGATCGTGGTCTCCTGCTCGGGCGGCGCGCGCATGATGGAAGGCACGATCAGCTTGATGCAACTGGCCAAGGTCTCAGCGGCGCTGGCCAGACTCGATGAAGCCAAAATTCCTTATATCTCGGTGCTCACCGATCCCACAACCGGAGGGGTGACGGCGAGCTTTGCCATGCTCGGCGACCTCAACATCGCGGAGCCCGGCGCGCTCATCGGGTTTGCCGGACCGCGCGTCATCGAGCAGACGATCCGGCAGAAACTTCCCGAAGGGTTTCAACGTGCGGAATTCCTGCTGGAGCACGGGTTCCTGGATGCAGTAGTTCCCCGCAAGGAAATGAAAGCCTTCATCGCGAATTCGTTCGACCTCCTGCTGACCTGAGATGAACTACGAAACCGCGGTGCGGTATCTGTTGACCTTGGGCAGGGAGCTGGCCGCGCCGACGCAGGCGGCGGCCGCCAAGTTCGACCTCGAAAACATCACCGTTCTCGCCGAGCGGCTCGGCCGGCCGGACCGCGCGTATCCAACCGCGCACATTGCCGGCACAAACGGCAAGGGTTCGACAGCCGCATTCCTCGAATCGATTTTGCGCCACGCTGGTTTTCGAACGGGACTAAATACGTCCCCTCACCTGGAAAAAATCAACGAGCGGGTGCGTGTCAACGGCGAAGAAATCAGAGATGAAGCGTTCGCCGAAACGCTCACGCACGTACAGAGACTGATTGAAGAACTGCTGGCGGCGGGGAAGCTGCGCGCGCATCCGACTTATTTCGAATGTGTGACAGCCATGGCATTCGAATACTTTGCAAGGTCGCGCGTCGAATTCGGCGTTTTTGAGGTTGGATTGGGCGGGCGGCTGGACGCCACCAACATTCTTACTCCTGTGGTTTCGGTGATTACACGCGTTGATTTCGACCACGAAAATTTTCTGGGCCACTCGCTGCGGGAGATTGCGCGGGAGAAGGCTGGGATTGTAAAGCCCGGCGTGCCGGTGGTGCTCGCGGAACAGCACGCCGAGGCACGCCAAGTCATACTTGCGCGCGCGAAAGAACTCGGCTCTCCCATCTTAGAAACCGGCGCCACATTTCGCATCGACCGGGAATCTTTCGAAGATGGCTGCGTCCGCGCGCGCGTTACAGAACTCAAAAGCGGGTGGAGGGTCGAGATTGCTCCGCGCTTGCCGGGGCGATTCCAATTGCAAAACGCCTTGAACGCGGTTTCCGCGGCGCGCCTGCTCCGCGAAAACGGTTTTCGGATTCCCGACGAGGCCATCACAAGAGGCATAGCCGCTGCCGTATGGCCGGGGCGCCTCGAAAAACTCCACTCGCGCCCGGATATTTATCTCGACGGCGCGCATAATCCCGGGGCGGCGCGGGAACTTGCGGCGTTCTGGGAACAAAACTTTGTTGGGCGAAAAATCTGGCTGGTCTATGGCACGCTGCGCGACAAGGCCATCGACGAAATTGCGGGCGCGCTCTTCGCTCGCGCCGCGGAGGTCATTTTCACGGAGCCACGAACGACGCGGGCCATCTCTTCCGCGCAGCTTGCAGAAATTGCGGGCTATCATGCGGAGCATTTTTCGATCGTTGCCGATCCGGAGGAAGCGCTCGAAAGCGCTTTGAGAAAAGCGGGACCTGACGACGCGCTTTTCATCACCGGCTCGTTGTATCTTGTCGGGCAGATTCGGCAGAGTTGGAAACGCCGCGCACAGGTCGCAGCACGCTGAAAAACACCGTAGAATACGGGCCTCGGTATACCCGCAATCCGGAAGCGCGGATGGGAATTCGAACATCTGCGTAAGGCAGCGACGAGAAGGGTGCACAAAGCGATGGAAGTGACGGAGCTTGATGGCGCAAGAACACAGTAGGGAGAAACTCAGAAGCAGCAGTCATGCCCTGGTCGGGATCATTATGGGTTCCACTTCGGATTGGGAAACCCTCGAGCATGCCGCCAACACTCTTCGGGACCTTGGAATCCCTTGTGAAACCCGCGTCGTTTCGGCGCATCGCACGCCGGATCTCCTTTTCGAGTACGCGGCGACCGCGGAGCAGCGCGGCATTGAAGTGATTATCGCCGGGGCCGGCGGAGCGGCGCATCTGCCGGGGATGACGGCTTCGAAAACTGTGCTGCCCGTCCTGGGCGTGCCAGTGGAATCGAAGGCCCTGAAAGGGCTTGATTCGCTGCTCTCCATCGCGCAGATGCCCGGCGGCATCCCTGTCGGCACACTGGCAATCGGGAAGGCCGGGGCCATCAATGCGGCGTTGCTGGCGGCTGCAATCCTGGGAACGAAATACCCCGGCATCCGGGAATCTCTTCGAGAATTCCGGAGGGAGCAAACGCAGCGCGTCCTCGCAACTCCGGACCCGGCTGCCACTGACGGAGCGCCAAAAGCGGGGGCGGCCTCCTTGCGGCGCGGGAAGAAAAGGACGCGCGCGTGACCATCGGCATCCTGGGGGGCGGCCAGTTGGGCTACATGCTGGCCTTGGCGGGTTATCCCCTGGGCTTGAGATTCCGTTTCCTTGATCCATCGCCGGAGGCGCCCGTGGGACGAATCGCACCACGAGTCACGGCGGAATACACGGACCGCGGCGCACTGGAAAAATTCGGTCATGGGCTTGAGCTAGTGACCTACGAATTTGAGAATGTGCCGGTCGAGGCCGCGCGATTCCTGGCTAAACATGTGCCAGTTTTTCCTCCCGCAGCGGCGCTGGAAACCGCGCAGGACCGGCTTCGCGAAAAGCAGCTTTTCCAAAAGCTCGGCATCCCCACGACAGAGTTCGTCCCCGTGATGAAGAAGGATGGACTGGATTCCGCCGTGAAGACCATCGGCCTGCCCGCCGTCCTGAAGACATGCCGCATGGGCTACGACGGCAAAGGCCAGTGGATTCTTCGGACGGCGGAGGATGTCGCGCGCGCCAAGCGCGAGATGCCCAACGCTGCCCTTATCCTCGAGCGCTTTGTTTCTTTCCGCAGGGAACTTTCCGTCCTTGCCGTGCGCGGACGCTCCGGGGAAACGGCTTTTTATCCACTGGTGGAAAACCACCATCGCGGCGGTATTCTCCGGCTGTCACTCGCGCCGGCACCGCAGCTTGCGCCGGCGGTCCAACGCGCGGCCGAAGACGCGGCCCGGCGGATTTTCGAGGCGCTGCAATATGCGGGCGTCCTGGCGATTGAGTTTTTTGAATGCGAGGGGCGGCTGCTTGCCAACGAGATCGCGCCGCGCGTTCACAATTCCGGTCATTGGACCATCGATGCCGCAGTAACCAGCCAATTCGAAAACCATCTGCGTGCAGTAATTGGCCTGCCGCTGGGCTCGACGGCCTCCGTGGGTTATGCGGCCATGATCAACCTCATCGGCGAGGTGCCTGAACCGGCGGAAGTCCTTGCCGTCCCGGATGCGCATCTGCATTTGTATGGGAAGACCTCCCGTGCGGGCCGTAAACTGGGCCACGTTACCCTGCGGGCGCTTTCCGCCGAACATCTCGCCACACGCGTTTCCGAGCTTCCGGCGTTTTTTCATCGGCCGGAATATTGCCTCCAGGCGGCCTTGGGAAGCTCGGCACCCGTTCGTGTTTGAGGCGAATTTTCCCTCAGCAAGGTTGAGTCCTCGGGTTGCTGGGGCTCCTGCCGGGTGCTAGGATGCAAGGTTCCATGGTCCCCGAACAAGCCAACCGGCCACGCGTGGGTATCCCCTGGCGCACGACGGAAGAACAACACAAGGGGATTCGCGAGAAGCTTGACTGCTATTTCGAGGCCGTCCGCAAAGCAGGGGCCAAGCCGGAAGAGATATCTCTTGACCAGGCACCGGGGGATCTTGAGGACCAGCTCAACAAGCTGGATGCTTTTGTGCTGCCGGGGAGTCCTGCGGATGTTGACCCCGCACGCTATGGCGCTTCTAGAGCTGACAAAACAAAGACTTTAGACGTGAACCGGGACAAGACGGACGCTACCATCATCACCCACGCGTTGGAACATTCGAAGCCTCTCCTGGCCATTTGCTATGGTTGTCAAATTCTAAATGTCTCCCTGCACGGGAGCTTGATTCAAGATATACAGTCAGAGAAACCGGGAGCCTTCGCGCACGGCCAAACCGATCTGCCTCCCGGGGAGCGGAAGGACGACGTGCGTCATCCCGCAAGTCTTGCCTCGGAAAGCCGACTTGCCCGGCTAAGAGGGACAACGCAGGCGGAGATCAACAGCAGCCACCACCAGGCGATCGGCAAAGTAGGCAAAAACTTGCGCGTAACAGCCAGGGCTCCGGACGGGATTATCGAAGGGGTGGAATGGACGGGCGATTCAAACTGGGTAGTCGGAGTGCAGTGGCATCCAGAGCGCATGGGTGACGACGCGTTTGCCAAGCAACTGTTCAAGGACTTTACCCAGGCCGCGAGTAAGGCGCGCGGCGGCGTCACACACAAAGCTTGAATTCTTGAGCAAACGGATTTGCTTCTCAATCGCGTGGGGGAATCATGATTTCACTGGCAGGCAAGGCGGCACTTATTACTGGCGGGTCTCGCGGCATCGGGGCGGCGGCCGTCAAACTTTTCGCGCAGGCAGGGGCGGACGTCGTTTTCAATTACAACAAGGCTAAAGACGCGGCGATGCAAGTCGAGCAGGAAGCGCATAAGCACGGCACGCGGGTCGAAGCGTTCAAGGCCGACGTGGGCCGCCATGCGGACAACAAGAAGCTTGTGGATCACTGCATCGCGCGGCTTGGGCGGCTCGATATCCTCGTGGCCAATGCGGGCGTTTGGAATCCGGACGATCTTCCCATCGAGAAAATGACGGAAAAGCAGTGGGACGACATGATGCGCATCAATTTGAAAAGCGTCTACTCGATCATCCATTTCGCGGTGCCGCAGATGATCAAACAGAAGTCCGGGAAGATTATTCCCATCAGCTCGACGGCAGGGCAGCGAGGCGAATCGCTTCACACGCATTACGGCGCTTCGAAGGGCGGCATCATCAGTTTGGCGAAGGGGCTGGCGACGGAACTTGCCCGGCATAATATTTTGGTGAACTGCGTCGCGCCCGGCTGGGTGGCCACGGATATGTCGAACGACGTGTTGAATAGCAAGGCTGGCCAGAAAATGGCGGCAACGGTGATCCCGCTGGGACGCGCTGCGACGGCCGAAGAAATCGCCGGCCCGATATTGTTTGTGGCCTCCGATCTGGCCAACTTCATGACTGGGGAAATCATCAACGTAAACGGAGGTGCGGTGTTGTGCGGGTAAAACCTGCCGTCTTTGGGGCACTGTTTTTCATGGCGATGATTTTTTGCGGACCGCGAGCAGCGGCGCAAAACCCCGATACTTTGCTGCCGGAACAAAGCGAGGCCAAAGCCAAGGAAATTCTGCAAAGCCTGATTACGGCTCTGGGCGGCGCCAGCTACCTGAATGTTCAAGAAAGCGATTGCGAGGGGCAGCTTTCGCGATTTGGACATAGCGGCGAGATGACCGGGTTCACCAAGTTCAAAGCATACTGGCATTTCCCGGACAAGAGCCGCACCGACTACACAAAGAAGGGTGTGATCATCAATCTCTATAACGGCGATCGCGGGTGGACCCTGGACCGCAGCGGAGTGTCGGAGCTGCCGCCGGGTTCCCTGGACGATTTTCAGGAGACGGTGAAAAGAGACGTTAACAATCTGCTGCGCATCCGCCTCAAAGAACCCGGCATGGCGCTCCGCTACGGCGGTCAGGACGTTGTGGATCTGAAGACGGTGGACTGGGTGGAGATCACCGACCCGGAACAGCGGCGGTTTCGTCTGGCGGTAGATCGCACGACCCATCTTCTGGTGCGCACCCAGACCATCACGGAAGACCAGGCCAGGCACGAGCGTTCCGTCGAAACCAATATTTATTCAAATTTTCAGCCGATGGATGGGGTGCGGACGCCGCTGCAGATCACCACCGATCGCGATGGCCGCCGCAACAACCAGGTATTTTTCAGCTCTTGCAAGTACAATCCGGGTTTCCCGGCCGATTTTTTCACCAAAGCCGCGCTGGAGAAGCGATTCTCCGAAGTGGGCAGCAGGAAATCCAAAGAAGAAAAGAAAAGAGAAAAGGAACAAGAAAAGGACGAGAACTGACTCCCGATTTTTCCGCTTGGGGTGCCCAGCCGCCTGTTCAGGTTGGCTAACCTTGCTTAGTGCAGTGTTCCCTGCAGAACTTCATGCAGCAAATTCTTCTTCTGCGCGTTGAGCTTCTGGCTTTGCGCCGTCAGGTAAAACACGTCAATCGCCTTCTGCCCTTCCGTATCGATCAACGCGACCTCGATGTTGCAGTCCAGGCGCGCCAGCGCTGAGCCGATGTCAAACAGGAGCCCCGGCCGGTCCTTTGCCACGATCTCCAACAACGTGCTGTGCTGCGAGGAGGAATCGTCGAAACTGATCCGCGTGGGCACGGAAACTTTGGGGGGTCTCGCGCGGCTGGCATTCTCGCGGCCCCTGAGGAGAGGCTCCAACGGCGATTTGCCGGTCACCACTTCCGCAAGACTTTTGCGGAATCTTTGGACCTCGGTCGGATTCAACTCCAGGGTGTGGTGCAGATCGACAAAGTGAAACGTGTCCAGCACGATTCCTGCGGCGTTCGAGAATGCGTCGGCCTTCACGATATTCATGCCCCAGCCCGCAAGTACGCCCGCGATGGTGGCAAAGAGCGCGGGGCGATCCGCCGTCAGGAGCGTCAATGAAAACGCGTGCCGCTCCGCGGTCAGCTCGGACTGCAACGGCTCCGTGCCGAGACCTTTGTAAAGCAAAAAATGAGCAGCGATCTCCCTGGCGGAATGCACGGCCAGGTAACGCCGGGGAAAACCTTCGAGAAACCGTTCGATCTCCTCGAGGTTCGCGTGGTCCAATTCGGCGCGCACGCGCTCGAGCATCGAGCGCTCGTCCGAAGCATGCAGCCGGTCACGGTCCAGCGTGCGGCTGAAGTGGTTCGAGGTGGCCACGAACAGTTGCCACAGCATCTCGGCTTTCCACGGTGTCAGCGCCTCCGGATTTACGGCGTGAATATCCGCGTAGGTGAGGAGGCACAGGCGTTGCAGGCGCTCCCGTGTGCCGACGGTGGCGGCAAATGCGGAAATCGTGCCCGGATCGAAGATATCTCTTCGCTGCACCGTCGCCGACATATCCAGATGATGTTCGATGAGGAAGTGCACCTCGGCTTTTTCTTCGGAAGACAATTGCAGCCGTTCCGCTGCACCCTCCAGCGCTTCCAGACTTCCCGCGACGTGATTCTCCACCGGCATGCCTTTACCTACATCATGAAGCAGCAGGGCGAGCACCAGAAGTTCGCGGGACTCAACCGTCCTCCAGAGCTGCCTGAAGTGCGCACCGCGGGCATCCGGGGGCGCGGCCAGCTCCTGCAAATGTTCGATGGTTCGAAGCGAGTGTTCATCGACCGTGTAACGATGATAGAAATCCCGCACCACCAGCGAATCGATGAGGCGGAGTTCCGGCAGCGCTTCTGTTAACAGGCCGAGGCGCTGCATCGGACGCAGCGCGAGCCCCGGGTAATCTGACACCAGAATTTCCCGCAGTGCCGGCCAATTTATCTGGGTATTTTTCGGGATGAGCTCCGGGTGAGTAAGGATGTAGGAGATACCCCGCTCCGCATCGCGGCTTAACGGCGTGCCGGTCCGCGCGGCTTCGGCGAAAAGCGAAAACGTGACGGCTCGATCCGCAAGCGCGGGTTGATCCAGCACCTCCAGCAATCCATCCCGCACGGCAAACGGCTTGCCGGGATCCAACTTAGCTCCCCGCGCAGCACTCAGCAGACGCTGCCGGAGGGTTTGCGGAACGCTGTGCTTCTGCTCGAGAAAGCGGAGCAATTGACGGTTCAAAGTCCGCGCGTGGCGGAAATAGATGCGCATCCATTCCGCCGCGCTTCGAGGTACGTCGCGACCCACGCTGTTCGCGACGCCCAGGGATCTTTGGGCGGCGGCGGCCTGCAGCTCGTAGGTGAGGGTATTGTCGTTTCTCCCGTTGCCGTAATGAAGGAAACAGCGAATAGCGCTGAGAAAATCAACCGCTTTGGCCGCCAGATCTTCTTCCGTCGCGCTGGCGCCGCGCATCTCCGATTTTTCGCTTCCCATCTGCCGCAGCCAGGCCCCCGCATGATAGTCGCGGAGCCCTCCCGGAGCTTCTTTCACGTTCGGTTCCAGGTGATAGATGGTGTTTCCATAGCGCGCGAGGCGTTCGTTGGTCAGCTTTTGGAGTTGCGCCAGGAGAAATGGCCGAGCCTGCTTCTCGGATCCGGGCAGAATCTTGCTGTCGAGCCGCTCGTAGAGCTCTTTGTCGCCATCCAGGAAGCGCCGATCCAGCAGGGCGAGGTGAAATTCGGCATTGTCGCCTTCAATCCGGCGGCACTCTTCGAGGGTGCGCCCCGCCGAGCTAACCCGGAAGCCCAGATCCCAGAGCGTTCGGGAAAAATCGGCGATCAGGGGGCGGAATTCCTGCTCCGCCTTGTCATTTCCGAGCAGAAACAGGATGTCGAGGTCCGAGTAGGGAAAGAGGAGTTGCCGGCCGTAGCCGCCCAGCGCGATGAGACAGACGCCTTGGGGTTCGGCATTGTGGACGTGCAGCGCTTCCGCAAAGATTTGCTGAATGGTGTGATCGGCCAGCGCACACAGCGCGCGTAGCGTATCGCGAGCGCTGGTTCCGGTTTCGAACCGCCGCCGGATTCGCTGCCGCTCGTCATCGCACTGCGGTCCGAGAACGGACAAAGGCGTAGGAGAACCTTGCATGTTCGTTGCGGGAGGGTCGCCCGGACCGGAACCGGAGTTTGGTGAAGCCCGATTGGGCGTAACCGCGGAGCGGTCAGACCTGAGAACTCAGAGCGCGTTTTCTCCGCGCTCGTCGTTCCGAATTCGGATGGCTTCCTCTACCCGTGATAGGAATATCTTACCGTCGCCAATCTTTCCTGTCTTTGCCGACTTTAAAATTGCATCCACCGCGCGGTTCACCAACCCGTCGGGAAGGACCATCTCGAGCTTGACCTTCGGAAGCAGGTCCACGGTGTACTCCCTCCCCCGGTAGACTTCCGTATGGCCCTTCTGCCGGCCATGTCCGCGCACTTCCGTGACCGTCATGCCCTCGATGCCGACTTCGCGCAGAGCGTCTTTCACGGATTCGAACCGCGAAGGCTGAATGATCGCTTCGAGTTTCATCATGGAGTTTCCGCTCCCGCGCTCCGGCTCATGACTCCAGGTTGTACGCTTCTTCGCCGTGCTGCGTAATGTCCAGGCCTTCGATTTCCTGCTCTTCGCTTACACGCAGGCCAATTGCTAAGTCTATAATTTTCAACAACACAAACGTTCCGACGAGCGCGATTGTCCAGGCCAGCAGGACGCCCACAAGCTGGTTGCCCACTTGTCCCCAGTGCCCGTCGAGGCCGCCCACCGCTTTTCCCGAGCCATAGATCGGATTGATGGCTTGCTGCGCAAAGACGCCGGTCAAGAGCGCGCCGATCGTGCCGCCTGCGCCGTGCACGCCGAACGCGTCAAGCGCGTCGTCATATCCGAAGAGCGCTTTTACTTTGGTCACCATCCAGTAGCAGAACGCGCCGGCGAACAGTCCAATCGCGAGGGCGGACATGGCTCCGACAAAGCCCGCTGCGGGTGTGATAGCCACGAGTCCCGCCACCGCGCCGGAGATTGCACCCAGAGCGCTTGCCCGGCCGTTGCGGATCCACTCCGCAGCGCTCCAGCTTAGCGCCGCCCCGGCCGCGCCAAAATGCGTGGCGACAAACGCGCTTGTCGCAAGCGGGCTCGAAGCCAGTGCGCTTCCCGCGTTGAACCCGAACCATCCCACCCAGAGAAGGCAAGCTCCGATAAAACTCAGCACCAGGCTGTGCGGCGGCATGGGCTGCCGCGGATAGCCGGTGCGCTTCCCAAGATAAAGCGCACAGACCAGGGCGGAAACTCCTGAAGAGATGTGCACCACGGTGCCGCCCGCAAAGTCCAGCGTGGGAAATTTTCCGCCCAGCGCGGCGTTCAACATCCCGCCCTTGCCCCACACCATGTGCGCCAGGGGCGCGTACACGATGAAGAACCAAAGGATAAGGAAGAGTACGGTTCCGCTGAATTTCATGCGTTCCGCGGTCGCGCCGGTGATTAAAGCTGGGGTAATGATGGCAAACATCAGTTGGTAAATCATGAAAGTCGATTGCGGGATCGTCCCGGCGTAGTCCGGGTTTGGCTCCGCGCCGACGCCGCGCAGAAAGGCGTGTTCGAATCCGCCAATCACCGGCCCGTTTCCGCCGAAGCACAAACTGTAGCCCACCAAGGCCCAGAGCACTGTAACCAGCGCCATCAGCGCGAAGCTTTGCATCATGATGGCCAGCGTGTTTTTGCGCCGTACCAATCCGCCGTAGAAGAGCGCCAGGCCCGGACCGGTCATCATCAGGACGAGCGCAGCGCTCACCAGCATCCAGGCATTGTCGGCGGAAGATTGCGCTGCGGCCACGCGTTGCTCGAGTTGCGCAATTTTCTCGTTTGTGACGCTGGTAATTTGCGGAGGGTTTGACGAGGAAGATGCGGGGGAAGCGGGCGTTGTGGAGGCGGGAATGCTTTGTCGTGCGAGGAGGGGGACTGCGGCGAGCGCAAACGTCAAGAGCAAACTACATTTCCATGCGGCGTGCTTCATCAAACTCGTTTGCGCCTCCGCTGTTCAACGGCTTAAGGCCGGGCTGCCCCAGGGAGCAACGTACGTCGCCAAGAAATCACTTTCTGTTGCGTGGGATTATACGCGCTCCCGTCAGCCGGGAAAGTCAGAAATTTGCATGCCAGCGATAAGATTTTCTGATTTTCAGCGCGGCAGGAGTTATGCGGTGATGCAATCGGTGTGAAAAGTCTCGAAGCTTTCCGCGCTATCCCTACCCCGAATCCTTGGGGTCAGCGATCCATTGCTTGTCATCGACGCTAAAAAGCAGGAAGTTGGTAAAACTGTGGCGCCGGTGGTAGCGCTTCCCTGCCAAAGAGCAATACCAATCCGCGCTTTTGGGCAGCCAGAGCCGGATTCCCGCTTTTTTGAATTCCACTGGCCCGTATTCAATCAGTTGATGGTCGCGGAGCAGACGGATCTCCCGTACAGGCCGGACGATGTCCGCTTCCATCGCCAGAATCTGCGAGTTTTCGACATCGATCCAGGCGCGTCCTTTAAGCCTGATGGGGAAAGACATGCCGTTCACGCGGTACACGCGCATCTCGCTCATCCGGTCGTCCCGCTGGCGGAAATGGACGGCCCACGCGGCTCTGCCGCGCCAAGTGCCGCGCCCTTCGCAGACGAAATCGTACTCACTGCTGACAAAAGGATGAAAAACCAGGGCCAAGGAAGGCATTCCCACGGTGGCGAGATGCGCCGGGAACATTTCCAATGATATGGAACCGTCGCGGTATTCCTCCACGTCCAAAGTTCTCCCGCCGATCTGCCGGATCGTCACCAGATAATTGAATTTTCGCTTATCCCGCGCGACTTGCACGCCAAGTGGGCTGAGGCTTTCGTGCTCCATCTCTTCAGTCGCCGTGAAGCGGTCCACATTCTTCACTAACTCTTCCACGCGGGCTCCGGCGCGTTCCACAATCTGGTTCAAGGCACAGCTCTCACCCGCATCTACCGTGGGTTTCTCTTCGTCCACATCGGGCGGCGCCCAATTCCTTTCCGTCACAGGAGCAATCGGAGGCAGCGATGTGGCAGTCGAGACGCTCAATTCCCTCGTACTGGAAACGCGGGGCGTTACTCCCGCTGCTGGGGCCAGCGCCGCGGGCGCCAGCGCTGTTTCCGTTTGCTTCTGCCGTTCCGGAGCTCTGAGCCACGCGATCAACTCTTTCGCGGTGGCCGACTGCGGTGCGTTCGGCTGCTCGCGGAGAAATTGTTCGAGCGAAGCCAACGCCGCGTCCCTCTCGCCCAGCGCTGTCTGGGCTTCTCCAAGCAAGAGCCGTGCGAGCACTGCCTTTTCTTGTCCCACTTGGAGCGCTTCCCGTGCATGCTCACGCGACTTTGCGTAATCTCCGAGTTGATAGCTGGCAACACCCGCCAGCCAATGCGCGCGCCACGATGTTGGTTTGAAATTGATGCTCTGCTCCAACGATTCGAGCGCATGGGCATAATCCTTCAGGAGATACTTCGCCTCTCCCAAGGCCAGCAAAGCAGGTGCATGCTTCGGCGCGAGCTCCACAGTCTTCTCCAGATATCCTCGTGCTTTCGCCGCGTCATGTCGCGCCATCCAGAGGACGCCCATAAGGTAATTCACATCCGGAAACCCGGGCGCGAGCTGGAGTGCGCGCTTCAAATGTGTTTCCGCTTCATCCAGCTTGCCGGACTGCAGCGCTTGCAGCCCTTTTTCCGTTTCCTTCAAAGCCTTGGGGGCCAGCACCGGCGCGCCGGGCGCACCTGCCATCTCCGCCCGCGTCAACTCCGGCATCATCATCACTTCGATGTTCTCTGTTTGCCCGTCCGCGGCGATAATCGCTTGAACCTCCGTCGTACGGTAGCCCGGAGCGCTGACTTCTACGACGTACTCTCCTGCATGCAGTCCGGCGAACAATGCAGTGGCGGCGTCGGTTGTGTTGGTCGTTACGTTTGTCAGCATGCTGGCAGAGCGTAAAGTCACTGTGGATTGCAGCCGCATGGGTGAGCCGTCGGAATCTTTTACTCTGACGACGATTTGCGCGCTTGGCCCAACGCCTCCGACGGTGGGAGCTTGCGCCGCTGCGGGTTCGAGCGAGAAAAAGATGAGGATCAAGCAGAAGAGAAATAGCAGAGAGTTATATGTCCAGCGGCGAAAAGCGCACCCCATGGCCGCCCCCTCCGAAGCGATTCGCGATGGCTCTACTGTCCATCTGTAAGACGTATCTGTCAATCCCCGGGAAGGCATTCTGGTTATAGTTGTGGGATTCGCAAGGCTTGCTTTCCAGATCAAGGATTCAATGAAGAGAAAGCAGGTCTTCTGACTGGATTAGCATTCCCCCGGCGGACTTATTGCCTCGCGGCCCCTCCGGCGTATAATACTTCGCGGCCGGAAGCAACCCGCCTTGCTTCACTGCCTCAGGCAGGAAATAATCACGTTCCCAGGAGTCAGGAGAAAAATCCGAAGGCAGGTGCAATGCTCGACCGCCCCCCCATGGAGATTAATGTCCGCGAGTCCAACGGCGTCCATGTGCTGGAAGTCCACGGCCGCCTGACCATCGGCGAACCCAGCGAGCAACTCTCCGACGCGTTGCAGTCGGTGATCGACCAAGGCGCCCGCAAAGTCATCGTCAATCTCAACGGCGTTCCGCAAATTGACAGTTCCGGCAT
>Ga0307469_10000413_pt1 | contig 15837 bp, 12 predicted proteins | sample atmos_gasesAM2C__FD_203084 | JGI IMG/M metagenome (GOLD analysis project Ga0307469, IMG submission 203084) | Hardwood forest soil microbial communities from Morgan-Monroe State Forest, Indiana, United States - atmos_gasesAM2C_515 | ecosystem: Environmental > Terrestrial > Soil > Temperate...
TCCTGCTCTTCCCGTACCGCACGAAGGGTCCGCCGGAGCGCGTCGACCTCGTACGGCTTTTCGACAAAGTCGATGGCTCCCGCCTTCATCGCCTCGACTGCCGCATCGATCGTCCCTTGACCGGTGATCACCACGACGGCGGTCTCCGGACGCGTGACCCGGAGACGATGCAAGATCTCGAGCCCGGACGCCTTCGGCATCCTCAGGTCGAGCAAGGCCGCGTCGAACGACTCGCGCTCCACGAGGCGAAGGGCCTCGCCGCCGTCCGATGCGCTGACCACGTCGTGGCCATCTTCGCGGAGCAACCCCGCGAGCTCGCTCCGAAGGACCTCGTCGTCATCGGCGATCAGGATCTTCATCGGCGTCCCCTCGAGGGAGCAGGACGGTGAACGTGGATCCGGCCCCGGCCGCGGAGGTTGCTTCGATCGTCCCGCCGTGGCCCGTGATAATGTGTTTCGCCAGGGGAAGACCGAGACCGAGTCCCTCGCCATGTGGCTTCGTCGTGAAGGTCGGATCGAACACACGAGACAGGACGTCCGCCGACATGCCGCTCCCAGTGTCGGAAATGACGATCGCGTACATTGCCGCACGGTCCTCCAGGCGCACGTGGACCGATCCGTGGTCCGTCGCGTCGATCGCGTTCTTGACGAGGTTCACGACGACCTCTTGCAGCTGGAGCGGATCCGCTTTGAGCCGGAGCGGGACGTCCCCCAGATTCACGTCGATTGACACTCCCTTCTTCCGATATCGTCGGACCTCGTCGAGGGCCGCCTCCACGATCGACCGAAGGTCCGAGTCGACCGCTTTGATCTGCCGGCTCCGCGAAAGGCTCGTCAGACTCCGAATGATGTCTGCGGCCCGACGTCGTTCCGTGTCGATCTTCTCGAGTTTCTCGTGGACGCCCGCGTCTTTCGTCCGCCGTCCCGCGGCGTCCGTGAGGAGGGAGATGCTCGTGAGAGGCGTATTCAACTCGTGGGCGATGAACCCTGCGAGTTGTCCGAGCGTCGCGAGCCGCTCGGATTGCCGCAGACGGTCGGTCGATTCTTTCAGGGCGGCCTCCGCGGTCTTCGTCTCCGTGATGTCCCGGACGACGACGATGAGCTGGTCGCTCAGGAGTGGAATGATCCGGGCCTCGAACTCCTTGCGGCCCGATTGCACCTCCAGGCTGTATTCCATCGTCGCGAGGGAGTTCGTGCGTAGGACCTTTTGAATCGCCCTCGCGAACGGTTCGCCGACCTCGCGCGGAAGGACCTCGTGGATCCGGCGGCCCAGGAAGGACTCCGGCGGGACGTACAGGTCCGCATAGCGTCCGGCGTAATAGCCGAGGATCGTGCCATCCGCCGCGAGACGGAAGTACAGATCGGGCACCGCTCGGAAGATCGCTTGTAACTCGGACGAGGTCTGCAGCAGGTTCTCCTGGGTCCGCCTCCGTTCGATCGCCCCGGCCACCTGCTCCGAAACGAAGTTCAGGATCGCCTTGTCCTCTTCCCCGAAGCGGACGCCTTCCTTGTAGCTCTGGACGACGATCACCCCGATCGTCTTGCCGAGGCCGACGAGCGGCGCCCCAACCCAATCGACCGATGGGGGTCCGACCTGCTCGACTTCCCCCGCGCGATTCAGTTCCTCAAACACCGCTTGCGAGGCGAGCAGGGGCCGTCCGGTCCGGAGGACGTATTCGGTGAGGCCTCGCCCGAGCTTCTGCGGCGGCGGCGGGCCCTCCTCTTCGTCAACGAAGTACGGGAAGCTGAGGGTCTGCGACCGGTCGTGGTAGAGGGCGATGTAGAAATTCGTCGCGGGCATCAGGCCGCCGACGACCTTGTGGATGTGCCGGTACAGTTCGGGGAGGTCTTTCGCGGCGTTCGCGGCCTCGGAGATCTTGTAGACCGCGGACTGGATCGCCTCCGCCTTCCGCTGCTTCGAGACATCCATCACAGAACCGATCATGCGGACGGGATGGCTGGAGGCGTCGTGCAAGACGTACCCGCGGTCGACGACCGTGGCGTAGGTTCCGTCTTGGCGACGAAACCGGTACTCCGCGCTCCACACGGACCCGCCGCTCCCGATCACGTCATCGAGGCTGGCGCCCACCCGAGCCCGGTCGTCCGGATGGAGGCGCTCGTCCCACCAGGAGCCCGTCGGCTCCACGTCTTCCGCCCCATACCCGAACATGGCGGCGACGTTCTCGTTCATCCACATGCCGTCCGTCTGGAGGTCCCAGTCCCAGACGACATCGTTCGTCGCGCGACCGAGGAGTTGGAAACGTTCCTCGCTCCGTCGGAGGCTTTCCTCCGTCCGGGTCCGCTCGGACACGTCGAACGCGACGCCGATCGTCCCGATGATCGCGCCGTCTTTCGACCGGAAGGGCTCCATGTGCACGTCGTAGGTCCGGCCCTGCCACTCGATCTGCGTGGCGACGCTCTCGCCGAGGAGGGCCCGGCGATGGGAGACGATCGGCTCGATGTCGTCGTCGTGGATGTTGAAATATTCGTAGATCGAGAGGCCCCGCTCGGATCGAGGAAGGTTGAGGTCCCGGAACCCGGTGCCCATGGCGGACGTCACGCGGAGGTCCCGATCGGTGCTCCACAGCAGGACCGGCGCCTGCTCGAGGACGAGCTTCAGCCGCGTCTGGCTCTGCGAGAGCTGTTCCTCGACGGTCTTCCTCGCGGTGACCGCTTGGGCTTGGATCTCCTCGGTCTCCACGAGCCGCTTTCGATTCCGGGCCTCCACGACATGTTCCTCGACGATGGCCGGCAGCAGCTCGTTGTACCGCGGCGTCTTCACGATGTACGACTGGGCTCCGGACTCCATCGCCTGGAGCGCCGCCTCTTCGCCCCCCAGCGGGACGACGAAGATGATCGGCGTGCCGGGGAGTCGGCCGCCGAGGGCGCGCAGGAGTTCGATGCCGCTCCCGTCCCGCAACTTGCTCCCGATGACGACGGCGTCGAAGTGGAAGGCGAGGGCGAGTTGCAGGCCCTGTTTCCTCGACGCGGCGGTCCGGACGATCCACCCTTTTCGGGTGAGCGCGGCGACGCTGAGGATCTGATGGTCCTCGTTGCCGTCGACCACGAGGACGGCGACGGGGGCTGCGCTGTTTGCCCCCGCGATCTCAGAGGGAGTCGTCTGGGCCATAGCGGATCGGTGGGCGCCTGAGCCGACACGAGGATAGCCTCGTGCGGGACGTCGCACCAGTTCCCCGGCGGGTATAAAGGACTAGCGGGGAGATTCGCGGTTTCGTCACTTATTTCGGGAGCGCAGTTGCGCCCATCCGGACCATGGGACCCGCGGTTCTACGTGGTGCCGCTGACGGCGCGCGTCACCTCGAACAAACCGTCTTCGAAGGAGAACGCGTAGTATCCCGTGTCGTGCTTCGTCCCGCGCATCTTCACCACCCGGAGGCGCCGCTGAACGTAGAGGTCGGACGTGGGATGCATCTCGAGGGCCAGGATCCCGTCCGCGAGATAGGCCTCCTCGGGCGACGATCCGCCGGATCCCAGGTCGAGCGGTCTCTCGGAAATCAGGAAGGTCAGGGTTCCGAGGTCTCGCAGCCATTCGAAGAGGAAGTAGAGCTCGGACCGGCGGTCCGGCATCTTGGCCATCGTCTCGAGGACGTCGAGCGAGTCGACGACCAGGACGGAGACGGGATCCGCTTTCATCAGGTTCTTGCAGTACATCTTGAACAGTTCGAGCCAGGTGCCGCGGCCCTGGAGGTAGTCCAGATTCTTGCGGATGTTGCCCATGTCGAGGGTCACGACGCGCTCCGCCGCGCGGGCATCCGCCATCCCCATCGAGGCCATGTGCTCCAGGATCAGGTCCTTGCCCTGTTCGAGGGTGAAATATGCGGACTTCCGCTTTTCTTGAAGCGCGTTTTGATAGAGGATCGAATAGGTCAAGGAGGACTTCATCGTCCCCGGCGCGCCGCTCACAAGGACGACGTAGCCTTCTGGGATGCCGCCACCCAAGACGTCGTCGAAACCCCGCACGTACGTCTTCACGCGGTTTCGACTCGTGGTGAGGCCTCCGAGGTCGCATGTATGCGCGCGTCGTCCTAAGCCTTTTCCTCCGAGATGTCGACCGCACAATCTTCAAATATACTCGGGCCGCTGGGCCGCGCATTGTCGGACGATGTCCTGGGCGCCGTCGTCGCGACGGCCCGCGTGATCGGGGCGCTCGTGCTCTTGTTCTTCCTGCCCGGGTTCCTGCTCATCAACGCGCTCTACCCGAGAAAAGGCGAGCTGGACCGGGAGTACGACGCCCTGTATCGCCTGACGTTGGGGATCGTCCTGTCCATCGCCGTCACCGTGTTCTGGTCGTTCTTCCTCAACTCGCTCGGCGTTAACGAGGCGACCGGGCTCGGATATGTCGTCGGGCCGAACATCGCCGGCGGGCTGATCGGCCTCTCGATCGCGTTCTTCGCCCTCGGATGGTGGCGGGGCGCGTACCCCTGGATGGCCCGCGTCCATCCGTCGCTCGCGCGCGTCCCGAAACCGGGGCCCGGAGAGCTTCTGAGCGAGGACGAGCGAGACCATCGGGTGCGCCTCAAGCTTCAGCAACTCGCCGAGAAGCGCGAGGCGTTGCGGCGGGCGATCAAGGACGCCGAGCGGCGGATGCGCCTTCAATCCGCGGACGCGCAATCCCATTACGAGACGGTCCGCGACAAGTCCCGCGCGGAACTCCGGACGGTCGAGGCGGAGCTGAAGAAGCTCGAGGAGGAACGGGCCGCGGAACTCTATTGATCGGGGCGGGACATGGATTACAAACTCGTCATCGCGGTGCGATCGGACCTCGACCTCTCGCGGGGAAAGCTCGCCGTCCAGGTGGCCCACGCCGCGGTCATGGCGGCACTGGAGGCCAAGGCCCGCCATCGGAAGTGGTTCGCCGAGTGGATCGCGGAGGGCCAGAAGAAGGTCGTCGTGAAGGGCGGGCCTCTCCCCGAACTGCGATCGCTCCAATCGAAAGCCCGTTCGATGCACTTGCCGACGGCCCTCGTGGAGGACGCCGGGTTGACGGAGCTCCCACCGGGGACGGTCACGTGCGTCGGAATCGGGCCGGGCCCGAATTCGATCGTGGACCAGGTGACGGGTCGTCTCCCGTTGATGTAGCATGAAGGCGAAATCCCGTTTCCTCGGGATCGATGACGCCCCGTTCCGTTTCTCCGACGAGACGGTTCCCGTCGTCGGAGTCGTCGTCCAAGCTCCGTCGTACATCGAAGGTGTGCTGACGACGTTGGCGGAAGTGGACGGTCACGATGCTACTGATCGGATCGCCGCGATGGTGCGACGGTCTCGGTACCGCGCGGGACTCGCCGCCCTCATGATTGACGGGACGGCGGTCGGCGGCTTCAACGTCATCGATGTGGATGGAGTGCAGGAAGCGGTCGAGCGACCGGTCTTCACGGTCACCCGGAGGAAGCCGAATCTGGCCGCAATCGAAACGGCGCTTCGTCGGCGCTTCGACGATTGGCAGGAACGCCTGGCGATCATTCGCCGCCACGAGACCGAGGCGATCCGGACGGGCCATGGAACGGTCTGGGTGACGTACGTCGGTGCGAACCGAACCGAAGTTCAAGAAGCGCTCTCGCTCACGACCGTCCGCGGCGTCCTGCCCGAGCCCCTGCGCGTCGCCCATCTGATCGCGGCGGGGATCGTCCGGGGCGAATCGCGCGGACGCGCATGACTCGCTTTGCCCGCGAGACTCTCACTTGATGGGAAATCGGAGGAGGGCGGCAATCCCGCCCAATGACTCGAGCTTCTGGCCGGCCTCGTGATGGCGGCTCACCAGGACCACGGTCCCTCGCGCAGACTCAGCGGAACGCATGAGGTCCTCGATGCCGACATCCCGCACGACCGCGTCACTCACGAGGAGGGTCTCAACGGCGCCGGCGTCGACGGCCTCCGCGACCTCGGGGGGGCCGTAGGCGCACGGCCGGTCCGTCGCGATCGCCTCCAGCAGCTTCTCGACCAGCCGAGTCTCATACCCGACCCGGCTGTCCCCGAACACCTTCGCGCCGACGCCGGCCTTGAGGGCCTCCTGGATCCCTTGCATCCCGGCGCCGGAGGTGCCATGCGTGTGGACTTTCGACGCGAGGGTCGGTTCTCGCGCTTTCAGGTACTCCAGGAGGGCATCGCGAGTGAACCCGGGCCCGACGACGACGAGCGCCTCCCCGATCTCGGTCGTGCGCAACTTCGCGAGGATCTCGTCGAAGTAGACGGACTGCGCGTCTCCGGACGGAAACATCTTGCCATGACCCGGCGCGCGAATCGTCGCGAGCTCACGGACCCCATATTGCCGGAGCTGAGCGAGGAGCGCTTCTTCGTCGTCCAGGGACAGGAAGGCGACGAGCGGCTTCTGCGCCGCGGCCACGGCCTCGTCGATCCGGCGCAACTCGTGCAGCCGCCACGTCTTGATGATCGAGACGACGTCGTCGACTGCGACGTTCAACGTGTGGTGCCGACCGAGGTCTTGCGGTCCTTCGACGATGACGCCTGTGATCCGAAGACGGTCGGCGAAGGCTTGGAATTCGACGCTTTCCACGCGGAGGGTCAGCGTCACGCGGACCTTCTCGCCCCGCTCGGGCCGCACTTTGTCGGTCTTCGTTTCCTGGCGGCGGTAGGTCGACGCGCGCACCTGGTCTCCGGGAAGGACGAGGTTGTGCAGGTGCCACAGGTCGTCCGCGTTCTCCACGCGCAGCTTGATCTCGCCGGTGCTCGGGTCTTTGTGAAGGACCCGCATGGTGGGCGAGCCAAGGGACCGGACCTTATTTCTGCGTATCGAACGAAGCCCGTGGACGGCCGAGCTCTGCCCTACTTCAGGACGCCGTATCCGATGAGTCGCCACTTGCCGCCGATTCGACGGGAGACCGCGACCCGCTGCCCCGGTTCCGCGACGACCGGAATCTTGAGCGCCATGTCGGCTCGGTTCTCACGGGCGGACGTGACGACACCGACCGTCGTCGCGGTGCCGACCGATACCATGAGCGGCTCGGACGTCTTGATGCCCTCGACCTTGAGTTCCTCGGGGACCCCGACGACGCGCTCCAGCAGATTGACCTCCACGGTCATCTTCATCAAAATCTCCGGCAGACTCGCGGGCGGCCCGACGACGCGACCCACGAGGCCGTCCGCCTTCGTCAGCACGGGATCGAGGTTCGTCCCGATCGCGATGAGCCCGCCCGGTCGCACTTCCTTCCTCCCGGATCCGCCGGTGTGGAGGGACCGGATCGTCGTCGTGATGTTCTTCCACTCGGTCTTGTTGCCGAGGGTCACCTGGCGCCCGGGGGAGATCTCGATCTCCTCTCCGACCTTCATCTTGCCTTGCATCAGACTGCCCCCGAGCACGCCCCCGACGATCTTCTCGGGCACGATGCCCGGCTGATTCACATCGAACGACCGCGCGACATACATCTTCGCGGTCTTCGATTCGTCGTGCGGTGGCGTCGGGATGACTTTCTGGATCATCATGAGCAACGCGTCCAGGTTCACATCGTGGTGCGCGGACACGGGGACGATCGGCGCGCCCTCCGCGACGGTCCCCTTGACGAACGCCTGGATCTGCCGATAGTTCTCCTCGGCCTGCTTCGGGTCGACGATGTCGATCTTGTTCTGCACGATCACGATCTTGTCGACCCCGATGATCCCGAGGGCCATCAGATGCTCCTTCGTCTGCGGTTGAGGGCAATCCTCGTTCGCGGCGATCACCAAGAGGGCGCCATCCATGATCGCCGCCCCGCTGAGCATCGTGGCCATGAGGGTCTCGTGGCCCGGTGAGTCGACGAACGACACGATCCGCTGCAGTTCGCCCTTCACGTTGTGGGTCTTGCAGATCTCCGTGTTCTGGTACGCGGCCGGCTCCGTGTCCTTCGGACACTTGTAGATCGCCATGTCCGCGTAGCCGAGGCGGATCGAGATGCCCCGCTTGATCTCCTCGCTGTGGCGGTCCGTCCTCTCGCCGGTGAGGCGCTCCGTGAGGGTCGACTTTCCATGGTCGACGTGGCCGACGACCCCGATGTTGACTTCCGGCTGGCCCGGGACCTTCATCGCGTCTGCTCCTGCCACGCGTCCTCGATCGACTTCGGTCCGCGCACGACGATCTTCAGGTTCAACTGAAGGATGTCCGGAGACACGGTGTTCCCGCGGACCGTCTTCTTCTTGCGCATTCCGGGCCGGACGGGATGGAAGCCGACGCCGCCGCTCACGAGGAGGCGTTTCCGCCGCGGCCCGGGCAGGTCGGACCGCATCGGGAATCCGTCTTTGTCGCTCCCGCCGGTGATCTGAAGCTTGTACCCCGGGAGGCCCACGTACAATCCGTCGAGGTCCTCGCCGATCTTCTTGCCGATGAGGGCGTTCGCGTAGTGACCGGTGATGTCTTTCTTGTACGCCTTCCCGGACTTCGGGTCGGCGATGACCGCTTTGAACTCTGCCATGGAATCCTCTCGGAGAGAGATGCGTCCATGCGGGGCTTTCACATAAGACTTACGACGCGGGCTCCCGGCCGAGGATGGAACCGGTCTCGATGCGGGTTCAGCGCAAGTTCGGGAAGAGACCGAGGATCCGACCGCAATCGCGGTACACGTCGACGACGGAGCGGCCCTCGGCCGCGGACATGCTCCTCAGCTCGCCGACGGCTTCGGTCAGCTGTTGCAGGCGATACAACGCGTCGCGCGTGTTCAGGTCGTCGTCCATCGCTTTGAAGAAACCGTCCCGAGTGCGTTCGACGAGCGCCGCGACCTTTCCTTCGGTCCCCGCGCCGGCCGCGGTCCGCGCGGCCTCGATCGCAGCCCGCATCGCGTCGTACTCCTTGCGGGACCGGGCGAAGCACTCCGCGTCGTACTCGACGTCCTCGCGGTACGGGGCTTTCAGCAAGCAGAGGCGGATGACTTCACCCGGATAGTCGCGGAGGATCTCCCGGATCGTCACGAAGTTCCCGAGGCTCTTCGACATCTTCTCCCGCTCCAACGTCACGAAGCCGTTGTGCATCCACGTCCGCGCCCATTCGCCGCCCCAGGCGCCCTCGCAGATCATCGCCTCGCTCTCGTGGTGCGGGAACTTCAGATCGACGCCGCCACCGTGGATGTCGAGGGGCGCTCCGAGATACTTGTACGCCATCGCGTTGCACTCGACGTGCCACCCGGGGCGTCCGTCGCCCCACGGACTCGGCCACGACGGCTCGTCCCCTTTCGATCTCTTCCAGAGGGCGAAGTCGAGCGGATCTTCCTTTGGGCTCGTGGCCGCGGGCGGCTCGACGACGATGTCCTCGAACTTTTGGTGCGACAGGATCCCGAACGAATGTTTCGCCTTCCGGGTCCGGAAGTACACCTCGCCGTCTACGGAGTATGCATAGCCGCGGTCGACGAGGCGGGCGATCAGGGCGGTGATTTCAGGGATGTGCTCGCTGACCTTCGGCATGTGGTCCGCAGGCCGGACGTTCAGAGCGCGCATGTCCTCCAGGAACGAATCGATGTAATATTGGGCGTAGGCGAGCGGCTCCTTCCCGGCCTCCTTTGCTCGGCGGATAATCACTTCCTCGATGTCCGTGAAGTTCACGACGTAGGTGACGCGGTATCCCAGGAACTCGAGATACCTCCGGGCCGTATCGAAATCGATGTAGGACCGGGCGTGGCCGAGGTGGCTGTAGTCGTATGTCGTCGGGCCGCAGACGTACATCTTGACTCGGCCCGCCGCGAGCGGTGCAAACGTCTCTTTCTTCCGCGTTCGAGTATTGTACAAACGGAGGACCATGCGGTCGCGAACGCGGCCACGGGAGCGGCGCTATTAAGCCCTTTACCCGCCGACGAAACGGTTTCTGCTTGCGCGAACCTTCGCATCGAAACCTATTTCATGCGCCGGGATTTGTCATCGTCCGCTGGGCCGATAGATCAGCGGAAGATCGCCGCCTTCGCAAGGCGGAAGCCGTGGGTTCAAATCCCACTCGGTCCACTCAATCCACGGGCGCGAAGCTCCGCAATGACCGTGCCTTGGTCCGGGGGGACTTTGGGCCTAGGTAGTTTCTCGCGCGATCACGACGCTCTTCACGCGAGGGGCTGCCTCGGGAGCGTCCTGCTCGAGGTACGTGAGGTAGCCCGAGCCGACGTTGAAGTGGACGACGGACGGCTTCCTTTCCAGGTCGACGATCGGCTTGCCGGACTTCCTCTTCATGGGGAACGCCCCGTGAAGGGTTTGAGTCCCCAGCGACGGCTTAAAGGGTTTTCCGCGAAATTCACTCCTGATAAACGGAACACAGTCCGGGGGCGAAAAGAAGCGGTTCCGACGGGCCGCGGCGTTTCCGGCAAACCTATAAGTCCAACGGGGGACCAATTATTACCTGAGGACGTGGGGGATCAATGATCACGGTCCAGAAGCTCGCGCTCGCCATTCAGAAGCGTCTCGGCGGAACCGAGGCGGAGGCGCTCGCGGAGTCGCGCACAGTCATGAGTTACTTCGGTTTCCGAAGCGTGATCATCGACAATGCGATCCATCCGGACGACCGGAAAGTGTTCTACGCGCTCCACGACGCGGGCTTGCTCCAGAGCTTCTGGGAAACCGTGCCGCTCCTCGACGGCCGGAACTGGCGGATCTTCTATTGGTCGCTCAACGAGGGCGACCTGGAACGCATCCTGGCGGACCAGCCGGCGACGCCCGAGGAGCCGGTGTACAAGTCGCTTCCCGATGAGGCGTGGGGCCACCCGGCCTCCGGCGCGTGATCACGCCGGCCACGCGCGCGCCCCGATGAGCGGGACGAAGGCGCACGGTGTCCCTTCCCGGACGTCGAGGCTTCCATCGGCTTTGCGGGTTGCAACGATCAGCACCTGCCCGCTCCGAGGTCCGATCGGGGCGACGATGCGTCCGCGGGGCGAGAGCTGAAGGCGCCACGGGTCCGGGATGTCCGGAGCACCGGCCGTCGCCATCACGCAATCGTACGGAGCGCGCTCGGGATACCCGAGACTCCCGTCGCCCACCACGACGGTCACGCCAGACAGGCTGGCGCGAGCGAGGTTCGAGCGGGCCCATTCGGCAAGCCGGGGAACCCGCTCGATCGAAACGACGTTTTCCGGTCCGACGATGTGCGTGACGAGGGCCGCGTGATAGCCGGACCCGGTCCCGATCTCGAGAACGCGATCGCCCGTCGCGAGCCGAGCCTCCTCAAGCATGATGGCGATCATCGACGGGGCCGAGATCGTCTGGCCTCGACCGATCGGAAGCGGGACGTCCTCGTACGCGGCGTCCGCGTCCTCCGGGCGGACGAACGCCTCCCGCGGCACCGCGAGGAACGCATCCCGCACCCGTGGATCCTCGACGTACCGCGAGTGGACGAGGCGCTCCACGAGTCGTAGACGCTCCGCGGCGAAATCGGTCTTCTGGCCCATCGGCGGGCCACCGCCCGGTCGCGGCATAAATTGTCGGTTACGCGGGCACCAAGAGCGCGATGAGGACCGTCGAGAGGACGAGCGTTGCGGCGGTGACGGGCAGTCCCGCCTTGACGAAGTCTTTCATCGACACCGTGACGCCGTCGCGGGACGCAACTTGCACGACGATGACATTGCAGGCGGCCCCGAGGATCGTCGCGTTCCCGGCGAGGGTCGAGCTCGCGGCCAACCCGAGCCAGAGCTGGGTCGAACCGTGCGGCACGACTTCCGCCAAGAGCAAGACCGCGGGGACGTTGCTGATCAGGTTCGAGAGAAGGGCCGAGAGACCGACGAGCCACCCGAGGCCACCGGACTGACCGCCGACCGCCGTCGTGAAGCCCCCCTGGATCGCGGCGGAGAGTCCGGAGACGCGGACTCCTTCGAGGACGATGAACAAGCCGACGAAGAACAGGATGATGCTCCAGTCCACTTTCGCGATCAAGGTCCGAGCGGTCGTCTTCGCGAAGAACGGCAGGAAGAACAGCACGAACGATCCGCCCGCGAGCGCCACCAGGGGCAGCCATACCGGGGTCGGGGAGACGAAGAACGCGACCGCCACGCCGACCGTCGCGGCGAGCGTCACCGCCAGACCGGTCCGCTGCAGCCGGACGGGCTCCCCCGAGGAAATGGGCGTGAGGGGGAGGGCGAGGTCTCTCCGGAACACAAACCAGACGAGGCCGATCGCCACGGCGAGGCACGCGATCGTCACGGGGAGCAGATACGCGGTGAAGGTGAGGAACGGAATCCCGGAGCGGATCGCGATGAACGCGTTCTGCGGGTTGCCCACCTCGGTGGCGACGCTCCCGACGTTCGCGGCGATCGCGACCGCGACGAGGTACGGAAGCGGATTCACCCGCAAGGCCCGCGTGCTTCGGATCACGACCGGCGTCACGAGCAGGGCGATCGTGTCGTTCAGGACGATGGCCGACAACGCCGCCGTCGCGACCATGAGCCACGCGAGGAACGAGGTTTGGTTCTTCGCGCGGACCGCGATCCGGGACGAGACGAGATCGAAGAATCCGCAGATTTCCAGGCCGGACACGAGAAGCATCATGCCCACGAGGAGCACGATCACGTCGAGGTTGATCGCGAGGAGCGCCTGGGCCGGAGTCAGGATCCCGAACAGGAGCATCAGCGCCCCGCCGAGCATCGCGACCGCGGGTCGCTCGATGGGGAATCGACGGACGGTCCGCAATGAAATTAGAACGTACGTTAGGAGGAACACCGCCGTCGCTGCGGCGAGGGCGTAGTCGACGGCCACGGAGGCGGCGGATGGGGCACGTCACTATGGAACTTTGCGCGGCGAAGCCCCGAAGTACCGGGGAGGCCCTTGTCCCATTACACTTAAATAGCGTCACTCAATTCGCCGCATTCTCCGGCCTCCCAAACGGGTTACGTCAGGGGGGACGGACCGATTGAGTGCGAGATAGGAGAAACCGCGAATGGATTCCAGAGGACACCGAGCAATCCGCGCGCTCGCCGTGTTCCTCGTGCTCGCGCTCGGCGTGGCGGCTCTCCTTCCGCTGATCGTCCGCGGCGCTAACCAGGTCAATGGCGTGATCAGCACCTGTGTCACCACGACCCCGTTCGTGTCCGGGGCGACCGTGACGCTCGTCGACGCGAATGGCATCAACGCGCCCCTCACCACGACGACGGGCGCGGGCGGCGTCTACGCCTTCACGCCTCCGACCGGCAGCTACACGATCTCGGTCACGAGCCCCGGTTACTACGCGGCCTCGACCGCGAACCCCGTGCGCTTCGACGGCAGCCGGACGGTCACGATGAGCCTGTGCATGAATCGGTACGGGAGCCCGAGCAAGGTGCTTACCGTCACCGTGATGCTTGCCGGCTCGCCCGTCCCCGGGGCCACGGTGGCCGCGTACAACACCTCGAATCCGACCGGGAGAACCCAGCTCATCGTGACGAACACGACGAACACGGCGGGGTACGCGAACCTGACTCTGTGGCCGGCCGTGTTCCTCATTCGCGCCTCCGCACCTGACTACCAGACGGATCAATCGGTCGACGTGAGCGGAACGTCGGCGACGACGATTACCCTCGTCGCAGGCCCAAGGATCTTCGGTCATGTCCTGGATTCATCGAACAACTTCCTCGACGGCGTCGTGGCGTGGCTGTACAACCCGACCGTCGCGAATTCGAGCGCATACCGACTAATCCCGGCGACGGTCAGCGGCAGCCTCTATGACATCCACGCACCGGCGGGCACGTACACGCTCATCGTGGACGCCGACCATTTCCTCTCGCAGAGGATCCCGGTCACCCTCCCAATTACGAATCCCAACGATGTCGTCCTCCAGGCCGCCCCGCCCGAACTGTACCAGACCACGGTCGCGTACGGAGCCGCCGACTGGAGCAACGTGACGATTTGGCGCAACCTGACCCTGAACGCCGACAGCACGCTCCCCGGCCTCGGCCCGTCGAACCTCCGGGACCTGCGGTTGCAGATCGACTCGACCCTCGGGAACGGGGACGGTTCGCTGTCCGCTGGTGAAATTGCGGCCTTTTGTTGTGCTCCATCATCCTGGCTCGCGACGAAGGGGCCCGGGTACGTGACGACGGACGCGTTCCTGACGACGAACGGCCGGGCCTACAACTCGAGCATCGCCTCCTTCGGCGTGGCCGTCAGTCCGACGCTCGCCACGCCCAACGCGAAGGTGTGGATCAACGCCACGACGACGTATGCGCTGAAGGGTACGCCGCCCTACATCGCCGTCGGTTCGAAATCCTACTTCGTGAACATGACGATGGTGCCGGACACCAACGTCACGGCCCTCCAGAACTACTCGTACACGATCATCCTGCCGAAGCGCTATGAGCTGAACACGTCGACGACCGTCCCGTCGAACGCCCCCGTGACGTTCACGGGTTTCACGAGAGTGACCGTCGACCCCGGCGTGACCTCCGGGACGCCTCAGGTCCGGATGAAAATCTCTCAGAGCATCGTCGGGACCGCGAGGGCGAAGGTCGTCGCCCCGGTCGGGAAGTTCTACGTTCAGAACGCCACGTTCACGAATTACCAGGCGTACGTCGCGGGAAATACCTCCCTGACGTTGAGCGGGGAGGACAGCACGGATCCAAACGGCCACATCACCGCGGGGAACTTCACCTGGAGGTTCACCCCGAGCGGCGCGATCACCTACGGCATCCGGACGAACTTCACGTACACGCAGGCGGGCCAGTCGACCGTCAACCTGACGTTGCGTGAGGCGGGCGGGAACGTGACATACCGCGACATCACGCTCTTCGTCGACGACCAGCTTCCGATCGCGAACATCAAGACGAACCTCACCGGCAGCCAGGTTTGGAATGGGCGTACGCTCCGGGTCAACGAAGGCACGGTGATCAAATTCGACGGAAGCGCCTCTACGGACCAGGCCTACGTTGGTAAGGTCGGCGTAATCCTCGATTCCGGATACGCCTGGGACTTCAACGGCGATCGCCGGACCGACGCGACCGGGCGGATCGTTTCGTGGACCCTCCAGAAGCCCGGGAATTTCACGATCAACCTGACGGTCACCGACAGCGTCGGCTGGAAAGGCGTGAACGCGACGATAACCGCAATCGTCAACGACACGAAGGGGCCAGTCCCCACGTTCGATATCCTCGATCCGACGAAGGACTGGGGCACGATCACGAGCCCGTTCGAACAAAAAGTGATATTCCTGAACGCCTCCAGGACGACGGATGACTTCGACAACAATTCTGCCCTCAACTTCACGTGGACGATTCCCGGGCCACTGATGAGCTCCACCGGTTCGTCCCACACCTTCTGGGGAGTCAACATCAGCTTCGGATGGCAGGAATGGAACTCGAGCTACGGCGTGAAGCTGGCCGTCCATGACACCGGCTTCCCCACCGGAAAGGTAAACTGGGGCAACCTGACCCGAAACGTCACGGTCCAGATCGACGTCACTCTCCACGCGGACTTGTTCATCGCCCTCGATCCGACGACCCATCAGAGCTCGATGAAAGTTACTCCGACCGACCCGGCAGAAGGCGACCAGGTGACGGTCTCGGTCAACGTGACGAACAAGGTCGGCCGAAAGGCCGCTTCCCAGGTCGTGACGAACCTCTCCGCGATCAGCAGTGGCCAAACGACCCTGTTGTCGACGAACGCCCAGTGGTTCGACAAGAACGGGAATCCGACGTCGAACCACACGATCGCTCCGGGCGACACGGTCAAGCTGGTCTTCACGGTCAGCCTGAGTGGCCAAGGCAACAAGACCCTCCAGGCCTATGTGTACGACGCGACGGAACCGTACACCTGGCGGACCCCGGAGAACCGCGCGTCCCTCCCTGTGAACGTTCGACAGCCGGCCTGGCAACCCTACGCGATCTACGGCAGCGTGATCGGCGTGATCGTGCTGTTCGTCTTCGGGATGTATGCCCGGCGAAAGATCAAAGCCGGCGAGTGGCGC
>Ga0307469_10000414_pt1 | contig 15824 bp, 11 predicted proteins | sample atmos_gasesAM2C__FD_203084 | JGI IMG/M metagenome (GOLD analysis project Ga0307469, IMG submission 203084) | Hardwood forest soil microbial communities from Morgan-Monroe State Forest, Indiana, United States - atmos_gasesAM2C_515 | ecosystem: Environmental > Terrestrial > Soil > Temperate...
CGACTCGCGAGACCGCGCTGCTGACCTGAAGAGCCAGCGAGTCAGCTGCCTTCGGGCTCGCCAAGAGTGTATGGGGAATGCATTCGTGAGTGTGCAGATATGGGCGCGTCGAGCGGCCCTCAGCTGTCTTCGTTGTCAGTGCAGACAGATGGCACTTGCACCCCACTTCGCTGAGCCACGCTGAAGTAGCGAGCAGTCGATTTCAAAAAGGGAAAAAACGATTGGATTTCTTTCCGCGCGTGTCTACCGGAGCCAGGGCGTGGCCTTCGAGCCGAGTACCACCAGTTCGCAAGCACCGAATGGCTGGGTCAGGCCTTGAGGTTGGGTCCAGAGGCGACCGGATCAGAAGGCCGCCTCTGTTCATCATCTCTCCAGGCGCATCCTATCTCTCCAGGCGGACCCTACTCGCCCAGAACGTTAGCACAAAGCGGACTCGGCTCCGACCCTTGGAGGTCCCGCGCCATCGTCCTCTCGCTCCTCCGTGAGGCTCAGAGCTCCGAGAATCACGGCGGAGGTTCGTTGAACAATGTCCAGACTGGCGATCAGCAACTGAGCATCGCCATGCCAGAGCTGGATGTAGTCAACGGAGGCGCTCCCGGTCTTGAGCCCAAGGGATTCGCACACCGCGAACGCAACGGCTTCCGCTTCGGTCTCACGAATCTGCTTGGTGGTCTCGAGACGCCGGTCGCCTCGGTGCAGCAGTTCATGCGCGACCTCATGCACCAGAGTGGAAAACTCCTCGGCGGCGGGCAAGTCCGGAAGCAACGTAATCTTGCCGCCGGAAGAGACACCTCGCGCGGGTGCGATGTCAACGGAATGCATGACCGCAATGGCCTGCCCTGCCAACCATGTCGTCAGGCGTTCGCGAAGACCAACCACGTCGCCCTGGACCTCGATCAAATGGGGCAAGTCGTTTCCGGCGGTCTGGCTGACATCGAATACGTAAGCGGCGCGGAATCCCAACAACTGGCGTTCTGACGCGACCGTTTCTTCTGGGAGAGATTTACGCTCTTCGCGCTTGCGCCGGACCATGGGTGCCAAAATGAGGATGCCACGCTCGCCTTTGTTGACAAAGCGGCCGAGCGAGTTCCAGGTGCGGAACCCGGCGACTTTGGTTGCGTCCGGTCTCTGTCTGGCAATCAGCATGATGTTCCCGAAACTATAGTTGTGGAACCGCCCCATGGCGGCAAGGTACTGGACAAGCACTTCACTTCGTCCCGAGTCCAAGGATTGCACGAGATAGTCGACTGCCTCTTTTGTTCTCCGGTTGATCTCTTCCTGCTTCATGATTGTTATTTCCTGTTCTGCCGTCTTCGGCTGTTTTTGTTGTTCACCATCGCCACGGCGACAAAAACAGAGGGAGCGGCAGAACAGATGCGGAAGCCGCGAAGGGTGTCAGGATGCGAGAGGCAGCGCGGGACGTGCCAAACAGCCTTTGCCTCTCGGTTTGGCGCGATACCGGCGCAGGCCCGAAGCAACCGTCCGAGCCCGGGCACGGGCGCGCACCCGACCAAGGCTGAAGGAGAGAAGCAGGCAACGCGAAGCGGAACATGGTTGTGACGGGCGAACGGAAACGAAGGAAGGACGATTTGGCTTACGGGGAAGATTCCCTCAAAACGGAAGTCGGCGGGAGACCGTGCCAATCCCCGGGCGCCATCCGTCCCGTGGACCCGCAGACGCGCAGGAAACGCTCGAAATCCCGCAGACTGCCAACGTTGGCCAGAGACCACGCGTCGCGCTCCAGATAGGTGGCCAGATAAGAGTTGTGAAAGGCTACAATGTCGATGTTCAGGTTGGCATGCAGTTCCGGGAATGCACCCCGACCATCGTGCTTTCGACCACGGTTCGTGGCAGTGCAGCCCGGATCTCACGCAAGGAGAGTGTTTCCAGTTCGACAACCTCCGCTCGCCCGGACAGCGATTCGGAGACGCTCTTCGTTAAGGTGAATTTTGCGGAGCCGGTGAACAGGGAATTGCCCATGACTGGTCGGCTGGGCGTGGACAGCGCTTTTGAGATGGCGGAATAGCGCGGGCGCGTTTTGCATTTCGTTGATCACCGGTGCGGGTGCGGTGAAGAAAGCCGTTGGGCTCTTTTTCAGCCTGTCCGGCTTCCGTCGGAAGGTCGAGAGATACGAACTGGTGGTTCGGAAATATTCGCCGAACGGTGGAAGTCTTGCCGGTGTGGCGGGGCGCCAGTTGAGCATTAACACCGGACGAGTCTTGGCCGACCGTCGCGGGCGCGGCTCGAGCTGGCACGGGATCCACACGTGCAGCTGATCGTGCGCGAGGGCTTCGCATGACTTCGTTCATGCGACTGTACGATAACTGTACGATGACCCTGGGAATTGTCGATTTTTTGGTTTTGTGGACCTTTTAGAATCTGTAAGTTGCACAAACAAAAGACGTTATGGAGTTCGACTCCCGCCGCCTCCACCATACTTACTGCTCCCTACTCGCCCCTCCGGATTGCATCATGAACCTGAAGGAATTCCACGATTCCCTGCCGGGCCCACAGCCACCGCGCGAACTGAATGCGGCACAAACCGGTCTGTGGTGGGATGCAAAGGGCAACTGGGCGAAGGCTCACCAGTCAGCGCAAGAGGATGAAGGAGTTGCGGGTGCATGGGTGCACGCCTACCTTCATCGCAAGGAGGGTGATTCATCGAATGCGGCGTACTGGTACGCCCGCGCAGGCAAAACTCCGGCGCAGGGTTCATTTGAAGACGAATGGAATCAGATTGCGGGAGCTTTGTTTGGTTGAGCTGCGGCCAATGGCGAGCCAACGCTGTCGGCGTTAAGCCGGTACAACTGCCGTACCGCGAAATCTCTTGATGGCGAAGATTCCCAACACAACAAACAGCAGGAGAACGATGGTCTGCGCAACCAGGAATGGTGGCTCGGTGCCAGTCGGCGCCATCGCGTGCAGAGCGGGAATCTTCAGAAACGACTGCACGACGGCCACGAAACAATTCAGGTATAAGGCCATCGTTGCGGTAATGACATAGATGGCGCGCCACTTGCGTGCCAGATGGAAAAGATAGAGCGCGGCGATTGCGATTGCGAGGACTACCAGAGAAATGATGCCGACTTTGTGGGACGGCAAGAGGTGCTCAACAGGGAAAAGAAATCCGGTAACGCTGGTAAGAACCGTGGTGATCAGGAATATCAGATTCCATCCGGACAAGAGTTTGCCATTTACAAATCCGAAAGCCACGATCAAGCCAGAACCAATTCCGACCAGGCTGATGAAGACGTGAAGCAGAGTGAAGGTCGAGGTTGACATGCCCAGAATCATGGCTAGCCTCCTTGTTGGTGCGGGCGATCTTACCTTGCGGTCGGCGATTTGCCAATGACGCGCAGATTTGCGTTCGTAACTCCCGGCCCATGAGCTAGTACATGATGGTTTTGGTCAAGTGGTGAGGCCAACTCGTGGTGTGATAGGGCAGCCAGAAACGGGCATCAATTTGCGGGATGATGATTTTGTTTTCTGGCGTCCGTTTCTTGTTGATCTCCTCACAGAGCAGCGCAGTGGCGTAGATGCAATGGCCGCGGATTTCGACTTCCCATGCGCTGTCGCGTGGGATCAGCGTGTAGGAGTTGATGGCGCTTTCGAGCTTGTCGGAGTAGCTGGTGATTCCCATCAGGCGCAGACCGACCGGCACGATGTAATCGGCGAAGGCCGTCATCTTGTCGATGTCTTCCAGTTGAAACTGACCGCTCTTGCGAAGCGCGGAGTACGTGATCCAGAGCCCGAGTTGCGGGAGTTTATAGATCTTGATGGTATGGCCGTCGTACGGGCTGACGTCGTTAAAGCGCGGGAATTCCTTGACCATGCGGTCGACCAGGCCTTTGCCGTTGTCGTAAAGACGGGGCGGGCAGCTGCGCACGAAGTTGTGAAAGCGCCCGTTGTAGTTCCGGGCGAGCACGCCGCCGACTTGGTGCCAGACTTCCATCTTCTCGTCGAGCATGGGCATCTCGATGTTGCCAGCGAAGATGCGCTCCAGCTCCGGGCGAGTTACTTGGGAGAGGAACTTGCCGTCGAGGATGGGAATGTTGTTGTCCATAGCGCGCTTCATGCATGCGAATAGCGCGTCGGAATCAGACCAGTGGCGACCGGCGTAATCGAGCTGGAACTTGGTGTGCGTTTTAAAATCGGTGAAGGCCGTGTCCACGGCGTCGGCCGTCATGATGAAGTCGATGATCTCGTCGGGACTGCCCTGTCCGATGCCGAAGGGCAACTGGTAGTCGGGCATGGGTAATTCCTCGTACGCCATCCATGCCGCGACTTCGCGAACCTTGTCGACGTTGGTGCGGACGTCGCGCGAATGCTCGATGACCGGAGGAAGGCTGTCGAGCACGGGGCTGCCGGTGAGGCGAGGAAGAGCGGCCTTCTGGTCGCCTTCCGACCATGCGGAATCGCCGAGCATGGGAAGGATGGCGACGGCGGAAGCTTTTTTCAATAGATCGCGGCGGGTTGGGTTCATGAATTTTGCGCGCTCATCCTGAGTGACCGCAAGGGCGAGGACGCCCTCGAAACTGCCGCCGAGACCCTTCGACTTCGCTCAGGGCCGCCGGCGCTGCTATCCATTGGCCTTCGCAATCAGAAGAATCGCCAGCGCATAGAAGACGAACATCCCTGCTAAATACATCTTGGAGCGACTGCCAGCACCGGCGAATTCTTTCCACACAAAGATTCCCCACAACGCCGCCACCATGGGGGCGGATTGGCCGATGGCATAGGAGATTGCGACCCCGGTCAAACTGGCCGCGACCATGTTGAAGACCGTTCCTGTGCCCCAGATAAATCCACCGAAAATTCCCAGTACGTGGCCGGATAGAGGGCCGCGGAAGAACCCGCCGAAACTCACCGGCTCGCCCACCAGCGGATGCTTCATGAAATACAGGTTCCAGATGAAGCAAGAAAGCAGCGCACCGAGGGTAAGGAATACGACAGCGCTATAGGGCCCCAGCGCGCCGCCGGTGGTCATTGCCCGGGTGAGGAACGGAGCCCAAAGTCCCATCAGAACGCCGGAGACAATGCACACGATGACGCTCTTCCGGGAAGTAGATTTCTCCGCCCTGCCGAGACTGCCGTAGGCTTTGCCGTCGAGGATGACGGCCACGAGAGCGCAAATCACACCTAGCCCAAGCAGAGCCGCATTTCCTTTCGGCTGCAAGGCGTAACTCAATACCGTTCCGACGACCAGCGCTATGCCAATCGAGATCGGAAACGCCACCGCCAGTCCGGCCATATCGATGGCGGCAACCAACAGTAGATTCGCAAGATTAAAGATGGCGCCCCCGATGAGCGCATAGATGACATTCGGTGTGCCCGCCGAGTGGATATTGTTTACGAGGCTGGAGGAATCGTGCCCCGTGCTGCCCATCGTGTGCCCGAGTATCAGGGAAATCAGGAAGATGCCGATGGCGTAGTCCCAGTAGAAGAGCTCGAAGCGATAGTTCTTCACGCCCTTGTAGGTGTTGGCCCACGAACCCCAGCAGATGGCGCTGGTAATCATCATCAGTAATGCGAGGGGAAAAGTTTGCGGCGTGAACATCGTTTCTCCTTGGCGTTCGGGCGCGAATCGTGACCGGCTTACAACACTGCAAATCCGCGCTGTCGAAGAATGTCCAGCAACCTACTTACCTCGAATTCGTGACACAAAAAGCTGCAGGAAGCGGCCGGCGTCCACGTCCACACAAACCTTCGCGTTGGGCTGCACCTTGTCGACGCCTTCGATCGTGTAGCGGTCGCCGTGGAGCACGTTGCGCTCAATGAATCCGTGGCGATTGCCCACGGTTTCTCCCCGCGTAAAATCTCCGCGTGTTTCGACGTCGACATGCATGTCTTGCGTCTTCACGAGCGTGGGATCGATCGCCACCGCGACGGCGGATGGATCATACATCGGGGTACCGGCCGCTCCGAACTGGGCGGAGAGATCGACCAGATATTTCAGGACAGCGGCGATGAAATCGTTGATGGGACCGTGCGCGCTGCTGAGTTGGTCGAGATACTTTTTCGTGAACAGCGCTTTGTCGCCGACTTCAAGGCCGACCATGGTAAGCGGCCAGCCCGCCTGGAAAACAACCTGCGCAGCTTCGGGATCGTTATAGATGTTGGCCTCGGCGGAAGCATTGACATTGCCGCCCGTGATGGATCCGCCCATGAGAATTACTTCTTTCACTAAGGAGACGATGGAAGGATCCTTTTCGACGGCCAGCGCGATGTTGGTGAGCGGGCCAACCGGCACCAGCGTGATCTCATGCGGAGAAGCGTGGATCAGTTGAATGATCAGATCGGGCCCGAAGCGGGAGTCGACCTTGCACTTGCTGGCCGGAAGCTCGACATTGGCAAGGCCATTCTTGCCGTGCCAGAACTCGGCCGTGATGAGCTTCTGAAAAAGAGGGTGCTGTGCTCCAGCCGCGACCGGGATGTCGCAGCGATTCACGAGCGAAATCATCCGCAGTGCGTTCTCGAGGCCCATCGCGGCCGTCACATTGCCAGGAACCACTGTGACCGCGCGAACATCGAGTTCGGGAGAAGTCAGGGCGAGCATGATGGCGAGCGCGTCATCCGAGCCCGGATCGGTATCGAGAATGATTTTCTTGGCAGACCAGGCCGGAACCGCCAGCGCAGCGACCAGCGAGAAAACAATCAAAGCACGAAAAAGGTGGCGACGAGCGCTAATGCCGACGAAGTGAGCGATTTTCATGGGGCCGATCATAGCGACGACGTAGCCTATCTGCGCGATTTCTGAGTGTCAAGGAAAACGGGCTGTTACGGAATCGCTGTTTCGTTTGCGTGCTCCGTTGTGGAAATGGGACCCAGAGTCGCCTCTCGCCCCGCGCTTCCCTTTTCAGGGTTCTGCCGTACAATTGCGGCGACGGGGCCCGGGCATGTGAGCCATCGGGAATCGCGTCACCGTCCGGAAACATCCAATGGCAGTGGAGAAAAATAAGCGCTACGGGATCGAGCAAAGCCCGATCACATCTGGCGAGGCCCCTTCCCATGGGCCGATCGCAACCTTGTCTGGACAACCGCTGCTTTCGAACCGCGGCATTCCTCTGAACCTCGACTGGGTGAAACAGGTCCGCGTGAATACCAGCGCGGTGGAGCGTCGGGCACAGAGCCATGTGTTGCGCCGCACCGTGAAGAAGGAATGGCAGGTGGCATGGTTGCTGCGCGCCATCACCTGTATGGACCTGACGACGCTTTCCGGCGATGACACCGATGAGCGCGTCCGGAGACTCTGTGCGAAGGCGCGGTATCCCCTATTGCAGGACCTGACCAAGCGCCTGGGAGTCGAAGACCTCAATATCCAGGTTGCGGCGGTGTGCGTGTATCACCGCTTTGTGGAGACGGCGCGCAGGGCACTCGAAGGCAGCGGCGTGCGCGTGGCAGCCGTGTCTACCGGTTTCCCAGCTGGACTTTCACCCCTGGCTGATCGCATCGATGAGATTCGCCGTTCTGTCGAGGCGGGGGCGCAGGATATCGATGTGGTCATCACACGGTCGCATGTTTTCGGAGGACGCTGGCAGGAGCTTTTTGACGAGATTTCTGCGTTCAAACAGGCGAGTGGTTCCGCACACATGAAAGTGATTCTGGGAACGGGTGATCTGCTAACCCTGCGCAACGTTGGACGCGCGAGCGTGGTCGCGATGATGGCGGGAGCGGACTTCATCAAGACCTCAACCGGCAAGGAGGCCACCAACGCGACTCTGCCCGTCGGTTTTGTCATGACCCGCGCGATCCGCGAATACGCGCAGGAGACGGGTATGGCGGTCGGCTTCAAACCTGCCGGAGGCATCCGGACGGCAAAGCAATCCGCAGAATGGCTGGCCTTGATGAAGGATGAACTCGGGCTCGACTGGATGAAAGCAGAACTCTTCCGTTTTGGAGCCAGCGGCTTGCTGAACGACATTGAGAGGCAACTCGAGTTTCACGCGACCGGCCGTTATTCGGCGGACTATCGGCATCCGATTGCCTGAAAAGCTGCAACGGAAAGAACCAACCTATTCCCATGAGCATTGCTGAAAAATTTGTAACCATGGAATACGGGCCAGCGCCGGAAGATCCCAAGGAGGCGCTGACGTGGCTCGATCGGCATGGACGCCAGTTCGGACACTTCATCAACGGAACGTGGGCCAAGCCTGCGGCCGGAGAGTACTTCGAGACCACCGACCCGTCGACTGGTGAAAAACTGGCGATGGTCGCCCAAGGGTCGCGCGCGGACATTGATTCCGCGGTGAAAGCGGCTCGAGATGCGTCCCCGCAGTGGCAAGCGCTGAGCCCGCATACACGCGCGCGCTATCTCTACGCGCTGGCCCGTCAGGTGCAGAAGCATTCGCGACTGCTGGCCGTGCTGGAGACGATGGATAATGGCAAGCCGATCCGCGAGAGCCGCGACATCGACATCCCTTTGGTGGCTCGCCACTTTTATCACCATGCCGGTTGGGCGCAAATTCTCGCCCAGGAATTTCCGGGCTTTGTTGCGTGTGGAGTCGTCGGACAGATCATCCCGTGGAATTTTCCTTTGCTGATGTTGGCGTGGAAGATCGCGCCGGCGTTGGCAACCGGAAATACGGTGGTGCTGAAGCCGGCGGAATTCACGCCGTTAACGGCGCTGGCATTTGCCGGAATTTGCCAGGAGATCGGACTCCCCGCGGGTGTTGTGAATATCGTGACCGGCGACGGGTCGACCGGCGAGGCGCTGGTCAAGCACCCAGACGTCGACAAGATTGCCTTCACGGGCTCGACCGAAGTCGGGCGTGCCATCCGCAATGCCACCGCAACAAGCCATAAGCGGCTTTCTCTGGAGTTGGGCGGAAAATCTCCGTTCATCGTGTTCGAGGATGCCGACCTCGACAGCGTGGTCGAGGGATTGGTGGACGGGATCTGGTTCAACCAGGGGCAGGTATGCTGCGCAGGATCGCGCCTGCTGATGCAGGAAAGCATAGCGGAACCACTGGTTATGAGAATTCGCGATCGCATGAGTACGTTGCGGGCCGGCCCACCGCTCGATAAGGCGATCGACATCGGAGCAATCGTAGCCCGCGTCCAACTGGATCGCATTCAGCGACTGGTGAATCAGGGCATTGCGGAAGGGGCGACGTGCTGGCAGCCGCAGATCGAGATGCCATCCCGGGGATTTTTCTTTCCACCCACTCTTCTTAGCAACGTTCATCCGACTTCGATCGTGGCGCAGCAGGAAATTTTTGGCCCGGTCCTGGCCGCGATGACCTTCCGCACTCCGGCCGAGGCAGTCGAGTTGGCCAACAACACGGTGTACGGGCTTGCGTCTTGCGTATGGAGCGAGAACATCAATGTCGCTCTGCACGTGGCTGCCCAGATCAAGGCGGGTGTGGTGTGGGTAAATTGCACCAACCTGTTCGACGCGGCGTGCGGATTTGGCGGTTATCGTGAAAGCGGGTATGGACGCGAAGGCGGACGAGAAGGCTTGCTGGAGTACCTGGAACCAGCGTGGTTCAAGCATGCGCCGGTTCTGCCTGCCTCTCCATCGGCCAGCCAGGAACACGTCGAGGAAGACACGGTGGATACTTCAATTCCGGCGATTGACCGGACCGTGAAACTTTATATCGGCGGCAAGCAGGCGCGGCCCGACTCGGGGTACTCGATCCAGGTGCGCGGCTCAGACGGGCAGTCGCTCGGTGAAGTTCCGCTGGGAAATCGAAAGGACATCCGGAACGCGGTCGAGGCAGCACACAAAGCAAGTGGCTGGGCGAAGAGTACGGCCCATAACCGTGCGCAGGTTCTCTACTACATGGCGGAAAACCTGTCGCAGCGGCGGGATGAAGTGGCTCGTCGCCTGGCGCAAGTGGTGGGCGAGGCGCAAGCTGTTGCCGAGGTAAATGCAGGGATCGAACGCATTTTTTCGTACGCCGCTTGGGCAGACAAGTTCGACGGCGCGGTGCACAATCCCCCCTTCCGCAACATCGCCATCGCCATGCATGAGCCGATTGGCACGGTGGGCGTTATCTGTCCCCGCGAAGTGCCGCTGTTGGGATTTCTATCGGCGGTCATGCCGGTGCTTGCCATGGGGAACACTGCGGTGGCGATTCCGTCGGAGACTTATCCGCTCATCACTGCCGACCTCTATCAACTCTTTGATACGAGCGATCTGCCGGGCGGCGCTGTGAATATCGTGACCGGCTACCAGTCGCAGCTCTTGAAAGTGCTGGCCGAGCATGACAATGTGGATGCGATCTGGTGTTTCGCCGACGAGACCAGTGCGGCGACGGCCAAAGCACTCTCGATTGGAAATCTGAAGCAGGTGTTCACCAACGAAGGTCGCGCCATCGACTGGTTCGATGTGAAGCAGGCCGAGGGACGCTGGTTCCTGCAGCATGCGACACAGGTGAAAAACATCTGGGTTCCTTACGGCGAGTAGCTCGTCATGGAGCCCACTCGGATTCCTCGGGTAAAAATCTGCTGTATCAGCTCGATCGACGAAGCCAGGATGGCGATCGAATGCGGAGCCGCGGCCCTCGGGCTGGTTTCGGAGATGCCGAGCGGGCCCGGCGTGATCAGCGAAGAGGAGATCGCTGAGATCGCAGCTACGATTCCTCCTCCCATCGGATCGTTTCTACTCACCTCGAGACAGGATGTCGGGAAAATCGTCGAACAGCACCGGCGCTGCCGGACGAATGTCATCCAACTTTGCGATCGGTTGGCCTCGGGCAGCCCGCAAGACTTAAAGCAGGCTTTGCCGGGCGTCTCCGTCGTGCAGGTGATCCACGTGACCGGTCCCGAGTCTGTGGAGGAAGCCATCGCAGTCGCCTCGGGCGTGGATGCGATTCTGCTCGATTCCGGCGACCAGTCTCTCGCCGTGAAGGAGCTTGGCGGAACCGGTCGACGGCACGATTGGACTCTGAGCCGCAAAATTCGGGAGCAGCTAAGCGTTCCGATCTTTCTGGCCGGAGGACTCAAGGCAGACAACGTTGGCGAGGCGATCGAGTCGGTCGCGCCCTTCGGACTTGATCTGTGTTCCGGCGTGCGGACCAACGGGAAATTGGATCGCCACAAGCTCGTGCAGTTCTTCGCCGCCGTGAAGTCGGGACAAGGGCGGCACGTTGACACGCTGCAAAACGCTGGCTAGACTCGCCCTTCTTCCTTTTCCCGTGTCACCAGCTAAATTGATTTTGTGAACTCTATGGCGAAGCGTCCTCGGATTGCGGTGGTGGGCAGCGCGAACATCGATCTGACAACGTTTACGGGACGGTTTCCGAAACCCGGAGAAACGATTTTCGGAGATTCCTTCGATCTGGGGTTTGGCGGAAAAGGCGCCAATCAGGCGGTCGCCTCGCGGCTATGCGGCGCGGACGTCTTCATGGTCGCCCGCGTGGGCAACGATTTGTTCGGCCCCGCCACCATCGAAAATTTCAAGAAGCTGGGCATTGATGCCACCCACGTCAAGCAAGTGGAAGGCGTTTCGAGCGGCGTCGCTCCCATTTTCGTGGAACCTAACGGGCAGAATCGCATTTTCGTAGTCAAGGGCGCGAATGACCGACTGTTACCGGCCGATGTGGATGCCGCCGCCGACTTGCTGAAGTCGGTGGACTGCATCGTCCTGCAATTTGAAATTCCGCTCGAGACCGTCTACCACTGCGTGCGCTTCGCGAGCCAACACGGGATACGCTGCATTGTGAATCCGGCGCCCGCGCAACCTGTGGACTTGAAGGCACTGGTCGGTCTGGACTACTTTGTACCGAATGAAAGCGAGTCGGAAACGATTGCAGGCATGCCGGTGCGCAATGTGGACGACGCCAAGAAAGTTGCCGAGAAGTTGCGGGCGGGCGGGATGAAGCGCGTCATCATCACGCTGGGCGCCAACGGATCGTTACTCGCCGGGCAGGACGGTATGGAGCACATCCCCGCCTTCTCCGTGAAGAGCGTGGACAGCACGGGCGCCGGCGACGCATTCATCGGCAGTTTCGCTGTGTTTCTCGGAGAAGGCTTGCCAGAGCGCGAAGCGGTGCGCCGCGCCAATCTGTATGCCGGGTTGTCCACCATGGGCGTCGGAACGCAGAAGTCTTTTTACGACCGTGCGCGTTATGACGCGGAGTGGTCGGTCCACGCGAAAAATTAGTTTCCACCACGATTTCCACAAGACAATCGGAAGCAATTTTCTTTCCCTGATTGTTTTTGCCCGCGAAGACTCGGACGGCAATATCGATTTTGCCTGCACTGGCTTGGAGCGCAAAAACTCCCGGCCAGACGGGGCGCGCTCGCCCGCGCCAGACATTCATCAACTCCGTGTGGAAATCTCGAGCGCGTGGCACAAAAGGCTTGACTTCACAGCCCTAAATCCAGTTATATGAGCGCACTCCGATCAGGGGCCTCCGTTCGTTTGTGTGGGGAAGAGAGCGTCCCTTTTGGTCATTCGGTGTGGGATCTCTAGGGGGATTCATGCTGAACAAGAAAGCGCTGCTGCTTGTCTTCTGTTGCGTACTCTTTCTGACAATTTCTCCGCTGATGTTCGGTCAAGCCACCGGCAGTTTCTCTGGCACGGTTTCCGATAAGACGGGATCGGTGATTGCCGGCGCGACGGTGCGGGTAACTTCGCAAGGGACTGCGCAGACGCGCGAAGCGAAGACGGATGATACCGGGCATTATTTAATTCCGCTGCTCCCGATAGGCCAGTACACGGTACGCACGGAATCGCAAGGCTTTCAGCCTACTGAGCAAAAAGACATCCGTTTGCAGGTCGACGAACAGCGCGAAGTAAACTTTACGCTCGCCCCGGCGTCGGTGAGTTCGACGGTCGAAGTGAGCGCGACCGAAGTCGTCGTCGAGACGACCAGCCCGGCATTGGGCCAGGTCATCACCTCGGAGCAGGTGGCAGATCTTCCCTTGAACGGTCGCGACTTTGTGCAGTTGGCGACCCTGACGCCGGGCACCACGCAGGAGACCAACACGGGCAGCTTCTTTAACGGCGGTCCGAGCAGCGAAGTATCGGCTCGCGGTTCATATTCGCTCTCAGTCGGTGGATCGAGGGCCAACAGTACGGACTGGCTGCTCGATGGCAATGACAACAATGAGTTAACTGCCGGTGGAATCTCCATCCTGCCGTCGATCGACGCGATCCAGGAATTCAAGGTTCTGACTTACAACTACTCGGCAGAGTTTGGAACTCGCGCGGGTCCGACGGTTCTGGTCACCACGAAGTCGGGTTCAAATCAAATTCACGGAAGCCTGTTCGAATTTTTTCGGAATACTTCGCTCGACGCCGCAAGCAAGTTTGCTGTCTCCAAGGAACGATTCAACCTGAACCAGTTTGGCGGCTCGGTTGGCGGGGCGCTCGAGAAAGATAAAACATTCTTCTTTCTTGATTACCAAGGGAAACGGCAACGGAGGGGCCAGTCGTTCGTTGGGTTGGTTCCGACCGCAGATATGATGGCCGGCGACTTTACTAATGACCCGCTCGGAGTGCCCCGAGGAAGCGGGAATACCAATGGGTTTAAAGATCTGGTTAATCCGTACACGATCACGACTGGCAACCCGACAGGGTCTCCATTCCAGTGCGACGGATCGGGAAATGCCATTGCTCCGAATCCCGATGGCTCCCAAAGCGGCGGCTCCCCGTGCAACAAGATTCCTGCTGGGCTCTTTGACAACATCGGCGCGCAGTTGATCCAGCTGTATCCCGCCAACAACGTAAACGGAAATGGCTTCAACTTCTCCAGCGTCCCGGTTCGCAAGCTGAACGAAGGCGAATTCGACGTTCGCGTGGATCACAACTTCTCCGGTAAGGATTCGATGTTCGCCCGCTTTAGCTACGACCAGGCTGTGTCCTTCATCCCGGGAGGCAGCGATGGGTTTTCCGAACAAAACGCATTCGGCAGTACCCAGAACATTACGAATCATGGCCGTAATATCGCACTTTCGGAGACCCACGTTTTCTCTGATCGGACGATCAACCAGATCAACGGCGGCTTCAACCGCATCTTCAACAAGATCAGTTCTTTTGGAAATGGCACCTGCAAGTCGCAAGAGTTGGGCATACCGGGAGCAAATCTCGGAGGTGCCAGCTGCGGATTAACCTCGACCCAGCTGGCCACATACTGGGCTCTGGGCGACCGCGGATTCGCGCCCTTCCAGGGCGGCACGAACGTGTTCTCGATTTCTGACTCGTTCGACATGATTCGCGGAAACCACAATATCCACATGGGTGGCTCAATTCGTGCGAACCAGATGAACGTCCAAGCGATCGGATTCCAGGACGGCTTCTGGGTCATCGCCAACGACCGTTCCGGTGACGCCGCCGCAAATCTTCTTCTGGGATTGCCGGATCTCGGTCTGCACGACACTCTGTTCGAGGGTTCTATCACGGGCCGGCGCTGGAAAATGTTCCGTCCGTTTGTCCAGGATGATTGGCGCGTAACCAAAGACCTGACCCTGAATCTAGGCGTGGCGTGGTCTTTGGTGACGCCGGTCACCGAGGCCGAAAATCGACAGTCCAACTTCGACTTTGCGTCCGGCAAGTTTCTGGTTCCTGGCCTGAACTCAGATGGACGAGTTGGAGTTCAGTGGGACAAGACGGCTTTTGAGCCGCGCATCGGTCTGGCCTGGAAATTCTTCGGGAGCCAGAACACCGCGTTGCGAGCCGGCTACGCGATTTTCCATGACGCTTCCTGGAATCAGGGCGCTCAGGGGTTATGGCAAAATCCTCCGTTCTTCGCGGAATCCGCCTTCTTCAACTTCGGTGTGTCTGCTGCGTCGGCAACAGTCCTGGCGGACGGTTTTCCCCTGGCGGTACAGCCCACCGATCCCGCGAAGTTTGGTGGGGCGATTACCTCCCAGAATCTCAACTTCAAACAGGGCAGGATGCAGCAGTTCAATCTCAACATCGAACATCAGTTACCCGGCGATGTGGTGGTTACTGCCGGATATGCGGGGTCACGAGGATCTCACATCCTCGTATATGGCTTGAATTTAAACGTCAAGTCTCCGTTAGCATGTGGGACGGTGCCCGGCTACACGCTCGGGTGCGGACGGAGTACGACCACCGCTCCTTATCCGCAGTTTCCTACCATCGCGAACGCGAACGACGTTGGTGCTTCGCGGTATGACTCCCTTCAAGTAAAGGCAGAGACGAAAAGTGCCCGGCACGGATTGTATGCGCTGCTGGGATACACATATGCCCGCAATTTCGATTCCGGCTACAACGATGGTCTGGGAACCGGCGTGGGCGCTATTTACTGGCCTCTGCCTAACACCACAAAGGCGGATTGGGCCCTGTCTCAAATCCAGCTCAATCATCAGTTCACCGCCAGCGTTCTATACGATCTGCCCTTCGGCAAGGGCAAACGCTTCGGTGGCGACTGGAATGGCCCACTCAACGCTATCTTGGGCAATTGGCGAATTAACGTAATCGAGAAGGTAACATCGGGATTCCCCGTGTTCATCATCGGGAGTAACAACAAGTCGGGTGTCAATTTCACCGATAACGGTGCAAGTGTAAATCGACCCAATCAAACCTGCGCTGCCAAGGCGGGCAATCCGACCATCTTCAAGTGGTTCAATACTCAGTGCTTTACTGATCCTCCAGCTGGAGAACTGGGAACAGCCTCACGATCTCCTGTCTATGGACCTGGCTTTGTAAACACTGACTTTTCGGTGATCAAGCGCTTCGTGCTCCCCTTCCGCGAAGGAATGGGACTGGATTTCCGGACGGAGGTTTTCAACATTTTCAATCACCCGCAATACGCTCTGCCGGGAAGCGATGTTGATTCGCCGTCGACCTTCGGCGTGGTGAACTCGACGGTCAACAATCCGCGCTTGGTCCAGTTTGCCTTGAAGTTGCA
>Ga0307469_10000415_pt1 | contig 15806 bp, 18 predicted proteins | sample atmos_gasesAM2C__FD_203084 | JGI IMG/M metagenome (GOLD analysis project Ga0307469, IMG submission 203084) | Hardwood forest soil microbial communities from Morgan-Monroe State Forest, Indiana, United States - atmos_gasesAM2C_515 | ecosystem: Environmental > Terrestrial > Soil > Temperate...
ATTTTTCGGCGCTGAAACTGATGTGCGGAATCTTTATCGCTTCGTGGGAGCAGCCAGTATTTGTTTGCGAATCCGCACGCGCAACACTTTTCGCTGGTTCGCTTCCACCACCTCAAAGCGATACCCTGCCAGGTCGATTTTTTCCCCTGGCGCCGGCACCTTCCCCGCCACATGACTCAAAAGTCCCGCGATCGTTGTGACAGTCTCGTCGGCTTTTTTTCCGAATCTCACGCCCAATAATTCCTCGGCATCGCGGATCGTCGTGCTCCCGCGTAAAAGCAGTCCGCCTTCTGCTTCGCGCACCACGTCCGGAGCCGGCTGCCTTCCGTCGTAGCCGCTCTCCCCCACGATCTCTTCGACCAGGTCCTCCACCGTGGCAATGCCCGCGACCAGACCATGCTCGTCGATTACAACCGCCATCTCCTGGCCCTTCTGCCGCATCTCACGCAACAAGTCCGAGCCTGCCTTCGTCTCCGGAATAAACAGAACGGGTCTCACCAGCTCGCGCACCTTCCGGTGCGGCAGATCCTGATCCGCAACTTGCAGCATGTCCTGTGCGTGCACCACTCCGAAAATATCATCAAGCGATTTTTCGTATACGGGCAAGCGCGAGTATTGCGTCTCCATAAGTTTTCCGTGCAGCTCTTCCAGCGAGGCCTCTGCCGCGACCGCCACGATGTCAGGCCGTGGCGTCATGACTTCGCGCACGCGCTTGTCGCTGAATTCCACCACTTGCTCGATCAAATCTGCCTGATCCGCCTCGATGATTCCCTCTTCTTCCGCCGCCTCGACCAGCGCTTCAATCCCCTCTTCCGTTCGTTGTTCTTGCGTTTTTTCGGGCTCTTGCTCGGAGATTCGTGCAAGCGATTCCGCACCCTCCAGGAATATGCGCACCGGCCAAACGATCCACATGGCCGCGCGGATTAACGGCAGCAGCTTGAGCAGCCACCTACCCGTCGTTCGATACAGCAGCATATCCGGGATGAAATGCATGAGCATGACAACTTCGAGAGTCAGGAACACCAGGAACTCTACGAATGACTCCCAAGTGCCAGGCACGAAATAAACGACACCTCGGGTTGTTTCGAGTACGAGAAACGCCAGCCAAAAATGCCCCAGAATTCGAAACGTTCGCCCGCCGCTACGCCGGTTGATTCGCAGCTTGGGCTCGATCTCCGCCTCAAAAATCTCCAGATGCGCATGGATACGTCCCGTCGTCATGCGGCCGAGTTCGCGATAAATCAGCGTGAGGTAGGAAAGAACAGGCAGGCCGAGAGCCAAAAGAAAAATTCCCAATACGTAGAGCCAGGAAAGTATATTCATGCCAACCCGAGGCGCCGGCGCAGTCTGTGTTCGAGGCGATTCATTCGTCCGTGGTCAGTTTCGTGGTCATAACCGAGCAGGTGCAGAATCCCGTGGAGCATTAGTATTCGCATCTCGCTTGCTAGTGTCCTGCCCTGCTGCTTGGCATTGCGGCGCGCAGTCGCAGGAGAGATAGCGACATCACCCAGATCTCCCCTCAGCTTCTTTTTGCGTAGCCTCCGTTCAATCAGTACCGGTCGGCGCCGCCGTACTGCCGGGAAAGACAACACGTCCGTGGGCCCCTTCTTTTTGCGGAACGCCGCATTCATGCCCGCAATCTCCGCGTCGCTTACCAGGCAAATGGTTACTTCCGCTTCCCCAAGGCCGAGTTCCTCTTTGGCCTGCCGCAAAAATGTCTCCAGGGAACGAAAGCCCAATCGCACCCCTCGCTGGCGATTGAGAATCATTCCTGCCGAATTTCTTTGGCCTGCTCGTGAACTGCCTGTTTCCCGGATTCTTTCCCGCGGCCCGCAAGCCTGTTACTTTCGAAAGCCAGGCGATTCTGCGATTGTCCGCCTTCGAATTCTTCATACGCGCGGATGATCTGTTGCACCAGGTTATGCCTCACCACGTCCTTCTCGTTAAACTGCACCACGCCGATTCCTGTGATCTTCCCGCAAATCTCCAGCGCTTCAATCAATCCCGATTTCCTGCCGGCCGGGAGATCGATCTGCGTAACGTCGCCGGTAATCACCGCCTTGGAATTGAAGCCCAGCCGGGTGAGAAACATCTTCATCTGCTCGCTGGTCGTATTTTGCGCTTCGTCCAGAATTACGAACGAATCGTTCAGTGTGCGTCCCCGCATAAACGCCAGCGGCGCCACTTCGATGATGCCTTTCTCGAGGAATCTCTCCAACTTGTCCGCATCCAGCATGTCGTAAAGCGCGTCGTACAGTGGCCTCATGTAGGGATCGATCTTCTGTTGCAGCGTACCGGGCAAATACCCAAGGCGTTCCCCAGCCTCCACCGCCGGACGCGCCAAGATGATCCGGTTAACCTGTTTTGTCAAAAGGGCGCTCACCGCCATGGCCACCGCGATGTACGTCTTCCCCGTTCCCCCCGGGCCGATGCCAAACATCATGTCGTGTTTTTCAATCTCTTCCATGTACCGGCGCTGGCTCGCGTTTTTCGGCGTCACGCTTTTCTTTCCGAAAGAGCGTGCGCGGCCGTGTTCGAACATGCTTCGCGGAGATTCGTGCGGCTCCTCGGTCGCCACGCGCAGCAGCGACTTCACTTCTTCGCTCGTGAGGGTTTTTCCGTGGCGCGTCAGATGGTTGTATTCTTCAACGATTTTCACAGCCTGATCGACGTTCTCCTGCTCGCCCTCGATAGTCAGCCGCGTGTCGTTCAGGTGCGTGCGCACCCGCAGCGATTCCTCGAGCAGACGCACATTTTCATCCAGCGTTCCAAAGAAGGGTTCGATTTTTCCGGAAATGTGAACGGTACGTCGCATCCAAGTGGAAGGTCTTCCTGAGACGGAAACCGGGTGGCCGATGACAGCTTCCTCCTCAATCGCACTTGACCTGTCCAGGTCGCCTCGGGGAGAAACTTCTTACACCCTATCCCACCGCCGTGCGCCGGTCAAGTTACGCTTCGTGACAAGCTACGCCTCACTCGCATAAGCCAGCGCCGGTTGCGCCAATGCTGCACCCAGAATGGGGTTACAATACTCTCCAAATTTCTCATTCTAGAAGGAGGTCTACGATGAAGTTTGACCTCGGCCAGTTCATTTCAGATTGTAGAACGGCTGTTAGAGGGACTGCGCCACAGCGGGCTATTAACGAGCTCTTAACCCGCGCGGTTTCCGATGCCGCTTCGGTCCTCTCCGCATTGGGTGAACCCAAGCGGGCGGAAATGCAAAAGCTCTATCAAGGCAGCGATCTCACAATCCTGAATGTCATCTGGGCGCCTTGGATGACGTTGCTGCCGCACAACCACAAGATGTGGGCTGTGATTGGAATTTATACGGGCCGCGAAGACAATATCTTTTGGCGACGATTACCTGCTGACGCCGGCCGCAAGCTGGAAGCGGCCGGCGCAAAAGCCCTCTGTGAAAAAGACACGGTACAGTTGGGACAGGACATCATCCATTCCGTGACCAACCCGATCCCCCGCTTGACAGGTGCCCTTCATATTTACGGGGGCGACTTTTTCGATGTTCCGCGCAGCGAGTGGGATGCAGAAACACTGCTGGAACAACCCTGCGATGGGGACAAGATGCTCCGCCGATTCGAACAGGCCAACGCACTTCTCGCAAAGACACAGTCTATGGAAGCTTAATCCGCGGGCACCGCTCGGGTTTTGGCCCACTCACGGATCGATTGCACTTCTTCCGCGTGCGTCACGCTGAGTGGCTGAGTGCTCAGAAACGCACGGCTCTGCTGCGGTCAAGTTACACGTTCATGCAAAAATAAATCATGTGGGAATATGAGGGACAAAACAGGAAAAAGGAACGTCAAAACCCGCACACGCAAGCTTCCCTGTTGGCGCTTTCATTTCATCAATCCTTAAGATCCGTAAACCTGGCCTCGACCAACCGTTGAATGAGGGCAATGATCATGGCCGTCGTCAACCCAAACAAGAGCACTCCATTTGCAGCTTCGAGGGGTCCCAGCAATCTCCAGGAAGGTGTCATAATCACATCACCGTAACCCAAAGACGTGTAATTGACCGCTGAGTGGTAAAAGGCAGATCCGAAGTCTGGAAATTCTCCGCAGATTATGAGCAACACAGCCCACAATGCAACTTCAGTAAGGTGTGCAAGTAACGCGTACAATACGACCCGGACAAAAATTCCCATATCAATCCAGGGGTTTGTACCGATACGACCGAGTCTTTTTTCGCGGCGAATAAGGTTGATCGTGGCTCTGAGTGGCAGCAGATGAATCATGACCGCGCAGATGCTGACGACCACACCAACCGACAAGGGGACTAGGACCGCGATGCGATGAACTTGTATCATTTCGCCCGCAAGGGTATCGCACTTCACCGGAATCAGCCTAGACCTCAGAAGATCAGTCCACAGCGGTCGCAGAAACATACTGCAATGGTTTTTTGGGCAAGCAGCTCCGAGTGGGTCAAAACCCACGACCGCTACTGTAGTCTTATTCTGCTTCTTGATTCTGAACAGAATCGCTGGATTTTCCTATTGTGTTGGTTAGCAGTCCAAATGCGCTTTCGGCTGCGCTGATTGAGCCAGAATCCGCAACAAGTTCAGCAAGCTGGTTTTAGGGATTAAGATGCGAATTTAGGACGAGCGCTGCACTTTCTATTTCGAATTGCCTTTTGAACGCGGGCAGATCGCGAAGTCTTTTTCAGTCCGCGGGAACCGCCCGTGTCCGCGCCCATTCCCGAATGGATTGAATGTCCTCCGCGCGTGTCACGCTCAGCGGCCGCGTTCCTCGAACCTCCGAGAGAAGGATCTCCGTCGTCAGTTGCTGCTTCATCCCGAAGGCCGTAAAGAGTCCCGCGACGATAGCCTGCTCGATCTCGGCGCCGGAGAATCCCTCGCTTGCCGTGGCTAACCCAAGCAGGTCGAACGATTTCTCATCCCGTCCGCGTTTCCTCAGGTGCAGCGAGAACAAAGAAGTCCTAACCTCGACGCTCGGCAGGTCGACAAAGAAAATCTCGTCAAATCTTCCTTTGCGCAGCATTTCCGGAGGCAACGCCGAGATATTGTTCGAGGTCGCTGCAAGAAACACCCCGCCCTCTCGATCCTGCATCCAGGTCAGCAACGTCGCCAGGATGCGTTGCGACAAGCCAGCATCCGCGTCACCGCTCGCTCCCGCCGAGGCGAAGGCCTTCTCGATCTCGTCTATCCACAGCACCAGCGGCGCCATTTTCTGCGCCAGCTCCAGCGCCTTGTGCAGCTTCTTCTCGCTCTCGCCCACGTACTTGTCATAGAGAGCGCCGGCCTCCAGCCTTGCCAATTCGAAACCCCACTCCCCCGCCACCGCTCGCGCCGCCAGACTCTTCCCGCACCCTTGCACGCCCGTGATTAGCAATCCTTTGGGAGGTTCCAATCCGAAGCGGCGTCCTTCCGGCGTCATAGCGCTTCGTCGTTTGTCGATCCACTCCCGCAAGCGCCGAAGTCCCGCGACGTCGCCAAATGTTGTGTCTCGCCGCACCGACTCGAGTAGGCCACCGCCGCGCATCGTCTGCCGCTTGGCGTCTAATACGGCATCGGGCAGCCCGGCGTCCGCGGCACGCCTCGCCAGGACGCACATGCGCAAAGTTCGCATCGCCTCTTCCTGCGGCAAGCCAACAAGATTGCGCGCGGCTGCCCCCATCCCGCTTACATCAATCGTTACGGGAATCTGTTGCTCACGGTTCAGTTCCGCCAGGACAGCCTTAACTCCCGGAAGCAATTCATCCGCTGACGGCAGGTCTAACGCGAACGGGGCGGCATCACCGGCCAGGTCCGGGGGCAGCTCCAGTGATGCGGCGGTGATCACAATGGACCTCCGCGTCGTGCGAAATTTCTCGGCCAACTCTCGAAGCCGCCGGCAGATGCGGTCGTTTTCGCAATATCGCGCAAAATCCTTCAACAAGAAAATACCGTCGCCTTGAATCAACCCGATATTAGCGAGGGCCATCTCCGGTTGATCCGTGTTGTAGATCGGAGCGCCTCGCGCCTTGGAAAGCCCTGTCGTGACGCTCCACTCGTACAGAGGAACGCCCAACTCTGATGCGACGTCAAACAGTAGCGCCTCCAACCGCTCCTCTTCGGGAGTCTCGACGGTGATGATCGGATGTCGCGAATTCACGAGCAGCCGCAGCTCGTCATGCTTGTTTTGTGCCGGTTGTCCCGCTCTTGATGGAGGCAGACCGATGTCCCCGCTCCTTGCGACGGTTCCCGTTGTTCTCGGGGACGTTCCCGTCGCAATTTGCGCCGGATTCTGGCCCTTTACCTCGTTTGACAAAGCCCAGTACCTCGTTTACCGTTAGAAGTTTGAGTTAGACGCAAAAGGAGCGATAGATGGCCCAGGGACAGGCTACCAAAGTTAAGAAAAAGAAAAAGTCTGTTTTGAAGCGGGCGGCGCAATCTCGCCAACGCGCCGAAGTTAACCGAGCGAACCGCACCCGGGTCCGTACACTGATGAGGCGTCTGCGCACCGCCATCACCACGGGCGACTCTACCGCCGCGGGCAATCTTCTGCATCCCACCATGTCGGCGATTGATAGCGCCATCGCAAAAGGCGTGCTGCACGAGAATACCGGCAACCGCTACAAGTCCCGTCTATCGCTGGCCTTCAACACACTCAAATCCGCCAAGGCGTAAGGGTTAACTCAGCGGATTGTTATGCTGATGCCACGTGGGTATCAGTAGCTCTTGTCAGTTCCGCGATCAGAAATTCCATCACCGCGCGGGCATCTTTTTCCCCGCCTTTCAAACGGTCATCCGCCTTCTGCAAGGCCCGCAAACCATCGAGCAACCGCGCCTTCGGAATCTTTTGCGCGCTCCGCAGCGCCAGCTCGGCTTGCTCCGGACGCATCGACAACGTGCGAGAGGCTTGCCAGCCGTTTGCGACACCTTTGAGCTCGCTTGCTTCGATCAGCTTGCGATACATCCATGCCATTGCCCCAAGCATTTGCAAAGGCTCTTCGCCATCGCGCAACAAGCGATTCAGAAATTCCAGCGCCTTGCCCGGCTGCCGCGTCGCCAGCAGGTCCGCCAGTTCCCATACCGTTGTGGTCTTTTCAGAAACCACCAGGGCGCTCACATCTTCGCGCCGGATTCGTTTGCGGCCGGCCGCAAATGTTGCTAATTTGTCGATCTCCGTCTTCAACCGCATCAAATCCGCCGCAACAAACTCCGCCAGATCTTCCGCTGCACCAGGCTCAAACGTCACGCCTTGCTCCTTGCCGATGCCACGCGCCAAATCTACGGCGGCCTTCTGCCGGTCTCCCGCGTCTTCGCCCAGACCCACATTCACGACCAGCGTTTTGTCCATCAAAACTTTCGCCAGCCTCATCCGCTTGTCCAGGCCCGTTGCCTCCACCACCAGGACCGTGAATGGCGCTGGATCATCAAGATAACCTTCGAGCAATTCCGCAGCCTGATCCCGCTTTTTCTCGCCCATCGCTTCGATGGCTTCGCCATCTTCCAGAAATACGATTTGCCGTGGCGAGAGCATCGGCAAGGTTTGCGCCTGCTCCAGCGCCGCTTGCGTTTCGCCTCGGTCTGCTGAATACCGCGATACCGCCCAGGTTCTCGCCGCTTCCGGCACAAATTTTTCGATTAGCTCCGTGCGGCATTTGTCGCGCAGGTAGCGCTCTTCGCCCAGAAGCAGCAAAGCAGGAACAGGTTTGCCTTTCTCCAGCCTGGTCAGCATCTCTTCCGAAGATATTCGTGCCATTCGCTCGTCCTCTTACACGCCCGGCCTGCCGCCGTCCGGGGCTATTAATAATTCTCCGTAATCGCCGCCACAAGCCGCGACGCAAAGTCCTCCGCCAGCCGGTCGAGCGCCGGATCCTGCTCTTCGAAGAAGCTCTTCACATCCGTTGAAATCTCATATTCGTTCCGAAACAAAAAATTGCCCGTGTGGTACAGCACCTTTTGTGTGCCCGTTTCCGTCAGCGAGATTTCACATTTCACCGTCACCAGCATGGTCGTCGCGCGTCCCGTGGCCGTATCGAATAGAAGCGGCGTCGCCTCCACACTCAACACCTTCCCTTGCAATACCGCGTCGCCACCGGCCGGATTCGAAGTGACCTTGAACTGCGTCCTTGCCAGGAATTCATGCACCGTCGCCGCCGTCAATTTTTGTTCGATTCTGTAACTGTTGGTTTTGTTTTCAAGCGCCGGGATTGCGATTACGTGAATGCTCTTGGGCAGTGAGTCGCCGCGCCCCGCAACGTGATATCCGCAGCCGATAAGAAACAACGCCACGCCTATCCACATAATTGCAGCCCGTTTGATCAATCGGATCAAGGTAACAATTTCTCCGCCAGCTTAACCGCGTTCCACGAGGGCAATCGAATATTATCCGCTGCTCCCCAGAACCACCAGGTTCCGGGCTGTAGCCCATCAGCGTGCGGTTTCGATAGTTGGATAACCGTTTCCCCGGCCGCACTGATATTGTTCGGGCCAATTCCCCACTCATCCAGAATCGCGAATCCCGCTTGCTGGCTGGCCTCCGCGATTCTCTCTTTATCTGCTCCGTCATCGAGTCTCGCGCACGCCGAAAATGTCACACCATAGAAAACTGGCACGTGGACCACGTCCACCGCCGGGAGCATCCCCCCGTCACGCAGACACGCACGTACTTCATTGCGAAGAGTCAATCGTGCTCCATGCGAATTAGTTTGGCGGGCGGGGCCAAAGCGGTCGAGCGAATTGAATGCCACTTGAACATCATAGTGTTCTTTTCCAGGGCTCTGAAATGTTAGCAGTTGCTTGGTCTGCGTTTCGAGTTCTTCGATGCCGCTCCTCCCTGCGGCGGAAACGGACTGCAGAACAGTAACCGTCAAATTCTGCAAACCGAGACCTCGCAGAGCAAGAGAAAGACGGACGATAGCTTCTGCCGCGGCAGATGGGATGGCTGCTACATGCGGTTTACCAGGTAGAGTTTGACCGCGAAGTTTCTCTATCTGTGGATACCAGACGAAAGTATTGGCGAATGATATAGAATGCCCGGACAGATCAATGACCACCGCTCCACTGCGATGCGCCATCTCAAAGTTCGCGAGCGTAAAATCGGATGAGCCTGTAAAAAAAACAAAACGCGCCTTGTCAAAACTTCCCTCTTCCACCGGCTGAATTACCGCTGGCTCCCCCCCTGCTTCCGTCAGAGTTCCGGCGGCAATTTCCTCATCCACCAGCCGAAAATCCCACCCCGCGAAACGGCTTTCCTCCAGCAGGGATTTCAGCTCCGCCCCGAGTAGGGAAGATGCACCCGCAATCACGATGCGCTTGGATCCCCGCTCCAGAGAAGGCATGAATCAGGCGGTCCGCGAAGTCAGGCGATGGCGCGCGAAGCGGATGACGTGCAGCAACAGTCCCACAACGGTATAGGTGGAGGCGATTAAGAATAGGACAATCTCGGACCAACGCCAGATGGCCGCACAAAGCAGCGCCAGGAGGACTATGCTGAGGGATGGTTGCCTGCGGCTCCAGGGAATGTCCTTGAAGCTGTAAAAGCGTATGGTACTCGTCATCAACGCGGCCAATCCCAGCGTAATACAGATCCAAACGATGGCCCATGTCTTGTCTTGTAACGGCGATGGAAAAGCATGCACTGTCGCGGCAATTAGACCTGCGGCGGCAGGTGTCGGCATCCCAACGAAATACTTCGATCCTCCGGGGGCCATGCCCTGCACATTGAACCGCGCGAGGCGCCAGGCGCAGCAGACCGCAAAGATAAAGCAAAACCACCAGCCAAAATGTCCGATTTGTTGGACAAGAGTGGAATGATCAAATTCCGGAAGGTGGCTGACACCCCACGAGTACGCCAGCAGACCAGGCGCTATCCCAAAGCTGACAACGTCGGCGAGCGAATCGAATTGCACACCGAATTCCGTGCCGGTTCCGGTAAGGCGGGCGATGCGCCCGTCCAGAGAGTCAAATAGTATGGCGAGTCCGATAGCTTTGGCGGCGTGATCGAAATCATCTGCTCCGCCAACGAGAGTGGCGGCGGACGCGTAGTAGCCGCACAGAAGATTTCCGACGGTAAACAGGCTTGGCAATAGAAAGATGCCGCGCCGAAGCTTGCGATTACGCACTCGCTTTCCTTCGAATGGTATCTCCTGCTGTTCCAACTCTGGCATCATGACGCCCGCTTTCCTGTCCCCGCCAAATTTGCCTCGACCTCCGCCAGAGCCTTGGCATTTCCAGATTGCTCCGCGGCTTTCCCCGGCCAGCGTGCCACTATGCTTGATCCGCCCTTCACATTGTCACCCAGAGCCACGAGAATCTCCGCTTCCTTCGGTACCCACAGGTCGACTCGTGAACCGAACCGCACCAGTCCTATTCGTTCACCTCGCGCCACGCGGTTTCCTGCCTTCTTCCAGCAGACCACGCGGCGCGCGATTAGCCCCGCAATCTGCTTAAAGGTCATTTCTCCCGCATCAGTGGACAGTGTAATGATATTTTGCTCGTTTTCTACGGAAGCTCGTTCGCGCACTGCCGCCAGGAATTTTCCCGGCCGATACTCCAATTTCGTAATTGTCCCCGCCGCCGGCGCGCGGTTGACATGCACGTTCCAAATCGCGAGGAATATGCTGATCCTTCTCCCTGCCCGGCCGGCGTTCTCTTCATCCTTCACGACTACTATCCGGCCGTCCGCCGGAGAAACCACCGCCCCCGGCTCGACTGGAACTCTTCGCTCCGGATCGCGGAAAAATGAAAATATGAACGCAGCAAGACCTACAAGCAGAATGCCCGGAATAGTCCAGTGCACCAGAAACGCCACGCCACCCAGGACGAGCGGCGGAATCCCGAAATAAAATCCTTCTTTGACCATGCTGCCCGGACTCGACCTTACACTTTTCGCGAACACTTCTCGCTTATCGAGCGAACCATGGTCATTCTACGACAGATTTCTCTACGTCGAAGCCGTTATTGCGTGTAGTGCGTCCGCGCCCGCTGAACTCGCGCCGCAATCCTTTCCATCTCATCCTTGCAGTGCAACTTCATCTTTTTCAGCTTGATTTCTTCCAGGAGGTCTTCCGAACTGAGGTAAGGGGCCTTGGAGATTCTCTGAAGTTCTGTTTCGTAGTGTCGGTGCTGCTCTGCCAGACGCTGATACTCGGCGTCTGTTTGGAGAAGTATGTCCCGAGGGTTCCGCTGCAATTCCGCCATGCGTTCCTCCTCATGACTAGTGGTGGTGTAACGGCTTACATAGTCGAAAGATACCACTCTGGTTTCCCACGTCAAGCGGGAACCCATGGCAATTTAGTCCTGGCCTGTGAGTTTTCTCACCATCAACACCGCTGCCTCGTCCGGCTCCCGGTAGTACTTCGGTCGCACACCCGTCACGCTAAACCCGTGGTTTTGATAAAAGCTCCTTGCTTCCACGTTGCCCTCGCGCACTTCCAGATAGACGCGAGCAACTCCCACCTTGCAAAGCTCCCCTACAGCCGCCTGCAGCAAACTTCCCCCGATCCCTTTTCTTCTATTCTCCGGCCGCACCGCGAGGTTCAGCACCTCCGCCTCCTCGGCGAACTGCCGTCCCAGGACAAAGCCTGTAAGCCGGCCCTCCGATTCATGCACGAAAGACACACATTCCCCGGAACGGCATAACTTTTCGTAGCTCTCCGCTGACCATTCCGCCGCACCCGGGGCCGACGCCGCGATGGAGACCAGTTCAGACGCATCCTCCGCCCGCACCTGCCTGATTCTCCCCATGGTGCACATCGCCTTCCCCTCACCGGGCACGGGCCGCCTCATCCTTCCAGAAAACATCCGCGTCCGAGCGCCTTACGTAATTCGCATCCAATTGGAGCGCATCGATGAGCCGGTTTTCCTTCGCCATCCTGTAACCTATTCTCCCTATCATCGGCGCCAGTATGGGCGAAACTCTCTCTATCTTCTCTCCCCTTTTCTCATGCGCTACCCAAGCCTCCTCGCCAGTTATCCGCTCCGGGTCCGTCGAGACCCAAGTTACGCGCTCCTCGCCCGACCGTTTCGCGACCCATCCCACAAACTCTCCCGGCGCGATGACTTGCTCCTCCTCGACAGGCTCCAGTTTTCCCTCTTTATTCCGATACAAAGCCCCAAATATCTGCCCTCGCTGTGCGTCCGTGCTCGCCGCCACAAGTTCGTCAGTTACGTGAGCCTCTGCCTGCGCCGCGACCGCTTCCAGTCTCGACACTGCGGCGATCCGGCGCCTATATACCTCTCCCCAGGCCTTCACGGTCGTCAATCCAACCCGAACCCCGGTAAAGGATCCCGGCCCCGTGGCGACGGCATAGACTTCCACCTGCTCCATGCTCACTCTAGACTCTCTCAGGATCTCGGTGACCGCAGGCAGCAGCCAGGTCGAATAGTCTTCTCTCGTGTCTTGGGATACAAACCGCGCAACTTCGTCGTCGTGAAGAAGCGCGAGGCTGCCGCGCGTGTCACATGTATCTATCGCAAGGAGAATCACCCTTAGATTCTAACTTAGGCAGCCAAAACGCAAAGAACCCTTAAAAACCCCCAATCTGTAACGATTGTTGCGCCGGCCTTGCAACCGTCTGAGAGCGGTTTCAGACCTCACAAGTAAAGGACAGAACTACTCGATTTCAGATCGCCTTGAGCAATTCCTATGCCAAAATGACACACCATTTTCCCTAACTTCCTGATTCCAGACGATATATCTTGACTCTTGCGGCACAACTCCCTACACTCGTGGATGTACCTCTAGGGGGGCAACCGAAGCTATGGACTACAAGATCGGCGATAAGGTTGTGTATCCGAATCACGGCGTGGGGGTTGTAGAACAGATTAGCTACGGCATTCTTAACGGTAGAACCGAACGTTACTTCATGATTCGCATCGTCTCCAGCGGTCTTCGCGTGATGGTTCCGCAATCCAACGCGTTGGCCGTTGGCCTTCGTTCTGTCATCGGCTCAAACGAGTCCACCAAAGTCCTTGGGTTCCTGGAACGGGGAAAACTCAATTCCCATCACGACTGGAAGCATCGCTTCAAAGAGAACTCAGAACGCATGCGCACCGGATCGCTCCTCGAAGTCGCCGTCGTCCTGAAAAGTCTCGTTTCGCTCAGCCGGAGTAAACCCCTCTCCTTCCGCGAAAAGAAAATGCTCGAACGCGCCAAATACTTGCTCGTAACCGAGATGGCCACTGCCCGCAATACTTCTCCCGAAAGCGCAGAGACCATGGTCGTCAAGTCTCTCGCCAAGGCCAAACTGCAATTCCCGATCATGCTCGAAAAATTTGAATAGCTATTGAATTTCTTCCCTGCGGCGGGCAGCCCTACCGGGTTGCCCGCCTTTTTCTTTATCACGGTTTGTTGCAACCGGCGCTCATCTTTTCAGGCCGCAAAACCCTCGCTCGAACTGGAAAGCGCACACAGCACGACCCCCGCTTCCCGCAACGCCCGCGCCACCGCCACGGCAATCTTCACGGCACCGGGAGTGTCGCCATGAATGCACAGGGTTTGCGCGTCAACCGGGACTTCCGCCCCGTCGCGCGCAATCACCACCCCACGCTCCACAATGCTTAGCGCCTGCCGCCCGGCAACTTCGGGATCGCGGATCAAGGCATCGTCAAACTTGCGCGATCGCAGAGTCCCGTCAGGTTCATAGCGTCGGTCCGCAAACGCTTCGGCCGCCACGGCAAAACTAGCTTCTCGGAAGACGTCCAACATCGGCGATCCGGCCAGACCCACCACCACGACGTCGCCGCCCCACCGTCGGATCCCCTCTGCGATCGCTTTCGCGAGCTCGCGATTATGCACGGCCTGGTTGTAGAGCGCTCCGTGCGGTTTGACGTGCGTCAGCCGAACGCCGCAGCCAACGGCAATTTCGGCCAGCGCTCGGACCTGCGCGCAGACGGAATCGGCAACCGCATCCAGTGGCATCTTTAATTCCAGCCGCCCAAAATTCGCGCGGTCCGGATAGCCGGGATGCGCCCCGATAGCCAGCTTCCAGCTGAGAGCCTGTTCGATCGTCGTTTTCATGGTCTGCGCGTCGCCCGCGTGCCCGCCGCAGGCGATATTGACGGAAGTGATTGAGGGCATCAAAGCTTCCTGCGTACCGTCAGCAATGGCCTCCGGCAGCTCTCCCATATCGCAGTTCAGATCAATTCTTGGTTGGGTGCTCTTCATCCCGAGATTATCCCCTCCGAGGCCAGCAGTTCCTCCTGCTTACTCAGGAGGAATCTTGCCGTTTCTAAATCCACTCGTTCGAATCGAATCTCATCACGCGGGCGAAGCTGCCCCAAGCTGCTTAAGTCCGCCGAAATCACGTTCGCGATCTTCGGATACCCGCCGGTGGTCTGTTGTTCCACAAACAAGATAATCGGCAGTCCTCCCGCGGCAATCTGTACGGCCCCCAGCGAAACGCCCTCACTAATCATCTCGCCGTCCGCACCTTCCCGAAGCGGGGCGCCTTCCAGCCGAAGCCCCATGCGGTTGGACTCCTCCGCGACACGATAAACATTCGAATAGAAGATGCGTTGCGATGCTTCAGGAAACCAATCGCTCTGTGGACCTGACGTCACCCGCAAGATTTTCCGCGGCGACAGTTCTTTTAGCGCATTCGCGGCCATAGTTCTCTTCCTGTAAGAGTCCCTCGCCTCGCCGATCTTCAGCAAGTCTCCCTTCCGCAAGGCCCTCCCCTCGTGCCCCCCGAGCCCGCTCAAAAGATGTGTCGACGCACTACCGAGAAGCGGCGTCACCTCAATTCCGCCTTGCACGCACAAATAACAGCGCGCTCCCGAGCGCGTCGGCCCCACGTTAAGTGTCTGGCCCCGCTTCACTTCAAACGACGTCCACGGCTGGATGGGCAGGGTATCTAAGGTCGCGCCGAAGTCGGACCCCGTTAGCGCCAGCGCAGCGCCTTCCGGAAATACGAATCGGCCTCCGAGCAACGTCATTTCCAATCCGGCTGCCCCCTCCTTATTCCCTACCAATCGATTCCCGATCCGAAGCGAAATCGCGTCCGCCGCTCCGGATGGCGATACACCCATGGGACCGAATCCTTCTCGACCCAGATCTTGCACCGTCGTGAGCAGGCCGGGCGCCTGGACCTGGATCACCTTCATTTATTCTCCAGCGCTCTGAACTGCTCGGACGAAATCGGCACGAATCGCACGCGATCGCCAATCGCCAATAGGCTCAACCCGCTCAACTCGGCCCGGAACATCGCGGTAGGTGTCCGTCCCAAAATTCTCCAACCCCCAGGCGTCGCAATCGGGTAGACCCCGGTTTGATTCCCCGCGATCCCCACGCTTCCCACCGGCACAATTCGCCGCGGCGTCGCGAGACGTGGCGCTACCAACTGTTCGGGCAACTCACCTAGATAGGCGAAGCCTGGCGCGAATCCCAGGAAATAGACGAGATAGTTTGTCGAACTGTGTAGCTCAATTGCCTGCCCTGGCGTCAGCCCGTGCATGGCGCTCACCTCAGCCAAATCCGGTCCGAACTCCCCGCCATAGCACACAGGGATTTCCACTAGGCGCGGTTCGGGAAGGTGGACTGCTTCCAGGCGATTGAGATATCCCTTTAGAATCGTTTCCAATTCGCCGTGCTGCAGCTTCAACGCATCGAATTTGATCAATAGCGAGCAGTACGCAGGATGAAGATTTCGAACCCCTGCGATGGGTTCTGTTTCAAGCAACCGCAGCAGTCTTCTGACTCGTTCATTTGCTTGGAGTGTAATCTCACGACCGAAGTAGACAAGCAATGACTGGTCGCTCGAAAGTTTGAATTCCACGCCACCAGTTGCGCTCGCTTCCATGCTCGCGAAAGTATACCCCACGCTGCGTTGGCCCCACCGCA
>Ga0307469_10000417_pt1 | contig 15782 bp, 13 predicted proteins | sample atmos_gasesAM2C__FD_203084 | JGI IMG/M metagenome (GOLD analysis project Ga0307469, IMG submission 203084) | Hardwood forest soil microbial communities from Morgan-Monroe State Forest, Indiana, United States - atmos_gasesAM2C_515 | ecosystem: Environmental > Terrestrial > Soil > Temperate...
TGCAGCCGCGCGCTCCAGAAGCACCGCGGCCACCGGCGCAAGCAGCGCGTCCTGCTCCTCCTGCCGCCTCACCCAACGTTGTCCGGCGGGACCGTTCCAGTAGGCGATCTGGTCGGCGTTGCGGTCGTCGGCGGAGGTCAGCGTCATGGGAGTGCTCGCGGCAGGCAAAGCCACGTCGCGCGAGATTACTCCAGCGACTCCGTCAGCGTGAGCGCATCGGAACGAGCAGCGAGAGACCGAGGACGGTGAAGGCCGCGCCGGCGATGAAAGTGGCGGACGGACCGATGCGGGCCCAGAGGAACCCGGCCAGTACGCTGGCAATCAGCAGGGCGACGCCGCTCGCGAAGTTGAAGACGCCGAAGGCGGAGGCCCGCAGGTTCACGGGGCAGGCATCAGCCACCAGCGCGGCGAGCAGCCCCTGGGTCATGCCGAGGTGCAGCCCCCAGAGGGCGACCCCGGCCATGACGATCCACAGGTTGGGGGCCCAGGCGAGGATCAGGTCCGCGGCGATCAGCGTCGCGAAGCCAAGCGCGAGTAACCGTCGGCGGTTGGCGCGGTCGGAGAGGGCCCCGAGCGGATACGCACAGGCGGCAAAGACCACATTCATCACCACCAGCACGAGCGGGGCGAGCGCGAGCGGCAGCCCGGACGACTGCGCACGCAGGATGAGAAAGGCCTCGCTGAAGCGCGCCAGCGTCAACACTGCGCCGACGGCGACGACGGCCCAGTACGCCTGGCCGAGTGAACGGCACTCGTCGAGCCTGACCGGCGCTTGCGGTGCGGCCGCCGGGTGTGGCGGCTCGCGCACTCCGATCGCCAGCACCAGCACCGACAGGAGCCCCGGGATCAGCGCCAGCCAGAATACGCGCCGGAAATTGTCATTGAAGGCAGCCATCAGTGCCATCGCAATCAGCGGCCCGGCAAACGCGCCGACGGTGTCGAGCGCCTGCCTGAGCCCGTAAGCCGCGCCACGGCTGCCTGCGGGTACGAGGTCGCCGATCAGCGCATCGCGGGGGGCCCCGCGGATGCCCTTGCCGATCCGGTCGGAGAAGCGCGCGGCCAGCACCAGCGAGGAGCTGGTTGCGAGGGCGAACAAGGGTTTCGAGAGCGCGCTCAAGCCATAGCCGGCAACGGTCAGCGCCTTGCGCTTCCCCAACCTGTCGCTCACCCAGCCGGAGAGCAGCTTCGACATCGAGGCGGTTGCTTCGCCGACCCCCTCGATCAGCCCTACCATCGTGGTGGAGGCGCCGAGCACGGAGACGAGAAACACCGGTAGCAGCCCGTGGATCATCTCGGAGGAGATATCCATGAGCAGGCTGACGAGACCGAGCGCCCATACCGCGCGTGGGATCGCGCGGCGCTCAGCACGCGAGGGCTGCGCCAGCGGGTCCGAGCTCACTCGTAGAACCTCTCAGTAATTTTGCGTATTCCCGCGGCGACGAGGCGCATACGGTCGGGCCAAGGTTAGCGCATCGAGGCCGATCGCTAGGGTCCCTTACCGGGCTCGAACATCGGGCGCAGCTCCGACTCACCCTCGAATTCAGGCCAGTACTTCCGGTGCAGCTCCATGAACTCGTCCTGGATCCGGAGCACCTCTTCCCGGGACTCTGTCTTCAGGATCGCCCAGCCGCCGATGACTTCCTTGGCCTCGGCGAACGGTCCGTCGAGAACGGTGATCTTGCCTTTGGCGAGGCGCACCCGCACGCCGTCTTTGCTGGGCAGCAGCCCGCCTCCGTCGACGAACTTGCCTTCCCTGGCCAGCCTGTCGACGAACTTGCCCATGGCCTCCATCAGCTCTTTGGGGGGACCGGCCTCGCGATACGACTCGGAATGGCGAACGAACGTCATGTATTTCATGGTTCCTCCGGTGAAAGTCTGCTCACACGACGAATGAGGCCGTGCCCGATCGACAACTCCACGCCGCCAACCCCAAAACCCCGTAGCGGCCCGGGTGGGGCAGGTGGAAAATCAGAAGCTTCTGCAAACCAAAACGAGAGACACGTCGTCGCGGGTTTGGAGGATGCGATCGAGCATATGGGCTCCAAAACTCTCACTGTCGCAGTTTGTCTACGCAGTGCCGGAAGCGGCGCTGGGGACTATCGTTCCGGCCTATTGACTCGCAAACGGACCTGCAGCTGTATCTGGGGGGAATATGAGCGTGGAACCCAGTGAATCACTGAGCGAAGCCTGGAGCAGGTGGCAAGGCCGGCTCATCAACGCCACGTATCCCCTGGGGCGCTACCTCGGTTCCTCGGACCATAGCGGGGTCTTTCTCACCACGTCTACCGCGGGAGGTCCTGCGGACGTTGCGATCAAGCTCGTCCCGACCAATCGAGCCCTGGCCGAACTGCTGCTGCCCCGCTGGAAGCGGGCCGGCGGCCTCGCTCATCCCAACCTGCTGCCGCTGGTGCAATGGGGCGGAACCCAACTGGAGGGGCTGCCGTACCTCTACGCTCTGATGGAGTATGCCGACCAGACTCTGGCGGAACTGTTGGTACACCGCGCTCTGACCGATGACGAGGCGCGCGAAATGCTGCTGCCGATACTCGAGGCACTGGCATTTCTGCACGGCCAGGACCTGGTGCAGGGCCAGCTGAAGCCGACCAACATCCTGGTGGTCGGAGAGCAGCTGAAACTCTCGGGCGACACGGTTCGTCGCCTCAACGAAGGAGCGATCAGCACCCACGCACCCACTCCTTACGATCCTCCGGAAGCGCGCCAGGGAAGCACGTCTCCTGCCGGCGATGTCTGGGCGCTCGGCGTCACGCTGTTCGAGGCGCTCACGCGCCGCCTGCCTTCGGGATTGGGCGAGCCCGGAGAAGCTCCGCTGCTGCCGGCGGATTTCTCGCCGGCGTTCCGCGACGTCGTGATGCGCTGCCTGAGCCCGGGTGCGCAGGACCGGCCGAGCATCGCGGAGCTCGCGGCTTTCGCCCGCGGGCAATCGACGGAGTCGCCGGTGGCCGCGACCATTGAGATTCCCGCGCTCACGCTCCCCGAGCCGAAGACGCCCGAGTCGATGGCGCCCGAGCCGATGACCGCGGCGCCGGCGCCCGTAGCCTCGATGGAAAGCGAGGCAGTGGCAATCGGGCCGGTGACTGCGGAGCCGGTGACGCCCGAGCCCATGGCAGCTGAGCCGATGACGCCCGTCCCGGCACGCCAGGCGACGCTGCCGGCGCAGGCTGCTCCGGCTGATGGGGGGGCCGCAGGCGCGGACGAGTCGCCGCAGCCGCGCTCTCTTCTCGTCCCGACGCTCGGAGTGCTCCTGACTCTCGCGCTGGTGTGGGCCGGAGTCAGGTTGTTTGGCGGCCATCGCGCGCCGGCTCTCTTTCCACCTCCGGTTCAGGCTCCCGCGGCGCCGGCGCCGGCGCCGGCAGTGGAGGCGGGCGCGCCTGCCTCTTCACTCTCCACGCCCCAGACATCGCGGAGCGGTGCGCCCCCCGCAGCCATTCATGAGGTGATCCCCGATGTTCCGCAGAGGGCCCTGCGAACCATCCGTGGTCACATCAAGGTGTGGGTGCGAGTCATCATCAACCCGGATGGCTCGGTGTTCGCCGCGACAGCCGATCGCGCCGGCTCGAGCAGATATTTCGAGCGGCTCGCGCTCGAAGCGGCCAAGAAGTGGACCTTTCCGCCGGCGGACACTCCGGCGCAGCGCTTCATGCAGATTCGTTTCGACTTCAGTCGTGAGGGCACGACGGGGCGCTCCGTGACGCTCCGCTGACAGCGGGGCGCGGCAGTCCGTCGGCGGGGAGGAGGGAGACGGCCGTCACAGTTCCAAGCGCTGATCCAGCGCGCGGAGCGCCGTGTCCGGGGAGCAGGAACTCGAGCTGTACAGGTCAGGAAAGCTCTCCGGACAGATGCTGCCTCACATAAGGCCCCGCAAAACAGGGGGCCAAGTCACGAAATCGGACCCGCGCCCACGAAGAACGGGTAAACGCAAGCTGTCGACAATCGGCGACAGATCCTTGATTTGGCGAGAAACGGCTTCCGCGGCAAGTAACTTAAGGAACGTGCTTGCGTGAACCAGTTCCACGCCCCGCCGCGCGAGCTTTGATTACATAGTCGCGGACCACGGCAGCTACGGAGGGGTAACCCGTTGCAGGCAGCCGAGCACATCGTTCTCGAGTCGGACGTGCGGGAAATACCGCACTTTCGCTCGCAGCGCAGGGTACACGCGACCCTGAAGTGCCGCTCGCGGCTGCAGCGGAGACGCCTCGATTTGTCGATCATCGACTACTACTACCTCGGAGTCTGCCTCGTGCAGAGCGCGGCCGCGCCGCAGGAATATGTGCTCGACCTGCGGTTCGTCGATCCGGCGTTCGCGATGACGCGCCGTGTTCCGTGGCGTTGCCTCTGGGCGGCGCTCGCGCTGAGCGCGGCGGCAGCGGCGTCAACGATGTGGTTTGCCGCGGAAGCGGCGGCGCCTCGGCGGCATCTGGCCGCGGTGATTTGCGCCTCGCTGGTTGCGGGGGCCGCGCTCGCCTGGGTGGCGGTCGCGGCGCGGCTGGTCGAGACCGTCGCTCTGCACAGCCTGCATGGTAGAGCCGCGGTGCTCGAGTACCGGGGCAGCGCCGGAACGCTGCGCAAGGCTCGCCCGTTCATGCGCAAGCTCGCCGCGCATGTGCAGCTGGCCGCGGCGGCGCGCCGCGCCAGCAGGGCCGAGCACCTGCGCGACGAGCTGCGTGAGCACTATCGACTGAAAGAGGCCGGGGTGCTGGCCGCCGAGATTTACGACGCCTGCAAGAGACGCATTCTCGCGAGGCATTGAGTAATTCGTTGAGTATAGAGGCTGCCCGACCAGGACCTCGGGCAGTGCGTTTGGATTCGCAAAGGGCAAACCTACCGAAAGGTGGGGACGCAAAGTCTCCGGTCTAAGGAGCCTCGAGCTCTAGGACAGCGGGACCGCCGTAATCCAGTCCCTCCACCGGACTGCAATCGGTGCGCGTGCTTGCTCATGCGTCACGGCAAGGTGGAGGGAGGTTATGGACGCTTACCATCTGAAGGCGCTGAATCCGCCCGCCCGCGGGAGATCCCGGGGTGCGCGCGCACCATTGCAGCGTTATCCCGGCCGGATGCGACTGGCACCCGGCATACACGCGGGGCGCGCGCGTTGCGCGCCTGGTGAGCGGGGCCTATCCGGCCTGCCAACTCATACCGCCTGAGTCGCATCAGGTGGAACTCAACTCTCTAAACGACAGGACAAGGCGAATGCGCAAGCATTTCTTGATCGTCATGAGCGCTCTGCTGTGCATGTACGCACAGCCGGGTCCGGCTGACGAGAGCGCCCGGGCGCAGATGAAAGGTCTCGATGAGCAGGTCCAGGAGGTCAAGTCCGACGTCCTGAGCATCGCGGCTGATCTCAACCAGCTCGAAGAGAAGCTGCTGTATCCGTCCGACACTCACCTCGCGGTGTTCGTGGCGCTGGCGCACGGCGAGACGCTGCGCCTCGATGCGGTGCAGATTCAGATCGACGGACAGCCGGCGACTCATTATATCTATAGCTTCAAGGAGCTCGATGCGCTGCGCAAAGGCGGAGTGCAGCGGCTCTACAGCGGCAACATCACGACCGGCGCCCACGAGATCCAGGTCTCGGTGAGCGGCAAGCTCGCCAACGGCAAGGACTACAGCCAGAGCGGGCGCTTCCCCTTCACCAAGGAGATCAAGCCGAAGCTGCTCGGCGTGTCACTCGCCGGGCCGGAATCTGCGCAGGCCGGGATTCACCTGGAGGACTGGTAGCCGATGCGTCGCCGGTCGCACTGGTTGTCGATGGGGCTGGCGCTCGCCGCAGTCGCGGCGCGCCCGTCCTTTGCCGGCGATCTGCGCGACCTGTACTTCGGCGAGGCTCTCTACCAGGCCTACCAGGGGCAGTACTTCGATGCGCTCGAGCGGCTCGACGCCGAGCTCGCTCAGCACCGCCGCGTCGACGAGCCGGAGCGCGACTCGCTCCAGTATCACATCAGGCAGGCCGACTTTTCGGTCGGCGACTTCGAGCTTCGCTACCGGATGCACCTGCGTGCCGGGCGGGCGATCAGGGCGGTCCTCGACGCCGCCGTAGAGCAGCCGGTGAAGAACGAGGCGGCCTTCCGCCTGGCGCGGATCGAGTTCCAGAAGGATCAGCCCGAGGATGCCCTGAATGCGCTCGAGCGGATTCACGGCACCATCCCGGATGGCATCGGCAACGACATCGAGTTCCTGCGCGCGAATGTCCTGCTGGCGCTCGGCCGACCTGCCGACGCGGTGGAGGTTCTGCGCCGCCTGCAGAGCGCGCAGGATCTGCAGGGCTTTGCCGCCTACAACCTCGGTATCGCACTGCTGCAGGCGGGCCGCACTCCGGACGCGCTGCGCCAGCTCGACAAGGCCGGACAGATCGACAGCCGCGCCGCCCCGACGGTGGCGATCCGTGACAAATCCAACATGGTGCTCGGCAGCATCATGCTGCAGTCGACGGACTACCCGCACGCGATTCAGGCTTTCGATCGCGTGCGCCTCGATGGGCCCTTCTCGAACCGCGCCCTGCTAAGCAGCGGCTGGGCCGACGCCTCGGCGCATGACTACACCAAGGCGCTGGTGCCGTGGGGGACGCTGAGCGGGCGTGACCCGACCGATCCCGCCGTGCAGGAAGCCAAGCTCGCCCTGCCATTCGCCTACAGCAAGCTCGAGGTGTACGGGCGCGCGGCACTGCTCTATGGCCAGGCCCTCGACTCCTTCGGCAGGGAGCTCGACAAGGTGGATACATCGGTCAAGAGCATCCGCGCGGGCAATTTCCTCAAGGCCCTGGTGCGCGAGGAGATCCGCCAGGACAACCTGTGGGTGGTGCGGCTGCGGTCGCTGTCTGACACCCCGGAGACTTTCTACCTGACGGACCTGATGGCCTCGAACGACTTCCAGACGGCGCTGCACAACTACCTCGACCTGGAGGATCTGCACCGTCGGTTGCTCAGCTGGCAGAGCGGGTTCGACGCCTTCGACGACATCATTCGCCTGCGGCGGGCGAACTACGCGCCGTTGCTGCCGCAGGTCGATGCGCGCTTCCGCGAGCTCGACTCGCGGATGCGCGTGCGCGTGGAGCAGCGCGATCACCTGCAGCGGCGCCTGCAGGATCAGCTGACGGCGCCGCGGCCTGCGCTGCTGGCAACGAGGGATGAGCGCCTCACGCTCGAGCGCCTGCGTCGCATCGGCGAGACGCTGCGGCACATGGGCGGTGACACCACGGCGCTACGCGCCAGGGTTCAACATCTGCAGGGCGTCGTGAACTGGCGGCTGTACACGGAATATCCGGAACGGCTGACTCAGGCCTACAAGCATCTCAACGCCCTGAACGCCGACGTGCAGGCCATGCAGGAGCGCTACACCGCATTCGTGCGGGCGCGGCAGGCCGCGGTCCACAGCTACGTGGGCTACGACCAGTCGATCGGTCTTCTGCGCACGCGCGTCGGCGCTGCGCTCGGGCGCGTCGATGCGCTGCTCGCGCGGCAGGGCCACGTCATCGAGGCCGTCGCCATCGAGGAGCTCACGGCACGCAGGGAGCGCCTCGAGGCTTACCAGATTCAGGCGCGCTACGCAGTGGCCGACAGTTATGACCGGGCGCAGAAGCAGCACGACGGCGGAGGCACGCCATGATGCGGCCCGCTCGCATAGCCATCCTGGCGCTGCTCCTCGGCGCGCTCGCCGCCTGCGCCGCTCACCAGACCGATCAGCGGGGAACGCTCGGGAGCCTCCACCAGGTGAAGCCGGACACCAAGGAAGTGTCGGTCGATCAGGGGCTCGATCGGGCGGTACAGAGTTACCGCGACTTCCTGCAGCAGGCTCCCGACAGCAAGCAGGCTCCGGAGGCCATGCGGCGCCTCGCCGATCTCAGCATCGAGAAGCAGTTCGGGATCCACGGCGACGGCAAGCTCGTCGAGCTGCCCGCCTCCCAAAGCCCGGCGCAATCGACGACGGCTCCCGCGGCATCCGGCGGCACGCCGGCGGCGCTACCCGGGAGCGTCAAGGGAACCAAGGCGGCGCAGCTGCGCGCACCAGCGGTCTCGAAGATCGATGGGCGGGCTACGGCGCGCTCGCGCTCGCGGGCTGCGGACTCAGGATCGCAGGCAGCATCGGAACGCGATCTCGAGCAGCGCGCGGCCGCGCAGCAAGTCTTCTCTCCGGCGGCGGGCGTGGCTCCACTGGCGTTGCCGGGCGGCGTGGACGCGGAGCGCGAACGCGCCGGACCGCTCGAGGCGATCAAGCTCTACGACGAGCTGCTGGCGAAGTATCCGCATTACGCCTTCCGCGACCAGGTGCTCTATCAGAAGGCGCGCGCCTACGACGAGCTCGGGCAGACCGAGCCGGCGCTGAGAGTCATGGAGCAGCTGGCCAGCGAATATCCCAGCTCGCGTTACGCGGACGAGGTGCAGTTCCGCCGCGCCGAGCATTTCTTCGTGGTGAGGAAGTATCGGGACGCGGAGACCGCGTACACGGCGATCGCCAACCGCGGGCCGGGCTCCGAGTACTACGAGCCTGCGCTCTACAAGCTCGGATGGACGCTGTACAAGCAGCAGCTCTATCCGGAGGCTCTGGGGCGGTACTTCGCCTTCCTCGACTACAAGGTCAAGAGTGGCTATGACTTCGATGCCAAGCACACCGAGGCCGAGCAGCGCCGTGTCGAGGACACCTTCCAGGTCGTCTCCCTGAGCTTTTCGAACATCGGCGGTCCGGACGTCATCAGCGCGTACTTCGCGGCGAATGGACACCGCGCCTACGAGGACAGGGTTTACCGCTACCTGGCGGAGTTTTACCTGGTCAAGCTCCGCTACCAGGACGCCGCCACGGTCTACAAGTCATTCGTGGCGCTCTACCCGTACCACGAGGCTTCGCCCCACTTCAGCATGCGGGTGGTCGAGATCTACGAGAAGGGTGCATTCCCGCAGCTGGTGCTCGCCGCCAAGAAAGACTTCGCGGGCACCTACGGCCTGCAGGGGGAGTACTGGCATCACGTCGACGTGAACAAGTCGCCGGAAGTGCTGAGTTATCTGAAGAGCAACCTGAAGGATCTGGCCAACTATTACCACGCGCAGTATCAGGACCCGAAGCAGCGCGAGCAGCAGCCGGGCAACTACGCCGAAGCCACGCGCTGGTACCGGGAGTTCCTCACCTCGTTCCACGGCGATGCCCAGTCGCCGCAGCTGAATTATCAGCTCGCGGACCTCATGCTCGAAAATCGCGACTACACGGGAGCGGCGCGCGAGTACGAGATCACCGCCTACGACTATCCGGCGCATGCGAAGTCGGCGGGCGCGGGCTATGCCGCGATCTACGCGCACCGCGAGTATCTGAAGGTCGCCGGCGCCGAGGTGAAGGACGCCGCGCGCCGTGACACGATCGCGAGCTCGATCCGGTTCGCGGATGCGTTCCCGCAGCACGAGCAGGCAGCGGTCGTGCTGGCCGCGGCCGCGCAGGACGCCTACGAGATGAAGGACCTGGCGCTCGCGCGTGATACCGCGCGCCACCTCCTCGAGAAGTTCCCGAACGCAACCGCGGGCGTGCAGCGCGACGCCTGGCTGGTGGTCGGCCACGCCAGCTTCGGCCTCGCCGCGTACGCCGACGCGGAGCAGGCCTATGGCCGCGTTCTCGAGGCGACGCCCAAGGAAGACACGGCGCACGCCGGGCTGGTCGAGAACCTCGCCGCGTCGATCTACAAGCAGGGCGAGCAGGCGAACCAGGCGGGCGATTACCGCGCGGCGGCGAATCACTTCCTGCGCGTGAAGCAGGTGGCTCCGACCTCGAAGATCTGCGCGGCGGCGGAGTACGACGCCGGCGCGGCGCTGCTGCATCTCAAGGACTGGACGGCCGCGGCCCAGGTCCTGGATGAGTTCCGGCACAGCTTCCCCGAGCACGAGTTGCAGAAGGACGCCACCAAGCAGATCGCCTACGCGTACCAGCAGTCCGGTCAGTTGTCGCAGTCGGCGAGCGAGTATGAGCGCGTCGCGCAGGAGTCGCCGAATCCACAGCTGCGCGCCGAAGCGCTGTTGCAGGCCGGCGATCTCTATGGGCAGGCCAAGGAAGCGGACCGCGCGCTGCAGGTGTATTCGCGCTACGTCGAGCAGTTCCCCAAGCCGCTCGAGGCGGCGGTGGAGACCCACTCGAAGATTGCCGAGATCTACAAGGCCAAGGCAGATCAGGATCGCTACCGCCGCGAGCTCACCGCGATCGTGCGTATCGACGGCGCCGCGGGGACCGAGCGCACCGATCGCACGCGCAATCTCGCAGCGCGCGCGGCTCTCGTCCTGACGGAGCCGGTTTATGCGCAGTTTGCCTCCCTGAAGCTCGTGCAGCCCTTCGAGAAGAGCCTGCAGGAGAAGCAGCGCGGACTCGAGACCACCACCCAGGCGTTCGGTGCGCTGGTCGACTACCAGGTGGGCGAGGTCACGGCGGCGGCTACCTTCTATATCGCCGAGAGCTACGCGAATTTCAGTCAGGCGCTGCGCGAGTCCGAGCACCCGGCGGATCTCGGGGAGGACGCTCTCAAGGACTACCAGAACCAGCTCGCCGAAGCTGCGCGCCCCCTCGAGGAGAAGGCGGTCTCGGTGCACGAGAAGAACCTCGAGCTCATGCGGCGGGGGAATTACAACGCCTGGACCCAGAAGAGCCTGGACCGCCTCGCGGAGCTCAAACCAGCCACCTACGCGCGCACCGAGATCAGCAGCGGCTTCCTCGGCTCGCTCGAGCGCTACGTGTATCGCCCGCCGCCGCGTGCGGCGGTCACCGCCGGCACCGCGCCGGCACCCGAAGCGCCGCAGGCGCACGGTGCTGAAGCCCCGGCCCCGGTGGCTATGTCGCCGCCCACCGCCCAGACAGCAGGGGGAGCCAATGCGGTCACTCGCTGAGGTGACTCGGATTGCGGGCGCGCACTGCGCGGTCGCCGGCCTCGTGCTGGCGATCGGGCTCGTCGGTTGCGCGACGACTGCGCCCGTGACCAGGGCGGGCAGCACGGCGGTGGCGCCGGTGCAGGCGAAGACGCCGGAGCAGTCGAAGACGCCGGTGCAGGCGCAGCCGAAGGCGCCGGTGCAAGTGCAGGTGCAGACGCAGGCGGACGCGGGCGGTTTTCAGCTCACGCAAAAACTGCGAGTGCCCTCGGACGCGCGTTCGGACTATGACAACGCCACTCGCCTCGTGAACGCCGGGCAATACGACCAGGGTATCGCGCTGCTGAAGCGGGTCACCGAGAAAGCACCCGCTGCCGCGGCGGCATACGTCGATCTCGGCATCGCCTATGGCAGATCGGGAGATCTCGATGACGCGGTAACGAGTCTCAAGCGGGCGGTCGAGCTCAACCCACGCCAGCTCGTCGCCTGGAACGAGCTCGGCATGCTCTACCGGCGCAAGGGCGAATTCGGCGCCGCGCGCGAGAGCTACGAGAAGGCCCTGACGATCTTCCCGGGGTTTCACTACGCGCGGCTGAATCTCGCGATTCTCTGCGACGTGTACCTGAATGATGTTGCGTGCGCCCAGGAGAACTACGCCGCCTACCAGCGGCTGGTGCCGGACGACGCGCAGGTCGCGGCCTGGGTCGCGGATCTCGGCACCAGGACCGCGCGCTAGGAGGAAGCATGTTGCGCAGATTCACCTTGCTGCTTTCGGCGCTGCTGGCGACTGCCGCGGCGCTCGCCGACGGGCCCTCGACCGATGCGGCGGCGGCCAGCGCCTCCGACAAGGCGGTGACGGAGGGCGTCGTGAAGGAACCCGCGAAGAAGCGGACTGCGAAAGGGGCGAGCGCCGAGGACAAGGCCGCGCCCGCGGAGGCGTCCGCCGCGGCGGCACAGCCTGGCGGTGACGTGAAGATGTCGGGCATATCGATCCTCGGGAACGAGGACGCCCCGAAGTCCCTCGTGCTGGTTCCCTGGAAGAGCTCGAAGCTCGGGGACATGCCGAGCGTCTCGAGGTTGCTCGACTCATCGAAGCAGCCGGTGGACAGGGAGGTGTTCCTGCGGGAGCTCTCCTACTACGAGTTCAGGGCGGGCACGAAATGAGCGGGCCCGCCGCATTTGAGGCCGGATCCTGAATTGGTTTGACAGATCGTATCGTTTCAAGAGGTATGCATATGGACTTCTTCTACTCAATTGTCAGGTCTTTCAGCGCAGGAGGGGTGTTCATGTTCCCGATCCTGTTCACGGGGGCCCTCGCCGCCGCGATCACGATCGAGCGCTATGTGACGCTCGCCAGGATGCGCGCCCGCAATCAACGCACGTGGAGCCGGCTCGAGCCGGTGATCGCGAGCGGTGATTTCGACAAGGCGCGCGAGCTCGTCGGCAACGACGATTCACCGATCGCGCGCATGCTCGGCATGGGCCTCGCCCTGCAGGGGGCGGTGCGGCGGCGCGAGGACGTCGAGAAGGCGATGCAGGAGAGCATGATCGAGATCCTGCCGCAGATCGAGAAGCGCACGCACTATCTCGCCACGCTGGCCAACGTCGCGACGCTGCTCGGGCTCCTCGGCACGGTCAGCGGTCTGATCCACGCCTTTGCGGCAGTGGCGACCGTGAACCCTGCCGAGAAAGCCAATCTGCTGTCGGCGAGCATCTCGGAGGCCATGAACTGCACGGCCTTCGGTCTCGTGACCGCGGTTCCGATCCTGGTGCTGCACGCCTTCCTGCAGTCCAAGACCATGGGCCTGAACGACGGCCTGGAGGCCGCCGCGATCCGCTTCCTGAACGCGGTCGCCGCACGCCAGGCGGCCCGGGCTCAGAGCCGGCTCGAGCTCGTGCAGCAGGCGGCGTCCGCGGCTTAGAGGACCACCCCATGCGCTACCTCATGTTGCCTCGCGAGCGCAAGCCCGCGGAGCTGTTGCTCGTGCCGATGATCGACATCTTCACGGTGCTGGTCACCTTTCTGCTGATGACGGCGGTGTTTTCGCGCATCGCGATCATGCAGATCGATCTGCCGAGCTCGGCTCCCGCGAAGCCCGAGGAGCCGAAGTTCCGGCTGGAGGTCATCGTCCGCCAGGAAGGTTTCGAGCTGAGCGACGGCAAACAGCTGATCGCCTCGATCCCGAAGGTGAACGGCGCCTACGACCTGAACGCGCTGAACGAGCATGCGCTGGCGGCGAAGCGTGAGCACCCGGCCGCGGAGGATGCCTCGGTGCTCTCGGAGCCGCGGGTTCCCTACGACGAGCTGATTCAGGCGATGGATGCGATCCGCAGCGCGGAGCTGACGGGCGCGGATGCCCTGGCGGCCAATGAGGCCGCGGCGGGCGCACGCGCCGGCATACCCGGCAGACCCGCACCGCAGACCGCGAAGGTCGCGCTGTTCACCAACATTGCGCTCGGAGACGCGCCATGAAGATGCTGAGTCTCGGCCTGATGCCGCACAAGCGCCCCGAGCGCGTCGATGCGCAGCTGAACCTGATACCGCTCATCGACATTCTCTCGGTGATGGTCGCGTTCCTGCTGGTGTATTCGACGGACGTGGAGGTGCTGCAGAACCCCCAGGGGGTCGCCATTCCGGAGTCGCATACCGATGCGCGCCCGAAGCAGTCGGTCGTCGTGATGGTCACCAAGGACGCGCTGCTGGTGCAGGGTGAGACGGTCGCGAGCCTCGCGGAAGTCACCGATCCGCGCACCAAGCTCATCGAGCCGTTGCGCAAGGTGCTGCAACGGCCGATGGCCGGACTCGACGCGGTGGAGCGGGACGCGGCGCTCACCTCGCAGGAGGTCACGGTGATGGCGGACAAGGACCTGCCTTACGAGGTGCTGCGGAAGGTTCTGGCGACCTGCACGGCGGCCTCTTACGGGAAAATCTCGCTCGCGGTGATGCAGAAGGAACAGCCAGTCAGCCTGGTCAAGGGCACCTGACATGAATTCGCAAACAGCAACAGATCGAGAGAAGCTCGCGAGCGAGCTGACCACCGAAGGCGGCGAGGCGGCGCCGGGCGATCGGGCGGCCGGCGATCGGGCGCCGAAGGATCAGGAGGCGCTCTTCGCGGCACTCGGCACGTCGCAGGAGTCGGTCGACGGCCTGGTGAGCGAGCTGCGGGCACTCGAGGAGAAGCTCGAGGCACTGAGCGGCGAGCGCAACCAGCACCGGCTGCTGCACGAGGTCTGCGATGCCCTCGCCGAGCTCGGCAAGCTCGGCGCGGCGCAGTTGTTCTGGGGAACGCGCGAGGCCGTCGCGGCCGGCGAGGGTCAGCTGGGGAAGGTTCGCGAGCGCGTCACCGCTTTCGAGAAGCGTGTCGCCGAGCTCGAGGCGCGCCGCCAGAGCACCCGCGAACGGATCGACAAGGCGCAGTTCCACGTCGGCCTGATCGAGGACGAGCTGTTCGAGGCGCAGGAAGAGGAGGAGCGGCGCCAGCAGGAATGGATCGTCGAGCGGGAGATCAAGGATCTTCACGCCCGTCCGCTCGTCATGCCCTGGACCTGGGGAGGCGAGGACGACCGGCGCTTCCAGAAATCGCTCCTCAGCACGCTCGCGGTCTGCCTGCTGCTGGCGCTGACCATCTCCCTGGTCACTCTGCCCCTCGTACAACCACCCGAGGCGGTCGAGCCGGAGCAGGTGCTTCACATCACCATGGCGCAGCTGCCGCGGCCGCCGCCGCCGCCCAAGGTAGTGCCGCCGAAGCCGCAGGTGCAGAAACCCGTGGAGAAGCCGACGCCGCAGCTGGCGCAAAAGCCGCCGACGGAAGAGCCGGTCAAGCCGGCCGTCGAGACTCCGGAGCCGCCGAAGCCGGCGGGGCTCATGGTGTTCAAGCAGCAGCTGGCCGCGCTCGCGCAGCAGCAGGTCAACCCGGCGCTCGGAGCGGCGGCCAGCATCAACAACGCCAACAGCTCCGTAGGCCGCCCGGAGCGCGCGATGCTGACGAGCAGTGCGCCCGGCTCGAGCGGCGGAATCAACCTCGCAGCCGTGAGCCGCGGCTTAGGTCCCGGCGGCGGCAGCGAGCGCAACGCCATTCGCGGCGGCGCGCTCACACAGGCCTCGAGCGGCATCGGCACGGGCGCGGCCGCGAGCCGGCCGGTGAGCGGCGGACCGGGCCCTGGACGCACCGACGAGGAGATCCAGATCGTCTTCGACCGTCACAAGTCCCAGCTCTATCGGTTGTACAACCTCGAGCTGCGGCGTGACCCGACGCTGCAGGGGAAGATCATCCTGCGCCTGACGATCGAGCCCGACGGCAGCGTGTCGATGTGCATGCTGCACGGCTCCAACATGAACGCGCCGGACCTGGCGGCGCAGGTCGTCGAGCGCGTGAAGGCCTTCAACTTCGGCGCCAAGGTCGTTCCGGCGGTGACCATCATTTATCCGATCGATTTCCTGCCGGCTGCCTGAGGAGCAGCAATTTGACCTGAGCGATCAGCACTCCCTGGACACGACAAGGGCAAACCCACTGAAAGGTGGGGACGCAAAGTCACCGGTCTAAAGGGCCCCGAGGGCCCCACGACAGCGGGACTACCGAAACTCCAGTCCGAGACTCGGGCTGTCTCGGCCCCCTTGTCGAGTGAGAAGTCGGCAAGAGGTACGCGATTGAGCACGAGTGGGAACAATACGAGCGTTAGACCGCGCCGCGGCTGGATGGCGATCCTGCTGCTCGGCCTCGCATTGCTGCTCGCCGGCGTGCGTCCGGCCCATGCGCAGGGCTCTTCTACTCCGTGCGTCGCCGGTTACGGCGGCGTCATCAACGGCAACCTCACGCCGGTGCCGAACAATGTGGGAATCGATGGCAGCTGCACCATCGAGAACTACCAGGACGCGGCTAACAGCCCGAACGGAGTTGCCAGCCCCAATGGCGACTACACGGGCAACATCACCCTGCT
>Ga0307469_10000418_pt1 | contig 15772 bp, 13 predicted proteins | sample atmos_gasesAM2C__FD_203084 | JGI IMG/M metagenome (GOLD analysis project Ga0307469, IMG submission 203084) | Hardwood forest soil microbial communities from Morgan-Monroe State Forest, Indiana, United States - atmos_gasesAM2C_515 | ecosystem: Environmental > Terrestrial > Soil > Temperate...
GCTGGCTCACAAGTGTGGATGGCAAGGGTCCGATACTTGCCTCGCGTGCAGCAGCTCTTTTGCGAGCAGTCGCGACAGCGCTTCACCGTCGAGTAATAGACGTGAGTGCGGTTGCGCTCATTGATGCCGACGTATTTCAGGAGTTTGCCTTCCGGGTAGAGATAGCCGTTCTCCTCGGGCACATAGGTGAACTTGTCGATGCCGTAAAGGTCCGTGGTCGCAGCGGGATTTTCCTTTACCCGGATGTAAGCAGCGAGGCCACGTTCATCGAGCCATTGCCGTAGTTCGCCGTTGCCGTAGGTGGTGTCCGCGGCCAGCGTCTGCGGAAGATAGCCGTAACGTTCGCGATGGCGAGTTTTTCACCCTTTGATCTGAAATTTGCTCAAACTTTGGGACTAGCGCTACGTCTAACCCCCGACGGACGTTCTGGAAGCGGGTCAAGACAAGGAGCCATCCACAATGAAACGGTCTTCGCTTGCGCTAGTTGCGGTCACTCTGCTTGCTGCCGTCGGAATGAGTCTTCACAGCCAGGCCCAAACGCAGAAACAGGCGCCGAGTCCGGCGCGCTCTCGATCCGATGAGATGTTGGACAGGTGGAACGACATTGGGAACAAACTCGTCGCGATGGCGAAGGATTTTCCCGAAGACAAATACGACTTCAAGGTGCAGAAGGACCAGCGCACCTTCGCCCTGAATCTTCTGCACGCCGCCGCACTGGATTTCGTTCTGATACGCAGGGTCTCCGGATCAAACGTCGGGCCTGACTTCGGGGAGGGCGATAATCCTTCGCGCGACGCTTTCAAGACCAAGGCCGAGGTGGTGAAGTTCGTGCAGGAGGCCGTCGCGGACGGAGCGCAGGTGATTCAACAGCAGGGCGACGCGGGGCTGGACAATACATCGAAGTTTTTTGGGAACCGGCTGGCCCACAACTCCTCCATCTGGACGTTCGCCATCGAGCACAGCGGCGAGCACTATGGCCAGCTTGTGGTCTACTATCGCGCGAACAACCTGGTGCCACCGGACTCACGGCGCTAATGCGGTAATAAGATCCATGGAGAACGATCAAGATTGTGGGCCCTGACTCTAAGTTTCCTTGTCCTGCATTCGGATGGCGTGCCTCTGGAGTGCGACCCCGATGGTGGACTGTAATTCCCGCGCGCGAAACGGTTTCAGAATGAAGCCGTCATAGTGAGTCCGTCGACGGTGAGCCGGTCGGAATGGGCGGTCAGGTACACGACCGGCACATCCACCTGCCCGTAGATCTCTTCGGCGGCGTGCACACCATCTTTGGTGCCCTTTAGACGTATGTCCATCAGAACCAGGTCGGGACTGCAGGTAGAAGAGGCTACAGATTACCGCCAGATTGTTCTTCACCCGATGATGAACTTCGCGCAGAAGAGCTTCTTTTCTTTCCGCGCTGGCGCGGAGCTTGGCGGTAACTTGTTCGGATATTCTCGCCTGTCACACCCGGTCGAATGCGTGTGGAACAGTAAAGGGAAGCACGGCCGCCGTGGTGAGTGAAACTACGGCAGTAAAAAGCTTCACTGCGGCGGCCGCCCCACGGAGATCAAGAAGAAGTACGACCCGAAGGATGTGCTAAGTCGTAGTTAGACATCAAGCCGACCACGACTACGGAAACGAAAAGGCACTGCCTCACCCCTGACGAATTCCAGGGGGAAGGACCTGTTGGTGAGCTTTGTGCAGACTGTCAGCGATCAGCCGAATGGCCATCCTGGGCCTTCGACGTGGATATTGTGATTGCGCGTTTCGCCCCGCACTCCGCGGATGGGTCGTAGGTTGCGACACCCTCAAGCTCATCTTTCGAAGCGTGAAACTCGAGCGGAGGACGGTGGACTCGGGCGGGAAGTCCGGTGAACTTCACTTTGCCGTCTGAATTCGTTCCGGCCTGGAGATCAAGCCTTCGAATTCCGCCAAAGCCATAGGCGACGTGGACTTTGACCGTAGAGGCGTAAACCGGTTTAGCGTCGGCACTTATGACAGTCAGTTCGAGGGAACAAGGACCGGCGCCACCATCCATCACTGGAACGCGGTCGCCTGCCGCCGCCGCCGCTGGGCTGGAGTGCGTCGGGGTCGCGTCATGATTCGATTGTTCTTGAGCAGAGGAGACGAGACTGATTCCGATAAGAACGCAGCCCAAAGCACGAAGGGTTCTGTTCATGTCCGCTCAATTATACGAGCGCACGTTCCATGAAGCCTTGCCGTCCGCGGAACCGATCCTGTTACGGAAGTTGGCCGTTCAGTCAGGAAGGAGAATTCCTGCCAAGTTGCAAGTGCGGACCGAGCACAGAGTACACTGCAGCCGTTGTTTCTGGAGGCAAGGCATGAAGGCGTCTCTGTTTTATCGAATCGCCGCTGTTGTTCTGCTGTTGTTTGCTATCGGACATACACTTGGTTTTCGCCAGTCCGATCCCAGTTGGGGAGTGGATGCCCTTCTTGGCTCCATGCGGTCCATTCACTTTGACGTGCAGGGGTTTAGCCGGACGTATTGGGACCTGTTTGTTGCGGCGGGACTCTCTGTCGGCGTGTTTTATTTTTTTGCGGCGATCTTAGCCTGGCAACTCGGTAACCTTCCGGCAGAGACTTTAGCGCGCATGCGGGGCACTGCGTGGGCGTTCGCTGTTTGCTTTGCCGCCATCACGGTTGTGAGCTGGAGACACCTCTTTATCCTCCCTATCGTTTTCTCAGGGGTGATTACCGTATGTTTGATTGTGGCGGCATGGCTTTCAGGGCCGAAGTTTAGGGAACGGTGATTTTTTGTTTTGGCCGCGTTGGCCGCTTTGAAAATTGAATCCAAGATACCTGGTCGCTTGCGCAGTGTAGATTGGTAGGTCGTACGCGCCAATGGCGACCAGCAGAGGCGAAATCGATCAACGTTCCGCCGCTCGGGCGGATAACCGGATCGCCTACCTGCCGCTTCTTTTCCTTCTATGTGCGGTGGTACTGGCCCGTGATCGGATGCCTGCCTGGGCTTTCATGTGGGCCTTGGCGATCGCCATCTATGCGGCGCTGAAATGGGCAAGTTGGTGGAGGTCGCCTGTGCGAGCGGGAGTCCCGTGGGCTCGCTCAATCGAATACCTTCTGACTTGGCCAGGAATGGACGCCGATTCCTTCCTGGCTGCGGATCGAAGAGTGTCCGCCCCGCGTGCGAGCGCCTTATCAATGCCACGATTCGCTTGCGACCCTCAGGCTAAACCGTGATGGGCGTCCTTGTAGCGGGCTGTCGTTGGCCTCTAATGGTGGCAGCGGAGGGACACCGCCATGAAAATCGTATGCGTGTTGCATGACGAGGAGCGGGATTCTTGACGTTGCGCGGGATGCAAACCACTACGTCATTCGGGAGTGGGAAGGCGGGCAGCGGCAGGAGATCCGGTTGAATGAGCACGAGGCCAGCCGCGTCGTGGAGGTGATCATGGAAATGCAGCGGGAGCGGCGCCTCACGGAGAAATTGCCGGCCGAGGAACTGCAACTCGAACACGCCGGACCGTTCGGGATGGAACGCTATTCATCGGCGCCCCGGCTAAGCAGGCACTGTACCGTAAAGTTGCCACTCGCCAGTAGATTTCGCTGCGGCCCGTAGAGATACATGTGTCGACGGCTGGTCGAGCCTGTTGCAATAGGCAATCAGGTTCGCAGAACCAAGCTGCCGAAAAACAATCATTCAACAGTTCCCGATTGTTATGTAACCACTTGCTCAACCGCGCAAGAGGCCGTGGGCTCAATCCCGAGGCGGGCGTATCAAGCCTATTCCTTTGCTCAGGGTATAAGAAGGCCCGAAATCCCCTAGTTTCTAGTTTTTTGTCCAGAGGTGCTATCGAAACTGGCTGAGTTCCGTCTAGGTACAGCGGAGCGTCCGCTCCCGCCTCGCGGGTTTTCTATTCCTGCCCCAGCGATTTCGTTTCGAGGAGAACTCCCATGAATCTGAAACCAGCTTCGCACTGGATGTGGGTAAGCACGCTTGCTCTGTGTACGGTGGTAGGTATCGGCTGCAAGCAGACTGACAAGGTGGCGGCTTCGTCGGATAGCGGCAAGATTCCGATTACGACGACGTCGGAGGAGGCGCGGAAGGAATTTCTCACCGGACGCGACCTTTCGGAGCGCTTGCTAGGTCAGGAGTCACTGCAGCATTTCGACAAGGCACTGGCGCTCGATCCGGAATTCGCGGCGGCGGAACTAGGGCGAGCGAACAACTCTCCGACGGCCAAGGAGTTTTTCGAGCACCTGAAAAAAGCAGTAGCCCTGGCACCCAAGTCGTCGAACGGGGAAAAGCTGTTGATCCTGGCTAACCAAGCCGGGGCCAACGGCGTGGTGGAGATTCAAAAAGAATATCTGGACCAGCTGGTAACGGCTTATCCGAACGACGAGCGAGGGCAGTTCACGCTCGGCAACTACTATTTCGGGCAACAGGATCTGGACCAGGCGCTGGCGCACTACAAGAAGACGGCGGAACTGGCTCCGAACTACTCGCAGGTTTACAACCTGATGGGGTATTGCCTGCGGCAGAAGGGCGACTACGCGCAGTCAGAAGCGGCTTTCAAGAAATACATCGAACTAATTCCGAACGACCCGAACCCGTACGACTCGTATGCGGAACTGCTGTTGAAGATGGGGCGGTACGACGAGTCGATTGCGCAGTATCGGAAGGCGCTGTCGATCGATCCGCACTTCAACGCTTCGCGTTTCGGACTCTCGGCAGATTTGACGTATAGCGGCAAGCCGCAGGAGGCCGCGGCCGAGTTGCAGGCGATGGCGGATGCGGCGCGCAACGATGGCGAGCTGCGCACGGCGTATTTCGGCATGGCGGTGCTGGCGGCTGACGGCGGGAAGTACGATCAGGCTTTGGCGGCGATGGATAAGGAATATGCGGTGGCGGAGAAGAAAGGCGATGCGGCTTCGATGGCGGCCGATCTCCAGGCCAAAGGCAACATCCTGGAACAGATGGGCAAGCACGATGATGCGCAGAAAACGTTCGATCGCTCGCTGAAGCTGATCGAGGATTCGAACCTGTCGCCGGAGATCAAGAACAACGCGACGTTGCTGCATCATTTCAATTCGGCGGCGGTGGCCATTGCGAAGAAGGATCTGGCCGGGGCGAAGACTCATGCCGAGCAATTCCGAAAAGGCGCCGAGGCCACGAAGAACGACGCGCAGGTAAAGCAGTCGCATGAACTGGCGGGGCGGATTGCGCTAGCGGAGAAGGACTACATGAAGGCGGTCGCGGAATTGCAGCTTGCGAATCTGCAGAATCCGCAGAATCTATACCGGCTCAGCGCAGCCTACCGGGGGCAGGGGGATTCGATGAAGGCCCAGGAGTACTTGAAGAAGACGGCGGAGTTCAATCCGTTGCCGGCATTGCCGTATGCGTTTGTGCGCGAGAAGGTGACGAAGGAAGTGGGGAAGGGGTAAGAGGGGGGAGTCGAGTCGGTCCCAGCAACCAAGCATCTGCTGATATCTACATTCGATCGCCCTGAGTTGGCGAATGAGGAGCGTACCTCAGGCACTGAAGCGCTTCTCGACTCAGGAGGGATGTGGCACGACTGAAGTCGTGCCCTTCCCCGCGATAAGGCGCGGGTCTGCAGCGACTTCGGCTACAACCGGGATGCGCATCGCATGTCGGACACCGGCACGTGATCGGTTCAATTGTTGACTCTCGAGGTCACGCAGAAGGTCATCGCTTTCTGAACTCGAGAACGTCCGAGAACGTCGCGAACCCGCAATGCACTATTTCCGATGAGAAGGTTGCCATCGTTTCCTTAGACCCGTCCCCGTACCTTCGCGGCCCACCAGCGCGTGCCTACCAGCAGGAATCTCCAGTCGGAAAAGAATTCGGGGGGTTTGCCTTCGAAGGCGTGGCCTACAAATTGGAAGATCCATCCTACGACGAACAATCCGAGGGCGATCGGCCAGAAGCGGTGCACGAAGATGGTTACGATGAAGAAGAGGAGCGAGAGGATGATCAGCGGGATGCCGATGGTGTGGCAGAGGCGGTTGATGGGGTTTTGGTGACTGGTGGAGTATTGTGCGATCCAGTCGTCCCAGGAGCGGTTGCCTAACATGGAAGGCCTCCGCGGGGAGGATAGGACGGGTAGCGGGAGGCGTCAAGTAGTACAGAGGCGTCGACGGGCGGGGACGCCCGTCTCTCCACCGGCGTCTAGATTGGGCCGGGAAGATCGATTTCTCCGGTGGCGACGTGGGCGTGCAGGCGGTATTTGCCCGCGCCTTTTTGGGTGAAGGAGCGGAATAGTCCTCCTTTGGAGACGTTGAAGGCCGAGGCTTCGATGCTGCCGGCGTGGACCGAGGCATCGCGGCGTCCGTATTCTTCGGGGTGCGGGACTTTGATTTCGATGCGTCCGGCGCTGACTTCCACATCTTTGTCGCCTTCGATGCCTTCGATGACGACCTCGCCGGCGAGCAGGCGCACGTGGAGGTTGGAACGGCTCGGGATTTCGATGGTGGCCTGGAAATTGTTGTGGGGAGTGTCGGAAACCGAAACCTCGGCACTCGACGCGCTGGTTTGAATCTTCACTTTCACTTTCTTGAATTGGTCGGGGTTGAGCGTTAGGTAGGTGACCTGGATGGCGTTGGCATCCGTGTTGGTAATCGTGTAACCGCCCGGGCTTAGATGCAGGCGAATGTAGCCGCCCGGGGCGAAGGGCTGCTTGGCCTGCGGCTCCCGGGCCGTGTCGGGCTCCGCGGCCATGAGCATGCACGGGGTGAGCGCCAGCAAAACAAGGGCAAGATACTTCATGGCGGGAATCTCCTGAAGGGGTGTACGGCGCAACCGGACTGGAAGTTCCGTCTCAGGCGAGCGTCTTGGTCATCTGTACGAATTGGAATGGAACTTTGACGCGCGCGGCAACGGCGGCTTCGGTGATGCCGCTGGGCCGGAAGCCCATGCGGGTGTAGAAGCGCTCGAGTTCGGTGCGGAGGTGGATGAAGCGAAGCTCCATTTCGCGGAAGCCGGCGGCGCGGCAACGGGCTTCGGCGGCGGCCATGAGTTGAGCCCCCAGGCCTTCGCCCTGACGGGCGGGTTCGACGGAAACCAGGCCAAGGTGGGCGCGCTGCCCGCGCGGCTCGATGTAGAGGCAGGCGGTGAGTTGGCTTTGATCGTCGCCCAGGAGAAAGGTTCCGCGGGTCCACATTTCGCGGACGGTGTCGGCGTTGATGCGCTCACCCTCGACGTACGGGCTCTCGGCGATGAAGGCGCGGTTCACGAGCCGGACGATGGCGTCGATGTCGGCTGGGTCGGCAGAACGGAAGGTGAGTGACACCGGACGATTCTAAACTCGGGCAGAGTGTCGAGGCGAAACCCGGTCCGATGTACCTCGCGCGCAAAATGCACATGTCCTTGGCTGCGCGAAGGATGACAATCTTTGGAATGGCGGCTTCTGCGTTTGCTTGGGCCATGCCCGGGAGGGCGGGGCTTCTTCTTCACAGCCTTAGGCGACGCGGTTTAGCGGCTTTCGTCGTCTTTCGTGCGCAGCCAGTCGATGAACATTTGTTCCAGAGGCTTGTCGTAGGCCATGAGGACGTGGCGAACGGTGTGGCCGCTGACGAAGTGGCAGACTTCTTCGGCGAGATTTTTGGCGTGATCGCCGGCGCGTTCGAGGGATTGCGTCATGAATATGACTTGCAGACTGGATTGGCGGGCGATGCTTTCGGGATTCTCGATGTGGCGGAGGAAGATCAGATTACGGAGGCGATCCATCTCGGCGTCGGCACGGAGAACGTCGATGGCCTTTTTCACGTCGCGTCCGGAGAAAGAGTCACCCACGTCGGTGAGCATTTTTTCGAGGACGGTAGCCATCTGCGTGAGTTCGCGAACATCTTGCGGATCCAGGCGCGCGCCGGCGGCGTGGGCGCTGTTGGCGAAACTCAAAAGCAGGTCTCCGATGCGCTCCAGACCGATCATGAACTTCATGCACGCCAGGAGTTCGCGTGCCTCAACACCGGTCACCTGGGTGATGGCATCGGTGACGCCGCTGTCGATTTCCATGTCGAGCTTGTCGAGCTCTTTCTCGCGCAGGCGGAGGGAATCGAGCAGCTTTGCGGAACCGGTAGCAATGCCTTCGGCGGCGGCGCCGGCCGCTTCTCTTGCTACCTGGCATGCGCGCACCGTCAAGCGCACAAGGTGTGAGTACGGAGGCTCGGGCCTCAGGTTCTTCGCCAGGGCTGTGCTCATGCGGGCATTCCTCCCGGGCCGCGCAGCGGGTGAGGACGGCTCACCATCGCTATTCTTACGCCGCTTATATAGATTGCTTGCCAAGTGCACAGGATAGGTTGTTTTTGCGGGGCGAGGGTTAATGCCACGTGAATTCTGCCGCGGGAATGGTGCAGAGGTGTCACGCGGCAGGCAGGGTGAAAAGAAAAACGGAGCCGTGGTTGAGTTCGCTCTCCGCGCGAATCGCGCCGGAGTGGGCCAGCATGATGTGTTTCGCGATGGCCAGCCCGAGTCCGGTGCCGCCGGATTCGCGAGAGCGGGCTTTGTCCACGCGATAGAAACGCTCGAACAGGCGGGGCAAATGCTCAGACGCAATGCCGGGGCCGAAATCACGCACATAAAACTGCACGCAGTTTTCGAGATTTCGTGCTCCCAGCACAATGCGCTTGCCCGAGCCCGCATACTTTATCGCGTTTTCGATGAGGTTGGAAAACACCTGGTGGATCGCTTCGCGATCGGCATGTACGGGTGTCTCGACAACCTCCTCGATGGTCAGTTCCATACCCTGGCTGCGGGCAATGTCGTGGAAGCTTTCCACGGCATCGTTCAGGAGTTCGGCGGGCGTGGTGGGCTGGGCGTCGAAGCGAGTTTCGCCGGATTCCACGCGAGCGAGGGTCAGCAAGTCTTCGGTAAGGCGCGACATGCGGGCAGCGTTCTTGCGGACGATTTCCAGGAACTCGCGGGTATGCCCGTTATCGGAAGAGCTGTCGAGCAAGGTTTCGGTATAGCCCTGAATGGAAGTGAGGGGAGTGCGCAGTTCGTGGGAAACGTTGGCAATGAAGTCGCGCCGGGTTTTTTCGACGCGCTCAGTTTCGGTGAGGTCCCGTAGGACGGCCACCGCGCCGCCGCCAGGTAGAGGGGCGGCGGTTACATCGAAGGTGCGCCCCGGAACGATAGAAATCGCACGGGCAGAGGCGATCTTGTTGCCTTCGGTTGCAGCGCGCACCGCGGACAGAAATTGTGGATCGCGGACGGTTTCAACTACGGGCGCGTTCAGTCGTGCACGCTGGGGCACGAGACGTTCCATGCCGCGATTCGCCCATTGTACGCGGCCAGCGGCGTCGACAGCGATGACGGCGTCTTGCATGGAGTTGAGCAAGGTTTCGAGCTGACGCTGGCTGGTCTGCACCGCTTGAAAGCTTTCTTCCAACTTACGCGCGGTTTTGTCGAGGGCTTTGGCCACCTGGCCAATTTCGTCAACGGAGATCGCGGAAATACGCGCGGTGAGATCTCCGGCGGCAATGCGGTCGGCAAAGGTGACAATGCGCTGCAGACGCCGGGCGGTGTACTGCGCTCCGATGGCGGAAAGCAGGAGGACGATGACGAAAGCGATGGCCGAGCCAAGAAGCAAAGCCCGATGGACTCGTTTTGACGCTGCCTCCACATCGGAGAGTGGATAGGCGAGGCGCACGGCTCCCCCGGAGATGGGCGCCGCGATGTAGAGAAATGGGATACCGATGGTGTGGCTGCGGCGCTCATCGACACCGATGTTGCCGCCGAGTGCTGCTTGAAACTCTTTGCGGGTGCGGTGGTTCTCCATCGACTGGGGACTGGCCTCGGAGTCGGCCAGCACCTGGCCGGAGGGATCGATGATGGTGGCGCGAGCGCCGGCAGCCAGTGCCTCCTGTGCGGTGATGTCCTGCAGGGAATGCTGGTGATCGATTTCGACGCGGTTGGCGAAGAGGCGGGTGCGCGCGGTCAGGCCGCGCTGGATTTCGTCACGCAGGGAGCTTTCCCAGACGCGGCGAATGGTGACGTCCATGGTGATGGCGGCTACAACAACGACCAGCGCCGAAGCAGCGAGCATCTTGAAGAAGATGCGATTTCTCACTTCGGGGCCTCGAAGCGGTAGCCGGCGCCACGCACGGTCTTGAGGTAGCGGGGATTCTCGGGGTCGGGCTCGATTTTTTCGCGGATGCGGCGCACGTACACGTCAACGGAGCGCGGCGTGACGTACGAGGTATCGCGCCATACGGAATCGAGGAGCTGGTCGCGGGTGAACACGCGTCCGAGATGGCGGGCGAAGTGGTCGAGCAGGCGGAATTCCGTGGCCGTGGTGGTGACGAGTTTGCCGTCGACATGCAGGGTCATAGCGGCAGGGTCGATTTCGATGCCTGCGACTTTGACCGGGCCGGGGGCAAGCGGACGCTCGAAACGGCGCAGCACCGCCTTCACCCGGGCAACGAGTTCGCGCGGGCTGAAGGGCTTGGGAATGTAATCGTCAGCGCCCAGTTCGAGGCCGAGCACACGGTCGGCTTCGCTGTTCTTGGCGGTCAGGAAAATCACGGGAATCATGGCCAGCGATTGGGTCTGCCGGATCTGGCGACAGAGCTCAAGGCCGTCTTTGCCAGGGACCATAATGTCGAGGAGGAAGAGCGCGGGACGTTGCCGCTCGGCTTCGGCAAGAATCGCGTTGCCCGTGGGATAGAGCTTGACGGCAAAGCCGGCTCCTTCGAGATGATGGCGAACGAGCCGGGAAATGTCCGGATCGTCTTCGACGACCGAGATGTGAGGTTTCACGGTACGTATTGTAGCTGGATCGGGGCGGCGAGCCTCATTCTGTAACACAGTTGTAACAAACGGGCGGGGCAAGAGCTTTAACCACAGAGGACACGGAGGAGCACGGAGGTGTGCGTTCGGTCTGCTCCTGCACATGGAGAAGCTTTTAACCGCGAAGTTCGCGAAGAACGGCCGCTAAGGACGCGAAGAAGAACGGGATGGGCGCTGAGTCTTAGGTTTTGCTTTTTCGCGGAGGGCGATTTGCAGGTTTCCGCCACGGTCGATGGAGAAATACAGGCTTGGCGGGACGATGGTAGTGGCGCTGTACTCGGTGATGACGGCTGGCCCGGAATATTTCCTCTCGGGGATGAGGTGGTCGCGCTCGTGGATGGTGGCGGGTTGCGGTTGGCCGTCGAATACAACGGGGACTTTCTCGACCTTGCCTCGCGCCTCCCGATTCGCGATGTGTTCCCGGCGGTGATCGGCGACCTTGGCCTGGGGTGATTTCAGCGTAGCGCGCAGGCGCAACGTGACCAACTCGACTTCCCTCTCGGGATGGCTGTAGCCGTAGCGCTGGGCGTGGGCACGATGGAAGTCGGCGATCAACTTGTGCGAGTACGGCACGGAGAGTTCGTAGCCCTGGCCGCGATAGCGGGTGTCGATGCTGCGCTGCTCGTGGATAGCGCCGGTCCAGTCTTCAGAGCGGAAGTCTTGCTGCGCAGCTCGTGACAGATTTTGGAATTCACGATCCAGTTTTGCGGTGGGCAGGTCGGAGGTCGCGCGCCAGAGCACAGTGCGCGAGTTGTCCTTGATCACGTCGGTGACCAGAATACCGAAGGCAGAGAGCGCTCCCGGCAATGCCGGCACGATGACGCGCGGAATGCTGAGGGCGTGCGCGAGGTCGCAGGCGTGCAGGCCGCCGGCGCCACCGAAGGCAACCAGGGCAAAATGCCGGGGATCGTAACCGCGCTCAATGGAAACTACGCGGATGGCTTTTTCCATGGTGGCGTTGACGACGCGGATCACGCCGGCGGCGAATTGTTCGAGCGTGAGACGGACGCTCCGCTTCTTCAGCCATTCCGTGGTCAACCGGCGGGTACGCTCGAGGTCGAGTTGGAAGTTTCCACCGAGGAAGCGATGGGGTTGCAGGCGCCCGAGGAGCAGGTTCGCGTCGGTGACGGTTGGTAGCGCGCCTCGGCCGTAGCAGATCGGACCGGGATCGGCGCCAGCGGATTCGGGTCCGACGCGCAAGGCCCCGGCGGCGTCGAAGCGGGCCAGCGAGCCTCCTCCGGCACCGACAGTGTGGATGTCGAGCATGGGCACGCCCACCGGGAGTCCGGCGATTTCGGATTGGCTGCTGGCGCGGGCTTCGCCGTCTACGAGCGCGACGTCGGTCGAGGTACCTCCCATGTCGAACGAGATGATCTGGCGGAATCCGCTGAGACGAGCGGTGGCGGAAGCGCCGACCACGCCACCTGCTGGGCCGGAAAGGACGGTGCGCACGGGTTCTCGGGCTGCCGTGGTGAGCGTAGTAATCCCTCCACTGGATTGCATGACGAAGATCTTGGTCTGGCGAGATGCGGAGTTTTTCGTCAGCCGCCGGTCGAGGCTTTCGAGATAGCGCTGCATGACGGGCTGGAGGTAGGCATTCACGACCACCGTGCTGGCGCGCTCGTACTCGCGGAACTCGGGGAGGATTTTGTGCGAGATGGAGAGCGGGATGTCTAACGCTTTCAGCGTTTTTTCAACTGTGTTTTCGTTCGCGGGATTGGCGAAGGAGAAGAGCAGCGAGATGGCGACGGAATCGGGTCTGTGGGCTGCGATGTTTTCGCGCAACGTGGCTAGGTCCGCGGATGTCGGCTCTTCGAGGATGCGACCTTCGCTGTCGGTGCGCTCGGTAATCCCGAAGCGCAGGTCTGAATGCACAAGCGGCTCCACGCGGTCAAAGAAAAAATCGTAGAGTTTGGGACGCGCCTGACGGCCAATCTCGATGGCGTCTTCGAATCCTTTGGTCGTGACCAGTGCGACGCGCGCGCCTTTGCGCTGGAGAATCGTGTTGGTTCCGACGGTGGTGCCATGGAGCAGGATGATTTCGGCATCTCTTGTAATTTGGCGGACGGCTTCGACGATGGCTTTTGCTGGATCGTCGGGGGTGGAGAAAATCTTTAGCAGGCGGACTTGGCCGCGTTCGACCCAGACGCAGTCGGTGAAGGTGCCGCCGGTGTCGATGGCGATGCGCAGGATGGATGGGCGTTGGGGCATGCCAAGGAAAGTTAGGTTAGCATCTGGGCGCTCGAGGCGTCCGATGAAAAAATCCCCACCCTGTCCCTCCCAAAAACGGAGGGTACTAGGAACGGGGCACCCATCGTTTTCCCTCTATCCGAATTGAAGAGAGTGCAGAGGTCCTTCGCTCCGCTCAGGATGACATCGTTATTGTAAGAATCACGAGCCTTAGATCATGCGCAGAGCTTCGCTCGGCTCGGGAGGCGAGGCGGCTGCCCCACGCGATTAGTCTTTGTTGCCGGTGAGCGCGAGCGAGATCAGCGTTTTCTGCTCCATCTCATGGGCTCCCGCCGATCCGGTCGAGGGGCTTGGGCTGGCGGAACGCTTCACCGACAGCACAGCTCGTTCTCCCGCGATGTGGCGGAGGCGGGGCATCGTGTAGAACAGGGCGCCCATGTTGGCGGGCTCTTCCTGCACCCAGACGACTTCGCGCGCGTTGGGATGCTGATCGATGGCGGCTTTTAGTTCGGCCTCGGGAAACGGATACATCTGGTCGAGGAAGATGATGGCGGTGCTTGTGTCCTTGCGGCGCTGGCGCTCGACGCGAAGTTCGTGGCCGATTTTGCCGGTGCAAATCAGGACGCGCTTGGCATCTTCTGCACCTGTGTCCGGGACTACCGGCAGGAAGCGCTGATGCGTGAAGTCCTCGAGCGGGGAGTTGGCGTCGGGATGGCGCAGCATGCTCTTGGGTGTGAAGACCACGAGCGGCTTGCGCCAGTGGCGCAGGGCCTGGCGGCGCAATAAATGGAAATATTGCGCGGCGTTGGAGGGCTGGCAAATCTGGAAATTATCGCGGGCTGCCAGTTGCAGGAAGCGCTCGATGCGGGCGCTGGAGTGCTCGGGGCCCTGTCCTTCATAGCCGTGCGGGAGCAGGAGTACGAGTCCGGAGAGCAGGCCCCACTTGTCTTCTCCGGCACTGACGAACTGGTCGATGACTGCTTGCGCGACGTTGGCGAAGTCGCCGAACTGGGCTTCCCACAGGACTAACGCTTCGGGGTAGTCGCGGCTATAGCCATACTCGAAGCCCATCACGCCGGCTTCGGAGAGGGTCGAGTTGTAGATGTCGCAACGGGCCTGGCCGGGCGCGATGTTGCGCAGCGGAACGTACTCGGTTTCGTCTTCGATGTCGAGGAGCACGGAGTGACGCTGGTTGAAGGTGCCACGGCGCGAATCCTGACCGCTCATGCGGATCGGGATACCGGCTTTCACCAGGCTAGCGAAGGCGAGCGCTTCGGCCATCCCGTAGTCGACGTCGCGTCTGCCAGTCCCCATCTCGGCACGCTGTTCAAGAAGCTTCTTCACCTTGGGGTGAATGTGGAAGCCTGAAGGGTACGTGGTCAGTTTCTGGGTCAGCTCGGCGAGTTCTTCCGTGGACACGCCCGTTTCTTTTTCGTATTCGGGTTTATACCGGCCACCGAAATACTCGGTCCAATAGCCGGGCAGGTCGCGCATGGTCGGCTTCTTAGTGATGGAGCCAGCGTTCTTCTGTCCGGCTTCGTATTCGGCTTTTACCTGCGCGACTTTGTCTCCGGCTTCGATACCTGCGTCTTCGGCGTAGATCTCCCACAGCGGTGGGTGGGCCTTGATCGCCTTATAAAGAAGAGGCTGCGTGACGGTGGGATCGTCGACTTCGCTGTGACCGTGGCGGCGATAGCCGATCATGTCGATGACGACGTCGGTGCCGAACGTGTAGCGGTACTCGAGCGCAATGCGGCCGATGCGGACGACGGCATCCACGTCTTCGGCGTTCACGTGGAAGATGGGAATCGACTGGCGGCGCGCGAGGTCGGCGGAGAAACGCTCGGAGTGTTCCTCGCGATAGTTCGTGGTAAAGCCCACCAGATTGTTCACGAGAATGTGAACGGTGCCGCCTGTCGTGTAGCCGGGGAGGTCGGCAAAGTTCATGGTCTCGGCGGTGATGCCTTGACCCGCGAAGGCTGCGTCGCCGTGCACCAGCAGCGGAAGATATTTCTCGCGGCCGCCGTCGCCGGCGCGGTCCTGCTTGGCGCGCGTGCGTCCAATGGTAACCGGGTCAACCGCTTCGAGATGGCTGGGATTCGAGACGAGATGAATGTTGACTTTGCCGCCGCTGCGCGTGATGTATTCGCCGGTCGCGCCCAGATGATATTTCACGTCGCCTGAGCCCAGGACGCTGCGCGGGTCGACATCTTCAAACGCGGCGAAAATTTCTTCGGGCGTGCGCCGGGCCACGTGCAGCAGGACGTTCAGGCGGCCGCGATGGCTCATCCCCATGACGAGATTGATCGCACCGCGTTGGGCAGCACCGTCAAGGATTTCGTCAATCAGCGGCAGAAGAGCGGTATTGCCTTCGAGTGAAAAGCGCTTGGTGCCCAGGTAACGCTGCTGCATGACCTGCTCGAAGACGTCAGCGCGGATGAGGAATTCGAGGATGCGTTCCTGATCGACCGAGCCGGGCTCGGCTTCGAAACGCTCCTGGATCCAGCGGCGGCGCTCGGGGTCGGTGATGTGCATGAACTCGACGCCGACCGTGCCGCAGTAGAAATGGCGCGCTTCACGGGCGTACTCGCCGTCGATCTGCAGCTCGGATTGTGGTTGCGGGCGGAAGAGGCCGAGCGGATCGAGGTCGGCCTCGAGATATCCCCAGTGCCGGAAAAGGTCGAATATGCGCTCGCGCTCAAGGTTCGAAGTCTCCAGGAGGGCGGAGGACGAAGATTTAGGATTTCGGGAAGCCATAGATATGGGTACTAGGATAGCGGATGCGGGGGATTG
>Ga0307469_10000419_pt1 | contig 15748 bp, 15 predicted proteins | sample atmos_gasesAM2C__FD_203084 | JGI IMG/M metagenome (GOLD analysis project Ga0307469, IMG submission 203084) | Hardwood forest soil microbial communities from Morgan-Monroe State Forest, Indiana, United States - atmos_gasesAM2C_515 | ecosystem: Environmental > Terrestrial > Soil > Temperate...
TTCCGTCAGCCCGTAGACGGCGTCGGGCGACAGCCGGAAATCCGCGGACAGGTCCACGGCGCGCTTCCCGGCCGCCCGGGCCTCCTGCACGTACCGACCCGAGACCCCGTGCGGCAACGCCGACAGGACGATCTCGGCCTGTTGGAACGGCGCGTCGGCTATGCGCACGAGCTCGACACCCTCGTGGCGCTCACCAGCAGCCGACTCGGCGGTGGCGAACACCACCGCGGTCCCAGAATGCCTGGTGAGCAGGCGCAGCAGCTCCTGGCCGACGTATCCCGAGGCCCCGAGCACCCCCACCGGCACGCGTGAATTAATATTCATCGAAACGGAAGAATATTCATTCCCGATCTCAAGTGCAAGAGCCGCGGCGCTGGCGTCCGCCCGCCGATGCACGTAGCCTTCCCGCCCTCGGTCTCTCGGGAGAGCGCATCCATGGTTCGTCCGCGCACCGCTCTGCTGCTCGGCTTGGTTCTCGCGCCTGCCGTCCGCGCGCAGGCGCCCGCCCCGCGCCCTCGACCGTTCACGCCGGACGACGTGCTCCGGGTGCGCGACGTGAGCGAGCCGCGGATCTCGCCCGAAGGCGACTGGGTGGCGTACACGGTCTCGAGCGCGGACACGGCCGAGGATCAGAACCACCAGGCCGTCTGGATGACCAGCTGGGACGGAAAGCGCACGGTGCGCCTCACCAATTCGAAACAGGGCGAGAGCGCTCCCAGCTGGAGTCCGGACGGACGCTGGATCGCGTTCCTGTCGAGTCGCGACGACGAGCACACCCAGCTCTGGCTGCTCGACCGCCGCGGCGGCGAAGGCCGAAAGGTCACCACGCTGCTGAGCGATGTGGACGACTACGTGTGGGCGCCCGACGGGCGACGCGTGGCCGTGGTCGCCCTCGATCCGGACACCGCCAAGCCCAAGACGCCGGCACCGATCGTGATCGATCGGTTCCAATTCAAGCAGGACGAGTCGGGCTACTTGGGCAAACTGCGCCGCCATCTCTACGTGGTCGACGTCGAGACGGGCAAAGCGACGCTACTCACCCCCGGCGGGTACGACGAGCTCTTGCCCGCGTGGTCACCCGACGGCAAGTCCCTGGCGTTCGTGAGTAAGCGACACCCCGATGCCGACCGCGACAACAACTGGGATGTGTACGTCATGGAGGCGGCGCCGGGCGCGACGCCGAAACAGCTCACGACCTTCGAGGGTCCGGACGACGATCCCGACTACGAGAGCCGCCCGGCCTGGAGCCCGGACGGCCGCGAGATCGCCTACCTGCAGGGTGGGCCGCTCAAGCTCATCTATTACGCCGTCCAGAAGCTCGCCGTCGTGCCGGCGGCGGGGGGAGCCCCACGGATCCTCACCGCGACCCTCGACCGGAATGCGGCAAGCCCCGCGTGGTCCGCCGACGGCGCCTCCGTCTATTTTCTGCTGGAAGACGACCGCACGGTACACCTCGCGCGGGTACCCACCGGCGGGGGGCCGGTCGAGCGTCTCGTCTCGGGACCCCGGGTGGTGAGCGCATTCACAGCGGGCAGAGATGGAAAGATCGCTGTGCTCGCGTCCACCCCACTCGCTCCCGCGGAAGTGTTCGCGGTGGAGGGGGCGACATTGCGGCCCCTGTCCCACCAGAACGACGAGTGGCTCCCGGGGGTGAAGCTCGCCGCGGTCGAGCCGATCAGCTTCAAGAGCCGCGACGGCACGCCCATCAACGGCTTCCTCGTGAAGCCGCCGGACTTCGTGCCGGGGAAACGCTACCCGACCATCCTACGCATTCACGGCGGGCCCGTGTCCCAGTATCAGTCGGAGTTCGACTTCCAGCTCCAGACGCTCGCGGGGCACGGCTATGTGGTGGTGGTCGCGAATCCACGGGGCAGCTCGGGCCGGGGAGAGCGGTTTTCCTCCGCCATCTACGCGGATTGGGGAAACAAGGACGCACAGGACGTGCTCGCCGCCGTCGACTACGTCGTGGCGCAGGGCGTGGCCGACGCGGCCCGGCTCGGCGTCGGCGGGTGGAGCTACGGCGGGATTCTCACCAACTACGTGATCGCGCAGGACCACCGCTTCAAAGCAGCCGTGAGCGGGGCCGGCATCTCGAACATCCTGGCAGGGTACGGGACGGACCAGTACGTGCGTGAGTATGAAGCGGAGCTCGGCGTCCCCTGGAAAACCCTGGACACCTGGGTCAAGCTCTCATTCCCGTTCTTGCACGCGGATCGGATCACGACGCCCACGCTGTTCCTTGGCGGCGACAAGGACTTCAACGTGCCGCTCCTCAACTCCGAGCAGATGTACCAAGCGCTGCGTAGCACCGGCGTGGAAACGGAGCTCGTGATCTATCCGGGGCAGCATCACGGGATCAACAAGCCGACCTACCGGCGCGATCGAATGGAGCGGTACCTGGCGTGGTATGACAGGTTCCTAATGAAGTAGCGGCGCCGTGCGGCGCGCCTATTCGACACGTTCCAGCCGCGGATTGGGGTGGTACGATCGACCCACCTTGGCGACCGGCCTTCCCTCCACGCGGACGACGTCCGCTGTGAAGTCGAATCGCCCCTGGAACAGACTCGAGCCCACGCCGTACATGTCCACCGGCACGCGTGCCTCCTCGAAGTGCCGAATCTTCTCGACGGTGAAGCCCCCGGAGACCACGATCTTCACGTGCTGGAAGCCCTCCTTGTCGAGCGCCCGGCGCACGTTCCACACGAGCTGCGGGTTCACGCCCGTGGGCTTGAACGTGCCCATCTGCGGGATGACCGACTTGTCCACCAGCGTCTCCGAGGTGTCGATCCGCACACCCCAGAGCCTCTCGCCGAGCGCACGCGCTACCTTGAGGGAAGTCCCCACGCAGTCGTTCTCGAAGTCCACGAGTGTAATGAGCCGAACTTCGGGATCCGTCAGGTCGGCGAACTTCTTCGAGGCGAGGACGGTGTCGCCACCATAGGCGGCAATGAGTGCGTGGGGGACGGTGCCCACCCCCTCGGAGCCCCACCAGGATGCCTGCGCGTCGGTCGAAACGCCGATCGCACCCGCGATGTGGGCGGCGTATCCGTCTCCGGTCTGCACGAGCCAATGGTCGTGCCGGGCGGGGAAGAACATCACCTGTTTGGGGCTCGCCGCTTCCACCACGCGCCGCGTGTTGGTGCCGACCTTCGTGCGCCGGGCGAGTACGCCGAGGTAGAGCGTCTCGAGGTGAGCGAAGGCGTCGTACGGACCCTCGATCAGGAGCACCGTCTCCCAGGGCTCGATCTCGTCCCCGTCGTACAGCGCGCGCACGTCGAGCTCCGACCACTCCATGCTGCAGAGCTTGAGGATGGCGATCGCCTCGTCGATGCCCCCGAGGAACGCATGGGACTTGCCGAACACCTGCATGGTGACGCAGGGCCGGTGCCCGTCCTTGAGCAGCAGCTCGCGGGTGCGCACGAAGTACTTGTCGGAGTAATAGCCCTCCCGCATCCGGTCGACCGGAAGGTGGAAGATCGAGGGGTCGAGGCGCTGCCTCCGGGGGGAGGGGGGGGGCATCGGGAGATAATACCGCTCAGCGCACGGCAGGCCAGGCGAACGTGGCCACGAGGGTGTCGCCGCCCGTCAGGGCGACGCGGCGAGCGATGTTGTCGGGCCGGCCGCAGCGGAGCCGGGCGGGCTCGGCCGCCCCGGGCACCACCAGCCGCAGGCAAACCATGTCCACGCCGACGGCGAGGGCGCTGTCGCGGCCCGTCCGGGGGGGGTCGGGGCGCTCCAACGTCACATCGAAGTCGAAGGTCTCGCCACCAAGTGTAAAGCGGACCCGGCGGCCCGGGGTTTCCGGAACGAGATCTACCACGCGCACGGTCGATGCCGTGTCGCCACGCACTAGGCTCATGCGAACGGTGACGCGCCGCGGGGGAACCACCGCTCGCGCCTCGAAGGCGACGGCGCTGTCGACGACGGTCACTTCCTCGCTCGCACGCGTCTCGCCCGCGGCGAACTCACGACTCACCGTGACCTCGACCCAGAGTGCCCGGCGCTGATTCACGCTCTCCGGCCCGAAAGGATAGAGCCGGGCCGTTCCACCCCATGGGACGCGCGTCCATCGCCGGTACGTGTCTTCCTCCCACAGCGGAAGGCCCCGCCGGGAGCGGCCGGCCTCCCGACGAGCGAAGAACATACCGGCAAGATTGACGGTATCCGGCTCGGGCAGGGTACCGAGCAGTCCCTCGAGCTCGATGCGATCTGTCTTCAGGGACAGACGCAGGTCGGTTTCGGGAGGACCGCTCACGACGGCGCTGGCGAGCACGCCCACTTGACCGGCGGCGCGCTCCACCATCCGTAGCTGGTAGGTCACGCGGTAGTTCGGCGCCTGCGACTCGGGAGGGCTCCGGAGGCCCGCCCCCGCCCCCAGGCCGAGTCCCGCCGCCGCAACCGCCAGGCTACTGCGCCACGAAGATCGCACGCGTGGCCTCGAGCGAGCCGGGTCCCGGCCCGCCCCAGCGGGTGTGGCCCAGCCAACCCGCTGCCGCGCCGGCGAGGAGGCTCGTCGCCATCCAGAACGCGAGCGTGCGGCCGCGGATCCGCGGGCGCGGCACGGTGCGAGCGTGCGGGTCGCCGGCCGAGCGCGCGAACGCCACCCGCATCTCCAAGTGGCTCACGCGCAGCTCCGCACAGTGGCGGCACGCCGCGAGGTGACGCGCCAGCGCGGCCCGCTCGGGGAGACTGAGCTCGCCGTCCAACTCAAGGTCGATCTGCCGTACGAAGTCTTCGTGCATCAGGGCAGCTCCTCCCGTACGCGGTAGCGCAGGGCGCGGCGCTGCATCCAGCGCACGGCCAGCGCGTCCGCCAAGGCGCGAAACACTCGATTCCACATCCCATACTTCGTCTGGCCGAATCGCCTCGGCCGGTGCCGCACGGGGACTTCCGCGACCTTCCCTCCCCGCATGCGGACCAGGGTGGGCAGGAAGCGATGCATCCCGTTGAAGAGCGGCAGGGCGCGCACCGCCTCGACGCGGAACGCCTTGAGGGAGCAGCCGGTGTCCCGGATGGTCTCGCGGTTCAGCCGGTTGCGCACGCCGTTGGCGATGCTGCTCTGCAGCCGTTTCCAGCCGCTGTCGCGCCGGTTCACCCGGTATCCCGCCACGGCGGCGGCGCCGCTCCGCTCGAGCTCCGCAATCACGGCCGGGATGTCCGCCGGATCGTTCTGGAGGTCCGCGTCGAGCGTGACGATCACACGGCCCCGGGCGGCGTCGAAGCCCGCCGCGAACGCCGCCGTTTGCCCGGCGTTCGCCGCGAAGGCCACGATGTGCAGCTCCGGGTGCTCCCGCTTGAGGGCCTTGAGTACCTCGAGCGACCCATCGGTCGAGCCGTCGTCCACGGCCACGATCTCGTAATGCCGTCCGGGCAAGGCCCGGGCGATTTCCTCGACCAGGAGCGGGAGGTTCTCGCGCTCGTTGTACACCGGGACGACGAGGGAGAGCTCAACGGGGGCGGACATACTGCAGCTCGGGCGCCTCCGGGTAACGCGCCACCAACCGGCCGATGAGCGCGTCAGCCTTCGCCGTGTCGTGCTGGTGCGTACGGTAGATCTCGGCGAGCCGGATGCCGGCGAGCACCACCCGATGGGGCGGCGGTGGGGGATCCACCTGCACCAGGTGCTCGAGCATGGCCGTCTCCTGGTCGATCGTGATCGTCGTGCCCCCGGGCATCGCGCCACCCGTGAGCGCGTTGGTCATGAAGCGGCCGAGGGGCTCGACCACCGTCGCGAACAGTCCATCGAAGAAGCTCCACGCCGCCCACAGCGTGAGCACGAACGTCAGCAGCCGCCATTCGATGTGCCGGGTGCCGATGGACACCACGACGAGCGCGAGGGCCGCGAGCGCCAGGGCGGCCCCCAGGATCCCGCGCATCACCCCGCGCAGGCTCGGCGGATCCGCGAAGTCCACGGTCGGAACGTTAGGGCGCCCATGCGAGGGGAGCAAGTTGACAGCGCCCGGCATGCGGCGTAAACGTACGCACCTTCACCCTTTCGGGAGTTGGCGCGTGGTTCATCCATTGTCCCGTCGTGCGTTCGTCGCCTCTTCCGCCGCGGGTATCGCCGCGACCACGGCTCATGACATCCCGTTCCCGATGCGCCCCCCGCGACCCCTCCCGCCGCCGAGCCGCTGGGCAGCCAAGCCCGTCGCCGTCGCGAGCGCGAACGGGCTCCGCGCGGTGCAGAAAGCCTTCGATATGCTGATGCAAGGGGCGGACACGCTCGACGCGGTGATCGAAGGCGTCAAGATCCAGGAGCTCGACCCGGCGGACGATTCGGTGGGTTACGGCGGCCTTCCCAACGCCGAGGGCGTGGTACAGCTCGACGCCTCGTGCATGCACGGGCCGACCAAGCGGGCGGGCGCCGTGGGCGCGCTCGAGGGGATCAAGACGCCCTCCGAGGTCGCCAAGCTCGTGCTCAAGTACACGAACCACATCTTCCTCGTGGGCGAAGGGGCCAAGCGGTTCGCCTTGCAGTACGGCTTCAAGGAAGAGGATCTCCTCACCGAGCATTCGCGCGAGGCGTGGCTCCATTGGCGCGCGAACTTGAACCCGGACGACGACTATCTCGACGTGCCGGAGGCCGAGCACATGTCGAGCCGGCCCACGGGGACCATCAACTGCGACGCGGTCACCCCGCAGGGCGACATTTCCTCGGTGACCACGACCAGCGGGCTCGCCTTCAAGATTCCAGGGCGTGTGGGCGACAGCCCGATCATCGGCGCGGGCCAGTACACCGACAACGCCGTCGGCGCCGCGGGATCCACCGGCCGCGGGGAATCGAACATGAAGGTCTGCGGCGGTTTCTTGACGGTCGAGTTCATGCGCCGGGGCATGAAACCCACCGACGCCTGCCTCGAAACGCTGAAACGGGTGGTCCAGCTCACCGAGCCGCGCCTGCTCGGCCCGGACGGCAAGCCCAAGTTCGATCTCAAGTTCTACGCGGTGAACAAGCGGGGCGACTTTGGCTCCGCTTCGCTCCATCCGGCTCAATACGCGGCGCACGACGGCACCGAGGCGAAGCTCCGGGACATGGCGTATCTCTACGAGCGGGCCGCTGCGAGTCGGTAGCGTCACGCTGGGGCTGCTCGCCGCGGCCTTGCCCCCGGTGCTCAGTGGGCAACGCTACTGGCGCGCCAATTTCTATCCGTACGTCGCCTACAGCCCCGCCGACGGTCTGCTCGGGGCCCTCCACTACGGCCGCTACAGCCCGCTCGGGTTCGTCGAGCGCCCTGAGCCCGAGCGGGCGTCGTTGAACGTCGACGCCGGTGCGAGCACGCAGGGGAGCTATGTCGTCAGCGTGGACGCCCGGGCGCCCGCGTGGTGGGACGGCTGGCGCGCGGCCGTCACCTTGAGCGCCAGGCGTGAGAACCGGCTCGGCTATTACGGCGTCGGCAATGACACCCGGTATTTCCCTGACAGCGCCAAGACCGCGGGGGCGTATTTCTACCGCGTGAGCCGCAAGCGCCTGACGGCGCGCGCCACGCTCCAACGCCGCATCGTCGGCCCGCTCAGGATCCTGGCGGGCGGTAGCCTCACCCGCACGGATTTCCGCGCGCTGCCGGGTCCGTCCGTGTTTCGCACCGACCTGACGTCCGGGGCGGTGGACCCCACCACGGTGCCATTCACGGACAAGGTGGCACGCGTGGGCGTCGTGCTGGACACGAGAGAGAGTGAAGTTGACCCGCACACAGGCGTGATCGTCGAAGCGCTGTTCGCGAGCGGGACGGGGTACACCCGGACGACCGGCGACGCACGCCTGCAAGTGCGCCCGGTCGAGCGCCTCGTCCTCGCGGGGCGACTCGCCGCCGAGGGCATGGGCGGCAATCCCCCGGTGGCCGTCCAGCAGGAGATGGAGTCGAGCGAGCGGCCCTTCGTCGCCGTCGGGGGCTATCAGTCGCTCCGGGCGTTTTACGATGGCCGATTCACCGGGCGCGGCAAGCTGCTCGGGGGCCTCGAGGCGCGCTATGCGCTCATCGCGATCGGCGACGCGGTGGAGCTGAAGCTCGTGGCTTTTTACGACGCCGGACGCGTCTTCGGACCGGGCGAAGGCGTGCGCCTCACCACCATCGGCCTGCACCGGAGCGGCGGCGGGGAGGTCGCGCTGCGCCTGCTCCGCAATTCGCTGCTCGTGGTCGGGTACGGCCACAGCAGCGAGGGCGGCCAGTTCTTGATGGGGAGCAGCTGGAGTTATTGAGGCTAGATCTCCCGAATCTCCACTCCGCGCTTCGCAAGCTCGCTCACGTAATCTCCGAACGGCACCGCTTCGTCGGGAGTGTGGACACCCAACGCCTTGATCCGACCGTCTACTTGCATCATGCTGGTGATGGCGAGCGAGTAGCCCGTCGTCCGCATCATCGCACTGATCCCGTGAGCCTCGTCCGAGTAATCGAGCAGCTGCCACGCGGCGCGCTTGCCGTTGTTGCCGCGCACCTCCACCCGGAGCGCCACGAGATCGCGCGCCTCAGGCTTGGTGAGCTTGGGCGACACGGTCGCGATGAACGCATCGCGGGGCACGATCTCCTTCCCTTTCACCTTGACCGGCGTCATGTCCAACAGCCCGAGCTCGCGGATCGGACGCATGATCGCGATGTGGCCAGGGTAGCGGAGCGTCTTGTACTCCATGGTGCGGACCTTGCCTTGGTAGGCCCACGGCAGCGTCGAAATGCCCCCGCCGGTGTGGAACGCCTCGAGCTCGCCCACCGGCGGCGGGAACGTGACCGACTCGAGCTCGGACAGCGCGTCCACGCGGGTCGGCTTGCCTTCGCGTAGCACCCACGACGGCGTCGTGTAATAGTCGAGCGCTCCCTCGAGCGAATAGACGATCTGGTAGTTGAGCGGCGGCTCCGGATGCTGGGGCAAGCCACCGACGAAGATCTTCACCACCTCCGCCTCACCGACGCGACGGATGCCCTCGGCGGCCAGGATGTTCACCATCCCGGGGGCCAGGCCGCAGTCCGGGATCACGGAGACCCCGCGGCGCTTTGCTTCGTCGTCGAGCTTCTTCTGCTGGAAGACGATCTCCGTGTTGCCACCCAGGTCGGCGCCGTGAAGGCCGGCTTCGACGGCCGCCCGTGACACATCCAGGTTGAAGTAATAGGGTGCGGCGTTCAGCACCGCGTCGTGACCGGCCATCGCTGCCCGCAGCGCCGCGCCATCCTGGACGTCCAGTTTGAGCTGCGTCAGCCGCTTCCCCACGAAGGGCTTCAGGAATCCGGGAATGCGCTCCGGCTTCAGATCCGCGATCGTGACCTGGGCGACCTCCGGCCGTTGCAAGAGATCGTAGGCGCAGGCGGACCCCTGCAGTCCCGCCCCCAACACCAACATGCGCATCGTGGAAAGGCCTCCGGATGGGAATCGCGGAAATCGGAGCGGCGGAAACCTAGCTGGGACCGGTAGTGGAAGGAACCCTGCTCGCCACGGTGTTAGATTCGCGCCCGATGACCCAGGCCGATCTCACCCGGGAGCGTCTCGTCCGCGCGGCGCTGGAGCTGTTCACGGCGCAAGGCTACCACGAGACGACCACGCCCCTGATTGCGAAGAAGGCGGGCGTGGCGGAAGGGACCATCTACCGACACTTCACCGGCAAACAGCATTTCTTCAACGAGCTGTACCGCGCCGCCGCCCGCTGGGCCACGAAGCTCGTGCGAGACGCGGACGCGCTCAAGGTCGGCCCGCGCGAGAAGCTCGTGGAGCTCGGCCGCGAGCTGGTGGCGGGCGCCGCGCGCGAGCCTGCGGTGGCGCGCCTGTTTTTCGTGCAGCGCAACGACGATCTGCTCGATGAAGAGAGCCGCAAAGCGGGGCGTGACTTCCGGCTGAGCCTCGAGAGCCTGATCGCGCAGGGGAAGGCCGATGGATCCGTGAAGCCTGGGGCCGCGGAGGTGTGGGCCGGCGTGTGGCTCAGCGTGGTGACCCTGGCGGTCGATCACGTCTCGGCGAGGGAATGGCCGGAGACGCATGCGGGGATCAAGCTGGCGCTGGACGGAGCCTGGGACGCAATCGCGGCGCGCGGTTGAGTCGGCTCGGACGTGAGGTCGCCGGGGTGCCGCGGAGCGACTGCGTCGTTTTGTCGCGAAGCGGGACCCCGACGACCTCACCCACGCCGCAGCTCGAAGAGCTCTATCTCCGGCGGCGTAAACACCCGGATCGGCACGCCCACGACGCCGATGCCGCGGCTCACGTACAGCTGGCTGTTCCCCCGCTGGAAGTGTCCCATGACGTACTTCGTGATCATCCGCCCGGCGGACCACCCGATCAGCGGCAGATAGAACTGGCCACCGTGGATGTGGCCGGCCAACGTGAGCGGAATGCCGCGCGGGACGGCGGCGTCCCACGCGCCGGGGCGGTGGGCGAGCAGGACTCGGAATGCTTGGGAGTCAGGCGGCGCCGCGCGCAGTGCCGCGTCCAGGTCGGCCGGCTGCGGATCGTCCATCTTCCAGTTGTGCGGATCGTCGATTCCCAACAGCGCGAGCGCGGCGCCGTTCCGCTCGACCACATGGCAGCCGTTCTGCACGAACACCTGTCCCGCGTCGCGGCAGGCGCGGATGACCTCCTCCTCGCCCGTGTAGCGATCGTGGTTGCCGAGCACGGTCACCACGCCGAGGGGCGCGGAGAGCTCGCGAAACGCGCGCACGTACGGTGGGATGTAGTCGCGCGAAATGTCGATCATGTCGCCGGTCTGGACGATCAATTCCGGCCGGAGCCGGTTCGCCTGCGCCACGATCTCCTGCATTCGGTCCTCCCCGAGGTGCACGCCGGCGTGCAGGTCGGAGATGTGGAGCACCCGGAGCCCGTCCAAACCCGGCGGAAGGTTGGGGAACGAGAGTGTACGGCGGGTGAGCGTTGGGAGCCGATAGGCGCTCCAGATGCCGTGTGCCGACAGGGCGGCGCCGGCGCCGGCGTAGACGTACGTGGCGCGGGCGAGGAAGCGGCGGCGAGAGAGACCGAGTGCGTGGTCCGTGGTGCGTGGTTGCTCGCGGGTCGGAACGGAGGCGCGGTTCGCGCCGGCGGTAACCACGTACCACGCACCACGCACTCGTTGCGCCAGCCACCACACCGACTTCCCGAGCACATACACCGTCACCAGCGCACAGTAGATCCATCCCAACAACTGCCACGCGATCCAGGGACCGGTGAAGGGGATCCGGCCGATGCTCCACATGCTTCCGCCGAACACCACCCGCACGCCCACCAGGAGCCAGGGGAGGTTGAGCACAATGAAGACGACCGCCAACGCCCGGCGCAGGACGCGTGCCCGCTGGGGCCGGGTGGGGTCCGGCAGGCGCTCGCGCAGGTACAGGTAGATCATCACCTGGGGCGCGAGGAACAGAAGCAGATAGATTAGCCGCGTGCCCACTCCCGTTAGGCTCCTCTCATGGTCGATCGCGGCGGCGCTCCTGCCGCAGACGCTCGTCGGCCAGCAGCTCAGCGCCACCGAGCGAGGGGTGGCGGTCGCTACCGTGTGGGCCGAGGCGCGCTACAACTACGCGTACTGGGACCGCGTTCGCGCTGACTGGGACTCGGCGCTCACCGCGAACCTGAAGCTCGCCGCCGAACCGCAGGCGGACCTGCTCTTTTACCGGCGGCTGCGCCGCCTCGTCGCATTGCTCGGCGACGGGCAGGCGGCCGTGATCGCTCCCCCGCACCTTCGATCCCGAATCGCGCGCCCGCCGCTGCTCCTCGAGGGCGCCGAGCGGCGGGCGTTCATCCTGGATTACGCGGAGAACGACGAGATGCGCGTGGCCCGTCCCGAGCGACTCGCCGAGATCATCGCCGTCCAGGGCATTCCCGCGGAGCAGTGGATCCGGGACTCGGTGCTTCCCGAGATCCCGGCGGCCACAGCGCCGGATCGCTGGCTGCGCGCCGTTGCCTGGATGCTCGAGGGCGAGAAGGGCACGTCGCTTCATCTTCTCGTGCGCGTCCCGGGCGGCGAGCCGCGCGGCCTCAGTGTGACCCGTAGCCTGTCGCTCAACGACCGCTGGCCCCTCGACCCGCCGGCGTTCGCGACCGACACGTTCTCCGGTGGCGTGGCCGTCGTGCGCATAGCGTCGCTGGCGGACGCGGAGGCGGTCCGGCAGCTCGACCTCGCGTTCCCGGATTTCGGGCGGGTGCAGGCTATGGTGCTCGACTTACGGCACGCGGTGGCCGGCAGGACGGAATACGCCTACCAGATCCTGGCGCGTCTCTCCGACCGCCCCTTCACCGCGGTGCGCTGGAAAACACCCGAGTATCGCGCGGTGTTCCGGGCGTGGAACCTCGCCGACTCCGCCTTTACGTGGTACGGCCCGGAGACCGGAACGGTTGCGCCACGCACCGAGCGGCCCCCCTACGGCGGCCCCCTCGCGATCCTGGTGTCGAGCGTCACGTCGGGCGCGGCGGAAGACCTACTGGCGGCGTTCCGGGCCGCGGGGCGTGGCCTGCTCATCGGCGAGCCTTCAGCCGGAAGTCCCGGAGACGTCGCAACGTTCGCGCTGCCCAAGAGCTGGGGCGTGCAGTTCTCCGTCGCGCGCCACCAGTCCCCCGACGGCAGCGAGTTCGCAGGGGTTGGGATCAAGCCGGATGTGGTCGTGCCGCGTACGGTGAACGACCTGCTCGCGGGAAATGACCCCGCGCTCGAGCGGGCGCGCGAATACGTGAAGGGCGGGAAGCCCTAGCCTTCCAGGTTCGCCCGAAAGAACCCCACCACCGCCCTCCACGCGCTGTCGGCGACCTCCGGCTTTTCGCGCGTCCGGAAGAACCCGTGGCCCACGCCTGGATAGACGTCGTAGCGGTACTTCTTGTGGTAGGTCCGGATCGCCGCGTCCACGTCCGAGAGTCCGGCGTTGATCCGCGCGTCGTTCTCGGCGTACACGCCGAGGCCCGCAGCCCGCATGCGCGCGATCGCCATCGCGTCCGGACCGACGCCGTAGCACACCACGAACGCCCGCAGCGACGGATTGTTCGTCGCATAGCGGAAGCTCTGCCCGCCACCCCAGCAGAAGCCGATCACCCCCACGCGGTCGGGTCGGACCGCCTTGAGCCGCTTCACATAGGCCACCGTGGCGTCGAGATCCTGCGTGACCGTGTCGGGGTTGAGCGTCGCAATGACCTTGCGCGCGTCGTCCGGCGACGCCGGCGTGCCACCCCGTCGCGACAGGAGGTCCGGGGCGATGGCCACGAATCCGTCGCGCGCGAGCTGCTCCGTGGTCTGCCGGATGAAGTCCGACATCCCGAACACCTCGTGAATGACCACCACCGCCGGTGCGCGATCCTTGCGCTCGGGGTAGGCGAGGTATGCGGTGATCGTGTCCTTGCCCGAGAGAAACTTGACGTATTCCGCGTGGGTGTCGACGGAACGACGGAATGACGGAACGACGGAAAGGAGACCCACCGCCGCCGCGATCTTCACGTTCATGAGCTCACCCTCGAATGTGCGCTGCGTTGTTGGCGTACACGCCGTCGAGCGCCGACTCCCCGACCGGCATCCTGTCGCGGCTCTGCAGGGCCTCTTCGGCGGCGCGGTCGACCTCCACGGTCACCGCCGCCTCGATTTCCTCGAGACGCGTCGCCGGGTTCCGGTCCTCCTTGAGGTACTCCTCGTACAGCCCGATCGGATCGCGCTTCCCCCACGCCTTGAAGAGGTCGTCGGGGAAGGTCTCGCGCGCCTCCCGCTCGTCGTGCGTCGCGTGCCCGCCCATGCGAAACGTCTCGGCGACGAGGAGCGCCGGTCCGTCGCCGCGACGGCAACGGTCGGCGGCCAGCTTGGTCGCCGCGTAGGCATCGAGGACGTTGTTGCCGTCGAACGCCGCTCCCAGGATGCCGTAGCTCGCCGCCCAGTCGCGAAAGTCGTGAGCGAGGTGATGCTGCTCGAGACGCGTGCCGAGCGCAACCTGATTGTTCTGGACGATGAAGATGACTGGCAGCTTTTGGACGGCGGCGAAGTTCGTGCCTTCGTGTGCGGCCGCGGTCTTGGTGGAGCCGTCGCCCACCCACGTGAGAGCCACCCGTGGCTCGCCCCGCATCTTGAAGGTGAGGCCGATGCCGGTGATGACCGGCACCATGTCTCCGACGTGCGAAATCGGCTGCAGGACGCCCTGCGCCCAGGCGCCGACATGGAGGTCCCGGCCTCGTGACGGCGAGTCGTCGCTGCCGAGGTAGGCCCGGAGCATATCCGCCACCGACAGCCCGAGCTCGCAGCACGCCGCCGCGTTGCGGATCATCGGCGCCACGATGTCTCTCCCCCGCTCGAGCGCGTGCACGGGTCCGACCGTCGTGGCTTCTTCCCCGGTCCCGAGCCACGCCTTGGAGATCACCCCCGTACGCACCCACCGCTTGAGCTGGATGTCGTGGAGGCGGGCGCGGAGCAGACCGGCGTAGAGGGCCAGCTTGGTGTCGCTCGTGAGACCCGCGACGACGGCGGCGCGCTCGGCATCCCGCTCGAGCGTCGTGCGGAACGCGCGCACGAGCGCGGGGTCGGCATGCCAGTCGACGTACTCGGGTGGATCGAACGCCGGGAAGCGCCTTATTTCAACCTCTCCTTGATCTTCGAGAGAAACCCACCCTCGCCCGAGCCACCCCCTCCTCCCGCCACGCCGGCCAGCGCAGCGGCGAAATCGAGGGCCGTGTCGTAGCGGTGGTCGGGATTCGATTCCATCGCCCGCGCCAAGGCCTTCTCCAGCGGCTCGGGCGCGTCGGCTCGAAGCTGGCGGAGCTTCAGCGGCTGGCCGCGGAGCCTCGCGATCATCATCTCCTGCGCGTTGCGTCCCTGGAAGGGAAGCTTGCCCGTGAACATCTCGAAGGCGACGATGCCGAGCGCGTAGATATCCGACCGCGCGTCGAGCTGCTTGCCACGGATCTGCTCAGGGCTCATGAACTCGGGGGTGCCGAGGATGATGCCGGTGGCCGTGAGCTTCGCGAGCGGCCCCTCGGCACGCCGCTCCTTGGCCAGCCCGAAGTCCATCACCACCGCGCGCTCGGACCCGCCGTCTTCCACGACGAGCATGATATTCTCGGGCTTCAAGTCGCGGTGAACGATTTGCAGCTCGTGCGCATGGTGGAGGCCGGCGCAGACCTGCCGGAGCACGGTGACGCCGACGTCGACCGCCATGGGACCGACCTTCACCTCGCGGTCCGAGAGCAGCTCCCCCTTGAGAAACGGCATAACCAGGTAGATCAGGCCGTCTTCGGACTCGCCGAGGCGGAGGATGCGGCAGGTGTTTGGATGTTCGAGTCGCATGGCGAGGCCGGCCTCGCGCCGCAGCCGCTCCACCGAGCTTCGGTCGGTCGCGAGCTTGGGGGACAGCACCTTGATCGCCACGTCGTTGCCCGTCGCCACTTCGCGGGCGAGGTAGACGTAGGACATCCCGCCTTCACCGAGCTTCTTCTGCACCTGATAGCGCGAGTCGAGCACCTGCCCCGAGAGCGACGACGCGCGGTCGAGCCCGGGCTTGGGGGTAGGGGGCGTGCGGACCGCCGTGCCACCGCCGGAGGCGCCGGGCGACGGCGCAGCCGCCGGCCGGGCCTGGACCTCCACGAGCATGCTGCCGTCGCGCGGGCAGAACCGGGCGGTGTCGCCGTACACCGTTCCACACTTTGGACAGCGGCGCTCGCTCATTGACGAACCAAGTTGCGGCCTTCGTTCTTGGCGCGATAGAGGGCCTGATCGGCCAGTGCCACGAAGCTGTCCGCACCGCTCACGCGGTCGTCCGGGAAGGAGGCGACGCCGATCGAGATCGTCAGGTTGAGCGGGTCTTCGCCTGGGTCCGCGAAG
>Ga0307469_10000421_pt1 | contig 15710 bp, 12 predicted proteins | sample atmos_gasesAM2C__FD_203084 | JGI IMG/M metagenome (GOLD analysis project Ga0307469, IMG submission 203084) | Hardwood forest soil microbial communities from Morgan-Monroe State Forest, Indiana, United States - atmos_gasesAM2C_515 | ecosystem: Environmental > Terrestrial > Soil > Temperate...
CTGCTCGCAGCCCGCCGCCGGCGGGCTGAAGTTGGACAGGCAGCCGTCGCTCGGGTAGGCGATGGTCGTGGGGAGGTTGTCGATGTAGCCGCCGTCGTGCTCGACCCAACCGACGAGCCGCACGGCCGCGGTGGACGAAAGCGGAATGTTGGCGAAGGCTTCCGCCACGTAGCCGGTCTGGCCGCGCACCGTGTTGCCTTCGAGGTCGTAACCTGCCTTGAAGCCCGAAGGGTCCGGTTTGTTGGTGATGATGCGAACCGTGCCGGCCTCGGAGCTCGCCCCGTAGAGAGTGCCCTGCGGGCCAGCGAGCGCCTCGACCCGCTCGATGTCGTAGATGTGTATGTCGAGAGGCCCCTGGATGGTCGTGATCGGCTGTTCGTCGAGGTACACGCCGACGCTCGGCAGCGGGCCCGAGTGATTGGCGTTGTCGCCGCTCGCGACGCCGCGCATGTAGATCTTGGCGAAACCCGGTCCGCCGGTCTGGTAGGCGACGCTCGGCAGGTACTTCACGTAGTCGTCGAAGTTCTGCACGCCGAGGTCCTGCAGCTTCTGAGTGCCGAGCGCGGTGATGCTGATCGGCACGTCCTGGAGGTTCTCGGTGCGCTTCTCGGCGGTCACCACGATCTCTTCCAGTCCCCCGGTGGCGGCCGCGTTTGTGGTGTCGGCGGCGTGCACCTGGGTCACGGCGGCCATGATGGCCGCGGCGACCGGGGTCCGCCGCAGTGCGGCGCCCGCTCCCGAGACGCGCAGCGCGCGTGCTCTGGCGGCCATCTCCAGCTTGCGTGATCGGCTCCTCTGCATGGCGCTCCCCTCGATGTCGTTGTGATTAGTCAGTGAGAATCGGCTCGAGTCGCGCCGCCGGCGAATGACGGCGCCTGCGGATAGCTGTCGAGCACCGGACCGAGCTCGGTCTTCAGCGGCTCGAGCCACGGCTCGAAGTGACGCCACTGCTCGACGCCGTCGCGATAGATCGGCACCCGCACCTGCTCGGAGCTGGCCGTGCGCACCGCGCGCTCGGTCTCGTAAAAACGCAGGCACGCCGGCTCGAACGGCAGCCCGCAGTACTCGAGCAGCGAGCGCACCTCGCCCTCGGTGTCGGTCACCATCCGCTCGTAGAACACGCGGTGGACGCGTCCCGGCAGCACCTGATCGAAGTGCGCCATCAGCTCGACGTAGGAGCGGTAGTAGGCGCCGAGCTCGGCGAGGTCGTAGCTGAAATTCTGGCCGCGGGCGAAGTGCTGCTTGAACGCCGAAAAGCAGCAGCCGAGCGGATGCCGGCGCGCATCGATGATGCGCGCGTTCGGCAGGATCAGATGGATGAGGCCGACGTGCAGGAAGTTGTTGGGCAGCTTGTCGATGAAGAACGGCCGCCCGCTCTTGCGCTGGATGCGCGTGCGCGCAAGATATTCCTCGCCGAGCGTCCGCAGGCGCTCGCGTGGCAGCGTCCCGAGAATCTCAGGGTAGCGCAGGCCGTCCTCGTTCAGCTCCATGCCGATGCCGTGCGCGAGCATCGGCACGTCGGGCAGCTCCATGGTGCCCTCGACCTGGGAATGGCTCGAGAGGATCTGCTCTATGAGCGTCGAGCCCGCCCGCGGCAGCCCGACGATGAAGATCGGGTCGCGGGCGGGGTCACCCGCGCCCTGCGCCTGCGCGAGCCGCTCGCGCGTGAAGAATGCCTCGCAGCGCGCCACGTGTCCGCGGATCCGCTCGGGGTCGTAGTAGATCTGGCTGCGCCGCAGCGCGTTGCCGGCGCGGTATTGCTCGAAGGACTCGGCGTAGCGCCGCTGATCCTCGAGCGCCTTGCCGAGCGCGAACTGCACGTGGAAGCGGTCGTCCGCGCCGAGATCGGTGCGCTCGAGCTGCGTGCGCATCTGCGCGATGTCCGCCTCATCGAAGCGATAGGTCTTGAGATTGGCGAGGCTCCACCACACCTCGCCGAGGCGCGGCTCGAGCTCCAGGGCGCGGCGGTACGCGCCGATGCCGTCCCCGGTCTGCCCGGCGGTCTTCAGCACATGGCCGTAGCTCAGCCAGATCTTGCCCTGGCGGGGGTATTGCGCCAGCACCTGCCGGTAGACCTCGATGGCGCGCAGGTACTCGCCGACACCGGCGAGCACCGCCGCCTGCAGACTACGATAGTTGGGATTGCCAGCCTCCACGGCCAGCAGCCGCTCGACCTCGGGCAGTGCGGTCGCATGCTTGCCCTGGCGGAAGAGCGCAACCGCATAATTGTGGCGCGCGCCGTGAAAGCCCGGGGCGAGCTCCAGGCAGCGTGCCAGCAGGTTCTCGGCGTCCTGGTAGCGCCCGAGGCGCGCGGCGACCTCCGCGAACATGCGGATGGCGGCAATGTCGGTGGGGTGCTCGAGCAGGTGCTGCCGCAGCAGCGCCTCGGCTTCCGGAATGCGGTTCTCGCACAGCGCCGCCCCCGCGGCCAGCAGCCGCGGATCACGCGACGAAGCCTTGAGGAATCGCGCGCGGGCAGCCTCGGCGCCCGCGTCATCGCCGATGGCACTGAGGTGATCGGCCAGGGCCCGCCAGGCATCCGGCAACGCGGGATCGATCTGGACGCTGCGCCGCAGCGCCGCCACCGCCTCTTCGCCCCGCCCGAGAGCGGCGAGGGTGAGGCCCAGCTCGTAGTGGACGGCGACCCAGTTCGGTTGCGACCGCGCGAGGGGCTCGAGCAGCGCGAGCGCTGCCGCCGGGTCCTCGGTCGCCCGGCGGGCGATGGCGAGGATCAGCGTAGCGGCGGGGTGGCCGGGCGCGACCCTGAGGATCTCGGCAGCCTGCTGCGCAGCGAGCTGCGGAGCGCGCTCGAGCAGGCCGCCCGCGTGGGCCAGAGCGACATCGATTGAGCCGACGGCCTCGGCTGAGCCACTCCCCCGCTGCATCCCCCAAATCTACCACGGGGGATTCAGGGGCGGCTACGAGGGATTGACGAACGTGGTGGACTGCGCGGCCGATGATCTACGATACCGATCGCCCGGCCGGGCAATGACCGCAGAAGAATCGCAGGGGGAAGCGGAGTCTGTGCGCCTGAGCAGACGCCAACTGATCGCACTCGTCATCGCGGTGGTGCTCATCGGCGCCTACGCGGCCGCGGGCTTTCTGGCGGTCCCGCACTTCGCGCGCCAGGGCGCGAGCGACTTCGTGCGTACCCACTACGGGCGCACCCTGGCGATCGGGGATATCCGCTTCAATCCCTTTACGCTGAACCTCGACGTCACCAAGGTCGCACTGCCCGACGCCGACGGTCAGACGATGATTTCCTTCGACCGCCTGCACGTCGGGTTGCAGCTCGCCAGCCTCTGGCGCCTCGGGCCGAGCTTCAGCGAGATCCTGCTCCAGCGCCCCTACGTGCGGGCCGTGATACGCCCTGACGGCGCGCTGAATCTCGCCGATCTCGGCAAGGGCTTCCCGCCGGCGCCGCCGGAGCAGCCGCAGAAGAAATCCGGCCCGGTGCGGCTCTACATCGGCCGTTTCGCGCTGATCGACGGCGGCACGACCTTTGAGGACCGCACGCGCTCGACCGCGTTCCGCGCCGACTTCAAGCCGATCGCCTTCGAGTTGCGCGACTTCAGCACCACGGCGGCCACCGGTGATGCCTACACGCTCAACGCAGCTTCCCCGCAGGGCGAGCGGCTCGACTGGAGCGGCACGGTGCGCCTGACGCCGCTCTCCTCTCGGGGGAAATTCGCGATCACGGACCTCAAGGCGCGCACGCTGTGGAGCTACCTGTCCGCGAGCATGCCGTTCGAGATCGACTCCGGCGTCATCGCGCTGAATGGCGACTACGACGTCAGCGTCGCCGCCGGGGAGCCGGCGGCCGTCACCCTCAACGTTCACAGCACCACCGTGACCAGCCTCGGAGTGAAGCCCTCCGGCGCAGCCGACGACTACGTCTCGCTCGGGCGCATCGAGGTCGATGGCACGCGGCTCGATCTCGGCCGGCGCGCCGTGAACGTCGCGAAGGTGCAGCTCTCCGGCGGTGAGATTCGGGCATGGCTCGGCGAGCAGGGACGGCTCAATCTTCTCGACCTGGTTGCGGCGGCTCCGGCCGCGGAGAGCCAGGCACCGGCCGGCACAGGGCGCGCCACCGCCGCTCCGCCGCCACCGGCGACCGGCGCTACGGCGTCCGCCTGGACGGTGTCGGTGCCCGATATTTCCGTCACCGGACTCAAGGTGTCGGCCGAGGATCGGCAGGTGAAGCCCGCCGCGGTCGTGGTGCTCGATCCCCTCGACGTGCATGTCGGGGGATTCAATCTGTCACCCGATGACACGCTCGACATTGAGCTCGATACCGCCGTCAACACCTCGGGCAAAGTCACCGCGCAGGCCAGGGTGGCGCCGCGCGCCGGCGCCGTCACCGCACACCTCGAGGCCGAGCATCTGGGGCTCGCGGCGCTACAGCCGCTGCTCGCGAAGTACACCGCGATGACGCTCGTCACGGGCGAGCTCGGCGCGCGCGTCGACTTCGAGCGGCGCACTGACGGAGTCCTGATCGTGAAGGGTGACACGCGCGTGGCGGACCTGAGCACCGTGGACGACGCGCTGAAGAAAGACTTCATCAAGTGGAGGGATCTGCGCATCGCGGATGTCAGCTACCGCTCGCAGCCGGCGAGCCTGCGCATCGGGAGCGTGACGGCGCTCGAGCCCTACGTACGCATGATCATCGCGCCCGACCGCAGCCTCAACATCAAGGAGGTCCTGACACCACCGGGCGCGAAACCCCCGCCGCCAGCGCCGGCAGCCCCTGCGGACCAGGCCGCCTCGGCCGCACCGGCGAGCGAGTCCACTGCCGCGACGGCCGGCGCCGCCCCGGGCTCCGCTCCGGTGCCGCAATCCCCGACGGCGCCCAAGGCGAGGGCTCGCAAGGACAAGCATGCGGCGGCGCCCGCCGCGGCTCCCGCGGCGCCGCTGACTCCCTTCCCGGTCTCGATCGGCGCCGTGCGGATGGTCAACGCCGCTGCGGATTACACCGATCTGTGGATCAAGCCGAGCTTTGCGCTCGACATGAAGGCGCTCAACGGCGCGGTGACCGGGCTGTCTTCGGATCCGAGCTCGCGCGCCCGCGTACAGCTCGACGGCAAGCTCGCGAGCTTCTCCCCGCTGCACATCGGGGGCGAGGTGAACCTCCTCTCGGCGGCGCTCTATACCGACGTCACCCTGAGCTTCAAGGATCTCGATCTGACCATCGTCAATCCCTACTCCGGCTACTTCGTCGGCTACCAGATCGACAAGGGCAAGCTCTCGGTTGACGTGTCTTACAAGATCGAGCAGCGGCAGCTGAACGCCACGCAGCACTTCGTCGTCGATCAGCTCGAGCTCGGGAACCAGGTCGACAGCCCCGAGGCGATGCATCTGCCGCTGAAGCTCGCGGTGTCGCTGCTCAAGGACCGCAACGGCGTGATCGACCTGGGGCTGCCGATGTCGGGCTCGCTCGATGATCCGAGCTTCAGGATCGGGCCGATCATCTGGAAGGTGTTCGTCAATCTCATCGTGAAGGCGGCGACCGCTCCGTTCGCGCTCCTCGGGCATCTCTTCGGCGGCGGCGAGCACATGAACGTGGTGGAATTCCCTGCGGGCAGCGCCGAGCTCAGCAAGACGGCGCAGGATCAGCTCGTCGCGCTCGATCGGGCGATGAAGGAGCGGCCGCAGTTGAAGCTCGACGTGCCGATCGTCGCCTCGACGGGCCTCGATCGGCCCCAGCTCGCCGCGACGCAGCTGCGCGCCGAGCTCATGGCACGGGTCGCGGCCAGCCGTCAGGGCCGCAAGCACCCGGAGGAAGCTGCGGAGCTCGCGCTCGCCGACCCGGCCAGGCACCTGCCGCTGCTGATCGAGCAGTACCGGGCGGATCTCGGCAGGGACGCGGCTCTCCCGGCATCGGCCGAGGCCGTGCAGGCTGGTAAGAAGAAGGAAGCTGCTGATCTCGATACGGCGATCGCCGACCTCGAGACTGCGCTCACCCGCCACATGCAGGTGTCGGACACGGACCTCGAGGCGCTCGGCCGCTCACGTGCCCAGGCGATCCAGACGGCGCTGCTGGCGGGCGGACAGATCGACCCGGCGCGCGTATTCATCGTCAACGCGCCGCCCAAGCCCGACTCCGGTGACACGGTGAAAGTCGAGCTGGCGGTTCATTAGTCAATTGGCCAAAATCGCCTGCGGCGATTTCGGCGGACATTACTCCGTGGGTCGCCGGCAAAAACCGCGGTTTTTGGCGGCTGCGCCAGCGCGGCGCTAAAGCGCTGGCAAGGCCAGTGCCGCGGGCTTCGCCCGCCGCTCCTCGTCGTAGAGACCCCAGTGCGCTTCCTCGGGCCCCGTTACCGCGCCGGCCAGGGGCCCGGCGTCGCGCGCGCGCCACGGGGCATCGAAGGCGGAGAAGTAGGCGAATGCCCGTGTGGCGGATCCGGGCATCCGCTGGCGCAGCCCGGCATAAAAGGCGGCCTGGCGTTCGGGGGTGTAGCCGGCGCTCGCGGGCGCGGTCGGCTCGCCGGTTTCCTTCACGAGGACCGGGCCGCAGAAGCGCTGCGCGAGATCGGCGGTGACGTTCGCGACGAATTGCGTGGAGGTGGCGTCCGTCGCTCCGCGGAACCAGGGCTGGAAGACCGGGTGCACGTTCACCAGAAGAAAATCCATGACGCCGAGGAGCGGCGCGGCATCGGCTTGCTCGTAGAGGTGAAAAGGCTCGGTGGTGGAGAGCGCGAGCTGCGGGGCGCGGGCGCGCACGGCCGCGATGGCCATCGCCATCTGCGCGAAGCTCGTGCGGCGCGCGAAGATCGACTCGTTGCCGAGCGACAGCCCGACCACGAGTCGTGGATTGTCGCGCGCCGCCGCGAGCGCCGCGTCGAGCTGCGCGGGATCGGCCGGGTTCCACACGCCGATGACGAGCGCACGAAACTTGAGGGCCGCCGCAATGGCCGGGATCGCCTGCGCGCCGTGAATCGCATCGTAGGTGATGAGCGCATCGAAATGCGGCCGCAGCACCTCGAGGTCGGCGCGGATGCTCGCCGGGTCGGCGTCGTGTACGCGCCCGTCCACGACCTGGAGGGACGTGGGCTCGTAAGTGACGAACCGCCCCTGCGTCATGACGCGAGCGAGGCGCGCACGCGCCGCCTCGGCCGCCGTACCGTGCCCGCACACGGGTTGTGCGGCGGCAACGGGGGCGAGCAGCGCCAGCACGAGCGCCGGGAGCGTCAGGATGTACTTGTGCGGCATCGCGGCCGGCCTACCATGGTGCGCCTCGGGTTGGGAAACATCGTAGCCTCAGGAGGAGTATGCCGTGAACGCTGCGCAATCGGACCAGGCCCGGCGCTTCCGTGCGCTCCACGAGCGCCCCGGCGCCTTCGTCATTCCGAACGTGTGGGACGGCGCCTCGGCGCGCGTCATGGCGGGGCTCGGATTCGAGGCGCTCGCCACCTCGAGCTCCGCGTGCGCCGGCACGCTCGGCAGGCTCGACGGGCAGATCACGCGCGAGGAGGCGCTCGCGCATGCGCGCGTCATCATCGCCGCCTGCGCCCTGCCGGTCTCGGCCGACCTCGAGCAGGGATTTGGCGACGCCCCGGAGGTCGTGGCCGAGACCATCCGGCAGGCGGCGGCGGCGGGGCTGGTGGGTGGCTCGATCGAGGATGCCAGCGGCAATCCGCAGGCGCCGATTTATGACTTCGAGCTCGCAGTCGAGCGCATCGCGGCCGCGGTCGATGCGGCACGCAAGCTCGCCTTTCCGTTCGCGCTGACGGCGCGCACGGAAAACTATCTTCACGGACGGCCCGACCTCGACGATACGGTGCGGCGCCTGCAGGCCTTCGAGCGCGCCGGCGCAGACGTCCTGTTTGCTCCAGGATTGCCGGACCTCGCCGCGGTGCGCACGGTCTGCGGCGCGCTGAAGAAGCCCGTCAACTTCATGGTCGGCATCCGCGGCCGCTCCTTCAGCGTCGCAGAGCTCGCCGACGCCGGGGTCAGGCGCATCAGCCTGTCCACCTCGCTCTACCGTGCCGCGGTCACCGGCCTCTACGCCGCCGCGCGCGAAGTGAAGGAGTCCGGGACCTTCGGCTACCTCGAGACGATCATGAGCGGCAAGGACCTCGCGGGGTTCCTCGAACGTTAGTTCGGTGCGATCTCGCCGGGTGCGGCGTGCCGTGCCCAGTCGAGGAAGCGCGCGGCGGCGGGCTCGCCCTCCGCCGGCGCCCAGCCGGCGAATTCGGTCGCGGTCGCCGGATCGTAAGGCCCCTGCTTCACCTCGAGGAAGGCGGTGGCGTCGGCCTTGACGACGACCGTGTGCCAGATCCCCGGGCCATTCTCATAGGCGATGTTGCCCGCGCCGAAGGCGTAGCGGGCCGTGACCCGCCGCGCCTCGTCGAAGAGCACGAGATCGAGCGCGCCGCGCACGACGAGCGCCAGCTCGGCGCGCGTCGTGTGGCGGTGCGGGCGGAAATAGGATCCACGGTTCGCGACCACCAGGTAGCGCTGCACCACATCGGCCGCGGAGCCGTGCAGGTTGTAGTGCGTGCGTCCGCGCGGGCTCGCCGCCGCGGCCGCCGCCAGCTCATCCAGCAGGCTCGTCGAGATCAGCTTCATGCTTCGGTCGCGGCTTGCGGCGAGGCGGGCGGCTCGGCGACCGGCACGCCATGCTTGACGTCGGGCAGCAAGCCGGCGAGCAGCCCGATGAGCGGCAGGAAGGCGCAGATCCGGTACACGGCATCGATCCCGAAGTGGTCGGCGAGCCTGCCGAGCACCGCGGCGCCGACGCTCCCCATGCCGAACGCCAGCCCGAAGAACAGGCCCGCCACCGCCCCGGTGCGGCCGGGCAGGAGGTCCTGCGCATAGACCACGATCGCCGGGAACGCCGAGGCGATGATGAGTCCGATCGGCACCGTGAGCACGCTGGTCCAGAAGAGGTTCGCGTGCGGCAGCAGCAGCGTGAACGGCAGGACGCCGAGGATCGACACCCAGATGATCTTCTTGCTGCCGATGCGGTCGCCGATCGGGCCGCCGAGGAACCCGCCGACCGCGGCGGCCGCCAGGAACACGAACAGATGCAGCTGCGCGCTGCGGACCGACTGGTGGAAGTGGCCGATGAGATAGAAGGTGTAATAGCTCGTGATGCTGGCGAGGTAGAAGTACTTGGAGAAGATGAGCGCCAGCAGCACCGCGATGGCGCCCGCGACGCGCCGCGGCGAGGCCTCGATGGCGCGGGTGCGCGCCGCGTGCTCGAGGCGCGTGATGCCGTGCGTCTTGTACCAATGCCCGACATTGAACAGCACGAACATGCCGAGCAGCGCCACCGCTGAAAACCACGCGACGCTCGACTGCCCATAGGGCAGCACGATGAAGGCCGCGAGCAGCGGGCCGCAGGCCGAGCCGAGACTGCCGCCGACCTGGAACACCGATTGCGCGAGGCCGTGCTTGCCGCCCGAAGCCATGCGCGCGACGCGCGAGGACTCGGGATGAAACACCGAGGAGCCGGTGCCGATGAGGGCCGCGGCGAGCAGCAGCAAGGGATAGTTGCCGGCGAAGGCGAGCAGCAGGAGCCCCGCGAGCGAGAACGCCATGCCGGCGGCGAGCGAGTAGGGCCGCGGAGTGCGGTCGGCCATCGCCCCGATGAGCGGCTGCAGGAGCGAGGCGGTGAACTGGAAGGTGAAGGTGAGGAGCCCGATCTGCCCGAAGCTCATGTGGTACGAGCTCTTCAGCATCGGGTAGAGCGCCGGCAACAGCGACTGCATCATGTCGTTCAGCAGATGGCAGAAGCTGATCGCCGCGAGGATCGCGACGGCGGTGCGGCCTGCGGCCTGGACGCCGGTCAGGCGCAGGGCGGATTCATTCATTTGGGGCAATTCTCCACGGATTGCCGACGGGGGCCAATCTCCCGGAATGGGCGGGTGGTAAGCGCGTCCGGCCTCATCTAATGTGGCGTCGGAAGGAATCCGGGGGAGCCTCATGAAAGACCTGACCCAGGGCCCGATCACCGGTCAGCTGATCGCCATGGCGGTACCGATCGCCATCGGCATGCTGTTCCAGACGCTGTATCTGGTGGTCGACATGTACTTCGTCGCTCACCTCGGGGATGCGGCCATCGCCGGGGTCAGCACGGCCGGCACCGCCATGTTCGTCATCATGGCGCTCACCCAGATGCTGGGGGTGGGGACCGTTGCGCTGGTCTCGCATGCCGTCGGCGCCAAGGACCAGGCGCAGGCCAACCTCATCTTCAATCAGTCGGTGACGCTGTCGGCGATCTGCGGCGTGGCGACACTCGCCGCCGGCTGGCTGCTCGGCGGCGTGTACGTGCGTGCGATGGCGGCGGATGCGGCGACCGCGGCCGCGGGCGGCGCTTTCCTCTTCTACTACACACCCGGGCTCGCGCTGCAGTTCGCACTGGTCGCGCTCGGCTCGGCGCTGCGTGGCACCGGCATCGTGCAACCGACGATGGTCGTGCAGGTGCTCACCGTGCTGCTCAACACCGTGCTGGCGCCGGTGCTGATCGCAGGCTGGGGCACTCACTACCCGCTCGGCGCCGCCGGGGCGGGGCTCGCGAGCAGCATCTCCGTCGCCGCCGGGGTGGTGTTCCTGTGGATCTACTTCGCGCGGCTCGAGCACTACGTGAAGCTCGACTCCGCGCAGCTTGCGCCGCGTGCGCCCGTGGTGCGCCGCATCCTCAACGTCGGCCTGCCCGCCGGTGGGGAATTCTTCATGCTGTTCGTGATCATCGGCATCATCTACTGGGTGATCCGCTCGTTCGGCCCCGGCGCTCAGGCGGGCTTCGGCATCGGCGGACGGGTGATGCAGGCGCTGTTTCTGCCGGTGATGGCCATCGCCTTCGCAGTGCCCGCGGTCGCGGGCCAGAATTTCGGCGCCCGCAAGTACGGCCGCGTGCGCGAGACTTTCCGCAGCGCGGCGCTCGTTTCCTCGGTGCTGATGCTGGGGCTGACGCTGCTGTGCCAGTGGCGGCCGGAGGTGTTCATCCGGTTCTTCAGCGGCCAGCCCGAAGTGGTCGCGGTCGGGGCGACTTACCTGCGGATCATCTCGTTCAACTTCATCGCCACCGGATTCGTATTCACCTGCTCCGGAGTGTTCCAGGCGCTCGGCAACACCTGGCCGTCGCTCGCGAGCTCGGCCTCGCGGCTCCTCACCTTCGTGCTGCCGGCGGTGATCCTGTCCACCCGGCCGGATTTTTCCCTGCTGCAGGTGTGGTACCTGTCGGTGGCGTCCGTGACGTTGCAGGCGATTACGAGTTTCGCCCTGTTGCAGTGGGAGCTGCGCAGAAAGCTCGGCACGCCGCCGGCAGAGGCCGGCGCCGCCGTGGCGGGCGGCTCAGGTTAGATGGGCTGACGGCGCCCTGCGGCGCCGTCAGCAATACCCAGCGAGCCGCGAAATGCGCGGCGCAGTTACTTCGGCTCGGCGCCCGGCTTCGGGTCCGCGAGCGGGAAGGACTGCGCGCCGGCCGGGGCAGCCGCCGTCGGCGCCGCCGGGTGCGGCGCGGGTGCCGCGGACGCCTGGCGCTGACTCTCGGTGCTGGTCGAGATCGCAGACAGGAAGCGCCGTGCCGACTCGTCATCGCTGCGGACGCTCCCCGACATGATGTCGCCGGCGGTCACTCCTCCCCTGCGGTAGAAGTCGGCATCGGAGTTGTCATCGATCGAGATGACGGTGCCGTCGAGCGCCAGTCCCACGAAGGCGCCGCGGCTGCGGGAGTAGGAGTAGACCTCCGCCTTGAAGGTCGCATCCGTGGCCGCGGAGGCATCGCGCCCGACCGGGCCGGCCGCGACCGACAGGTCACCGCCGAGCGTCACCTTGCCGCCGTTGATCCCCTGGATGCCGCGCGGGGTGGTGAAGACCAGCACGACGTCGGTCGACTGAACGCCCCACTGGAAGCCGAAGCTGCCGCCGGTCATCGTGACGAAGATCGGGCTCGAGAAGCGCCCGTCCTTGTCGCGCACGACCATCGCGCCGTGTCCGCGGCGACCGCCGAAGAACCAGGCGATCTTGGTCGTGTCCGGAATCACGAGGATGCCGTAGGCACGCTCGAGCAGCCGGTCGGGTATCGCCTGATCGCGCGAGCCGCGCATCTCCCCGAGAACCTGGCTCGCCATCAGCAGCCGACCCTCCTCGCGCGCCTGGGCGTGGACGACCGTGGCGGCGCCCGCGAGCGCGAGGCCCGCGAACAGGCTGAAAAAAGCAGTGCGTGTGCGCATGATTTGCCTTCCCCTCCGTGGCACGCGTGCCGGCGCTTGCCGGGTACGCGGTGCGACTGAAGCAATGAACGACCAGAGGCGGAGCTTAACCCAGACGCGACCGCACCGCGCAGCGGGTCGCGCCGTGCGCTGCGGTTCAGCTGCGGTTCAGCTCAGTACCAGATAGACAGGAAGGCTTCGAGAACGTTCGCGTCGAGCTTGTAGAGCGGCTCGTTGCCGGCGCCGTACCGGGCGGCGAGCAGCGCGTCGCGGAAGTCCTTGTAGTCGACCATCATCCGGTCGTAGCGGATGTTTGCGGTGCTCTTGTGGATCCAGGGCGCGTGCGGGATCTGGAATTCGTACGAGGCGCCCACGCCGAGCGTCCAGCTGTCGAAGGCGGCGAGCTCGCGGTCGCGCGCTTCGAAGTTCGAGTAGTTGGCGTAGGGGAACAGGTCGCTGTAGAAGCTGGCGTGCGTCTGCCGGTAATAGCGCAGGCTGCCGTCGAAGATCCAGCCCTTCCATGCCGGCATGGTGTAGTCGGTCTCGAGCGTGCTGCCGGTGATGCCGAAGGTGTCGTGATAGAAGCGGTACGAGCCGGCGAGGGCGGCGCGCCACGGCAGGTAGTACTTCAGCTGCACCGAGGCGGCATTGCTGGTGCGCGTGCCCGGATAGATCTGCGGCGCGAGCGTGAAGCCGACCCCGCCGGGGGAGGCGTAACGGATCTCGCGGTAGGGGTTGGCGAGGTAGCCCTGGTCGGTGTCGATCTCGTAGTTGACGATCGCCAGCAGGTTGCGTGTGAGGATCTGGGTGAGCCCGAAGCTGTAGCCCCAGTGATCGGCGCGCTGGTGGAAGGCCGGATCGTTGATGATGTCGGGACACTCCGTGTTGGCCGGGTGCGGGGCGGCGCACAGGTCGCGGTAGACGTTGTCCCAGCCGCGGCGGTAGCCGAGCGTGATCGTGGTGAGGTCGCCGAACATGTCCTGGCTCACCGAGTAGTAGGTGGTGTCGGCGATGTAGTCCGGCTCGCGGCTGTGGATGTAGCCGATGCTGTAGGTGGTCTTGCCGTGCAGGTAGTCGGCGCCGAAGCTGTTCTGCTTGCGGATCTCGTGGTACGGGCTCGCCGAGAGCTTCACGTCGATCGAGGCGCTCGAGATCATGTCCTCGTAGTAATTGTAGGTGAGCGACAGGTTGTCGCCGGCCTTCTTGCGGATGAGGACCGAGGGCCCCCGCACCGTGATGTCGCCGCCCGAGTAGGAGTGGTACATCACGTCCGCCTCGTCCTCGGGGAGCACGCCGGCAAGCGCCGGGACCGCTATCAGGCCGAGGGCGAGAAGGGTGCGGACGACGCGCGGCAGCAGCCGGACGCCGCGTGTGACTGCACGCGGCGCAGCGGCGCTCACGCGCCTGCTCCGCGCACGGGCGCCGCGCTGCGGGCGCGTCTTGCCCGCGCCGCCGCGTTCAATTGCATCCGCAGCCGCCTCCGACCGCCCCGGTCGCCCCGTGCGAGCCCTCGCGGGTCTCGAACACGTGGTCGCGGTAGCTGGCCGCGATCGAGCTGCGGCTCAGCGCCATGATGGGGTCGGCGAGGTGCTCGCGCTCGTAGGGCTTGACCCACGGCTCGAGCGAGGTGCAACCGGCGAGGCCTGCGCCGAGGGCGAACCCCGCGAGCAGCACGGCAGCGCGCCGGCGCGGATTCGCTGCAACCATCGCGCTACTCCCGCACCAGTGCCCGGATGCTGTCGAGATACTCGTTCTCCTCGCCCGGCTTGTAGCCCCGATGCAGCACCCGCACCTTGCCCGCGCGGTCGATGATCACGGTGCTCGGCATGCCGGCGACGTCGTACATCTTGCTGACCCTGCTCTCCTTATCATAGAGAATCGGAAAGCTCACCGGGGTCTGTTTCAGCCATTCGTTGGCCGCATTCGAGTCCGGCTCGACGTTCACCCCGATCAGCGTGAATCCGAGCCGGTTGTACTTCTTGTAGATGCTCTCGAGCAACGGCATCTCCTGGCGGCAGGGTCCGCACCAGCTCGCCCAGAAGTTGAGCATCACGACCTGGCCCTTGTACTGGGCGAGGCTCACGTTCGAGCCACCGCGGGCGGTGAGCGTGAACTGCGGCGCCGGTCCGCCGGTCGGGTCGGCCGCCAGTGCGGGCAGGGTGAGAGCGGCTGTGGCAATGATGGCTGCTAGACGGTTCCTCAACATGCGTCCCTCCGAGGACTAGAAGAAGACGGTCGCTCCCATGCGCGCTTCGAGGTTGTTGGTGAGCTTGGTAACGCCGAGCAGGCTCGTCTGGAACACGTGATCCTGCACCGTGACGTGCAGCGCCAGCCAGTCCGTCGGTACGACGCGATAGCCGCCGCCGAAGTTCACCGTGAACTTGGTATCTCCGGCGAAGTCGGTGGCGCCGAAACCGCCGAGGAGATAGAAAGCACTCGTCATGGCGACGCCGCGACCGAGAAAGGCCTCGCCCTGCAGGAAGTTGTAGCCGAGTGACAGGTCGTAATACGTGAAGCGCCTCTCAGCTTCGGTAAGCAGCTGCAGGTTACCGCTCAGAGTCTCGAAACTGGTCCGGCCGGCCCGGGAACGGCCCGCCTCGCCCTGGAAGAAGAAGTCCTCGGTGATGTGATAGGCGGCGGTGATGCCGTAGTCCGCGTTGGTGCCGAAGTCCTCGATCGACAGCGCGCCGTAGAACGCTCCCACCTCGACGTTCGAGCTCCTGATGCGCGGCACCTTTATCGAGCGGCGCTCGACCTGCGGCTCGATCACCCGCGGCGGCGTCTCCTCCTCCCGCCCGTTGGCGCCGGCCGTCCCGGAGGGCGAGCCGGCCTGGGCAGTGTCGGTGCTCTGCGCGGCGTGCTTGCCGTGGTGGAACCAGTTGCGCACCGTGGCGCAGCCGGGAAGCAGGGCGAGCGCCGCCGTCAGAAGAAGAACGCGAATCCCAGTTTCCATTCGTCTGCTTCCTCGTTCTGGTTACGCTTCGTGAAGATGTAGTGGGCCTTGTACTCGGCGCGCATGAAAAAGCGCCGTGTCAGGTAGTAGCGGATGCCGCCGCCCACGTAGGCGGTCTGCTCGGTGCGGTTTTCCGGCGTCACCAGCGTCGCCTTGGGCTCGGTATGCACGATGCCGACGCCGATGAGCAGCAGCGGCGACCAACGGGTATCCGCGGAGATGACGTGCGCGAACCCCAGGTCGCCGGTCTCGCCGTTGGAGAAGCGACCGAGGAACTGGCCGGCGGCCGCTTCCACTGCCATCTGCGGGTTGAGCGACACCGACCAGTAGGCGGAGATGAGATTCGCGCCGCCGAATTCGCCGGCGAACACGCCGAGCTCGTAGCGGTGCGAGCTGAAGCCTGCCTGGTCGCCGAGCTCGAACTTGAAGGGCGAGCCGTCCGCCATCACGGTCTTGAGCATGTCGGCCTGGGAAGCCCAGCCCTCGACGCCACGCTCGGTGCGCACCTTGAACCAGTCGGTGCGGCGGAACAGTACGTCGACGCTCTCATCGCGCGGCACCGCGTGGAACACCGGATAGCCGCGTCCGGGTCCGGT
>Ga0307469_10000422_pt1 | contig 15668 bp, 14 predicted proteins | sample atmos_gasesAM2C__FD_203084 | JGI IMG/M metagenome (GOLD analysis project Ga0307469, IMG submission 203084) | Hardwood forest soil microbial communities from Morgan-Monroe State Forest, Indiana, United States - atmos_gasesAM2C_515 | ecosystem: Environmental > Terrestrial > Soil > Temperate...
GAAACTCACGCTCGAAGACGGTCAGTCGATGGAAGGCTCGACCGCCGAAGTGCTCCGGCAGCAGTCCGACGGGAGCTGGCTCTACGTCGTCGACAATCCGTGGGGGACGTCCGTCCTGGACGCGTGAGCTGAACGCCCCGTAACGCCTGGGGCGCGGGCTAAGCGCGCTTCTTGAGCGCTTCGATCGCTTCGTCCGCGGAGAGCTCACCGGCCGCGAGCTTGTCGATGATCTCGCGGCGATCCGATGTCGCAACGTGTGGCGGAGCCGGCGTCGCCTCGCCGAGCGCCGCGACGACTTCGTCCAGCCGGGAGCGAGCGGTGTTGTACGCGATGCCGACTTCGTCGGCGAGCTTCTGGAGGTTCGTCCGGTAACGGAGGAGCAATCCGACGAAGTCGAGCTGCTCGCGCGTGAGGCGGCCGATCCAGCCGAGATCGAAGTTCCCCTCGATGACGAGGCCGGAATCGGGCGACTCGAGACGTGTGACGATGAGGTCGGCGCCCGTCGCCGGATCCTTTGTAACCAGCGGAAGGAGGCGTTTCGTCATTCGCCGTCGCGCCGGCGGATGACCTCGTCGACGTTGAGATCGTCGACGCCGCCGTCGATGATCTCGCGGACGTAGTCCACCTTCACGCCGTGGTTCATGAGTTCGGTGACATCGTCCGGCGAGAGGTCGTGGCTGAAGATGTCGCGCATCGCACGCGCGTAGTCGCCCTTGACGCCGTGGTTCATGAGTTCCGTGACGTCGTCAGGTGAAAGGTCGTCGTCGAAGATGTCGCGCATGTCCCGGACGAAGTCGACCTTGACGCCGTGGTTCATGAGCTCCGTCACGTCGTCGGGTGAAAGGTCGTCACCGAAGATGTCGCGCATGCCGCGGGCGTACTCCACCCGGACGCCGTGATTCATCATCTCCGTCACGTCGTCGGGTGAAAGGTCGTCATCGAACACCTCGCGCATGCCGCGGACGAAGCGCGGCGAGACGCCGACGGACGCGAAGCTGACGATCTGGTCGATGTCGCGGCCGCGTCCGCCGCGGATCTTGAAGCCGCGCAAGCCCGTCCCGATGCTCGACTCGATCGTCTTGGCGATCGATTCGTAGAGCCGCTGGCCGTCGAACGCTTCCACCGGCAGCCGGTCACCACGCCCCGGCCCGCCGGCCGCGTCCAGCGCGTCGAGGATCCGGTCGCCTTCGTCGATCGTGAGCTGACCGTTCGCAACGAGCTCGAGGATCTTCTTTCGCTCGTCCATCTGGCTATCCTCCCACTTGGATAGCAGATTTCTACCACCTAACTCGGAAGATTTCAACCCCAAGCCGGCATATCTTGCCGCTGAGCGGCCCACATCTCGTCGAACATGGCGTCGATCTCCTCGAGCGAGCACACGGCGGCCGTCAGCGGGTCGAGCATCAGGGCGCGCTTGACCTTCGTCCGGTCGCGCTCGAGCAGCGCCTCGACCATCAACTCGTGGACGGCCATGTGCGCGCGGTTCAGCGCTGCCATCTGCTCGGGCAGCGCTCCGAACCGCACGGGCCGTAAGCCGCGGCGGTCGACGGCGGTCGCGACCTCCACGCAGCCGCCGTACGGGAGGTTGTCGATCAGGCCGTCGTTTCGGACGTTGCCGTAGATCACGCGCGTCTTGTCCAGGACGACGGCTTGCACGATCGTCGACGCGTATTCGGCGCTTCGTCCGGCGGGGATCTCGGTGCGTCCGTCGATCATGTCGCGGACGTCTTGTTCCTGTTGCTCGCGCCAGTGCGGCCAGTTGTCGGCGTAGAACGCGGACTGGCCGCGATACCCGCTGCGGACGTAGCGCTCGAGAAGCTCCGGACGTTTCCGGAAGTACGGCACGTACTCGGAGAAGTGTCCGGACGATTCCGTCACGAAGTAGCCGAGGTGTTTCGCAACCTCGAACCGCACCGGATCCTGTTCGTAGATCTCGGGGATACCGGCGCGTTCGAGGAGGCGCGGGTACATATCCTCACCCTGGTATTCGAGGCGCGTGAACCACGCGTTGTGGTTGATGCCGGCGCAGTCCCACACGAGGTCGCCGTACGGGACGTCGAGGTACTGCGAGAGCTGCCACGATGTCCCCTGCACCGAGTGACACAGTCCGACGACCTGGAGGTCCGTCGCGCGCAGCGCGGCGAGCGTGAGGATCGACATCGGGTTCGTGTAGTTGAGGACGATGGCCTTCGGAGCTCGTGTCTGTATGTCGTTGCAGATGTCGAGCCACGCGGGTCCCGTCCGCAGTGCTTTGAAGATCCCACCCGGACCGATGGTGTCGCCGATGCACTGATCGACGCCGTAGCGGAGCGGGATGTCGTAGTCGTGACGGACGTTTCGGAGGCCCGCGACCTCGATCGAGTTCACGACGAAGCCTGCTCCGTCCAGCACGTCGTTGCGATCGGTCGACGATGTGACCTTCCAGTCCTTGCCGCTGCGCGCGACGAGCTTTTCAACGAGTTGATGCGCGAGGTGCAGTCGTTCGCCGTCGATGTCGCAGAGCGCGAACTCGCCGGAGTCGAGTCCATCGACCGCCAGGATGTCCGTGCAGACCTGGCGCGCGAAGGCGCCCGATCCCGCGCCGATGTACGAGATCTTGGTCAGTGCGGGAACTCCCAGCGCGTCGCCGTCTCGCCGAGATCCTCCGCGTAGCTGTACGCGATGTGCGGGTGCACGACGTACACGCCGTTGTTCTCGTCGGCGAGCAATTCGTTCATGTCGCCTTCCCACTCGTACTTCGCGTCGGTGGCGCGCGCGTAGCGGTCGATCGTCTCGCGGTCCGTAACGCGTTCGGCGATGCCGTCGAGGATGACCGCAGCCTGGTCGTGGTCGAGATGGACGACGACACGCGGATTCGCCTCGATGTTGATGCCCTTGCGCGAGTTGCGTGCCGTCGAGAAGAGGAGGCGCCCGTCGTCCCAGATCGCCCACACGGGGGCCGCGTGCGGACGGCCGTCCTTCGTCGCGGTGACGAGCCAGTAGTTGCGGGCTTCGCTGATGAGCTTGGCGACATGCTCCCATGGGAGGGCCTGCCCGGGCTCTTTGACGTTCTCGAAACCGTAGCCCTTGGACGTGAGCCGTTTCGCGCGTGGTTCGTTCATCCCTCGAACCGCCAGCGCGTCGCGGTCTTCGCGAAGTCCTCGTCCGTCTCGATGAACCCGAAGGCCGATGTCGGACGGAGCACCCATACCGGACCTTCGTCGATCGCGAACTCGTACTTCCTCTTATAGGTGTCGACGAACCCGGGGAAATCGTCCAACTGGATGATCTCGGCTGTGCCCTCGACCACGAGGTTGTCGCGGTCGCGCTCGAAATAGAGGGCCGCGCTCGGGTTCTTGAGCAGGTTCTTCGACTTGACGGACGTGATCGCCGTCGAGAAGCCGACGCCGTGGTCGTCGACCCACACGGCCCAGATCGGCATGAGGTGCGGACGTCCGTCCGGCCGCATCGTGGCGAGGGCCGGGTTGCGGCAGGCGTCGATGACGTCCTTCGCCCACTGCCACGGGAGGGCACCGTCGATCTCACCCGCGATGCCGTACCCCGGCATGGTGGGACGTCCGATGAGCGGTTCCGTCACGTGTGCATTCTAGGTTCCTCCTCGAAGATCACCTGCTCCATAGACGCGAAGGACGTGAACACGTCCCACGCTTGGGAGATCGTTTCGATGTCGACGATGCTGATCACTGCGTCGTCGTCCGGATCTGGGAGCCGGTCATCGGGACGCCAGATCCGTCCGGCGGCTGGTCCTGAGTGGAGGCCTCCAACGAATGGGCCCTCGCCACGCCTCACGGATCCGTTCAGTCCGAGAACGCCCCACGCGAGCCACCCGAAGCGGCGTAGGTGCTTGTGAGCCGGGTCGCTCAGCAGCACCGCGAGTGCCACGGCGAGGTCGTAACTCGGTGAAGCGTCCGGGACAGAGACTTCGATGCGTCCCAGCGCGATCGAGAAGCCTCCATTCGTGAGCGCCGCGCGCACACGTTGCACGCGTTCCTTCGAATCCGCGACGAGCGACGGCGGCCCTGGGCTCCGCGATGCGACGACCTCGACCAATCTCCTTTCTGTTGGGCTGACGACTGCTGCTCGCACACTTCCCCCTTTCGGTCATGGGGAAGTCCACACAGCGTAGAACGAGCCAGTGACAGAAATACGAACATCTGTTTGTCTTCTTGTCACTACCCCCTGCTACGGTGCGCGCATGGAGATGACGCCCGCAGAACTGGTGGACGCGATCCTCCAGAGCGCAGCGATCAGCAACGCGGTCCAACGCCGGCAACTCGACCTACTCGCCCAGTACGACCGTCGAGAGCTCTGGAAGGCCGACGGCGCCACATCGATGGCCGCGTGGGTCACCGGCGTCCTCGGTACCGGACGCGACACGGCTGCCGAAGCCGTACGCGTCGCGCATGCGTTCGTGGAGTTGCCGGTGATCGCCGCGACCTTCGAGGAGGGCGCGCTTTCCTTCGATCAAGCGAGAGCCGTGACGCAGTTCGCGACGCCACAGACCGACAAGCACATGGCGAGCGAAGCGCGGAAGTTCTCCGCCGGACAACTCCGTCGCATGGCGCAGCGGTTCCGTCCGGTTGCCTTGAAGGACGAGAACGAGAACCACGACGCACGCGACTTCAAGATCAGGTGGGACCTCAGGAATCGAGTGCTCAAGATGTCCGGACAGCTCCCTGCCGCCGAGGGCCGGGTGGTCGAGAAGGCGCTCGACAGGTTCATGTCGACGAAGAAGTACGATCCGCGGCCGACCGAGGCCTACGACCACGACGCTCATCGCGCGGACGCGCTCGTCGCGGTGTGCTCGACGGCTATCGGCGCGGACGCGGATGCCGACCGCGCAACGATCGGCGTCCACGTCGACGCGCGCGTCCTTGCCGGCGAAGCCGGGATGGCCGAACTCGACAACGCAACGGCCATCGCCATGGAAACCGCGCAGCGACTGGCGTGCGACTCGAGGTGGTACATCGTCGTCGATGGTCCGGACGGCATCCCGCTCGGCATCGGGCGTGTGAGTCGCTCGATCCCGCCGTACCTCGCGCGCGAGATCCGTCATCGCGATGGCGGCTGCCGCTTCCCGGGTTGCGAACGCAAGCTCTGGACGAACATCCATCACCAGAAACCGTGGGGCGAAGGGGGCCGCACGGACATGGACAACCTTCTCGTTTTATGCGGGCCGCACCACCGTCTGGTCCACGAAGGTCAGTGGGAGGTGCGTGGCGACCCGAACGACGTCGTCGAGTTCGTGTCGCCCGACGGTCGCGTGTTCCGCGAGGGCCCAACACCGGCGCGGCCGGAGTTCTCCGAACGCATCACCGCCCTCGTGGACCGGTTGCCGGCGGAACCGGCGTTGCTCGCCGCGCTATCTGCCGGACCGTCGCCCTAGACGTCGTGGGCCCGGCGCTACCCTAAGCAGCGTGGAAAACGCCGGCCAGCTCCCGAACTTCATCTGGTCCGTCGCCGACCTGCTGCGCGGTGACTACAAGCAGTCCGAGTACGGGCGAGTCATCCTTCCGCTGACGGTCATCCGCAGGCTCGACTGCGTTCTGGAACCGACGAAAGACGATGTTGTCGAGCGCTCGAAGAAACTGCGCAAGGACGGTGTCAAGAACATTGGCCCAGTCCTAAGCGGGATCACCGGAGTCAAGGGTGTCTACAACGACTCGAAGTTCACGCTCACTCGCCTGCTCGACGACCCCACCAATATCGGCGCGAACCTCAAGAAGTACATCGGCGGATTCGACGATGGAACCCGTGACGTCATCCTCCGTTTCCGCTTCACCGAGCACATCGAACGTCTCCAGAAAGCGAACCTGCTCTACCAGGTCGTCGGGAAGTTCTGCGAGATCGACCTGCATCCCAAGGCCGTCTCGAACACGGCGATGGGATACATCTACGAAGACCTGATCCGCCGCTTCTCGGAGATCTCGAACGAAACGGCCGGGGAACACTTCACGCCGCGCGAAGTGATCCGTCTCATGGTGTCGCTGCTCTTCATAGAGGACGGTGACGCGTTGTCGAAGCCCGGCGTGAGGCGAACGATGTACGACCCGGCCTGCGGCACCGGCGGCATGCTCTCCGTCGCAGAAGATTGGCTGCGCGACCACAACCCGAAGGCGAAGCTCCGCGTCTTCGGACAAGAGCTGAACGACGAGACGTACGCGATCTGCCGCTCGGACATGATGCTCAAAGGCCAGGACGCCACGAACATCTACCCCGGCAACTCGTTCACCGAGGACGGCACGGCCGGCGAGAAGTTCGACTACATGCTCGCGAATCCGCCGTTCGGCGTGGAGTGGAAGAAGTACGCGGACCCGATCAAGCAGGAGAGCCAGACGAAAGGCTTCGCCGGACGATTCGGTGCCGGACTCCCCCGCATCAACGACGGGTCGCTGCTGTTCCTGCAACACATGCTCGCGAAGATGAAGGACCCCGGGAAGAACGGGACGCGCCTCGCGATCGTCTTCAACGGCTCGCCGTTGTTCACGGGCCAAGCCGGGTCGGGCGAATCGGAGATCCGGAAGTGGATCATCGAGAGCGACTGGCTTGAAGCCGTCGTGGCGTTGCCGGACCAGCTTTTCTACAACACCGGGATCTCGACGTACTTCTGGGTGCTGACGAACCGGAAATCCCCCGAGCGTCGCGGCAAGATCCAGCTCGTGGACGCTCGCGAGAGCTGGACGAAGATGCGCAAATCGTACGGCGACAAGCGCAAGGAGATCTCGCCGGAACAGATCGACGACGTGACGCGGTTGTACGCAGCGTTCGAGGAGAACGAGAGGTCGAAGATCTTTAGGAACGAGGACTTCGGGTTCAGACGGATCACGGTAGAGCGTCCGCTGCGGGTGCGCTACGAGGTCTCTGCGGAGTCACTCGCTGCGCTCAGCGACGAGCTTGCCGCGGAGCTCGAGCCGCTGATCGGAATCGCAGCGGACGACCGAGAGGTATTCGTCGAGAAGATCCGAGCGACGCGCGAGAAGCTGCCGAAGCAGGTCGAGAAGGCGTTGCTGTCGGCTTCGACAATCCGGGACGAAGCAGCGCCGGTCGTGCTCGGAAAGGACGGAACGCCGGAGCCGGATCCTGAGCTACGCGACTACGAGAACGTGCCGCTGACGGAGGACGTAGAGGAGTACATGAAGCGCGAAGTCCTTCCGTGGGTACCCGCTGCCTGGGCGGACGAATCGAAGACTCGTGTGGGCTATGAGATTCCCTTGACGCGCCACTTCTACAAGTACGTGCCACCGAGGCCGTTAGAGGAGATCGATCGCGAGATCAAGGAATTAGAGGCCGAGATCCTGAAGCTCCTGAGCGAAGTCAGAACATGACCGACACGCAAGTGATGCCGCTCCGCGCGTTCGCCGAAGTCACTTTGGGAAGAATGCGCACCCCCGATCAGGCTGAAGGGCCGCATATGGTTCGGTATCTTCGGGCGGCCAACGTCCTTGACGGGCAGCTAGATCTAAGTGACGTCAAGGAGATGAACTTCAGCCCAGGCGAGCAGCTCACCTACGCCTTGCGAGCAGGTGACGTTCTGATATCTGAAGGTTCGGGCAGTCTTGCCACCGTTGGGGCAAATGCAGTGTGGAACGGAGAGGTCGATGGAGTCGTGTGCTTCCAGAACACACTTCTAAGGTTGCGACCACGCGAGAATGCGGACGCTAGATATCTCGCCTGGTGGTGCCGGCACGCCTTCGGTTCTGGGCTCTTCGCGAGCATCGCAACCGGAGCCAACATCTACCACCTCAGCGGGGAGCGGCTGCGTTCGCTGCCCCTGCGGGCGCCGAACAAATCCACGCAGCGCGCAATCGCCGACTTCCTCGACCGAGAGACCGCACGAATTGACGCCATCATTGTCAGGAAGCGACTGCTCACCTCAAACCTTGACGCGCGCTGCGAGGCCGCAATTGACTCGTCCTTCGCGGATCTCCTTGGCTCTGCGACAGTCAGCCCGACCTCTCGGCTCGGTAGACAAGTCTTGTCCATCACAGATGGCCCCTTCGGCTCGAGACTGACGTCTGCGCACTACTCCGTTGAAGGAGCTCGCGTCGTACGGCTGGCGAACATCGGCCGGGCTGAATTCGTCAACGAAGATCAAGCTTGGATCCCACGCGATTACTTCGATGAATTGCGCTCCCATGAGGTCGTCGCGGGCGATCTCCTGATGGCGGGCCTAGGCGATGAAGGCCATCCTGTCGGTCGAGCATGCATCGCGCCGACTGGACTCGAACCGGCGATCGTCAAAGCAGACTGCTTTCGGATCCGTCTGGACCAAACGACGCTTCTCCACGAATTCGCGGCCTGGTTCTTCTCTTCTGGTGTTGGCTCGCGACTTACCGCCACTCGGATCCGAGGCGCGACTCGCGACCGAATCAACACGTCCGTAGCGAGGGAACTAGAACTTCCCGTTCCGTCGCTGGCCGAACAGCGCCGAGTCGTAGATCACTGCGTTCGATCCCGCAATAACTCGCGGAGACCCTCGGGATTGGTTGCAGGGCAGATCGCGCTTCTCATTGAGCACAAACACGCTTTGATCACCGCAGCGGTATCGGGTCAGATCGAAGTGGCTGCGTGATGGGAAAAAGAACTGTCGCTTGTTGGCTCGTTGTCCGCGTTGAACTTCTCTCCGGGGCAACGGAAGACCTCTACCCACCGCCCGGCCGCGACTTCCTCGTCGCTCCCTACGACACCTTCGGCGAGCTCGCCGAGGCCATCAACAGCGCTTTCGCGCGGTGGGACCTCTCGCACCTCCACGAGTTTCGACTCGATGGCGACCGTGCGATCGGCATCGTCGAGGCCGACGATCAAGATGTCGAAGATGAAGCGAACATCGAAGTCGGCGAAACGGTCAAGGTCGGCGACACATTCACCTACATCTTCGACTTCGGTGACGACTGGACGCACCGTTGCACCGTCTTGCGCGACGACTTCGATCCGAAGGAAGAGTTCGGCGAGCCGCCAGAATCAAGCCCAGTCCCGGTCTTCGGCTGGGGAACGATTCCAGACCAGTACGGACGCAACACTCCGGAGTAGCGCGATGACGATGCCCGACTTTCAGTCGCTCATGAGGCCGCTCCTCGAACTCCACGACGACGGAGTCGAACACGGTCGCGCTGAGCTGCACGCTCGACTCGCGGACAGTTTCAATCTCACCGACCAAGAGCTCGCGGTCACGCTGCGGAGTGGTCGCCAAAGCATCTTCGACAACCGCATCGGTTGGGCGTCGACATACCTCTTCCAATCCGGACTCCTTAGTCGGCCCCGCCGCGGCTTCACGATGATTACGGAACGAGGACGAGAGGTCCTAACGGCGAACGCGGAGCGCATCGACATGCGGACGCTCGCTCAGTTCGAGGAATACCGACGGTTCCGGTCGAGGAATGAATCCGACCATGCAGCCGAACCACTCTCGCCGTCGACGGAAGCGGCACCAGAAGAGGAGATCGACCGAGCGTACGAACAGCTTCGCGCCGCACTAGCCGAAGATCTCAGAACGAGGCTCTTCGCCAGCACGCCTTCATTCTTCGAGCACGCGGTTGTCCACGTGCTCCTCGCCATGGGATATGGAGGTGGACGCCGCGAAGCCGGCGAGCGGCTCGGACAGTCGGGGGACGAAGGCATCGACGGCGTCATCCGTGAGGACGTCCTCGGCCTTGATGCTATCTACGTGCAGGCCAAGAGATGGGACCCGGCCCGACCGGTCGGTCGTCCCGAGATCCAGGCGTTCATCGGCGCCCTTCACGGAGCAAGGGCCACGAAAGGCGTCTTCATGACGACCTCGCGCTTCACGGAAGAAGCGAAACAGTACGCATCGACGATGACGCCTCGCGTTGTTCTCATCGATGGCCGACGCCTCGCGGAGCTGATGATCGATCACGGCGTCGGCGTCTCGACCCAGCAGGTCTACGAGCTGAAACGGGTCGACGAGGACTACTTCCAGGACGACACCGCGTCGTCGTAAGGCGGGCCTGGCGTGCCGCCTCCTATTGTTTTGATTGTCGTCGGTCGAATGTATGTTCGCCTGCAAGCAAAGGAGTCAATCATGGCCTTGCACGACATCGGCGAGAAGCCGGGCAAAGGGCGCTACTGCTGCACGAGTTGTAGCTGGTCGGTCACGCTCGACGACGAAGACGATCGGCTGCCGCCGTGCGGCAACTGCGGCAAAGGACAACAAACGCAGTACCGCGACTGCTAAGCCAGCGCTTTCCGGCCCACGCATCCTCGGGACCTCCCTGCGGTCTGTTTCCGCGCCTGTCGTAGGCTGACCGTACGGTTTCCGGATGAGCAGACCTCGGCATCCCAACAAGGATCTCGAGGCCCTCCTGCGGGAACTCGAAAAGCAGGACTGGCGCGTGGTCCGGGAGCGCAAGTACTACCGCATCCGGTGCCCGTGCCCGGCGAAGCATCAGGGAATGATCCACCTCACGCCATATCGGGGTTACGCACTCCGGAGGCGACGGTGGCTCGTTTCGCGAACCTGTTTCAGGGAGGTCGGATGAGTAGCTTCGAGATAACGCTCGAAGGCATTTTGTGCAATGAGGAATGCACCGACGACGAAGTGAGCGCGACGTTCGACGCAGTCATGGAGGCGCTCGTCGACCTCGGCGCCCAGGACCCCTTCGTCGGTGGTTCGCTCGCCGACCGGCGAGTCGAGATAGCGGCCGTGATCGAGGCGCCCACACCCGATGTCGCCGTCGCCGAGGCGAGTCTGCTGTTCAATTCCGCTCTCGCAAGAGCGGGCTTGGAGCTCCAAACGACTCCTACCGCTATTACGTCGCTAGCGTGGTCATCGACGTCCATCCGCCCTGCCGTCTGATAACACCGGCGAGAGGCTTGCTGTGACAGAAGCCACCAACGAGCGGGCCTTCGAAGACGGCATCGAAACCCACCTGCTCAACAACGGCTATCACCAGGGCTCGGCCCTCGACTACGACCCCGTCCTCGGCCTCGATCCCGTCCAGCTCTTCGCCTTCATCGGCGCCACCCAGAACGACCAGTGGGAGCGCCTCGTGGCGATCCACGGCGACCCGGACGCCGCTCAACGGCGCTTCGCCGAGCGCGTAGCAGCCCAGATCGACAGGCGCGGCACGATCGACGTCCTCCGCCACGGCGTCAACGACCAGGGGCTCGACTTCCGGCTCGCGTACTTCCGGCCGGCCTCCGGCCTCAATCCTGACCTGCAGACGCTCTACGACTCGAACTACCTGAGCGTCACGCGGCAACTTCATTACGCGGGTGACGTGAACGCGCTCGATCTCGTCCTGTTCTGCAACGGGCTCCCGGTCGCGACGGCCGAACTGAAGAATCAGTTCACCGGACAGAACGTCCAGCAGGCGATCGCGCAGTACCGGACGGATCGCGATCCGAACAACCTGCTCTTCGCGAAGCGCGCGATCGTCCATTTCGCCGTCGACGCAGCGCTCGTGATGATGACGACGCAGCTCGACGGACGCGATACCGCCTTCCTTCCGTTCAACAAGGGAAGCCATCCGGGCGAAAAGGGCTGCGGCGCAGGGAACCCGCTGAACCCTCACGGACATGCAACTGCATACCTCTGGGAAGAGATCTGGCAACGCGACAACTGGCTCGACATCCTCGCGCGGTTCGTCCACGTCGAGCAGGACAATCCGGGCGCGAGAGCGAAGCGACGGCGCGGTGGCTCGCTGATCTTCCCGCGCTACCACCAGTGGGACGCCGTCCGTCGGCTCGAAGAAGATGCGCGGACGAGGGGCGCCGGCGAGCACTACCTCGTGCAGCACTCGGCCGGGTCGGGGAAGTCGAACACGATCGCCTGGCTGGCACACCGTCTCGCCGTGCTCCACGACGCGAATGACACGAAGATCTTCGACAAGGTCGTCGTGATCACCGATCGGCGCATCCTCGACGCGCAGCTGCAGGACACCGTCTACCAGTTCGAGCACGCGCACGGATTCGTCGAGAAGATCGAGGAGTCGTCCAAACAGCTGGCGGAGGCGCTGCGCGGAGCGCAGGCGCAGATCATCGTGACGACGCTGCAGAAGTTCCCGTTCATCGTGAAGGAACTACAAGACCTTCCCGAGCGGAGCTACGCGGTCCTGATCGACGAAGCGCATTCCTCACAGAGCGGACAGAGCGCGCATGAGATGCGCAAGCTCCTCGGCAAGGCAAGTGATGACGAAGATGTCGCGGAAAGCGACACGCAGGACTACGTCGACGCGCTCGCGGAGCAAGCGGCCATGGCCCGTGGGAAGCAGCGCAACCTCAGCCTCTTCGCGTTCACCGCAACGCCGAAAGGGAAGACGCTCGAGGTCTTCGGACCGCCGTCCGAGGAAGGGAAGAGAGCGTTCCACCTGTACTCGATGCGACAAGCGATCGAAGAGGGCTTCATCGTCGACGTCCTCCGCAACTACACGACCTGGACGACGTACTACCGCGTCGCGAACACGTCGAAGGACGACCCAGAGGTTGAGTCCGGGCGGGCCACGGCCGCGATCGCCCGCTTCGTCGCGCTGCATCCGGAGCAGGTCGCGCAGAAGGCGCAGATCGTCGTCGAACACACGCGCAACGTCACGGCGCAACGCATCGGGGGCCAGGCGAAAGCGATGGTGGTCTGCCGGTCGCGGCTGGCCGCCGTCCGCTGGAGGCTCGCGATCGATCGTTACCTCCACGACAACGGGATCGGCGAGATCAAAGCTCTCGTCGCGTTCTCCGGCACCGTGACGGACGCCGGGATCGAATACACCGAGCCGAAGATGAACGGCATCCCGGAGCGTCAAACCGCCGAGGCCTTCGGGTCCGAGGTCGCCAACAGGATCCTCATCGTCGCCGAGAAGTTCCAGACCGGCTTCGACCAGCCGCTTCTGCACACGATGTTCGTGGACAAGAAGCTCGCCGGTGTCCATGCGGTGCAGACCCTGTCCCGCCTGAACCGGATCTACCCGGGCAAGGACGACACGTTCGTCCTTGACTTCGTTAATCGAGCGGAAGAGATCGAAGCGGCGTTCAGTCCGTACTACGACGAAACGCTCGCGATGCCGACCGACCCGAACCTGCTGTTCGACACTCGCGATGAACTCGATGCGTTCGGCGTGATCCACCGAGATGAGATCGACTCCTTCGCGCGCGTCTACCTCACGTCGGACGACCCTTCGGCGAACGCCCAGCTGTACTCGATCGTCGACGCAGCCGTCGGCCGTTTCGAGGACCTGGACCCGGACGACCAGGACGCCTTCCGAAAGACGCTGAAGCGATTCGTCCAGCTCTATGCCTTCATCGCGCAGATCATGCCGCTGCACGACACACAACTCGAGAAGCGCTACACGTACTGCCGGTTCCTGCAGCGTCGCCTGCCACGACGCGAGGTGGGATCGCTCGACCTCGGCGATCTCGAACTCACCCACCTCCGTCTGCGCAACCTCGGGAAGCAGAAGATCGAGCTCGACGCCGGCAACGTCGTCACCGCCTTCCCGCCGGAGGGCGACAGCCAGGCCGTCCTTCCGGGGATGGAGCAGCTCTCGATCGTCATCGACCGGATCAATGACGCCTTCGGCCTCGACCTGAGCGATGCCGACAAGCTGCATATCGCGAGCGTCACGTCCGCGATGGCCGACGACGAGGACCTTCAGCTCGTGGCCGGCGCGAACTCACAGGATGGCTTCGAGCCCGAGTTTCGCGAGCGAGTGGTCGGAGCGTTCGTCGACCGGATGTCCGACGACGAGAAACTCACGAAACTGTTCCTCGACGACTCGGATTTCCAGAAGCACGTCCGCGAATCGATGCTGCCGATCGTCTACGAACGCGCGCGCGTTGGACGCCAGAAGGTCTGTCCGATCGGTGACCTGCTCGGTCGTGATGAGGATCAGTTCCTCGAGTACAAGGCAGCGCTGACGTGGGACCTCGCCGAGCAGAAGCGTTCGAAGCTCGTCGAGAGCGCGACGATCAAGACCGTGGCTGCGTTCCTGAACTCACGCCACGGGGGGACGCTCCTGCTCGGCGTCGCCGACGACGGAAATCCCGTCGGCCTGCAAGCCGACTACGACGCGCTCCGGGGTCCCCGGGACCGCTCGGACCACGATGTCTTCGTCCAGCACCTCGTGAACGTGCTCGAGAGCGTCGTGGGCATCGCGGCGACGGCGAACGTCTCGTCCGAGATGCTTTCGGTCGACGGGCACGACATCTGCCGGGTCCACGTCGACCCCTGCGGACACCCGGTTCGGGCCCAGGTCCGGAAAGCCGACAAGCACGGGAACCAGTCGCGGCACGAAGCCTTCTTCGTCCGGCTCGCGAATGGGACCCGCGAGATCACGGACGAGGTCGAGATCGAGCGGTACATCCACCAGCGCTGGGACCTCGCCTAAAGCTCCGTCACACCCCCGGCCTACTCTTGGGAGTCCACGTATGGACGAACTGAGGTTGGACGAAACGCAGCGGAGGGTCGTCGATCACGACGGCGGGCCCCTCCTCGTCCTCGGCTCCCCGGGCACCGGCAAGACCGAGGCGCTCAAGCAGCGGTGGATCCGGCTCGCGAAGCAGACGAACGAACCCCACCGGATCCTGCTCCTGCTCCCGGCCCGCGAACGCGCGATCGAACTTCGCGATCAACTGCCGTACGAGCTGCCGCAGGAAGCGATCCTCGAGGTGCCCGTTCACACGTGGCACGCCCTCGCCTACCACCTGGTCACGCGCTACTTCCGGCAGCTCGGCTTCGCACAACCGCCCCTGCGGCTCACGAACGCCGAGCAGATCTCGGTCGTCCGCGATCTGCTGGCGAAAGCGAACAAGAAGGACTGGGAGAACTACGCCGACCATCTGCACGCGGAGGCGTTCATCGCCGAGGTCGCCGACTTCTGCGTGCGCGCGGGGTATCGCGGTCTCAGCGACGACGACCTCCGAACGCTGGCTGAGCGTCGTCCCGAACATGCCCCGGTGGCGGCTTTCGCCATCGACTACCGCGCGCACTCGCGTGCGAACGCGATCCTCGACTACCCGGAGATGATCCTCGCCGCGGCGCGGCTGATCGACGAACAGGACGACCTCCGTGCCGCGATCCACCGACGGTTCCCGCATGTGCTCGTCGACGACGCGCAGGAGCTCGCGCCGGCGCAACTGAAGCTGCTGAAGCTGCTCGCGCTCGACCACCTCGTCTGCGCCGGCGATCCGGACTCCGCGATCGAAGCCTTCCGCGGTTCGGATCCGCACTGGCTCGACCGCTTCAACGAGATCGCGCCGGAACACACGACGATCACATTGCCGACGTCGTTCCGGTTCGGGAAGTCGATCGGCGACGTCGCCGCGGAGCTGATCGCGCAGTCGCCCGAGCCCGGCCCCCATCGCGCGACGTCCTTCGCCGGACCCGATGGGAGCGCGGAGCTTCGCTCCTTCGCGACGATGGCCGGCGAGCTCGAGTCAACGGCGCGCGAACTGCGGGCCGCGCACCTCATCGACAAGATCCCGTACGAGCGGATGGCGATCCTCCTCGCACAACCCGCGACGTACGGACACTCTCTCGAACGCGTCCTCGACGACTTCGGCGTCCCGTACCGCATCGCGTCGGCGGACCGTCCTATCGGCGCGGAACCCGCCGCACGCGCGATCCTCGACGTGTGCCGCCTCGCGATCAGCGGCGACAGCGCGGACGGATTGTGCAAGGCCGTCCTCGCATCGCCGCTCATCGGCCTCGGTCCGTACAAAGT
>Ga0307469_10000423_pt1 | contig 15638 bp, 8 predicted proteins | sample atmos_gasesAM2C__FD_203084 | JGI IMG/M metagenome (GOLD analysis project Ga0307469, IMG submission 203084) | Hardwood forest soil microbial communities from Morgan-Monroe State Forest, Indiana, United States - atmos_gasesAM2C_515 | ecosystem: Environmental > Terrestrial > Soil > Temperate forest...
GACGCTCACGTTCGTAAGCGAGAACCCGGGGCCTGCCGTGCGCGCGCACGCGCCGGAGGGCCGGGCGGTGACGCTGCGCCAGCATCTGTCGTTCGTCGAGCTGCCCGATCCCGGGTACCGCCCGCGACGGTTCGATCCACGTATCGGACTGTTCGCGCTGACGTTCTGGGACTACGCGAGGCCGTTCGATCAGGATCCGGTCACGCGCTACATCATCCGGCACCGGCTCGAGAAGAAAGATCCAGGGGCGCCGGTGAGCAACCCGGTGCGGCCGATCGTCTACTATCTCGATCCCGGCGTTCCCGAGCCCTACCGCAGCGCGTTCCGCGACGGCGCCATGTGGTGGCGTACCGTCCTCGAAGCCGCGGGCTTCCAGAACGCCTTTCGCCTCGAGGACATGCCCGCCGACATGGACCCCATGGATGCGCGGTACAACGTCATCCAGTGGGTGCACCGGGACTCGCCCGGTTACTCCATCGGACCGAGCTTCGTGGACCCCAGGACCGGAGAGATCATCAAAGCGGCGGTGCGCATGGAATCGGAGCGCTCGCTCTCGAATTACAACATCTACGCGGGGACGCTTCCGGCGCGGGCCGAGGCGGACTGGCAGGCCGGCCCGTTGGGCGACGTCGGCCTGGCCCGCTGGCTGACCGGGCTCGACACGGCGGCGAGCGCCGAGGCGTTCGTCATGGCGCGTCGTCGCCAGCACGCGGCGCACGAGGTCGGGCACACGCTCGGCCTGGCGCACAATTTCATCGCGGCCGCGGACGGGCGCGCCTCCGTCATGGCCTACCCTGCCCCGCTCATCCGGCTTTCGAACGGGCGACTCGATCTCTCGCAGGCCTATCGCGACGGACCCGGAGCGTACGACTCGCTCGCGATCCGATATGCCTACACACCCTTCCCTCCCGGACAGGAACAGGCGGGACTCAACGCGATCGTGCAGGACGAGCTCCGGAGTGGCGTCCGCTTCCTCACCAACCCCGACGAGGCGTCGGACAATTCCTATCCGGAAAACACGACCTGGGTGAACGGCAAGGATGCGGTAGCGGAGCTCGCGCGAGTGATGCCGGTCCGCCGGTTCTTGATCGATCATTTCGACGAGCGGGCCATTGCGCCCGGCGAGCCGATGGCGCTCCTCAGCAAACGTTTCGCCACCGTCTACCTGCACCACCGCTTCACGCTCGATGCTGCGGTGAAGGCCGTTGGGGGGATGGAGTACCAGTACGCCGTTCGTGGCGACGCGGTGCCGCCGACGGCACTGATCCCTGCCACCAGACAGCGGCGAGCGCTCGAGCTCCTACTCGACGCGGTCCAGCCGGCGGAGCTGGCGGTTCCGGAGCGCGTGTTGCGGCTCCTGGCCCCGACGCCGTTCGGGTACGAGCGCGACGCGTGGGCATTCTCGTCCGCGGCGGCGCCGGCGTTCGACCAGCTGGGTGCGGCGCGCGCGCTGGCCACGCAGGTGATCGGCGGGCTGCTGGCGCCGGCGCGCACGGCGCGACTCGCGGCGTTCCACGACCGCGACCCGATCGAGCCGAGTCTCACGGAGGTCGTAGGCCGCATGGTGGAACGCACGTGGGGTTCGCCCGGCGCGGCTCGTGCCGACCACCCGGCGCTCGGGCGCGTGGTGCAGCGAGTGGTGGTGGATCAGCTGATCGCGCTGGCGGGCGATGAGCGGGCCACACCGGACGCTCGGGCGGCGGGCGAGTGGGGCCTACGGCGCATCGCGCGGTTGGCGGCCGGCGCCACCGGGCGTACTGCCGACGCCGAAACGCAGGCCCACCGTCAGTTGGCGGCGGCGGATATCGAGCGGTTCCTCGGGCGCCGGGAGGCCGCTTCGCCCCATCGGCCGGGGCCCCCGACGCCTCCCGGGGCCCCAATCGGATCTCCGCGCCCCTAGGGAGGGGGGAGCGGGCGGGCTACCTCAGCCGCACTCCGAGAAGCCGCAGACGTGGCACTTGGCGCAGCCCTCGATGAACGCGAGCTGTGACCCGCAGTCGGGACAAGCACCGATGAAGGTTTGCGCTTCCCCGGCGCGTTCCAGCACGGCCCCGTCCGGCGTCGCGAGGCTCGCCCGCACGGCGGCCGGGGGCACCGTGCCACCGAGCAAATCCTGCTGGATGCCCTGCTTTTCCTGCATCCACTTCTCGATCGCGATGCCGATCGCGTCGGGCACCGAGAGCACCTTGTTCGGGCCCAGGCCTACCACGCGGTCGGACGAGATCCCCCGCAGCTGGCGATAGACCTCGCGGATGGGGATGCCCGAGCGCAGGGCGAGCGAGATGAGCCGGCCGATGGCTTCGACGTCGGCCATGAGCGCCCCACCGGCCTTTCCGAGGGAGATGAAAACCTCGAACGGCTGGCCCTTGTCGTCCTCGGTGATGTTCACGTACATCGTCCCGAGCGGCGTCTCGACGCGCCGGGTTGCGCCTTTGAGGAGATCGGGACGTGACCGCTTGGCGCGCCGCTGCAGGTTCTCGGCTTCGGCGTCGTGCAGCTGGTCGCGCGTGCGACCCAGCTCGGCCTCGAGCTCGGCGATCCGGCCCATCGCCTCGGCGAGGGCGCCGGGCCCGGCCGGAGCCGACGTCCCCGAGGCCGTCGCCTGCTCCTGCACCTTCTTGGCGGTCGCGCCGGTCGAAAGCACCTGCATCTCGCGGGCCCCGTCGCGGTACACGGTCACGCCCTTGCAGCCCAGCTTGTAGGCGTAGCGATAGATCTTCTCCACGTAGTCTTCGGTCGCGTCGTTCGAGAAGTTGCACGTCTTTGAGATCGCGGAGTCGGTGAACTCCTGGAACGCGGCCTGCATCTGGATGTGCCACTCCGGCGTCACGTCGTGTGCGGTGACGAAGACACGCTGCCACTTGGCGGGCACCGCGTCGAAGTGGATGTGGCCCGCCTCGGCGATCTGCTGCACCAGGCCCTCGGAGTACCACCCTTCCTGCTTCGCGATCGCCACGAAGTCCTCGTTGACGTCGGGCATGAGGACGCCGGCCTGATTTCGCATGAACGCAATCGCGAACAGCGGCTCGATGCCCGACGAGCAGCCAGCGATGATGGAGATCGTGCCAGTCGGCGCCACGGTGGTGAGATTGCAGTTGCGCAGGCGGCGCATCGGGCGCACGCGCTCGCCGTTCGGCCCGCGCGCACACGTGGCGTCCGGTCCCCAGATCGACCGCTCCCACTCGGAGAAGACGCCGCGCTGCTCCGCCAGCTTCTCGGAGGCGGCCTTCGCCTCCTCATCCACGAAGTCCATCACCTTGCGGCCCAGGGCGACGCCGTCGTCGGAGTTGTACGGAATGCCGAGCCGCACGAGCAGGTCCGCCCAACCCATGACCCCGAGTCCGATGCGGCGGATCCGCTTGGCGAGGCCGTCGATCTCCTCGAGCGGGTACTTGTTCGCATCGATCACGTTGTCGAGGAAATGCGTGCACAGGTGCACCACCGTCCGGAGGCGATCCCAATCCACGGCGCCGTCCTTCACGAACAGGCCGAGGTTGATGGAGCCGAGGTTACAGACGTCGTACGGGAGCAGCGGCTGCTCGCCGCAGGGGTTGGTGGCCTCGTAGCTCCCGAGGTGTGGGACCGGGTTGTAGTGGTTCGCGCGGTCGATGAAATACACGCCCGGCTCACCGGTTTTCCACGCGCCGTGCACGATCTTGCGGAACACGGTGCGGGCGTCGAGCTGGCCCACCACGGCGCCGGTCCGCGGATGGATCAGGTCGTAGCTCGTCCCGTCCTCGACCGCTCGCATGAACGCGTCCGTGACCGCGACGGAGATATTAAAGTTGGTGACCTGGGTGAGATCGTCCTTGCAGGCGATGAATTCCAGGACGTCCGGGTGGTCGACGCGCAGGATGCCCATGTTGGCGCCCCGGCGTGTCCCGCCCTGCTTCACCACGTCCGTGGACGCGTCGTACAGCTTCATGAACGACACCGGACCGGACGCCACGCCCATCGTCGAGCGCACGACGTCGTTCTTGGGGCGCAGGCGAGAAAACGAAAACCCAGTGCCCCCGCCCGACTGGTGGACCAGCGCCATGGCCCGCAGCGTGTCGTAGATACCGCTCCGGCCGTTCGAGAGCGCGTCGTCCACCGGTAGCACGAAGCACGCGGAGAGCTGTCCCAGGGGTCGCCCCGCGTTCATCAGCGTCGGCGAGTTCGGCATCCACGCCCGCGTGGCCATCAGCTCGAAGAACGTCTCCGCGAGCCCCTCCACCGCCTTCCCCGACGCGCCGTAGGCGCGGTCGGCCTCGGCGATGGTGCGGGCCACCCGCCAGAAGAGGTCCTCGGGTCCCTCGACGGGCTTCCCGTGGTCGTCTTTCACGAGGTAGCGCCGCTCGAGCACGGTAACGGCGTTCGGGCTCAGATCGAGGGTGCCGGTACGGGTGGAAGCAGTCATGCGGGCTCGGGCCTCACGGAGGTGAGCTTGCTCACCAAACTGGTGGTATGTGTGTATTTAACGGCGCGCACCACAGAAAAGCGCGGAGGGTCAAGGTAGACACGTCGGCACGTCCGGGCAACACCTCCCGACAACCGCGGCCACGCGCCACGTTCAACAATTCACATCACAAACTTGTTCCCACGATCGGGAACGCTCCCGCGCGGTGCCGCTTCGCCTCCTCCACATAGTGCCGCCAGGTGTCCTCGATCCGCTCTCGCAGACCGTCATCCACGCGGCGGGTGACCCGTGCCGGGACGCCGACGACGAGCGAACCCGGCGGCACGTGCGTCCCCTCGGGCACCACGGCACCCGCTGCCACGACACTGCCGGTGCCGATGTGCACTCCGTTCAGGAGTACGCTGCCCATGCCGATCAGGCAGTCGTCCTCGACCGTGCAACCATGCAGAATGGCACGATGTCCCACGCCGACGCGCGCCCCGATGCGCGCGGGGAGACCCGAGTCGACGTGGACAACGGTGCCGTCCTGCAGGTTGCTCGCCTCGCCCACCACGATGGCATCGACGTCGCCCCGCAGGACGGCTCCGTACCAAACGCTGGCGCGTGCACCCAGTGTCACGTCTCCGAGCACCACCGCGCCCGGAGCGATGAAGGCCGTCGGATCGATGTGGATTATTGCCTCACCGGCTGGAATGGCCATTGGACCCACGCATCGACCGGCTCGCCGTTCTTCTGCGCGGGGTTCCACCGCAGCGTCTTCGCGACGTCGAGCGCCTGATCGTTGAACGTGTCCATGTTGGAGCGCGAGTACAGCCGGGCCTCGAGCGTCTCGCCGTCGCGGGAGACGTGGACAAGGAGGATCGCGGGCCGCGGGAACACGGTGGCGCCGGGCGGAATGGGAATGAGCGTGGACGAGAGCGGCACGGGGCGAGCGTCCCAGCACATGTGGTCCTGATTGTAGGCTGGGCCATAGGTCTCGCACGGCCCTGCGCCAGATTCGTCGCCCTGATCTTCGGACTCGAGCTCCACCTTGATGTTCGATGACGCGCCGGGCGTGATGACGACCTGGCGATCGTAGGGCGCGAACCCGGAGGCCCGGACGGCCATCCGGTACGTGCCCGGCGGGACGTCGCCTTGCGGGCCGCGGAACGGCAGCCCGTTGAGCGTCACGCGCGCCCCTTTGGGCAGGCCTTGAAGGGTGAGGTGGCCGGGACTCCCGGGAGCCACGGAGCGCGTGTGCGCCGTATCCGGACGCGCCGTGGTCGGCTGCGTCGCCGTGTCGCCCGATGGGAGACCGGTGTCGGCGAGGAGACGCTGCGCCACGGTGTCCGCGACCGACGGCTTGGTCGAGTCGGCCGGTGTCGCGTGCGCGAAGAACAGGAGGCCTTTCTTGTACGCGTAGAGCCCGGGCGCGCCGAGGCCGATCGCGACGACCACCACCCAGAGCCCGATGCCCGCGGCTACGGACCGCTTGTGGATGTCTTCCGGCTTCCCGGACACGCGCGGCAACGGTGTCGTCGCGGCGCCCGCCAGCCGAGCGCCGGCGAGCGAGGGGATCGCCTTGGTGGGTGCGGTGGCGAGCCCAATCGCGGCGAAACCTCCCCCCGCCTCGAGCGCCTGCACCAGCTCGTCCGCGCTCTGAAACCGGTCATCGGGGGACTTCGCCATCATCTTCTTGATGACTTCGAAGAGCGTGCGCTGGTCGTAGGTCTCGAGCGTCGGGGTGGGGATCTCCTCCATGATGTGCTTGTAGCCGATGGAGAACGAGTCCTCGCCGTCGAACGGGACGCGCCCCGTGAGGCACTGGTACGCGACGACGCCGAGCGAATAGAGGTCGGACCGGCCGTCGAGGGACTGCGCGCGGGCCTGCTCGGGACTCATGTAGTGCGGCGTTCCGATGGACATCCCGGTACCGGTGAGCTTGCCTCCCGAGGCCGCCTTCGCGATCCCGAAGTCCGTCACCACGGCCAGCCCGTGCTCGTCGAACATGATGTTGTCGGGCTTCACGTCGCGGTGCACGATGCCACTCTTGTGCGCGTAGGCCAGCGCGCGGGTGACCTGGACGAGCACTTGGCGAATCTCGGCGGGCGGCAGGGTTCCGCGGGCCGCGAGGACGGACGACAGCGGCTTGCCGCGGAGGAACTTCATCACGAAGTAAATCACCCGCCCGGACTTGCCGACGCGGTAGATCGGGATGATGCTCGGATGTTCGAGTTTGGCGGACGTGCGGGCTTCGCGCTGGAAGCGCTCGACGAACTCCTTGTCGAAGGCGAGGGAGAAGGGCAGGACCTTGATCGCGACGTCGCGCTCGAGCTGCCGCTCGCGCGCCTTGAAGACGATGGCCATGCCCCCGCGGCCGAGCTCCTCCAGGATCTCGTACTCGTCCTTCAGCTGCTCCCGCACGAGATCGACTTCCGTCACGTCGGGCTCGTGATCGCGGACGGCGCTCACCGGCGTCGTGCCGCTCAGGTCGAGCCCGCAGGAGCGGCAGAACTTACTGGCGTCCTCGTTCTGGGTGCCGCAGCGGGAGCAATACATCAATTCTCCGAGGGGTCGCCAAAAGGTAGGGATGCGCCGGAGTCAGTGTCAACACGCGTGCCCGCATGGCATGCTCAGAAGTCCGATGACAGTGCCGCGTACACTTGCGGTCGCCGCGCGACGCCGGACGGCGGATTGGCGAGCGGCTCGGCGACGCCGAGTCGTACGGCCAACGGAAAGTCGTAGGTCACCGTCACATCGCCCGCGACCTCCACTCCGGTGGACCAGAGGCGCGTGAGCCGCGGCGACGCGCCGGGCGCCCAGGCATCCCCCGCATCCGCGAACACGTTGAGCCACAGCTTGTCGACGCCGACCGGCAAGTGGCCGACGGCGCGGCCCACGAGCGCCAGCGGAAGACGATACTCGACGCTGCCCGCCGCGGCACGCTCGCCCGCGAGCTCGCCGTCGGCGTAGCCGCGCAGGGGGAACGCGCGCGTCGCAGAGAGCGACGGAGCAAAGAAGATGTTCACGCCCTGGGGCGCGACCCCTCCGACTCGGAACAGCGTGCCGAGGGGCCCGTTCGTCGCGCCGGCGAAAAGACGCAACGCCAGCACGTGATGGGCGAACCCACCGACGCCGGGCACGTGCGCGTACACCGCCAGCCGCGAGCGCCACTCGTTTGACCAGCGCGTCGTCCCTCGCTCCTCGCGCCGCCGATACGTTCCCGACCAGGCAAACCCATCCTCGGGCGAGATCGACAGCGCGCCCGTCACGAAGCGGGAGAACGTGAGCGTCGCCGATCCGCCGTAGACGTCCTGCAGGGCGCACCCCGCGCACACCGCGGCGAGCGACGATTCCGGGATCGCCGCGAAGTCGGTCCGCTCGATTTCGGCCGCGACGCGCAGGCTGGTGAGCCCGCGCCATCGGAGCGAGACGAAGGACGCCCCGAGTGCCGCGGACTGGTCGAGCTCCGACAGCGTCACATTCGAAACGCCGAGCGGCCCCAGATCACCCCATGAGCTCGACGCCGAAAGATCGAAGACCGGGTTGCCGAACCGGGACGCGACCACCACAAAATCGGCGGCGAGACGCGATCGCTGCGGCGCGTAGAGCAGATCGGCGGCGTAGGCGTATCGCCCGACCGCGTCCGCGCCGGCGATGAGCGCGCCGCCGAAGCGTCCCGTCGGCCCATCGTCCTCATAGAGGGGCAGCCAGAAATGCGGACGCAGCGACGGCCAGGAGGAATATCCGGTCTCGCGCACTGTCACGGCTGGAGCCGAGTCGAACGGCAGCGGCTCGGCGAAGGACACGAGTCCCCCCCCTCCCCGCGCGGCGGCGGCGGTGCGGCGCAGCTCCCATCCGTGCGCGGTCAGTCCGGCGTAGAGCAACGCGCCGTCGCCGAGTGGCGCGGGCGCGCGCGCGCCGAGTCGCGCAGCCGTCAGCGGTTGGACGGCGGCCGAGTCGGTCCAGCGATACACTTGCGGGAGCCCGGTCGGATCCGCCACGAACCAAAGCTCTCCCTCCGATGTCCACACCACGTCGGCGATACTGCCGCGCGTCTCGAGCAGTGCCACCGCGGCCGCCGGCGACGCGGCCGGCCACAGCAGCAGTGACCACCGACCGTCGGTGCACCGGATGCCCACCGCCCAGCGACCGTCCGGCGAGAGCGCCAGGTCCGTCCACACCCCCTTCCCCGAGTCGTCGGGGACGGGCACCGTGGGTCGCCCGGACCCGGGCCCGAGGGCGATCGCTGCGAGCCGCCCCCCGCCGCCCGTGGGCGCCACGAGCCGGGCGCCGTTGGTGGCCCGGCTCCACGCGCCCGTCGTCGGCACCCAGCGGTACAAGTCGCTCCGCAGGCGCCAGCGTGACGTAAAGTCGAGCTGGGCAATCACCAGGGTGTCCCCCACCCAGTCGTAGTCCGCCCCGCCGTTCACGTGGTGCGTGGCGAGCGTCCGGAACGTCACGGCATCGAGCACGCGTAGCTCACTCGCGCCCTTGCCGTCGTCCCGCACATACGCCACGCGGCGGCCGTCCGGAGACACACGAGGGACCGGCTCCGTGCGAAGCAATGAGTCGATGACGCGCGCTCGGGGCAGCGCCCCGGTCTCGGGCACCGGCTCGGTGCCGCGGCGCCATTCGTCCGCGAGCGAACGCCCGGACGCCACTCGGGACACCTGTCGGCCGACGCGAAACGGGATGAGCTGTGCCGAGGTGGCCTCCACGAGGTGTGGCACCACCGAATCACCCGCGGTCCCGGCGAGATAATGAAGGAAGCGGCTGCCGTACGCGTAGGGGACCAGCCCGTCGGCCCAGCGCGTGTAGAGGGTCGCGTCCCACGGCGACCGCGATGCCCCGCCGGCCTCGTCCGCCTCCAGGAGCTGGGTGTGGAAGCTGCCCCGCACCCGCCCGCCGTTCGTGAACTTGGACTCGTAGTACGTCGCCAGCCCCTCGATCATCCAGCTCGGCTGATACTCGTTGGGAAACAGGCCGGGGGCGCGCCCGAACACGCGCTGGAGCGGACGCCAAATGCCCTTGGTGCGGTCGAGGTGAAAGACGTGCGCGAGCTCGTGCGTGGTCACGAGTCGGAGCCAGGTGTCGAAGAACAACAGGCCGTGATCGCCGGCCGGCGGCGCGGCGAAGATCGTGATCCGGTTCGACGGCACGACGCTGGTGAATCCGTTCGCCGCGTCGATATCGTCGGCGAGCGTGATGTCCACGACGCCGCGCGGCGGATGCAGCTCGGTCGCGAGCAACCGGTACGATCGCTCCGCCTCGCGCGCTTCGGCGAGTGCCACAGCGCGATAGGCCGGAAGGAAGTGGATGCGGAAGTGAGGGGTGTGGAGGGTGCGCCAGGAGGCCGAGGGGTCGACTTGGGCGGAGGCGCGGCCGGCGAGTGTGAAAAGAAACAAAGTGCGGAGTGCGGAGTGCAGAATGCGGAGTGTCAACGAAAGCTCGAGCCCACGGATCGAAGCTCTCGTGCAGTTCCGCACTCCCCATTTCGCACTCCGCACTTTCACGGCTCCCTCGCCCGTTCTCGTAGGAAGTCCTCGATCCCCTGCACCAGGCCCCGCGCGTAGCGCCACTGTCCCTCCTCGCTTCCGAGCATGGCTTCCTGGTCCGGCAACATGATGAAGAGTCCCTCGGTGAGCGCTGCCGGCATCCACGTGGGACGGACCAACGCGTAGTCTCCTCGACCCATGCCGAGGTCGCGCACACCGAGCTGGGCCACCAACGCCCGATCGAGCGCCCGCGCGAGCGGCACGCTGCGCGGCTGGAAGTAATACACGCTGGTCCCGTTGTTGGTGAACGGATTCACGCCGTCCGGCAGGGCATTGGCGTGGATGGAGACCAGCACGTCGGCGTCGTGAACCTCGGCGAAGTGAGTTCGCGGATACAAATCCATCGGCGTCGAATCGGTACGCGTCAGCAGGACGGTCGCGCCGGCGCGTTCAAGCAGGCGCTTCGCCTTGAGCGCGACCGCGAGCGTGGCGACCGGCTCCCAGAGACCGGTCGGCCCGGTGGCGCCGAGCGGCGGATGTCCCGGATCGAGCACGATCGTGCGGCCACGCACGGGGTGGTCGGGCGCGATGTCGGGCGGGCGGCGGATCTCGAGCAGCAGGTCGCGCCCGTCATACCGGGCCCGGTACCCCCACACGCGGCGCGTCAGGTCGACCGTGATCGTCACTTCGTCCGATGCCGGCTGAGCGTAGCTCATCCGCCGCACGAGCGGATCGGTCCCGCCGTATTGCATCCAGTTGATGTCGGACGCGCCCCCGTAGATGCGCAACGTGAGCGCCCGATCGTGCTCCGTCACCTGAAAGGGCAGTCTGGCCGGAAGGGGCACGCGGAGGGTCACCGAGGTGTGCCCCGGCGTGAGTCGCACCGAGCCCACCACCCCCTTCGGCGGCGGCGTCCCCGCGACGAGCGGCACCACGTCCGCGTCATTCACCCACGCCACGGCATCCCGTGACAGTTGAAGGCGAGCCTGATCGTTCCAACGCCCGGACAGGGTGCCTTCCGTGCCGGTCGGGAAAAACCAGTTGTAGGTCCCGTGCGGCACGGCGCGCCCGGGCGTGAGACTGTCCGTCGTACCCGTGTGCGCCGTATCGTCGTTCAAGACCACGACGGTGGGAAACGTCATATCGAGCGTGCTGATCGCGAGGGGCCAGCGCGCTGATGCGCTGTCGGCGCCCACGGTGACCGTCAGCGTGGCGCAGGCGGTGCGTCCGTCGGCGCACATGGCCGCGGCCGGCAGCCAGCCGAGGTAGCGCCCCGCGGCTGGCGGCAGGCGGAGCGCCGCGGTATCGGTGGCAAACGCGCGTGCACCCCACGGCGGCTCGGTCGGGAGGGACTCCGGCACGAGCGGGACGGTCGAGCCCCACGGCAGTCTGAGACGGACCGAGGCACCGGGGGCCGCGTGGACCGTCAACAGAATGCCCTCTCCCTGCGGGAGCGCCAGCGTCCCGGATGGCGTGAAGCTGGTGGTGTCGATCCACGCCGCACGATCAGCCGGTGGCCGGAATTGCGGCGCAATACGCGCCGCAAGAATCGTCACGCTCGAGTCCGGTCCGGAATGCGCGACCAGGCGGAATGACGCCAGGGTATCGTCCGGCAGCCCGAGCCAAGCGATCCATGCTCCGTTCCCCCGCACCAGCACGGGGCGACCGTCGATGGCGAGGCTTGGGGTGCCAGCGGTTGCGCCCCGCACCGCGCCGAACAGGAACGCGGAGTCGTGCGACTGAATGACGTCGGTGGCCGCGGGGTAGACGACGCTGATGTGGAGCGACTCGCGGGCGGCCGCAGCGGGCGCGGGCTGCGCGGGGCCCGGAACCGGCGCGGTGGCGACCCGCGGGACCGCGCACGCGGTCACCACGCTCGCGAGCAAGACGCCGACCGATCGCACAGGACGCGCAAGGTAGCATCCGGCCTTCCGGCCCGTCAATTTGCCGAATCGATTGGCAAATCGTAACTTGTGCCCCCTGTGGAGCATTTCCGCCAGTGACCGCCTGTCCTTATTGCGGCCGCGACAACGACCCCGGCGCGCACTACTGCATGGACTGCGGGAAGCCCATGGCCAAGTCCAGCGGACTCAAGGCGATGGCGGCTGAATCAGCGCCCGCGCAGAGCACGCGCGTGGTGGCACGAGCTCCGGTCGTCCCGAACCCGGCGGCATCCGTCCCCTGCCCCTTCTGTGGCGGCTCCGCCACGACCGCGCAGCCGTTTTGCCCCCATTGCGGTCGCCGTCTCACGGCGCCCGGCTCGGGGCCAACGTGCGCCCGATGCGGATCGCCGGTGGGCCCGGCGACCAAGTTCTGCGCCACCTGTGGAGCTGCGGTGGCGGAGCTGGGCGGGGTGCGCCACGGGATCTCCGGATCGTCGCGCGCCGGAACCGCGATCACGCTGGTGCTGCTCGACGATCTAGGCGTCGCCGTGCAGCGTTTCGAGCGAAAGTCTCCCGACACGACGATCGGCCGGCAGGACGGCGACATCCGGTTCGCCGAGGACGTGTTTCTGTCCCCGCTGCACGCAAAGATTTCCTGGGAGCACGACACGCTGGTGGTGCGCGACCTGGGCAGCCGGAACGGGACCTGGGTGTTTCTCGAGGCGCCGCACCGGCTCGTGGACGGAGACCTGTTGCTGATCGGCTCTCAGGTGATTCGATTCCGACGCCTGGGCTACCCCGGGCCCCACCCGCCCGACGCCGACGCCACGAAACGCATGGGCAGCCTCAGTCCGAGCGCCGACATCGCGAGCCTCACGCAGCTGCGCTCGGACGGCAGCGCGCGCGACGTAATCCAGCTTTCACCCGGTCGGGACGTGGCGATCGGGCGCGAAAAGGGCGACTGGACGTTCCCCTACGATCCCTCGATGAGCGCGCAACACGCTTTGGTCCGCTCCGAGGACGCCGATTTCGTCGTGGTGGACGCCAACAGTCGCAACGGCGTGGCGATCGCCGCGCGCGGCGACGTGCCGCTGGGCCACAACTCCCGCGTCCTCGTGGGGGACAAGCTGCTCCGCATCGAGATTCCGACGTGAAGATCTGTCCCGTCTGCTCGACCGAGTACGCCGACGACGTGCGGTTCTGTCCCAACGACGGACAGACCCTTCGCTCCTCGGGGCCCGCGGCGGATCTGGTCGGTCAGGTGATCGCCGACCGCTACCACGTCGTGAAGAAGCTCGGCGAGGGCGGCATGGGCCAAGTCTACCTGGCCGAGCACGTGAAGATGGGGCGCCGCAGCGCGATCAAGGTGATGAATCCGTCGATGGTCCACGATCCCGACGCGGTGGCACGCTTCAACCGCGAGGCCGCCAACGCGAGCCGCATCACGCATCCGAATGTCTGCGCGATCTACGATTTCGGGGAGACGCCCGACGGCCTGATCTATCTGGCGATGGAGTTCGTCGAAGGCGAACCGCTCACGGACGTGCTCACGCGCGAGCGGACCCTGCCGCCGGCACGTGCGGCGAGCATTTTCCTTCAGGTGGCCGACGCGCTCCAGGCCGCGCACGACCTCAGCATCGTGCATCGGGACTTGAAGCCCGACAACATCATGCTCACGCGGGCGCGGGACGGCTCGGACATCGTCAAGGTCGTCGATTTCGGCATCGCCAAGGCGGTGGGGGGCGACGACACCCAGAAGGTGACCAAGACGGGGTTGGTGGTCGGAACTCCCGAATTCATGAGCCCCGAGCAGCTCTCCGGGGATCCGCTCGACGGCCGGAGCGACGTGTATTCGCTCGCCCTCGTGCTCTTCAAGATGTTGACGGGCAAGCTCCCCTTCGAGGGCACCACGGTGCAGGATACGATGGTCAAGCGTCTCACGGACGAGCCCGCGTCGCTCGCCGACGCGCGACCCGATTTGCGGTTTCCCCCGGGCCTGCAGGCGAGTCTCGATTCGGCGCTCGCCCGCCGTCCCGTCGACCGCTATCAATCGGCCGCGAAGTTCGCGGACGACGTCGCGGCGGTGCTCGGCGCACCGCGCGGAGGTCGGGCACTCACCCTCTCCCTTCCCCCGACCCGCCCCGACGCCGAAGCCCGGACGGAACGGCTCCGCCGGCCCACGCCGATCGTCTTCCCGGAGGGACCCGCGAAACGACCGTCGCGGCTTGCGATTGTGGCCGGTGTCCTCGTCGTCCTGGGCGCGGCCGGGGCGGCGCTGGCGCTCCGCGGCGGCCGGAAGGGCGAGAGCAGAGTCGGCCCGGATTCGAGCCCGCCGGTCGGCGTCAGCCCCGCGCCGGACACGAGGGCCGGCCGTGCGGTCGCGCACGCGCCCCCCCGCCCGGTGGAACCGACCTCGACACCGCCGCGTGCGCGTCCCCGGCCGCCTGTGGACGTCGTCAACGCACGCGTGCTCCTCGACAAGCTCGTCGACACGCTCGAGCCGAGGACCGCTCGTTTGGTCCTCGATTCGGCACACGACGTCTTCAACGCACCGGGTCTGGCGCGGAAGGACAAAGCGTACGCCGCGTTCGTCGTGGCTAACGCCTTTTTCCAGGCGAACGACCGCGCGAAGGGATGCGAGTGGGTGCGGACCGCCACGGAGCTCGATTCCTTGCGGGAATCGTATCGCAAGCTCCTCGACCAGTGTCAGCGCTGACCATGTTCGGCCGCTCTTCCCCCAAGCCGATTCGCATCGAAGTCTTCGGCAAGACCGACCCGGGCAAGATGCGGGACCACAACGAGGACCGCTTCCTCGTGGCAGATCTCACGCGCCGCGAGGCATCGCTCCAGCCCAACGTCCGCGCGCACGATGTGGGCGAGCGTGGCTCGCTGTTCGTGGTCGCGGACGGCATGGGCGGCGCCGCGGCCGGGGAGCTGGCCAGCGAGATGGCGACCGACACGATCTACGATCAGATGGTGAAAGGCTGGGGCGGGGAGCAGGAATTGACGCCGCAGCGGTTCGCCTTTCGGCTGAAGGAGGCCGTGGAGGCCGCCAACAAGCAGATCAACTCATACGCGTCGGCGCACCCGGAAGTCCGCGGGATGGGAACCACCACCACCGCGGTCGGCCTGCTTGGCGACCGTGTCTTCCTCACGCAGGTCGGGGACAGTCGTGCGTATCTGATTCGGCGCGGTGAGGCGGTGCAGCTCACGAAGGACCAATCCCTCATGCAGCGCCTCGTCGAGGCCGGTGAATTGACGGAGGAGGAAGCCGAGAAGAGCGAGCGACGCAACATCATTCTCCAGGCGCTCGGCCCCGATGCCCGCGTCAAGGTGGATCTCACGCACCAGGAAGTGCGCCGGGGCGACATGCTCGTGCTGTGCTCCGATGGCCTCTCCGGCCAGGTCAAGCGGGAGGAGATCGCCGAGGTGGTCACCGGCCAGCGCGACCTGGCGGCGGCGTGCGACCGGCTTATCGCGCTCGCCAACGAGCGCGGCGGGCCGGACAACATCACCGTGGTGATCGTCCGCTTCGACGGGGAAGGGCTGCGCCCGGTCGAGGCGAGCGCGGAAGTCGGGCACCAGGTGTACCCGTTGATCGATACCGAGACCAGCACGGAGCCCGTCCCCGTCTATCGGGGCAGCCGCCCTCCCGAGCCCGTGGCGCACAGTCGCTGGCGCGTGATCGCGTTGCTCGTCGCCGCCGCGGCGGCGGCCCTGGCGCTCTACCTGGTCAACCGGAGCCAGTGACCGCGCAATTCACGTTCCTCTCGGGAGCGCGCGCCGGCCAGGTCGAGTCGTTTCGCAAGGCCTACATCGGCTTGGGCCGGCATCCGCTGTCGGATGTCCGCTTCGATGCCGAGCGCGATCTCGACGTCT
>Ga0307469_10000424_pt1 | contig 15599 bp, 16 predicted proteins | sample atmos_gasesAM2C__FD_203084 | JGI IMG/M metagenome (GOLD analysis project Ga0307469, IMG submission 203084) | Hardwood forest soil microbial communities from Morgan-Monroe State Forest, Indiana, United States - atmos_gasesAM2C_515 | ecosystem: Environmental > Terrestrial > Soil > Temperate...
ATGCCGGAGGTCGCGGGATTCACGTAGTCGGGAACGAAATCCCAGTTCATGCTCCCCGAGTTGTCGAGCGTGAAAAGCAGGTTCGGCAGAACGTTGTTGCCGCCCGCGGAGGCGAGCGGCAGCTGGGAAATGGTGACCTGGGCAAACGCCGGCTGCATTGCCAGATTGGCGGCGAGTCCGTAGACAAGCAGTCGCTTGATCAGGACGATGGGTTTGCGTTTCATGGTTTTGCTCCCTCTCGGGCGGGTGCGCTCTAGTTGAACGCCCTCACCATTGATTGAACGATCGAAATCGAGTTGCGCGGTCCCACGGCCTTCGCGGTGACGCGGTAATGGTACGCAGGCGCCGTGGTATGGGCGTCCGTCGGTCGGGTCTGATCGTGGCCTTCCCCGGCCAGGGTCGACGAGGAAAGCGTCGATGCGCAGGTGTTGGGCGTGCCGCCGCAGGTCGCGCTGGTGTCGCAATTGGGTATGGCGCACATGCGGTGGATGAGAAAGAACACCACGTTGCCGCCGGCGTCGGGGTTGCCGTTGTTCAATTGCCCTGCGTCGGTCCAGTTGAGCGGATCGTACCAGTCGGTCTCGGTCGCGGCGACGCTGGAAAAGTAACCCTTCGAGGCCGTTCCGGGCTGGTGGTTGTCGTTGACTAGGGTCGCGCCGAGGTTCGCGGTGAGCCAGTTGACCCCGGCTTGGATCCCCTGGTCCGCCGCATTGACCGAAGCCTGCCGCAGCCCAATGTTGCCGGCGGTGATGGTCGCGGTGTCCACCGAGCGCATCGTTGCGATGCCGGCGAGGGTCATGGCGACCAGCACGATGAGGGCGATGATCAGGATCGTGCCGCCTTGACGGGTGCGCAGCTGCGGTGAGCGCGCGCGCCGGGAGAGCGAAGGGGAAGTTTTCATGTCAGCTCGACTTCCATATCCAGTTGCGCAAGGGAATCGTGGTCTCGAACACCCGATACCGATAGCATTTCCAGTCATCTGGAGGAGGCACGCTCGCACTGACGTCGAGTCGCGTCTTGTAACTGAGGGGTCCAGCCGCCCACGGGGTACCCGTCCACTGAGGCTCCGAGACGGTCGCGTCGCACGGATCGCTGAGCTTCCCCGACGAGGGCTTCTCGGGCAGCGCGCTGCGCGAGACGACCGCGATGCGCACGGCGATAAGGTTGGCCCAGGGCACCGGGAGCAATGCGTTGAAGGTCGCCGCATCGACGTAGCGGTCGACGATGCCGTCGCCCTTTACGGCGGCGCCGACGTTGTACGTCACGGTCACGCCGTCGTTGATGCCGTCATCCAGCCCGTACAGGGCGCGCATGTGGACGATGTTGTCGGCAATCGACGTGACGACCGGCTGGCCGTTGGCGATCTGGAATTGGGACGTCACCGTCAAACTGCCGTTCGCGAGCGCGTAGAAGTTGTAGACCGGCAAATTGACGGGCACGGTTCCACCCGGAAGCAGGCGGTAGAGGTTGCCCAGGTTGTATACGCGCGTAACGTTGGGCGTGTTATACCCATCGTAGAAAACGCCCAGCCCTCCGGGACTGTTGAATCTGGGAGTGCGTGAGATCCCACCGCTCAAGTACTGAGTGTTGTCGTGTTTGAGCTGATTCGAACTCGCGCCCGTGCGGTTGAACTCCATGACCGAGCAGTTCTTCCCCGAGCTGGGTTCGTTCAGGAGAAGCACGTCGCCGGGGTTGTACCCGAATGGGGTGGTGACGAACACGTCATCGGTGGGGCTCCCCATGTCCGTGGCAAGGGTAACGGTCGCGGCCTGGGATTGCGAGCCGTAGAGCACGCTTACCTGGTCCGGTGTCGTGGTTGCGGCCCCGGAAGTGATGAACACCGGAGCGAGCCTCATGGTGACTCCGGCCGGCGGGAAATTCGGAGTCGCGCGCTGGCTGTCGTATCCGATGATATTGCAGCCGGCGAAGGTGGTGTCGTTGAATCCCATTCCCGCGTTCTTGAAATCCCGCTCCATGGAATAGAGCGCGATCACGCCGTTTTGCTGGGCGTCACCGCCGCTCGTCGTGGAGCGCTTGATGCCCTCGGACACCTGGAACACCTGGAAGATGATGATCATGCCGATGAGCCCGATCAGCATGGCCACCAGCAGCTCCACCATGCTGAAGCCGCGCTCGGATACACGATGCCGGAAAGCACGCATGGCTCAGGTCGAGCTCGGATAGACGTAGGCGATCACCGTGTGGCTGTGCGCCGGAAGATTCTGTGTGACCTCTTCGGGCAGGCGCCAACTGATGGTGATCTGCACGGTCGCCCCGGTCGGCGCCGCGGGCGCTGCCGGGACGAGATTGGTCAGCGTCACGACCGGAGGCTGGGTTGCCCCGTCCGGAAGCCGGGATTGCACCTTGTTGACCCAGGCCTGGATTTTCGCGGGAGGCGTTCCCGTTCCGGTGTATGCGTAAGTGGTGATATTGCCGTTGTCGGTCCACATTTGCGAGAGCAGCTCCTGCGCCAGGAACACCGCCTCGCTGCGATACTTGGCGGCGGTCACGTCCTTGATCGCAATGGCCTGCATTCCCACCACGGCGAGGATTCCGATCGAGAAAATGAGGATCGCCACCAGGGCCTCGATCAGCATCACGCCGCGCTCGCTGCCCTGCGCCGGAAATCGCGTGCCTGAGTGCAGCATCGTCTTTTCCTTCACGGGAACGCCGGGCAGCCGCGTACATCGGAGGCCGCCAGGGACGGATCGCACATGCGGATGCTTCCCCCGGAATTGACGACGAGGCGCAGCGGCCGCATCGCGCTGGGAGAGACGTAGGGATTGGTCAAGTCTATTTTGACTATGCTCGGGGTGCCGTCGGCGTTCGCGATGATGTTGCCCAGCGCCGCAAAGGTCACGGTGCTGGCGGCCTGCGGCGCCGGCGCGGCGGGCGGTGACGGCACGAACACCGATGTCGCCACGGCGTTGGGAGAACCCTCGGCGCTGGTGCGCTTCTGGAGAATTCGCCCGGGGGGAGAAGGGGACTGCCCGCTGTCGGTGACTGCGTCGCACGCGCCGGTGGGATCGGCGAGGCTCACCACCCAGGTGACCGAGACCGGCGCGCTGACGGAGTCGCTCGCCAGGACGCAGCTCGAGGTCAAGTCGGAGACGAGCTGGAAGCGCACCGGGGTGTTGCGGCGGACTGCCTCCCCGCGCGCCACCTGCAGGCCGTTGAGCGTTGCCTCGGCGGCGGCGCGGATCTGCTGGTTCTGCAGCCATTCGACGAAGCCCGGAGTGCCCAGCGCGAGCAGCACGCCGATGACCACCAGCGTGATCATGACCTCGATGATGGTGAAGCCGCGCTGGAAGCTGCGCATGTTCAGCACTGGCCGCCCTTTCTGATGGTCCAGCAGTTCAGATTCGTGGTGTATCCGGCTTGATCCATCGGCGAGCCCGAAGCCACCGTCGTGGCGCGCACGTTGCCTTCGTTGATGGTGAAGGTGATGCCCACCAAGGTGGGGTCGGTGCCGTCGGCCTGGATCGTGTATGTGGTCGCCGGACTCGCGGTCGGCGGGCAGGTGATGGTGAAATATTTCAGGGTCGGAATCGGCACGCTGGAGTTTGCGGTGCACGGCGCCAGCACCGGGGCGCCGGGGGTGGTGTACGAGCGGTTGTCCTGGAAGTACTGCTCCATCTTCGTCCTCATGGCGAGGAGATTGGAGGTCGCTTCCTGGAGCTTGCCGCGCCTCACGTAGTCCGTGTAGTTCGGGATGGCGATCGCCGCCAGGATCGCGATGATCGCGACCGTGACCATCAATTCAATCAGGGTGAAACCGGGTGCGCGCTGCATGGGGGCTCCTTCTTATGCGGCTCAATGATAGGGAACTCGGGGAGTCCGCCGCAAACCTTCCCGACGAGTGGCCGAAATCGGCGTACGTACGGCGCCGGCGCGGGAATTCTAGCGGAATTAGTTCACGTTTCCGGAGCGCGGCTCCCCGGGGTATTTCACCGGATACAAGCCGAATTAGACAGGGTCCAAATGCTCGTCTAGAATGGTTTTTGTGAGAAAAGCGCAGAACCGGGATCGCGAAAATATCGCCCAGCTCCTGCGTCGGCATGGCATCACGCCGACGCACCAGCGCATGGAGATCGCACACGTTCTGTTCACGCGGCGCGAGCACCTCTCGGCCGACCAGATCCTGAAGTGGGTCAACTCCCGCTACGCCGAAACATCGAAGGCGACCGTCTACAACACGCTGAAGCTGTTCCTGGAAAGGAAGCTGATCCGGGAGCTGGTCGTCGATCCGGCCAAAGTCGTCTACGACCCGAACACCGAACCGCATCACCACCTCTACGACGTCGTGACGGGGCGGCTCACCGACATCCCCGCCGACAATATCCGCGTCGTCGGCCTGCCGGCCTTGCCGCCGGGCACGGTCGCCGAGGGGGTGGACATCATCATCCGCACGCGTCCGCAATCCTGAGAAAAAACGCGCGGGAGCCGCTGATATAATGCGTCACCCTTCGTGCGCGGGACGCAGGCTGGCGTAGCTCAGCTGGTAGAGCAACTGATTCGTAATCAGTAGGTCGGTGGTTCGAGTCCACTCGCCAGCACCGACCACTTTTCTTCCGGGTAACGGGCCAAACTTCCGCCAACTGCGTGTGCTTATCTCAAGGCCCGAAGGATAGTTCATGGCACAAGTACAAATGGAACCCATCGTGGAACACCTCCGCGCTGAAATACGCAGCGCACTAAGCGCCGCGGTGCGGGAAGTGATTAAGGATGCAGCGTTCGACGAATCCGCACTCTATCGTGCATTCCGCCTTGCAGTGGGGCGCAGATGCAAGGTATGGGAGCGGGTACCGGATAAATATATCCATGCCGACTAGGGAGTGCGCCGGCTGCAGCACCGGGCATCCCTCTTTACGGAGAGAGGCATGATGAAGCTGTTCGGAGGAGGTGCGTCCGATCATCCCATGGCCGAGTTGAAGGGGGCCCGGGCGATCCTCGACGCCATTCCCGCCGGGGATCCGTTCAAGGCGCTGGAAGACCTGAATCACTGGCTGGAATCGGTGCGCACCTGGCAGGGCTTCAAACCCGACCACCGCGCGCAGGTCGTGCAGATGGTGGACGAGGCCGCACAGGCTCACCTTCGCAAACTCCAGCGGGAGTACCTCTCCTCTCAGCGCCTGTCCAAGTTCCAGGAAAACCGCCTGTGGTCGGTGATACGCGAATGGTATCGGCAGTCCGCACTCGCCTTCGCGATCTGCATCGATGCCTACGCGACCGGCCAGAAGGGCTGGGAGGACCTGAAACAGAGTGTGCCGCTGCTCACCGTGCGCGCGCTGCGTGCGTTCGCCGCGCAGATGAAATGGCAGCACATGCGCTACGGTCCTCCGGAGAATTCCTTGTGGGAAGTGGTCGCAAAGATCTACGCGCTCTCCGAAAACCGTGAGTACTCCCAGTCCAAGGTGGTCGCCTACGCAGGCTTGCCCGGGGAGACTTCGCCCGAGAAGGAATTTCTCAAGGCAGTGATGTTTGCAGCATCGTCACCCGACAGCCTGCTGCCGGTCGAGATCGAGCTGGTCGAGCGGCTGATCGCGCATCTCGCCGGCTCGTTCAAGCTCACCACCAGCCTTCAGCCCGATATCGTCTACTGCTTCGATCTGGCAAATCACGAGCCCCCGGTGCGTGCCGCGCATCTGCCGCACCGCGCACCGACGCTCAGGTTCTTTGCCGCAGGCGGTGCAGTGAAGGAGATCGAGAAACTCGCTCAGACGGTGAAGGCGACCGGTGCGGTGCCTTCGAGCGTCGCGCTGGGCGGTGACTACGAAGCCGAGGTCGTGCTGGACGTGCTCGACCACCTTGCTCTTCACTGGGCGCCCAAGCCGCCGGAGAGGAGAGCGCAGCGTCACAGGGTCAAGTCGCGGCTCACCGTAACCTATGGCTTCGACGGAGTGCGCGCCGCGCTCGACCCCACCGGTGAGGTGCAGTTCGACCCGAGCAAGGTCGAGAGCTGGATCGTCGAGAACGTCAGTGCCGGAGGTTTCGGAGCGAGCGTGCCGCAAATCAAGGGAGAGTGGCTGAAAATCGGCTGCCTGCTCGGGCTGCAGCCCGAGGGCGGCTCGAACTGGCTGGTCGGCGTGATTCGCCGTTTGACGCGCGAATCCGCGCAGCAGGGGACGGTGGGGATCCAGACCCTCGGGCGTGCCGCGCTGCCCGTGCAGGTCAAGTTGCTGAGCGGGCAGATGGGAGTCAGCCGGGACTCGGAAACGGCGATCCTGCTCAATCCGATCGATTCCGCTCCGGAGGCGCAGCTGCTGCTGCGCGCCAATGTCCTGCTTGCCGGCCAGAATCTGGAGCTCGAGCGAAACGGGAAGGCCTACCTGCTGCTGCCCACGGGAGACATGGAGCGCGGCGACGACTACGCGCTCGTGCGTTGCCGCCAGATGGTCCGCGATACAGGCGAGTAAGGACTGCCCTTCAGGCCCCGGGGCCGAGCACCTTCCCCAGCCAGGCGCCGATATCGGCGAGCTCCTCCGGGCAGACCGAGTGCGGCATCCGGTATTCCCGCCATTCCACCGGGTACCCGAGCGATTGCAGGAGCTCGCGGGACTGTTCTGCCCGGTTGAGCGGGATGATCGGATCATACGTCCCGTGCGCCATGAAGATCGGGATATCGCGGTTAGCCATGCTCGCCTCGGCGGAGAGTTTTTCCCCGATCGGCACATAAGTGGACAAGGCCATGATTCCGGCGATGCGCTCGGATTGGCGCAAGCCGGTGTGCAGAGCGATAGCGCCGCCCTGAGAGAATCCCGCCAGCACCAGACGCTCAGCCTTCGTGCCGCGCTCTTTTTCCCTGGCGATCAGGGTTTCGATGGATGCCTGCGAGGCGCGCACGCCGCGCTCGTCCTCGCGCCGGTTCCCGCCGTCCGCGATGTCGTACCAGGCGCGCATGCGCATGCCGCCGTTGATCGTCACGGGCCGCACCGGCGCATGCGGAAAGACGAAGCGGATCGCCGCCCCGGGGAGTCGAAGCTCGGGCACGATCGGTGCGAAGTCGTTGCCGTCCGCACCCAGCCCGTGCAGCCAGATGATGCTCGCCGTCGGGTTCCTTCCAGTTTCGATTTCGATCGCGGCCAGCGGCTCGGGCACCAGTCAACTCGCTTTCGGGCGGATCGCCGACTTGGGCCGGAAGGCCTTTACCACTTCCTCGTTTGTCTCCACGTAGGGCCCGCCGATAAGGTCGATGCAGTACGGTACGGCGGCGAAGATGCCCGCGACGACCTGCCTGCCGTCTTGGCTCTTCAGGCCTTCGAGCGTTTCGCGGATCGATTTGGGCTGGCCGGGCAGATTGATGACGAGCGAGCCTTTGCGCACGACTGCGACCTGTCGCGAGAGAATCGCGGTAGGAACGAACTCGAGGCTGATCCGGCGCATCTGCTCGCCGAATCCTGGCATCGTCTTGTCGGCTATCGCGAGCGTGGCCTCGGGCGTGACGTCGCGTGGAGCGGGGCCGGTGCCGCCGGTGGTGAGCACGAGGTGGCAACCGTGCCGGTCGACGAGGTCGACGAGCGTCGCCTCGATCACGGGTCGCTCGTCGGGAATGAGCCGCGTCTCGGTCCTCCAAGGCGTCGCGAGCGCCCGCGAGAACCATTCCTCGAGCGCCGGTATGCCTTCATCCTTGTAGACGCCGCTCGAGGCGCGGTCGCTGATCGAGACGAGTCCAATCAGCAGCTCTTCATTCGCCGTCATCTTCGGGCACAGGTTGCGAATCGGCGATGATATCGCGCAGCGCGCGGAACAGCTCGCGATAGGCTCGCGGCGGGCGGCCCGCGGTGCGCTCCTCGCGCGCGTTGCGCACCAGCGCGCGCAGGCGCTGGGTGTCCATGCGGGGATGGACGCGAACCAGCGCGCCGATCGCGCCGTCGTTCTCCAGCAATTTCTCGCGCCAGCGCTCAATGCGGTGAACTCGCGCAGTCGCATCGGTCGAGACTCCGTCCCAGACCTTGAGTTTCTCTCGGATCGGTTCCGGATCGACGTCGCGCATAAGCCTGCCGATGTATTGCAGCTGACGGCGCCGTGCCTCGTGCTTGGTAATGCGCCGCGCCCGCTCGATCGCGTCCTGCAAGCCTTCGGGCAGCGCGATCGCAGCGAGCTGCTCCGAGTTGAGCCCGACCAGGCGCTCGCCGAGGGTCTGCAGTTCGTGCATGGCGCGCTTGCGCGCGGTCTTGCTGGGCTTTTCCTCGGCCTGCACGTTCCAGTGAAGCAATGATGAGCTGATATCATAGCGTCTTTCCCGCTGCGTCCCCGCATGGCTGCAAGCCGCTTCGCCCACGATCTCGACGCGTTGAAGACCATCGCCTCGGACGCCTTGGCGTACGCCCTTGAAAAAGGCGCGAGCGCCTGTGAAACCGAGAGCTCCGACGGCTATGGTCAGACGGTGACGGTACGCAAGGGCGAGGTCGAGACCATCGAATACAACCGCGACAAAAGCCTCGCGGTGACGGTGTATGTCGGCAAGAGGAAGGGCCACGCGAGCACCGCGGATCTTGCTCCGCGCGCAATGCGCGACACGGTCGAGGCGGCCTTGACGATCGCGCGCTTCACCGCCGAGGACGAGTGCGCAGGGCTCCCGGATCCGGAGGAGCTGGCGCGCGATCCTCGGAACCTCGACCTCTTCCATCCCTGGGATCTGCCCGTCGAGCGTGCGATCGGGATCGCGAAGGCCTGCGAGGCTGCCGCGTTCCGCCTGGACAAGCGCGTGGTGAACTCCGAGGGCGCCAGCGTCTCCTGCCAGCAATGGCATTTCGCCCTCGCCAACAGCCACGGCTTTCTCGACGGTTTTCCCACGTCGCGGCATACGATCTCCTGCGCGGTGATCGCCGCCGAGGACGGCAGGATGCAGCGCGACGACTGGTACGTATCGCAGCGCTCCTCTCGGGACTTGGCGGACCCCGAAGCCGTTGGCGACTACGCCGGGAGGCGCGCACTCGCGCGGCTCGGAAGCCGTAAGATCGGAACGGTCCAGGCGCCGGTGCTGTTCGAGGCACCCGTGGCGAACGACCTGCTTGCGACCTTCGTTTCTGCGGTGAGCGGCGGAAACCTCTACCGCAAGGCTTCGTTTCTGCTCGACAGCCTGGGCAAGGAAGTCTTCGCGCCGGGCGTAACGCTGGTCGAGCGGCCGCACCTGCCGCGCGCGCCGGCGAGCTCCTGGTACGACGACGAAGGCGTCGCGACGCGCGATCGCGACGTGGTCAAGGACGGAGTGCTGCGCGGCTATTTTCTCGGGAGCTACTCCGCGCGCAAGCTCGGTATGAAGACCACCGGCAGCGCGGGTGGCAATCACAACCTGGTCCTGCAAAGCGGCGACTTGGATCTTCCCGGTTTGATTCGCAAGATGGGTCGCGGCCTGCTGGTGACCGAGTTGATCGGGTTCGGGGTGAATCTCGTCACCGGCGACTACTCGCGCGGCGCGGCGGGCTACTGGGTGGAGGGAGGCGAGATCCGGTATCCCGTGGAGGAAATCACCATCGCGGGCAACCTGCGGGACATGTTCCGTTCGGTCGTGGCAATCGGGGCGGACAAGCTAACCCGCGGCTCGCGCACCTGCGGATCGATTCTCATCGGGGAAATGACCATCGCGGGAAACTGACCCGTGCCCCGAGTCACCGGAGGTATAATCGGCCCGCTTTCCATCCACGGAGGGATCACCCATGAAGAGACGCGAATTCCTGAAAAACGCCGGAATCGGTACGGCGGCTGGCGCCGCATTGCTGGCGACGCAGACCGGCGCGCAAACGGGCGGTCTTCCCACCGTCAACTGGCGGCTGGCGGCGAGCTGGCCGAAAAGCCTTGACACGCTTTACGGCGGCGCGGATCTGATCGGCAAGCGCGTTGGGGCGGCGACCGGCGGCAAATTCAACATCAAGGTTTTCGCGGCCGGCGAGATCGTGGGAGGCTTGCAGGTTCTCGATGCCGTGCAGAACGGCACGGTGGAATGCGGCCATACCGCCACCTACTACTATTTCGGCAAGGATCCGACGTTCGCGTTTTCCTGCGCCATTCCGTTCGGCATGAACGCCCGCCAGCAGAACGCCTGGATGTATCACGGCGGCGGCCTCGAGCTGATGCGCGAGTTCTTCAAGGAATACAACATTATTCAGTTCCCGGCCGGCAACACCGGCTGCCAGATGGGCGGCTGGTTCCGCAAGCCGATCAACAAGGTCGCGGACCTGAAGGGCCTCAAGATGCGCATCGGCGGAACCGGCGGTCTTCCGCTCACCAAGCTCGGCGTCGTCCCGCAGCAGATCGCCGGCGGCGACATCTACCCGGCGCTCGAAAAGGGCACGGTCGACGCGGCCGAATGGGTCGGCCCCTACGACGACGAGAAACTGGGCTTTTCTAAGGTGGCGAAGTACTACTACTACCCGGGGTGGTGGGAGGGCGGTCCCGAGCTCGACCTGCTCGTCAACATCAAGGCCTGGGAATCGCTGCCGCCAGAGTACAAGGCGATTCTCGAGTCCGCGTGCGCGGAAGCGAACGTGTGGATGGTGGCGAAATACGACGCGCTCAACCCGGATGCGCTGAAGCGGCTGCTCGCGAGCGGCGTCAAGCTGCAGCCGTTCTCCAACGAGATCATGGCCGCCTGCTACAGGGCCTCCGCCGAGGTGTACGACGAATTTGCGACGAAGAACCCGAAGTTCAAGAAGGTCTACGATTCCTGGAAGAAATTCCGCAACGAGCAGAACCAGTGGTTCGCCGTCGCTGAGAGCCGCTTCGACAACTTCATGATCGCCGCTGAACGCCTAACCCAGCGAGGCGCGTCGAAAAAAGGTTAGAAAAGCTTGACTTTCCCGGAAGCTGGAAACCCCGCCCTAGGCGGGGGTTTCTTTTTCCAGCGAGCTACACGCCGCTACTTCTTTTTCGCCACCGGTTTCTCGGGCTCGCCGCCCAGCGCGCGCTCGAGCGCCTTTTCCGCCTGTTCCTGTTCGGAGCCCTGGTCCACTCCGCCGGGCTGATCCGAGGTGCCCGGTGCCCCGGGCGCCTCCCGTTCCTCGGCGGGCACATCGATCTGGATATTCCTGATGTCCACCGCCTGCTTCTTCGCGATCCCGCCCGTCACGATACCCGGGAACGAAATGATGAGCGCTACCATGACGATCTGAAGCAGCACGAACGGCACCGCGCCCCAGTAGATCTGCCCGGTCGTGACCCGCGCCGTCAGCCTCCCGGTGAGCTTGTCCGTGAAATCCTTGGCGGGCGCCACGCTGCGCAGGTAAAAGAGCGCGAAGCCGAAGGGCGGGTGCATGAACGAGGTCTGCATGTTGACCGCATAGAGCACCCCGAGCCAGACGAGATCGATGCCGAGCTTCTCCGCGACCGGCCCGAGCAGCGGAATGACGATGAACGACAGCTCGAAGAAATCCAGAAAGAACGCCAGCACGAAGATGAGAATGTTGGTGACGATCAGGAAGCCCAGTTGACCGCCGGGAAGGTCGGTGAGCAGGCTCTCCACCCAGATGTGTCCGTCCACGCCGTAGAAGGTGAGGCTGAACACCCGCGCACCGACAAGGATGAACACGACGAAGGCGGTCAGTTTCGCGGTCGTGTCCATCGCCTGCTTCAGCAGCTTGACCGAAAGGCGGCGGCGCGCGAGCGCCATGGCAAGCGCTCCGGAGGCGCCCATCGCGCCGCCCTCGGTCGGCGTCGCCACGCCGAGGAAAATCGTTCCGAGCACGAGGAAAATGAGTGCGAGCGGCGGGATCAGCACGAAAGTGACGCGCTCTGCTATGCGCGAGAGCAGGCCGAGCTTCGCGAAATGATTGATCACCGACGCCGCGAATGCCACGCCGACCCCGACAGCGGTGGACACGACCAGCATCTCGTCGGTGGGCCCGCCCGACCCGTACTTGTATTTCGAGAAACCGATCGCGGCGGCCGTGGCGACGAGAACCAGCACGACCAGCGAGCGCGTGCCGCTCGACCCGTCGGACTCGCGCAGGGTGCGCGCCTCCTGCGGGAGCGCCGGCGCCCAGGCCGGCTTGACCAGCGTGATCACCAGGGCGTACACGGCATACAGGCCGGCGAGCGTCAGCCCGGGGATGAACGCGCCTTCGTACATGTCGCCCACCGAGCGGCCGAGCTGGTCGGCCATGATGATGAGCACGAGCGAGGGCGGGATGATCTGCGCGAGCGTTCCCGAGGCGGCGATCACGCCGGTGGCGAAGCGCCGGTCGTAGCCGTAGCGCAGCATGATCGGCAGCGATATCAATCCCATCGAAATCACCGAGGCCGCCACCACGCCGGTCGTCGCGGCGAGCAGCGCGCCGACGAAGATCACGGCGAACGCAAGCCCGCCGCGCAGCGGCCCGAATACCTGGCCGATGGTGTCGAGCAGGTCTTCGGCCATGCCGCTGCGCTCGAGGATGAGCCCCATGAAGGTGAAGAACGGCACCGCGAGCAGCGTATCGTTCGACATCACCGCCCAGATGCGCTGCGGCAGCGCTTGGAACAGCGTCGGATGCAGCAGCCCCAGCTCGATTCCCCCCAGCCCGAAGAAGATGCCGATGGCGGCGAGGGAGAAAGCGACCGGGTAGCCGATCAGCAGGAAGATCACCAGCGCCCCGAACATCAGGGGCGCCATGTTGTGGGTGAGGAATTCGATCATGCCGATTCCCCGCGCTGCTTGCGCAGCTCCTCGGCAAGCTGCTCTTCGAGGCTCGGGCCTTCGTCCTTTTCGGTGGGGTCGGGAATCAGTCCGCGCAGGAACGCGATTCGCTTGATCAGCTCGGAGAAGCCCTGCAGGACGAGCAGACAGAAGCCGACCGGAACCATGAGCCTCGCCGGCCAAACGGTCAAGCCCCCGGCGTTGGTCGAGATTTCATTGCTCCGGTAGGCATCGACGAACACGGGCCACGACAGCCACATGATTGCGATCGCCATCGGCAACAGGAACAGCAGCGTGCCGAACACGTCGATCCACGCCTGGGCCCGCTTCGACAGGCGCCCGGAGATTACGTCGATGCGCACATGCTGGTTGTGCAGCAGCGTGTAGCCAGCGCAGAACAGGAACACTGCGGAGAACAAGTACCACTGGATCTCCAGCCAGGCGTTCGAGCTGCGGTTGAACGCATAGCGAACCACCGCGTTTCCCGCGCTCACCAGCACTGCGACCAGGATCAACCAGTAGATGGTCCGCCCGACGCGCTCGTTCATCGCATCGATGAGGCGCGATACGGAGAGCATGAATCTCACTTGGAACTCCTCCGCTTTCTGTAGGCTGACGGCGTCGCGGCCGGGAGGCTCTCGTTATTGTGGGTTCGGCATCCCCTTCCCCAAGGGCGGCGCAGCCCGACCTTGCACGCCGGCTGCGCATTCTCCCCCGGATTTGCGCCTCTTGGCAACGATGGACTTCCGGGGTCCGCCGGAATAAGATTCAGCGGCAAATCTCACCGTTTATCCAGAAGGAGTTTCCATGGTTTCCCTCGTTGTCAACGGCAAGACCCGCGAGGTCAATGCCGCGCCCGATACGCCCCTGTTGTGGGCGCTGCGCGACTCGCTGCGCATGACCGGCACGAAGTTCGGCTGCGGCATCGCCCAATGCGGTGCCTGCACCGTGCACCTCGACGGCGAGGCCGTGCGCTCCTGCGTCACGCCGCTGTCCGCGGCGTCCGGCAAGAAGGTGACCACCATCGAAGGGGTCGGCGCCACGCGGGCCGGCAAGGCGGTGCAGGCCGCGTGGATCCGGCACGACGTTCCGCAATGCGGCTACTGCCAGTCCGGCCAGATCATGAGCGCGAGCGCGCTTCTCGCCAAGAACCGCGCGCCGAGCGACGCCGATATCGACGCAGCGATGAGCGGCAACGTCTGCCGCTGCGGGACCTACAACCAGATTCGCGCCGCGATCAAGGACGCGGCCGCGAGCGCGAAAGGAGCGTGATCATGCGCGCCAAACCCATGAATGCGTCGCGCCGCGATTTCCTCAAGACCTCCGCCATTGCCGGTGGGGGCCTGATCGTCGGCTTCACTTTGCCGGGCGCAGCCCGGCTTGCGCAAGCGGCCGGCAAGGAGGCCCAGATCAACGCGTACTTGCGCATCGCACCGGACAACGCGATCACGGTCGTGTGCGGTCTTTCCGAGATGGGCCAGGGCGTGCACACCGCGATCCCCATGCTGGTCGCGGAAGAGCTGGACGCCGACTGGTCGCGCGTGCGGGTCGAGCAGGCCGGCGTCGACAAGGCGTTCGTCAATCCGATCTTCGGCATTCAGGCGACCGGCGGATCGACTGCGGTGCGCGGGCACTGGGAGCCGATGCGCAGGGCAGGCGCGACGGCGCGGGCGATGCTGATCGCAGCGGCCGCGGAGTCCTGGAAGGCCGATGCCGCCGACTGCCGCACCGAGCGAGGCATGGTGATCCATACGAGCGGCAAGAAGCTCTCCTACGGCCAGCTCGCGGAAAAAGCGGCGAAGCTCACGCCGCCGAAGGACGTCAAGCTCAAGGACCCGAAGCAATTCAATCTGCTCGGGAAAAGCGGAACCAAGCGCCTGGATACGGTCGCCAAGTCGACCGGCAGAGCCAAGTTCGGTCTGGACGTCTACCTCCCCGGGATGCTCACCGCGGTGATCGCGTATCCGCCCGTGCCGGGCGGCAAGGCCGCATCGGTCAACGACGCGAAGGCGAAGGCGGTTCCCGGCGTGCGCCAGGTGGTGCAGATCCCGAGCGGCGTGGCGGTGCTCGCCGACGGCTACTGGGCGGCGAAGCTCGGCCGCGACGCGCTCGAGATCCAGTGGGACCACGGCACCAACGCCTCGCTGTCGTCGGAGGGCATCTCGAAGCAGCTCGCCGCCGGTGCGGCGGCGGGCGGGGCGGTCGGCCGCAACGAAGGCGACTTCAAGGCCGCGAAGCCCGCAAAGACGATCGAAGCAGAATACGAAGCGCCGTATCTCTCGCATTCTTGCATGGAGCCGCTCAACTGTACCGCATGGGTGAAGAAGGACGGGGTCGAGATCTGGGCCGGCACGCAGTCCCAGGGACCGGCGCAGGGCATCCTCTCCCAGGTCGCAGGAGTCCAGCCCGGACAGGTGAAGGTCAACACCATGTACCTGGGCGGCGGGTTCGGGCGCCGCTTCGCGCCCGATCCGGTGATCGGCGCGACCGTGCTTTCCAAGATCACCGGCAAGCCGGTCAAGCTCGTCTACAGCCGCGAGGACGACACGCGCGGCTACTTCTACCGCCCGGCCTCGGTGACGAAGATGACGGGTGGCCTGGATGGGAACGGGGTCGCGACGCTGTTCACCGCCAATGTCGCCTCGCCTTCGATCATGGAGGGGTCGCACTTCATGAAGCTGCCCCCCGACGGGGTGGACGAGTTCGGCGTCGAGGGCATCCGCGATTGCCCGTACGACATCCCGAACCTGCACATCGAGTACTCGCGCCAAGAGCCCGGAAATCTTCAGGTCTGGTTCTGGCGCTCAGTCGGGCACTCGCAGAACAGCTTCTTCCTCGAGAGCTTCATCGACGAGATGGCGCACGCGGCCGGCAAGGACCCATTCGAGTTCCGGCGCGCGCTTCTCGGCAAGCAGCCGCGCCACAAGGGAGCGCTCGAGCTCGCCGCCGAGAAGGCCGACTGGGGCAAGCCGCTGCCTGCGGGGGT
>Ga0307469_10000425_pt1 | contig 15578 bp, 11 predicted proteins | sample atmos_gasesAM2C__FD_203084 | JGI IMG/M metagenome (GOLD analysis project Ga0307469, IMG submission 203084) | Hardwood forest soil microbial communities from Morgan-Monroe State Forest, Indiana, United States - atmos_gasesAM2C_515 | ecosystem: Environmental > Terrestrial > Soil > Temperate...
ACCACATCAATAATGACTTCGGGCTTGGCCTTGTCGAGGTCGTCCACAAATTTCTGGGCCAACGCAATCTGATCCGGAGTGCCTCTTACGATGATGGCATTTTGCGACTGCAACTGCTGGATGCGCTGCACTTCCAGCAAAGTACGCATGGCGTTGACCACGTCTTGCAGTTCCGTAGGCTGGGACAAGTTCGAAAGATAAAAAGTCTTGATGACGCTTTGATCCAGTTCCTTGCGCTTCGCCGGATTGTCGGCGGCGACAAAAATGGTGTTCGGCGTCACCGGCCGCCAGAACGTCTTGGACTCCAGCGCGATGATTCCCAGCGCCTCTTCCAGGTTGACCCCGTTCAGTTCGATGCGGATCTTGCGCGACGTGTAATCGGGATCGAACAACACGTTGATTCCCGCCAGTTTGCCCACCGTTTCGTACGCGACTTTTGAGTCATCGGTAAGCTTCAGCGTGATGGGAACATTCGAAATCGCCGCCAGCTCCACCGGGCCGGCCGCTTCCGCCAGGCGTTTGCGCAAATTCCCCGGGCTCGGCGCTGTAGCCTGCGGAGGATTCGCCGCCTGGTTGATCAAATCCTGGGTGCGGCGCAACTCTTGCTGAGCAATGAAGCTCGAAGGGTCGATGGCCGACGCTTTCTGGAATTCAACGACCGCCTCATCGAGTTTCCCGCCATCCCGCAAAAGCTGCCCGCGATGCACATGGGCGGCTGCGGCCAGGAACTTCGTGTGTTCGTACGCCGTGCGGTAACGCAAATCCTTTGGCTTCTGCCGGTAAGCTTCCTGGAAGTACTCGAAAGCCCGCTCGTAGTCCTGCCGCTTTTCCGCATCGACTCCCTTGTTGTAGTTGGAATGGGCGCTTTCGGCGGCCAACGGTAGAGTTACGGCCAGGACGACAAGCAGCATCGCCGCCGGGCTCAACAAACGTCTCATTGACTCGTTCCTCGTATGCAAGCGGGATTTCGGGCGGTCATCGCCCCTCGGGGGAGTTCATCGCCTTTGTTCAGGCAGAAATTCACGGGAAGCAGCGCGATTATAACATCGCGCTCGAGCACTTCCGAAGTCATTGTTTCATCGGCATTTACACTCTTTGGTCGTAGTCCCAAGAGCACCCGGAAAGCTCTCTGAAGCTTGCCCTCGGACCGGAGATTCAGAGCGACTGCCCGATACTCACCTGTCAGAAGCCCTTCTGCGCCGGTTGCCACTGCTAAACCCAAGAACCGTCAACTGGTTGCTGCGCGCATCCTCCGAGTGCATTCCTTGTGATACCGTTTTCTTAAGAATGCCACGCACGCAAACACATCAAACGAAGCCCAATCCTGAGAAAAACCCACGTCGAGACCCGACCGCTGCCGGGCAGAGAGACGCCGCTGTCAATAGGATCGCTTCGCATAACTACTTCTTGCTGGAAAAATTTGAAACCGGCGTCGTCCTCACCGGGACCGAGGTCAAGTCCGTGCGCAGCGGCCTGGCCAACCTCAAGGATTCCTACGGTTTAGTGAAAGACGGCGAACTCTGGCTGCTCAACGCCCACATCGGTCCCTACGAGCACGGCAATATCTTTAACCACGCGCCCCTGCGCACCCGCAAACTGCTGGTTCATAAAGACGAAGTCCGCAAGCTGATCGGCAAGACCCAGCAAAAGGGTCTGACCCTGATCCCCACGCGCATGTATTTCAAGAACGGCCGAGTAAAAGTCGAACTGGCTCTGGCCAAAGGCAAGCAACTCTGGGATAAGCGCGAAACCGAACGCCGCCGCACTGCCGACAAGGAAGCGCGGGAAGCTGTCGCTCGCGGACGCAAACGAGTTTGAGAGTTCGTCAACCTGGGTAAGAGCCATGGCTCGCAAACGCAAAATCACCGTCTACATTGCCACTAGCGCCGACGGCTTTATAGCCCGGCCCGACGGCTCTGTCGACTGGCTCGACCGGCCCAGCCCAAAAGGGCATTACGGGATGGCCACATTCTACAAAACCATCGATACGATTCTCTGGGGAAGGAAAACCTACGAAGTGGCACTCGCCTTTCAGAAAGAGGGAATCCCGGGCGCGGAGTTTGATACCCGAGTAAAGAACCATGTCTTCACACGTAGTTTCCCGCAATCACCGGCACCTGCAGGTGTGGAGTTCGTGAATGAACCAATCAAGAAGTTCGCGACGCGGCTTCGGAAGAGGAAGGGCAAGCACATCTGGATGATGGGCGGAGCAGGCCTGATTCGTTCATTTCTCGATGCGGGAGAGATTGATGAATTCATGATCCACGTGATTCCGACGTTTATCGGTGAGGGTATCCCGTTGATTGCCCCCGGCTGCCGCACTGTGGCGCTGAAACTGATCAATTGCACGAAGTTCTCCGACGGCGTGGTCAAGCTGCACTATGCGGTCGGCGAACAGCAAAAAAATAGGTCCGGGAAAGATCCCGGACCTTTTTAGGAGAGAGGTTACCCAGTGAAACACCGACTACTGAATTGTTAGCGTAAGCGGGTCCGCGTGCGAGATTCCGCCCGACGTTCCCACCACCATCACGTTGGATCCGGGCGCAGTGTGTCCCTTCGAGTAGCTGCCGCAACCCACGGCCGCCAACGCCAGGCTGACTACCACGATCGCGGAAGCCACCATCCAGGCTCTCTTCGAACTGCCACCTTGGCCTCTGCGCCGCGTGCCATGCAGCATTCCGAGCGCGCCGAGTGCCAGGAACGTTGCTGCCATATAGGGATTCGGTGGCACGTAGGTGGTCCCCACCGCGACGGTGAGTTGCGACGCAGCGCCCGGTACGACGCTGGTCGGGTTGAAAGCGCACGTCACACCCGCCGGCAATCCCGTGCAAGACAGACTGACCGAATCGCTGAAGCCGCCCGAAGCGGTTGTCGCGATGTTCAGCTGCGCCGATCCGCCGCGCGCGACCGTCACCGTCGGCGCGGAGAGCTGCAGGGCAAAGTCTTTGCCCGCCTCCGGCGTCGGCACCAGGGTTGCGAACAAGCCGTGCGTCTGATCGGCGCCTCCGGCCGTGATGTAGAGGGTGTTCGGATCGCCCGTGCCGCCGGCGCCGAATACCATGTCCCACAAACCCGCGTTCGCGATCACCGTGTTGTTGCTGTCCATGAACTGGCCTTTGAACTGGCCAGCGGTGTCATAGGCGTTGATGGTGCCGTCGCCGAAGTTGCCTACCAGCACGTCGTTCGAGAATTGCCCGAAGTTGGCTGGCGCCAGCACCACGCCCCAAGGCGCGTTCAGCGTTCCCGCGGTCATGCCTCGCCGAAGGAAGCTGCCGTCGGTATGGAAAACATCCACCAGCCCCAATCCCGCACCGAGTACCGGATCGTGCTTGGCGGCATCCTGCTGTGCGTAGGCCACGAACACCAGGCCGTTGATTACGTGGATTCCATGCGGGGCATACCCGGCCGGCAGACTCGGATCCGCGAAAGTGCCACCGTTCAACCTCACCGGCTGGAACGTGCGATCAAAAATATCTATCCCGCCGGTATTAAAGTTGGCCGCTAACAGGAAATTCCCCTGCGCGTTGTTCACCAGCGCCAGCCCCTTGTAGACCGCGCTGTTCGCCGAATTGTCTACCTTCGTGACCGCGTTCAGCGTTCCGTTCCAGCTCGCGATGACACCGTCCTCGGTATCGAAAATAAACGTGGCCCCTCCGAAATCCGTGGCGACTGTATTCGCAACGATTCCCGTCGGACACCCTTGCGCACAGGGGTTGTGGGCAGCAACCGGAATTCCGGTCGTGATGGTTTGCTTGTTTCCGGCGGCATCGTAGGTCGTCGAGGTGCCGCCGTTGTTGTTCGCAGTCCAGAACACATCACCCGGAATGAACGCGATGCCCCAGGGATTGGACAGCTGCGCGTCGGTGTGATTCGCAACGCCTGCCCGGTCACCAACCAGGTTGGCTTGCGTGTAACTGTTTTGCTGCGCGTGAAGTGATGCCGTGATACTCAACGACACTACTCCCAATAGGAAAAACACAATCGTTTTCTTCACCGCATCCTCCGAACCAATTTCGAAGCCCCGGGGCTACGGGTATGTCTTAAGGTTGATGACAGCGTAGCTGTGGGAGCGGACGCGGTTGTCACAACTCTGTCTGCACCACGTAAAACCTTCGTGATTGCAAGGTCATGACAACGTGATACGCCGGAGACAAGTACTCGCAACGTTCTGATGGATAAGGCGGCGAACACTTTTAACGCGAAGTTCGCCAAGAACTTCCGCCAAGGTCGCCAAGGAATCAGATTCCTCCTCTGGTTGCAGGATTGGCTTGAGACCCGCAGAACCCTGACACCCTCCTCGGTTTTCTTAGCGATCTTCGCGCCACTTTCGCGCCCTTCGCGGTTAAGAGCTTTTGCCTGGGAGGACGTGTGGTCACTCCGTGATCCTCCGTGTCCTCTGTGGTTAAGAGCTTTTCGGTTCGCAAACCCGATACCCCTGCTCCCCGCGCCTTGCAGTTTCCCCAGTGGCTGAAGAGAATGGAGGAACTCATGAAAACTACACTCTCCTCCGCAAGTCCCGCACAACTGGATACCGAATGCCTGGCCGTGCTCGTGCTCGATCGCGGCACCAAAGACAAACCTGAAGTCACCGTCGAGAGCAACGACGAGGCGATCAAGAGAGCCGCCGCCGAGGTTATCGCCAGCGGTGAGGCGACCGGCAAGAACTGCGAGGTCACCCTCATCCACCATCCGACCGGGTTGAAAGCACGCCGTCTCCTCTTATTAGGAGGCGGCAAAGCGCAGAGTTTTTCCGGATTCGAACTGCGCCGCGTGGCCGGGACGGCAGTGCGCGCACTGAAGGGTCGCGGCCTGCGCAGCTTCGCCTTCCTGCTGCCACAAGCAAGCCTCTCCCCAGAACAAGCAATCAAGGCCGTCGTGGAAGGCGCCTTCGTCGGCAACTTCGATGCCGACACCTACAAGAGCGACCGGAAGGACCAGAAGATCGACGAACTGACGGTGGTCGCTTCCGGCGATGCCGCCAAGCTCCAGGCCGCGCTCGACGAAGCCCAAGTGATCGGCGAATCACAGAATTTCACCCGCGATCTCGTGAACGAGCCCTCGAATCGAATGACGCCCACCATGCTCGCCGATCATGCGAAGAAGATGGCGCAGGAAGTCGGGCTGAAGTGCGAAGTCTACGGCGCCGACAAGATCAAAGAGTTGAAGATGGGCGCGTTTTGGAGCGTAGCCCAGGGATCGGACGAGCCACCAGCGCTCATCGTTTTGAAATACGAGCCGGCGGGCGCTCCGGAAAAACCGGTGCTCGGCCTGGTCGGCAAAGGCATCACGTTCGACACCGGCGGCATCTCGATCAAGCCGGCCGACGGCATGGAAAAAATGAAGTACGACATGGCCGGCGGCGCCGCCATGCTCGGCGCCATGCGCGCTATTGCGATACTGAAACCCAAAATCAAAGTCACCGCCATTGTCTGCGCGACCGAGAACATGCCTTCCGGCAAGGCGCAGAAGCCGGGCGACGTGCAAATTGCTATGTCGGGCAAGTCGATTGAGATCATCAACACCGACGCGGAAGGTCGGCTCGTTCTAGCCGATGGTCTGTTTTACGCGCGCCAGTTGGGCTGCACACACCTGGTCGACGCGGCCACACTCACCGGCGCAGTGGTCGTCGCGCTGGGCTATGTGAACGCCGGCATCTTCGCCAATGACGAAAAAATGTACGAGCGCTTCAGCAAAGCGGAAGACCAGGCGGGAGAAAAATTCTGGCGCATGCCGCTCGACGACGAATACAAAGAGGTGATCAAGTCCGGTATCGCCGACATCGTAAACTCCGGCGGCCGCTGGGGAGGCGCCATCACTGCCGCCATGTTCCTGAAAGAATTCGCAGAAGACACTCCCTGGCTCCATCTCGACATCGCCGGCACTGCCTGGACGGAAGAGGCGAAGCCATGGATCGCAAAGGGGCCGTCGGGGATTGGGGTGAGGAGTTTGGTGGAGTTTGTGAAGGACTTCAAGGGCTAGTCGCCGGCCGCTGGGCTTCACGCGCGCCAGCGGCATGCTCGCTTCTCGACGGTCGCGTCTCGCCCGTCCCGGCGGGCGGGGACGCCCGCCGCTCCATCGGTTCACGGATATCGCCGAGGATCGTTCCCAGCCGCTCAGCTCTTGAGATTTTGCCGATGACTTAACGACTGACGACCGACGACCGTCTCTAAGGCTTCACGCCGCCCACATTCAGCAGTTCACAATTCGCCACGCATTTGTACGTCTGCACGTCGATCTCGACCTTCTTGGTCGACTTCACGTTCGGATAGATCAGCAGCGACTGCGGACCGTCGGCCAGGTTGAACAGGCAGTCGAATTCCATAGTCTGCACGCCTCGCTGCTTGCATGAAGTCTGCGCCAGGGCGGAATTGAGTAGATCGGGCTTGTCGTAGACTTGATCAGCGGACCCCACCGGCATGACGGCCAGCGTCATCGGTACCGGCGCTTTGATTTTCATCCACAGCTTCTGACCATCTTGTTCGGGAGTGAGAATACTGTAGAGTTTCGGCACTGCGGTGAGTTTGTACTTCTCCCTCACCAGCCGCACCCAGTCAAACTCAGGCTGAATGCAATTCGCGACGCACGACCAACTGTGATAGGTGATCTGCACGTCGTTGGGAGAGAGGAATGCTCTCACGTTGTCCTTGCCTACGATCGCTCCGATCCCCTGCACGATGGCGCGTTCGGGATTGCGCTCGTCGTGAATCACCATCACCATAGGATGCGAAGGCGGCAGGTGACATTCGTAGGTGGTGTCGGTGACATGCTCGCGCATGCAGCGATATTCAAGATTGCCCCAGATCTCGGGATGCGATTGCGCTGCGCTCCACTCCTCTGCCCCGGTCATGGCCAGAGTAACCGGACGTTTGGCGTGAATGATGACGTGCATGTTGCCGCCATCCGGCCCCGGACGATACACGCGGCTGGTGTGATAGTCGGCGGGATCAAGTTGCACGACTTCATCGCTGGCGCGTACCCAGTCGAAGGTTCTCGGCGGAAGTTCCTGCGCGCACACGTTCGCGATCATGGCGCAGACCAGAATGAGGAGGGTGAGCGGTCCTCTCATAGGCTCCTTTTGTTTCGCTGTCTTTCGATGTAGCTACGATTGTGTCAACCGCGCGGGAAGATACTCACGGGAATCTGCCTGTTGACATTACAGAGGTAACGCCGAAAGGCGGGGCCGGTGGTGGAGGGACGGGCGTCCCGCCCGCCCAGGCGGGCGCGGAGGCCCGCCGCTCCATCGTCGAGACGCAGCGATTCCGTCGCGGCGACGCCGGGTCTTACCCCAAAAGGCGAAAACACGGACCGCGCACCCGCCAGGATCAGGTTCGAAACCTGGCAAATGCAACGCCCGTGTTCGCTTACTGCAACCTTCAAATACCGGCGATTATTTCGCCGCCTGCACCGACTCAAATCCTTTTTCGAACTGCGTCGCCATGGGCGTCTCGCCAGTCTGCAATCCGTCCCGCCCCATCGTGCGCCACAAGTATTGGCCCCCCTGCATGTGCGCGTCGTACACGGCCAGCACATCTTCCGACGGACGGCTCTGCACCAGCACGATGATGTCAGCCTCCGACGGATGCAGCACAACCATCAGCTTGCCCCACTTGCTAATCGACTGTTGCACCGCGCTGATCGCCTCGCGGTCCTCGGCAAGAAGATTGGGATCAAACTGGTCGCCGTCATAGGACGCGACATAGACAAATCGAGCGTTCTTCAAAACTGCGGGGAAGGGCCGGTCGGGTGTGGACGGCTTTGGCGCCGCAAAAGCAAAACCGGCCATCGCGAATAGCACAACAATTAACCGTTCCAGTTTCCGCATGGCGTTTTCCCACTTTCCCTGACTTCTGCTTAAATTAGATGCGTGGAGAATGTCGTAAGTTGTCCTGTCAGTCTGCCTCCTGCCCGTAAGTCGCTGGAAATATCTATAGCTATAAGATAAGTTATCCAAAGGTCAGTCGGAGGCCGTAGAAGCAGGTCCGGAGTCGCCCTAGAATGCCCCTTGCGGGCCCGTAGCAGGCCTAGAATCGTTCGCAGGCGGGCGCATGGAGAAGCCCCAGAGGTCACCCACGCCCTCGCGGACTGCCAGGCAGGCTCGTATCGCATTTTCCGCAATCGCTAATATCTTTTAGTTATGACGAACGGGACGGCAGGCGAAAGTGCCAACTCACATCACGGGCGGCACCGTGATCCCCAGAATTCCGAGGGTCCGGATCAATTCGCGGCGCACCACCGCAACGGTGGCCAACAGGAACTTTTTCCGGGACTCGTCAGCTTCATTCAGGATGGGATGACGATGGTAGAAGGCATTGAACAGCTGCGCCAATTGAAACGCGTGCTTCGCCAGGTATGCCGGCTCGGTGGTCGCAATGCACTGGTCGACGATGAAAGCGGTCTTGGAAGCGGCCAACCAAAGTTCCCAGATTTCGCTTCCCGTCTCCCCGCTTAAATATTTCGCGAAGTCTTCTGCAGACGGGCGGTTGGCCGCGCTGTCCGCGAACGTTTCCGGATCAAGTCCACCCTTGCGAAAAATATTTGTGGCGCGCACGACGGCATATTGCGCATAGGGGCCCGTGTCGCCTTCAAAGCTCAAAGCATCTTTGAAATCGAACGCGATCACCGAGGGCTTGGTGTACTTCAGCATGAAGTAGCGAAGAGCGCCGATGGCGATCTGGGTGGCGATCCCCAGGCGCTCGCTGTCGCTCAACTGCGCGTGACGCGCGTCGACCTCGGTTTTTGCGGAGGCAATCAGCCGGTCGAGCAGGTCGTCGGCTTTCACGCCGAAGCCTTTCCGTCCAGATACTTCGATGTAGGAGCGGGCTTTGTCCTCTTCGGACAGTTGATAACCGAGTTCGGCGGCGCAACGCGGCGTGAGTGCGACCATCTCGTAGGAAAAGTGGGTATAGTGGTCGGCCGCTTCATTGTGCCCCAGACCACGCAGCGCTTCGATGACCGTGCTCTGCGCTTCGGACTGGCGCGCGTCGATCACGTTGTAGATCTCGGCGACGTCTCCGAAATGCGGGTGCTTGGACTCGCCTTCGGTCGCGGAGATCCAGCACTGGTGCTGGTTTGGATAAAGATAGAATTTGCGGTACGCAAAATCCTTGCCGAGCAGACCGAACTTCCACATGTGGTAGGCAATGTCTTTGCCGACATAACCGACCGTGCCGTTGGAGCGGACGATGACTTTCTGGTCTTCTTCGGCGACTGCATCCAAGCCCTGAACCCCGATCTTAGTGAGCATCTCGCCGAGATGGTTCTCCCTGGTTTCCTTCTTCTCTGTGTCCTCCGTGCCCTCTGTGGTTAAAGGTTTTCCCGTCCCCGCCCTCCGCATCACCCAGCAACCCTTGTTCTTCCCTTCGGTCTCGAAGAAGAGCACGCCCGCGTCTTTTAATTTCGCAAACGCTGAGTCCCAGAAATGCAGGTGGAGGATCTCGCTCTCGCGGGGCAGGAAGTCGTACTCGATGTCGAGCCGATCCATGGTCTCTAGGTGCCGGCGAAGAACGGCGACCGAGATCAGGTCGGCAATCGCGGCAGTCTCATTTCCGCCGGCTTCGATCTCATGCAGAGTCTTCAAGCGCGTCTGCTGATTCTGCTTATCCTGCTCGTACCATTGCGAGACGCGCGCATAGAGATCCCAGCAGTAGTAGTCGAAGCGCGGCTGCCCGGCGAGTTGCTCGACTTCGGCGCGGCGCTTCTTCTCGATATACAGAAAGCCCACCACCACGTCGGCCACCTGGACACCGGTGTTGTCGATGTAGTTCTGCACATCCACTTCCCTGCCCGCAAAGTGCAGCAGGCGCACGAATGTATCGCCCAGGATCGCGTTGCGGAGGTGCCCGATATGCGCGGCTTTGTTGGGATTGATGCTGGAGTGCTCGACGAGAATTTTTCCCGGTGGAATGTCGGCCTTCGGTTTTTGATCGGCGAGCACGGCGGCAGCCATGTCTTCGCGCTTCGCGCGGGCGTTGATGTATCCCGCTCCGGCGACCTCCAGCTTCTCGAACCCTTCGATCGGCCCGATGCCGGCCACGATCTCGTCGGCAATCTTGCGCGGAGCCTTGCGCAGTTTCTTCGCCAGCTCGAAGGCGAGCGGCATGGCGTATTCGCCCAATTCCACCTTGGGCGGCTGTTCCACCACGATTTTGGGCAGATCGAGGGCATAGGTGCGGCGCAGGAAATCGCGCACCTGCTGGATGAGTCGGCGTTCGAGCGAGCGATACAAGAAGTCCCTCTAACTTATTGAATAAACTAGTGATTGTAGCAAAGGCGGCCGTGAGCGAGGGTTTGACGCTACGGGCAGCTGTTCCCTATGATGAAAACACGTCGTTGGTCGTCGGTCGTTGGTCCTTGGCCAATCCCACGCGTGCAAGTCTCTGCGAAACGCAGGCGTTTCAGTCGCCCTTTCCGAAAGAAATTGCGGGCTCACGTTCCGGCAGGCGGCATGGGATTGGCCAACGACCAACGACTATCGACCAAGGACCGGTTCACTTCTATGCGCATTGCGTACCTCGATTGTTTTTCCGGCATGAGCGGCGACATGTTTCTGGGCGCCCTGATCGATGCGGGCGTGTTTCCCAAGATATTGGAGGACATGGTCGCGGGCTTGAACGTCGGGGCACGGCTGGGGATTGCGAAGGTCACTCGCAGTGGAATCACGGCCACGAAGGTCGATGTCTTGATGAATGGCGAGAAGGAGTTGCCACGCGAGGAGTTCTTGGCCAACCACGAGTCTCACGGTCACTCCCACGCGCATGAACATGGCCACGACCACTCTCATGAAGATTCGCAGGCTCACGCCCATCCGGCTGCAGATTCGACGAGTTTGCGGGCAGCAGTGTCCGCTCCACATGAGCACGAGCATGGACATTCTCACGGACGGGGATTGACGGAGATTAGAGAAATCATTGGCCGGGCCGCCATTAGCGCGCGAGCGAAGGAAACGGCCATTGCTATCTTTACGGCTCTGGGCACCGCTGAAGCTAAGATTCACAACATAGACATCGAGGCCGTGCATTTTCACGAAGTCGGCGCGGTGGACGCGATGGTCGACATCGTCGGCGCCGCCGTGGGCGCGGAGGCCCTGGGGGTCGACGAGATCGTTTGCTCGCCCTTGAACGTTGGTGGCGGCACTGTCAAGTGCGCCCATGGCGTGCTTCCGGTTCCGGCGCCGGCGACCGTCGAACTTCTGCAGGGCGCGCCCGTCTATTCATCAGGGATTCAAATGGAACTGCTGACTCCGACCGGTGCGGCGATCGTGAAGACCCTGGCAGCGCGTTTCGGATCGTTTCCGGAGATGACGATTGAGAAGAGCGGATACGGGGCGGGCACTCGCGATCTGCCGGGACATCCGAACGTGGTGCGCATCACGATTGGGGAGTCAGCCTCCACGCTCGCGGCGAAGACCGCGCAGGAGACGATCGCGGTACTCGAGGCCAACCTCGACGATTTGAACCCCCAGGTTTACGGATACGTGATGGAACGCCTGCTCGAGCAAGGGGCGCTCGACGTCTTCGGCATGCCGGTGCAGATGAAGAAGAATCGCCCGGGCACGTTGCTGACGGTCCTGTGTAAACCCGAGGATGCGGCACAGCTCACCCAAATTATCTTTGCCGAGACTACGACTTTAGGAGTGCGATCGCGGCAGGAGCAACGGCAGACGCTCGGCCGGCGCTGGGTTTCCGTTACCACGCCCTGGGGAGACGTCCGCATGAAGATTGCCAGCATGAACGGCACGGTGACCAACTATGCGCCGGAATATGAAGATTGCCGGCGGATCGCGGCGGAACGGCATCTTCCGCTCAAAACGGTCATGCAGGAAGCCACGACGGCTTACCTGCGCACGCCGGAAAAACCTTAACCACAGAGGGCACAGAGGTACACTGAGGAATTGCAACCCTGTGTTCCCCTGTGTCCTCTGTGGTTGAGTCTCTGGTTTACGAAAGCAGAATGACGAAAAAGTTCTACATCACGACTCCAATCTATTACGTGAACGCGCGGCCGCACATTGGGCACACCTATACGACCATCGCTTGCGACACGCTCGCCCGCCGGCACCGCATGCTGGGCGATGACACATACTTTCTGACTGGAACCGACGAGCATGGACAGAAGATCGAACGAGCGGCGGCAGCCGCCGGAAAAACTCCGCAACAGTTTGCGGACGAGGTCTCGGGTGAATTTCGCGCGCTCTGGAAGCGGATGGGGCTCACCAACGATGACTTCATCCGTACGACTGAAGATCGTCATAAGAAGAGCGTACAGGCCCTGTTCCGCCAGCTCAGCGACAACGGCTACATCTACAAGGGCAGCTATACCGGGCAGTACTGCGTTTCGGACGAAATGTACGTCGACGTCGCGCCCGGCGCTCCCTGCCCCGAGTGCGGGCGCATCACCGAAACGGTGCATGAGGAGAATTACTTCTTCAAGCTGTCGGCGTTCCAGGAGAATTTGCTCCAGCTCTACGCTGAGCGGCCGGAATGGATCCGGCCGGAGACGCGGCGGAACGAAGTGATTTCGTTCGTGAAGGGCGGACTGAAAGATCTGTCCATCAGCCGGAGCACATTCTCCTGGGGCATTCCAGTGCCGGGCGATCCTAAGCACGTGATCTACGTGTGGCTCGATGCGCTGGCGAACTACATCACGGCGCTCGGGTACGGCACGGCAGATACCACGAAATACGACAAGTACTGGCCGGCCGACGTGCAGATGATCGGCAAGGAGATCGTTCGCTTTCATTGCGTGTACTGGCCGGCGTTCCTGATGGCGGCGGGCCTGCCGCTGCCCAAGGGCATCATGGCGCATGGTTGGCTTTTGTTTGAAGAGAACAAGATGTCGAAGTCGCGCGGAAACATTGTGCGCACCGAAACCATTCTCGATGTTCTCGGAGCGGATGCGCTGCGGTACTTTCTTTTGCGCGAAGTGGTCTTCGGCTCGGATGGTTCGTTTTCGTTCGATGCGCTCGTGCAACGCTACAACTCTGACCTCGCCAACGGCCTGGGAAATCTGGCCAGCCGTACCTTGACGATGATCAATCGGTACTTCAGAGGCGAAGTGCCGTACCCGTCGCTCACGGCGGCCCGCCGGCCCGTCGACGACGCGATCGCCGAAATCGCCAAGGACATCATCGACGATTACAGCGTGCTGTTCGATCAGTTCCAGTTTTCGAAAGCGCTGGAAGTCGCCTGGGGACTGGTTGCTTCGATCGACAAGTACATCGTCGAAAACGAGCCGTGGGCGCTCGGCGAGAAGCAGGATGAAGACAGCCGCGCCCGCCTGGCGACAGTGCTATACACGTCGGCGGAGGCATTGCGGATTGTGACCGCGCTGGCGCATCCGGTGATTCCAGATTCGACCGCCCGCATCTGGACACAACTCGGGCTGGGGGATATCCGGAAATTCGATTTAACGACTTTGAAATGGGGGCAACTTCAACTGGGCACCAAGCTGGGAGAAGTACAACCGGTGTTCCCGCGCGCCGACAAGAGCGCAGTAGAAAGGATGCAGAAGATGGAAGACCAAGGACGTCCGCCTACGGTCGCTGTAGCCGAGGGCAAACCAGAGGGTGGAGGGACGATCGTCTCGCCCGTGCCGGCGGGCGGGGACGCCCCCCGCTCCACGATCACGCCCGACGGAAAAATCAGCATCGATGACTTCGTGAAGGTCGAATTGCGGGTGGGCGTCGTGAAAGTAGCTGAGAAAGTGGAGAAAGCGGACAAGCTGCTGCGCCTCGAAGTCGATATCGGCACCGAAGTCCGACAAATTGTGGCTGGCATCGCTGAAGCGTATGCGCCGGAAACGTTGGTTGGCCGCAAGGTGGTGATTGTCGCGAACCTTGCGCCACGCAAACTGCGCGGGCTGGAATCGAATGGCATGATCGTGGCGGCATCGCTCGAGGGCGGCCAGCCGGTGCTGGCAGGATTTCTGGAAGACGTGCCGGTGGGGGCGAGACTGAAGTAAACCGTCGTTGGTCGTCGGTCGTCAGTCGTCGGCCCAAACGATGTTGATAAGATCATCGCAGCCGGTGCCTTGCCTTTATCTCTCCTCTGGCATATCGGCCGAATAATGGGACTTTGCCAATGACCAACGACTAACGACAGTCTTTCCCGACGACCGACGACATGTTAATCGACTCCCACGCCCATCTCGAAGGTCCCCGCTACGACTCCGATCGCGAGCAGGTCATCGCACGGGCACGTGAGGCTGGGGTCGATACCATCGTCGCCATCGGCAATGGCGAAGGGCCAGTGAATTTTGATTGCGGCATCCAGCTGGCTGAAAAGTATGAGTTCATTTACGCGACCATCGGAATTCATCCGCATGAAGCCAAACTGGCGGACGCGGCGGCGTTCGATCGCATGGAGCAACTGGCGAAGCGACCCAAGGTCATTGCCTGGGGAGAAATCGGGCTCGACTACTATTACGATCACTCTCCTCGCGACGTACAGCAGGACGTGTTCGTCCGCCAGATGGAACTCGCCCGTTATGCGAAGCTGCCCATCGTGATTCACTGCCGCCCTTCCGACAATAGCGAAGACGCCTGGGACGACTGCCTCCGCCTTATTCGAGAACAGTGGGCGCCCAGCGGTCTGGGCGGAATCCTGCATTGCTTTACAGGCAACACCAGGCAGGCCAAGCAAGCGCTGGATATGGGATTCGTGGTCTCGTTCGCGGGCAACATCACGTTTCCCAAGGCGCAACAGATCCGCGATGCCGCGTTGGAACTGCCCCTTGACCGGATTCTGATCGAGACCGACTCTCCTTTTCTGGCACCCGTCCCGCACCGCGGAAAACGCAATGAGCCGGCCTTCGTGAAGGAAGTGGCGCGGCAACTGGCGGAATTGCGCGGCCTCTCCCCCGAGGACGTGGGCGCACAAACCACGCAAAACTTCCAGCGCTTCTTTTCGCTTCACGAAAAGCGCATGACCGTTTAGCTTGTAGGGTGCGACTTTCGTGGGGAAATGCGAATCTGATCAGGTAGCTTATCCATGCCCGAGAATACTTTTGACGTTGTGAGTAAAACAGATCTGCAGGAAGTCTCCAATGCCATCCAGCAGGCCATGAAGGAAGTGACCACCCGTTTCGATCTGAAGGACTCGAAGTCCAAGATCGAGATGGAAGGCAAGGATGCGATCCTGCTGCACTCAGCCGACGAGTACAAGCTGAAGGCTGTGAACGACATCCTGCAGCAGAAACTGGTCAAGCGCGGCGTTTCGCTCAAGGGCCTGACCTATGGTCCGGTTGAGCCGGCGGCCGGCGGCACGGCGCGGCAGAAAATTACCATGCAGCAAGGCATCGCGATCGAAAAGGCGCGCGATATCGTGAAGCTGATTAAAGATTCGAAGAAGAAGGTGCAGGCCTCGATCCAGGGGGACCTGGTGCGCGTGAGTGGCAAGGATCGCGATGCTTTGCAGGAGATCATTGCCCTTCTGAAATCGCGGGATTTCGGGATTGATTTGCAGTTCACGAATTATAGGACAAATTGATCACCACAGAGGACACGGGGGTCCACAGAGGAAAGCGGGGGGGGGGTTTGTTTTGTTCTGGTATGGTGCGTGGGAGTGTAGAAGCAGGAGTGT
>Ga0307469_10000426_pt1 | contig 15577 bp, 11 predicted proteins | sample atmos_gasesAM2C__FD_203084 | JGI IMG/M metagenome (GOLD analysis project Ga0307469, IMG submission 203084) | Hardwood forest soil microbial communities from Morgan-Monroe State Forest, Indiana, United States - atmos_gasesAM2C_515 | ecosystem: Environmental > Terrestrial > Soil > Temperate...
GGTGAGCAGCACCACGAGGCTGCGATGCTTGAGGAGAGAGCGAATGCGGATCGCGGCCGCGGTGGGGTCGGACTCCGCCGACTGCACCGCGAGCTCCTCGAGCGCATGCCGCAGGCGGGTCACGCCTGCGAGCCCGCGCGCCGGTGCGCAGGTGGCGAGCACCCGGTCTGCGTACACGACGAGTCCGATGCGGTCGTCGTTGCGCGTGGCGACCTCGGCAAAGCGCGCAGCGATGTTGGCATAGAGCCCGAAGCGGTCGAGGCTCGCCGCGCGCACGCGGCTGAAGCGCCCGGCGTCCACGGCGACCAGGATGTCGAGGTGCTGATCCTCGCTGAACTCGCGCGTCACCAGCGCGCGGCTGCGTGCGGTGGCCTTCCAGTCGATGCGCGAGAGGGGATCGCCCGGCGCGTAGGCGCGCAGCTGATGGAGCTCCGCCCCCGCTCCGGCGACGCGCCGCGTGCGGGTACCGCCCGGAAGCCCCCGCGGCCGCAGCCCGCGGCGCAGCGTATCGGGCGCGATGACGACCCGCTCCGCCGGCTCGAGAGCGCGCGCCCACCAGGCGAGGCGCAGCGGCCCGAGCACGCGTGCCGGAAGCCTCGGCCAGCGCTGGGGCCCGAGCCGCACCGCGGTCAGCGTGAACGGATCGCTGGCCGGTCCAAGCGGCGGCGCCGTGAGACGCCGCGCCGCCCCGAGGGGCTCGAAGCCCGGCGGCACTGCCGGCGCGTACTCGACGGTGATGGGCCGCGCCGCCGCGTTGGCCAGCACCAGCGCCGCCGGCTGCACGCGGCCGAGGAAGGCGCGTGGTGCGGTGACGAGATGGGCCGTGAGGCTGAGGCGACGCAGGTAGAACGCCTCGATGGCGAGCCCGCAGAGCAGCAGCGCGAGCGGAATGCGCCACAGCCCCTCGAGGGCCGCCTCCTGCGACCAGATCGCGCCGATCGCGAGCACTGCGGCGAGGAACACGAGCAGATAGGCGCGGCGGGCCAGATGCATCAGCGCGGCACCGGCGTCTCGGCCAGCAGGCCTTCCACGACTTCGACGTCGGTCGTGCCCTCGAGGGCCGCTTCCGGTGTCAGCACCAGACGGTGCGCCATGACCCAGACTGCGGCTTCCTTGACGTCATCGGGCGTCACGAAGTCGCCGCTGCGCAACCCGGCGGTAATACGGGCCGCCTTGAGGAGCGCGAGCGCGCCGCGGGTCGAGAGCCCGAGCGAGAGTCGCGGGTGCGCCCGCGAGGCCTGTGCCAGATCGAGCACGTAGGCGATGAGCGCGGCCTCGACGTGCATGGCTTCGGCCGCCGCGCGCGCCTCGCCGAGCAGCGCCGGTGGCAGGGCTGCGACATCGCCGAGCGTCGCCTGAGCGGCACTCAGCAGGCCGCCGTAGCGCGTGAGAATCTCGGTCTCCGCCTCGCGTGCCGGATAGTCGACCTCGATGCGCAGCATGAAGCGGTCGAGCTGCGACTCCGGCAGCGGGTAGGTGCCTTCGAACTCGCGCGGATTCTGGGTGGCGAGCACCAGGAAGTCCTGAGGTAACGGCAGGGCCTCGCGCTCGACGCTCACCTGGCGCTCTTCCATCGCCTCGAGCAGCGCCGACTGGGTCTTGGGACCGGCGCGGTTGATCTCGTCCACCAGCACCACGTCGGCGAACAACGGACCCGGGCGGAACACGAACGCGCCGCGCGACTCGTCGAACACGTGCACGCCGATGATGTCGCTCGGCATCAGGTCGGGCGTGCCCTGGATGCGCTTGAACTCCCCGCCGAGCGTGCGCGCCAGCGCCTTCGCGAGCAGCGTCTTGCCGAGGCCCGGCACACCCTGCACCAGCACGTGGCCGCGTGCGACGAGCGCGATCGTGAGCGCGCGCGCGGCGGACCGGGCGCCGATCACCGCGCGTCCGAGCTCGCGCGAGAGCCGGCTCTCGAGTTCGATGATCGATGCACTCATGCGGCGAGCTGCCTTTCGATTTGGATCATGAGATTGTGGAGGCGCGCGAGCGGCACGCGCCCGGCCGAGTGTGCGGCGGAGTACCACTCGCGCAGCCTCTCGAGATCGGCGCGGGCGATGCGGGGATTGTGCTCGAGCAGCTCCCAGGGCGGGCCGGCAGCCTCGGCCGCCCGGGGCGCGTGCGAGCGCAGCCGCCGGAAGAAATGCTCGAACATGCGCCGAGCAGCCGCCGGCGCGCTCAGGGCGCGCGCCAGGAACACTCCGGTCGCGCGCACCAGCTGCGCCTCGCGCGGCACGGCCGTGCGGTTCGCCGGTACCCGCAGGCGCGTGCCGCCGAGCACCCACGTGAGCCACAACGCAACCAGCACGGCGAGCGTGGTGTACAGGCGCCGATCGCGCCAGAACTTCTCCGGGTCGTAGGCGTCGGAGAGACCCTGGTGCTCGTCGTCGAAGAGCACCGCGCCCCCGGGTGCGAGGCTCGCGCCCACGATGTTGGCGAGCAGGCGCGCGTTGTCGGCGAGACCGAGCGCGCGGTTGCTGAAGAGCGAGCCGAAGGCGCTCACGATGACCGTGCCGCCGCCGTGCGGCCGCACCCACAGCGCTCCCGCGCCGCTTTCGCGCTCGCGCGCCAGACATAACATGAATCCGTCGTGCGGCAGGCCCGGCGCCCAGGCCCGGGAGGCAGGCACGCCGCGCGGATAATCCGAAAGCGCCACGGCCGCCGCCACGCCGTCGAGATACGCGTGGGCGCGATTCGGCACGAGGGTGCTGCGCTGCGGCTCGGCGAGCCGCCGGTACGCGGACGCCGGCGCCGCGCCGCCACCGGAGGCCGGCCGGGCCGCGCGGCGCGGCGGCGCGGCGGCGCGCTCGCTCGGGCGCGGCGTCTCGTGGCCGAGGCCGGTGAGATCGGCAAGATCGGCAGCGAGACGGGTTCTGCCGTTGGCCCAGGCCGGGCGGTCCGCGAGCGCGGCGAGCACCAGCAGCGTATTGCCGGCCTGCAGCCACTCATCGAGAGAGCGCAGCTCCGCGGAGCTGAAGGGCGTCGCCACCGGCAGGCTGACGACCAGGAGGTTGCCGCTCAGCGTAAGGTCCGCCGCGCCGAGTGCTCCGTCGAAGCGCGTGCGCACCGCGCGCGTCGGTACGTGCTCCCCGGCAAGCCAGGCGCTCGCGGCGGCGAGGCCGTTGTCGCCGCGCTCGAGAGTGGTCGGCAGCGTCACATCGGGACGCTCGGCCTCGCCGACGTGCACGAACAGCCCGAGGAACAGCAGCAGCGCGCCGAGCGCGCAGGCGAGCGTCATCAGCCGCTCCTTCATGCGCCCGCGACCGCCAGACCGTCGAGCAGCTCGCGGCCGCGCGCGAGCGCCCCGTCGAGCGTCTGCGCCGGCAGCGCCCGTCCCGAGAAGCGCAGCTGCTCCGAGACCTGCGCGAGGTCGGCGAGACGCGCCCGATCACCCGCGTCGGCGAGATGCGCCGCGCGCAGCAGCTCGCGTACCGTGAGCCCCCGGGCCGGCGGCAGCCGCTCGAGCGCGGCGAGGCGCGCGGCGATCAGCTCGAGCAGCAGGCGGGGCCGCTCCGCGGGCGAGGCAGCCTCGATCGCTGCCAGGCCGGAGGCCGCGGCGGCACTCGCCGCGCCACCCGCGGCTCTCGGCCGCGGGCCGAAGCGCAGCAGGCCGGCGGTGCGCAGCTCGATCACGACGATCGCCCCCGCGAGGAGCGCAACCAGGGCCAGCGCGGCGAGCGACAGGATCCTGACGAGGGCGGCGCGGCCCTTGAGCGAATCGAGCACCCGCGCCAGCCACCCGGGGCGGGCGGAGGATTCACGCACACTCAGCATCTCGCGCAGCCAGCCCTTGAAGCGCTCCCACCAGGTGCCCGGATTGCGCGGCGCCGGCGCGAGCGAGGCGAGCACCGCGGCCACGTGCGCCGGCTGCGGCACGTCCGCGCCGAGGCCGCGCCGCGACTCCCGGACGATGAGCGCGCGCAGCTCCTTCAAGCCGGCGGCCGAGAGGTTGTTTCCCTCTTTGTCCCAGCCGCGCGGCAGCCACGTCGCCCATGGGCTCTGCGCGAGGGCTGGCGCCAGGTCGGGACAGCGGCCGGCGATCCTCTCGTAGCCGGCCTCGAGACCGGGGGCGAGCTGCGCGATGCAGGCGTCGAGCGCGCTCAGCGCCTCACGGGCGGGCGCCGGCGCAGCCGCCAGCGCGAGAAGGAGCGCCGGGAGCGCGCGGCGCATTCGCTACCCGGCGGCGGAGATTCTCTGGGAGAGGTCGGCGCCCTCCCTGCGCACCGACAGGTCGCCGTACACGGCGAGCGCCAGCGCGGTGTAGAACGGCGTACCGAGCGCGCTCAGGATCACGACCATCACGGTCGTGACCGCCGTGATCACGGCGAGATCCCCCTGCGCGAGCGGCACCGCCACGGCCATCGCCACCACGCCGGCGAGCACGTACAGCACGAACAGGAGCACCAGCCCCACGGTGTAGATCGCCGCCAGCCGCCAGAAGCTGCCGGACACGAGCCGCCAGCTGTGCACCATGCTGTCGAGCGCGCCCCTGCCGGTGATCAGCAGCACCGGTCCGGCGCACGACAGCGCGACCGCAACATAGGTCGCCGGGAGCGACAGCACCAGCACAGCGAGCAGCACCATCGCCGGGCCCGCGCCGCGAAACGCCAGCGCCGGGATGAACCACACGGCGGTCGCGACCAGGCCCAGGAGGATCATCAGCACGATGGCCGGGAGCCTGCGCAGCACGGTGGCGAGCTCGCCTCCCACCCCGGCGGTCCGGCCGCTCACCACCGCGTACTGGCGCAGCAGGATCGCGCTCCACAGCAGCACCGAGAGCAGTGTTCCCACGAAGTCCAGCAGCCAGAAGACCGGATCATGCTGCTGGAGCAGGCTCCCGATCGGGTGGCGGGTGGCGAGGTTGTAGATGTTGGGGAGCTCGCTTCCGATGACCGCGAGCCCGGCGAACAACAGGCAGGTGAGGAGCGTCGCGCGGAAGATGCGGAAGGCGAGATCTATGGTCTCACCGACCGACAGCGGCCGCGGAGGCGGGTACAGATGGGTGGCCATTGGTGCATATTAGCGAATATGACCGTCGAGGCCCTGCTCACTCGGGGACGGCAGCTTCTCCGGGCGGCCGACCGGGACGCGGGCGTGGCCGGACAGTCCCCCGGCCTCGAGGCCGAGCTGTTGCTCGCGCACGTCCTCGGCGCCGCGCGCGCGCGCCTCAAGTCACACCCTGAAAGCCCGGTCGAACAGGCGTACGCCGGGCTTTATCTCGAGCTCATCGGGCGGCGCGCCGCCGGCGAGCCTCTCGCCTACATCACCGGACGGCGGGAGTTCTGGTCGCTCGACCTCGCGGTGACGTCCGCGGTGCTGATCCCCCGGCCCGAGACCGAGCTGCTGGTGGAGCGCGCCCTCGCCGTGGGGCCGGCGCAGCCGTTGCGCGTCGCAGACCTCGGCACGGGCTCCGGAGCCGTGGCGCTCGCCCTGGCGCGGGAACGTCCTCTCTGGCAGATCGTCGCCACCGACGTTTCGGCGCCCGCGCTCACCGTGGCGCGCGCCAACGCCGCCGCGCTCGGCCTGAGCCACATCGAGTTCCTCGCGGGCAGCTGGTTCGAGCCACTCGGCCAGGCGCGCTTTGACCTGATCGTCAGCAACCCGCCCTACGTCGCCGCGGACGACCCGGCGCTCTCGAGCCGCGCGCTCGCGTTCGAGCCCGCGCTGGCCCTCACGCCGCCCGGCGGCGACGCCCTCGCGTCGCTGCGCGTACTGGCGCGCGGCGCCCCGGCGCATCTCACGCCCGGCGGCTGGCTGCTGCTCGAGCACGGCGCAACCCAGGCACGCGGAGTCCGCGACGAGCTTGTCGCGGCTGGCTTCGCTCACGTACGCTCCCACCGCGATCTCGCCGGACACGAGCGCATGACGGAAGGAAAACGATGATCAGATTCGAAACCTCGCACGGCGCCTTCACGGTGGAGCTGTTCCCGAAGGAGGCGCCCGTGACGGTCGAGAACTTCCTCAAGTACGTCGATGACGGCTTCTTCGACGGCACCATCTTCCACCGCATCGTGCCGGGCTTCGTCATCCAGGGGGGCGGCCTCACCGCCGACTTCGCCAACAAGAAGACCCGCGCGCCGATCAGCAACGAAGCGAAGAACGGCCTGAAGAACACGCGCGGCTCGCTCTCCATGGCGCGCACCAGCGACATCAGCAGCGCCACCTCGCAGTTCTTCGTCAACCTGAAGGACAACGGCTTCCTCGATCACGGTCCGCGCGACTATGGCTACGCCGTGTTCGGCCGCGTGACCGATGGCATGGAGGTCATCGACAGGATCGCGGGCGTGGGCAGAGGCACGCGCAAGGGTTATCAGGACGCGCCGCTCGAAGACGTCGTGATCGTCTCGGCACGCCGCCTCGAGCCGAAGTAGCCCGGCGGTCCGGGTGCCCCGGCAACGCGGCAGGCTCGCGCGCCGGCTGCTGCAGACTTTCGGTGCAGCGCTGCTCGCCTGGGTGCTGCTCACCTCCATCCCGGTGCTGGTGCTGCGCTGGCTGCACCCCCTCACCAGCGCCTTCATGCTGGAGGCGCAACTGCAGGCCTCTCTGGCCGGCCAGCACCGCTATCACACCGATTACCGCTGGGTGAGTCTCGAGCACATCTCGGCCCACGCTGCGATCGCGGTCATCGCCTCGGAGGATCAGCAGTTCCCGTTCCACGCCGGCTTCGACTTCGACTCGATCCGGGATGCGGTGCGCTCGAGCGAGCGCGGCAAGCGGTTGCGCGGCGCGAGCACCATCTCGCAGCAGGTCGCCAAGAATCTCTTCCTGTGGCCGGGACACAGCTTGGTGCGCAAAGTCTTCGAGGCCTACTTCACGGTGCTGATCGAGGCTTTGTGGCCCAAGGAGCGGATCCTCGAGATGTACCTCAACCTCGCGCAGTTCGGCGACGGCATCTACGGGGTGCAAGCGGCAGCCGAGCGCTTCTGGCACGAGCCGGCGGGCGGCCTGAGCTCCGACGAGGCCGCGCTGCTCGCGGCGGTGCTGCCGAATCCCTTGCGCCTGCACGCCGACCGGCCCTCGGACTATGTGCTCGAGCGGCGCGACTGGATCCTCGGGCAGATGAGCGAGCTCGGCGGCGAGAGCTACCTGCGCGCGGTTGAGAAGGAGCGGCGGCGCAAGCGCCCGCGCTAGCGAAGCGCCATACTTCAATACTCTTTGTGTTCGAGGAGGAATGCAAAATATGAGTCGGAGCCGCGGTTGGCATGCCAGGAATGCGCTGGGCGCGGCTTTGCTGCTCATCGCGACCCTCGTCCGCGCCGGGACGCCGGTGGCGTTCGATGCCGCGCGTGCGTTCGGGGCCCGCCCGAGCGTGATGGGTCTCAGCCTCTCGCCGGACGGTACGCAGGTCGCCTACATCGCTCCGGCAAAGAGCAATGGAGCGGCGCTCATCACCGGGCGCTTCGAGGCGGAGTTCAAGGGCACGCCCGTCATGTTCTCGGACGGCAGGCCGTATCGGCTGCACCGGTGCCGCTGGGTGTCCAATCAGCGCCTCGTCTGCCAGGTGTTCGGGATCGTGGAGGACCGCGACCCGGCCGGTGTCGCCGGACTGTTGCCGATCTCGAGGTGGCTGGCAGTCAATGCCGACGGCAGCAATGTCCAGACCCTGGGCGTCCACCGCGGCACCTACAGCCGCGGCTACTTCCTTCACGACGGCGACATCATCGATTATCTGCCGGACGAGGACGCCGCGGTTCTCATGAGCCGCCGTTATACGCCCGACACGCACACCGCCAGCCATATCGGCAGCGACAAGGAAGGCCTCGGCGTCGACCGGGTGGACACGCGAACGCTGGCGGTCAGGAGCATCATCCCTCCGCGCCCGGATGCCTTCGAGTACCTGAGCGATGGCCGCGGCTCGGTTCGCGTCATGGGAGTCACGGAGCACGCGGCGGGTTATCTCAGCGGCAAACTCAGCTACTACTACCGCATGGCCGGCGCCACGGACTGGAAGCCGTTGAGCCAATACGATGAGCGTGATCGCAGCGGGTTCGAGCCGGTCGCGGTCGACCACGACCTCAACGTCGTCTACGGCTTCCGACGCGCCGACGGCCGCCGCAGCCTCTACACCATCCGGCTCGACGGCTCGCTGCAGGAGCAGCTGATCTACTCCCGCCCCGACGTGGATTTGAGCGGCCTGCTGAGAATCGGGCGGCGACAACGCGTGGTCGGCGTAACCTACGTGACCGACCGGGCGCAATCGGAGGTGTTCGATCCGGAGATCAGGCAGCTGCTTACCTCACTGGCGCGCGCCTTCCGGCAACAACCGTTGCTGCACGTCGCGGACTCGAGCGTGGATGAGAGCAAACTGTTGATCTTCGTCGGCAGCGATACTGACCCCGGTGTCTACTATCTGTTCGATCGCAAGACGCGGCAACTCGCCACCTTCCTGGTGGTGCGGGCCGACCTCGAGGGCGTCAAACTCGCGCAGGTAACGCCGATGACCTATCCCGCGGGCGACGGCGTGATGGTCCCCGGTTATCTGACCTTGCCGCCCGGACAGGAGGATGCGCACGGACTCCCCGCCATCGTCCTGCCTCACGGCGGCCCGAGCGCGCGCGATGAGTGGGGCTTCGACTGGCTGTCCCAATACTTTGCCAATCGCGGCTACGCGGTACTGCAGCCGGAGTTCCGCGGGTCGGCCGGCTATGGCGATGCCTGGTTTCAGCAGAACGGCTTCCACTCCTGGCGCGTTGCCATCGGCGACGTCCTGTCCGCCGGCCGCTGGCTCGTCGCGCAAGGTGTCGCCGATCCGGCGCGGCTCGGGATCGTCGGCTGGTCGTACGGGGGATACGCCGCCCTGCAGTCCGCCGTCGTCGATCCGACCGTGTTCAAGGCTGTGGTCGCCATTGCGCCGGTGACCGACCTCGCCGCTCTGGTGGAAGAGTGGCGCTACTGGGGGAACTTCGAGGTCGTCAAGGAGTTAGTCGGTGATGCCGCGAACACGCGCGATGCTTCGCCGATCGAGCACCCAGACAGCTTCAAGGTCCCGGTGCTCCTCTTCCACGGCACACTCGATCGCAACGTCGGATATGCGCAGTCCGAGCGCATGGCGGCGAAGCTGAGGTCCGCGGGCGTACGCGCCGAGCTGGTCACCTTCACGGATCTCGATCATCAACTCGAGGACTCGGTGTCACGGGCGGAGATGCTGCGGCGAAGCGACGCGTTCCTGCAGGCGGCGTTTGCAGGCGGGCGCGCAACGCGCTGATGCCGCTCAGGGCTCGTAGCCGAGACTTGGGCCCAGCCAGCGCTGCGCCTCCGCGAGCGTGATTCCCTTGCGCCGCGCGTAATCCTCCACCTGCTCGCGGTCGATCTTGCCGAGCGCGAAGTAGCGCGCCTGCGGGTGCGCCAGGTACCAGCCGCTCACGGCCGCGGTCGGGTACATGGCATAAGAGTCGGTCAGGCGGATCCCGGCGCTGCGCTCGACGTCGAGCAGCTGCCAGAGCTTGGCCTTCTCGGTGTGCTCGGGGCAGGCGGGATAGCCCGGCGCCGGGCGGATGCCGCGGTATTCCTCGCGCACCAGCTGCTCGTTGGTGAGCGTCTCGGCCGCCGCATAACCCCACAGCTCGCGCCGCACGCGCTCGTGGAAGTGCTCGGCGGCCGCCTCGGCGAGCCGATCGGCGAGCGCCTTCAGCATGATGGCCGAGTAATCGTCGTGGGCGCGCTCGAAGCGCACCACGTGCTCCTCGATCCCGACGCCCGCGGTGACCGCGAAGGCGCCGAACCAGTCGCGCACCCCGCTGCCGCGCGGCGCGACGTAGTCGGCCAGGCACTCGTGCGGCTGACCGTCGGGTTTGCCCTTCTGCTGGCGCAGGAAGTTGAGGGTCGAGAGCACCTGGCTGCGCGACTCGTCGGCGTAGATCTCGATGTCGTCGCCGACCGAGCTCGCCGGAAAGAGCCCCACCACGGCATTCGCCGTGAGCCAGCGCCCCGCGATCAGCTCCTTCAGCATGCGGCGGGCGTCGGCGTAGAGGTTGCTCGCCGCCTCGCCCACCTTCGGGTCGGTGAGGATGTCGGGAAACTTCCCGGAGAACTCCCAGGCGTTGAAGAACGGCATCCAGTCGATGTAGCCGAGAAGCTCGGCCAGCGGGTAGTCGGCGAAGCGGTGTACTCCGGGCATGCGCGCCTGGGGCGCCGCGTACGAGCTCCAGTCGAGGGCGCGGCGGTTGGCGCGCGCAGCGGCGAGTGACAGCTCCGGCACCTTCACCTTCTTGCCTGCGTGCTGCTCGCGGCGCCGCTCGTGCTCGGCGCGCACCTCGGCGATGAAGGCAGAGCGCGCCGCGGGCGTGCTCAACGTCTGGCATACGCCCACCGAGCGCGAAGCGTCCTTCACGTACACCACCGCGCCCGCATATTGCGGTGCGATCTTCACCGAGGTGTGCGCGGGGGAGGTGGTGGCGCCGCCGATCAGCAGCGGCAGCTCGAAGTCCTGCCGCTGCATCTCGCGCGCGACGTGCACCATCTCATCGAGCGACGGCGTGATGAGGCCCGACAGGCCGACGAAATCCGCCTGCTCGCGCCGCGCGGTCTCGAGGATCTTCTCGCACGGCACCATGACTCCGAGGTCGATGACCTCGTAGTTGTTACATTGCAGCACCACTCCGACGATGTTCTTGCCGATGTCGTGCACGTCGCCCTTGACGGTCGCCATTACGATACGGCCGTTGGATCGCCGCGCGCCGGCGTCCTTGCTCTTCTCGATGAAGGGCACCAGGTGCGCGACCGCGCGTTTCATCACGCGTGCGCTCTTGACCACCTGCGGCAGGAACATCTTGCCGGCGCCGAACAGGTCCCCGACCACGTTCATGCCGTCCATGAGCGGCCCCTCGATGACCGCCAGCGGCCGCTCGGAGGCGAGGCGCGCCTCCTCGGTGTCCTCGATGACGAAGTCGTCGATGCCCTTGACGAGGGCGTGCTCGAGGCGCTTGCCCACCGGGAGCTTGCGCCACTCGAGATCCTCGCGGCGCCGCGCGCCGCCCTCCCCCTTGTAACGCGAGGCGATCTCCAGCAGCCGATCGGTGGCGTCGGCGCGCCGGTTGAGCACTACGTCCTCGCAGGCCTCGCGCAGATCCGGCGGCAGCTGCTCGTAAACGCCGAGCTGCCCGGCGTTGACGATCCCCATGTCCATGCCGGCGGCGATCGCGTGATAGAGGAACACCGAATGCATCGCCTCGCGCACCGGGTCGTTGCCGCGGAACGAGAACGACACGTTGCTGACCCCACCCGACACCAGCGCGTGCGGCAGCTCGCGCTTGATGCGGCGCGTCGCTTCGATGAACGCCACGCCGTAGGCGTTGTGCTCCTCGATGCCGGTCGCGATCGCAAAAATGTTCGGATCGAAGATGATGTCCTCGGCCGGAAAGCCGACGCTCTCGGTGAGGATGCGGTAGGCGCGCGCGCAGATCGCCACCCGCCGCTCGAGCGAGTCGGCCTGGCCCCGCTCGTCGAAAGCCATGACGACCGCGGCGGCGCCGTAGCGGCGCACCTTGCGGGCGTGGTCGATGAAAACCTCCTCGCCCTCCTTCATGCTGATCGAGTTGACGATCGCCTTGCCCTGCACGCACTTGAGGCCCGCTTCGATCACCGACCACTTGGAGGAATCGATCATCACCGGCACGCGGGCAATGTCGGGCTCGGACGCCACCAGGTGCAGGAAGCGCGTCATCGCCGCTTCCGACTCGAGCATGCCCTCGTCCATATTGACGTCGACGACCTGCGCACCGTTCGTCACCTGCTGGCGCGCGATCTCCAGCGCCGCCGGGTAGTCGCCCGCCTCGATGAGCTTGCGGAATTTGGCGGAGCCGGTGACGTTGGTGCGCTCGCCAACGTTGACGAACAGGCTGTCGTCGTCGATGTTGAGTGGCTCGAGCCCGGAGAGGCGGCACTTGGCCGGCTGCGCCGCCACGCGCCGCGGCGCGCGCCCCGCGACTCCTTCGGCGAGCAGGCGGATGTGCTCGGGCGTGGTGCCGCAACAGCCGCCCACGATGTTGACGAGCCCCGACTCGGCGAATTCGCGCAGGATGTCGGCGGTCTCCTGCGGCGCCTCGTCGTACTCCCCGAAGGCGTTGGGGAGCCCGGCGTTCGGATAGGCGCAGACGAAGGTGTCGGCGACGCCCGCGAGCTCCTCGATGTAGGGACGCAGCTGCGCCCCGCCGAGCGCGCAGTTGAGCCCGACGAACAGCGGCTGCGCGTGCCGGATCGAGTTCCAGAACGCCTCGGGCGTCTGGCCCGAGAGGATGCGCCCGGAGGCATCGGTGATCGTGCCCGACACCGCCAGCGGAACGCTGACGCCGCTCTCGTCGAACAGGCTGAGCGCGGCATAGATCGCCGCCTTGGCGTTCAGTGTGTCGATGACCGTCTCGATGAGGAGCAGATCGGCTCCGCCCATGAGCAGCGCGCGCGCCGCCTCGAGGTAGGCGGCGACGAGCTGATCGAAACTCACGCTGCGGTGGCCCGGGTCGTTGACGTCGGGCGAGAGCGAAGTCATGCGGGTCGTGGGCCCGAGCGCCCCGGCGACGAAACGCGGCGTGCCGGACCGGCGCGCGAACTCGTCGGCCGCAGCGCGCGCCAGCCGTGCGGCCCGGTAGTTGAGCTCCGGCACCAGCGCCGCCGCGCCGTAGTCGGCCTGCGAGATCGCGTTCGAGTTGAAGGTGTTGGTCTCGATGATGTCGGCACCGGCGGCGAGATAGGCGCCGTGGATGCCGCTGACGATCTCCGGGCGCGTCAGCGTCAGAATGTCGTTGTTGCCGCGCAGGTCGTGGCCGTGGTGCGCGAAGCGCTCGCCGCGGAAGCCGCGCTCATCGAGCCGGTGCTGCTGGATCATGGTGCCCATCGCGCCATCGAGCAGCACGATGCGCTCGGCCGGCAGGCGCTTGAGGCGCTCGATGCGAGTGCGCCGCTCGGTCTCGTCGATGGGCTCGACGGCGAAGGGCGCGGCGCCGCTGTGCTGCGCCGTCGTCGCGTGCTTGACCTCGCGATCGGCGCGCGCGGGCGGAGCGCCGGCGGCTGCCGCGGGGTGCGCATGCGCGCCGTGGGAGCAGCCGCTCATGCTTTTACCCCGGTGGGCGCCGCAGACGGCAGCGCGCGCGCGGCCGGCCGAAGCCCGAGCGCGTGGCAGATCGCGTAGGTGAGCTCGGCGCGATTCAGCGTGTAGAAGTGGAATTCACGCACCCCGTGGCGCTTCAGCGACTCGACCTGCTCGATCGCGACGCTGGCTGCGAGCAGCCGCCGTGTCTCGTCGTCGGCGTCGAGGCCGGCGAAGCGCTCGTGCAGCCAGGACGGGACCGTGGTGCCGCAGCGCGTGGCAAAGCGCAGCACCTGCGGGAAGCGCGTGATGGGAAGAATCCCCGGCACGATGGGAGCGGCGATGCCGGCCGCGACGCAGCGATCGCGAAAGCGCAGAAAGGTGTCGCCGTCGAAGAAGAACTGGGTGATGGCGCGACTCGCACCGGCGTCGATCTTGCGCTTGAGGTTGTCGAGGTCCGCATCCCCGGAGCTCGCCTCGGGGTGCACCTCCGGGTAAGCCGCCACCGAGATGTCGAATGCCGCGATGCCCCTCAGGCCCGCGACCAGATCCGCGGCATAGGCAAAGCCCCCGGGGTGCGGCTGATAGCGCGCCTGGTGGCTCGGCGGGTCGCCTCGCAGCGCGACCAGATGGCGGATCCCCTCGTCCCAGTAGCTGCGGGCGATCTCGAGGACCTCAGCGCGCGCGGCGCCGATGCAGGTGAGGTGCGGCGCGCCGGTGAGCGGCGTCTCACGCTGGATCTTCGTCACGACGTCGTGGGTGCGCTCGCGTGTCGAGCCGTCCGCGCCGTAGGTCACCGAGACGAAGTCCGGTGCGAGCGGCGCCAGACGTTCGATGGATTTCCACAGCGTCGCCGCCATCACCTCATCGCCGGGCGGAAAGAACTCGAACGAGACCCGGATCGGGCAGGGCGTGTGCGCGGGGGTGCTCATCGCGCGCTCCGGCTGCGCTGGGCCGCGCCATCCGCCGGGTGCGCGGCGGCCGCGAGGATGTGCTCGCCGTCGGCCTCGACGGGACTCAGGCGCTCGCACGCGAAGCCCGCCTCGTCCAGCAACCGCCGCAGGCGAGCGAGCGGATGCTCGACGATCCGCGCGCGCGCATTCTCGAGCGACTCGTAGCGCTGGAGGATCCACAGCCGCCCGCCCGGAGCCACGACGGCGCGCAACGGCGCGAGGAGCCGCGCGAGCGCCTGCTCGCCCCCCATCTGGTGACTGACCAGCACCGCATCGAAGGGTCCCCCGCTCCGTGCGAGATCCTCGGCCGTGAGCTCCCCGGGACGCAGTGCCGTGAGCACGCGGCAGGCGAGGCCGCGCCGCTCGGCGAAGGCGCGCGCGGCGTGAGCCGCGCGGCGCGACTGTGCGATGACGATCGAGGTGCGCGCCTCCGCCGCGACGTTCCCGAGCAGATCGAGGTGCGCGGCGCCGATCACGAGCACGCTGCCGCCGGGGGTGGTGGCGGGCGTGCCGCCGGCCTCGACGAACGCCCGCAGCGCGCGATCGAGGCGCGGGGATTCCGTCGGCGCGCCCTCGCCCTCCAGCGCCGCGACGGCATGCGCCTCGGCCCGATCGCGCAGCAGAACCGGGTTACGCCGGTCGACCTGCAGCAGGAGCCCGCGAACGAACGCGACCGCTCCGGCATCGTCCGCCAGCCCATGGCGCACCCATTGCCCCTCACGCGCGCGGGCCAGCAGGCCCGCCGCACACAGGATCTTCAGATGTCGCGACACGCGCGGCTCGCTCTGCCGGACGGCCTGAGCGAGATCGGAGACTGTGAGCGCGCCTTCAGCGCACAGGGCCAGCAGCCGCAGCCGGGTCGGTTCGCCGGCCGCCTTGAGCCACAGGATCACCTGGGAGGGCGCTGTCGCATTCATTCAATAATTGTACATGTCTTTATATTCAAGTGCGCGAGACGCCCGTCCCACCATGGGAAGCACACAGAGCCTTAGTGGAAACCCTGATTACTGCTCTAATGAGACAATCAGGGTTATCGCGGGTCGCTAGTGGATCTCTGGAGGGCCTAAGCCGGCCTTTCCGCCGGTGTCACCCGAAAAAAGCGCTTCTACATGCCCCGCGTCGAACCGATAGGGGCGGCGGCAGAACTCGCACGTCACGGTGACCGACCCCTGCTCGCGCAGGACGTCCCTCACCTCTTCCTCCCCCAGCGCACGCAGGAGACCCGCCACCCGACCCTCGCCGCAACGGCATTCGAAGTGGACCGGTGCGCCCCGGAAGAGCCGCAGGTCGTGCTCGGAAAAACCGCGCGCCAGCAGCTCCTCCATGGAGTGCCCGAGCAGCTCGGATTCCGCGAGGCGCCCGATCCCCCGTTGCGCGGCGACCCAGGCCGCGCTCGACTCTTCCTCGCCCACACCGCCGGTCCCCGGGAGCTTCTGCACCAGGAGGCCTGCGCCGTGCATCGCATCCGCCGCGAGCAGCACCCGGGTCGGCAGCTGCTCGGAGGTGGCGAAGTAGGCCTCGAGCGACTCCGCGAGCGAGCGGCCCTCGAGCGGCACGACGCCCTGGTAGCGCGAGCCCCTCTCGTCGGCCTCTATGGTGA
>Ga0307469_10000427_pt1 | contig 15569 bp, 17 predicted proteins | sample atmos_gasesAM2C__FD_203084 | JGI IMG/M metagenome (GOLD analysis project Ga0307469, IMG submission 203084) | Hardwood forest soil microbial communities from Morgan-Monroe State Forest, Indiana, United States - atmos_gasesAM2C_515 | ecosystem: Environmental > Terrestrial > Soil > Temperate...
CGGCACAAAAACCAAAGATGCCGAGGCAAGGGTCAGCATGACCTCCGCCACGTTCATGTAGCGCTCGTGGCGATGCTCAAAGGGCACGGGTTTGCCCAGAGAGTCGGGCGGAGTGAATGTCGCGGGAAGACCGTGCCATACTTTGATGGCACCCATTCCGACACGCCACCAAACAAGGGCGAAAACTCCCAAGCCAGTTAGCAGCGCGAATATGACTGTTTTCATTGCCCCATGCTACACCGAGCGGATCAATTGGCCGCTCGGACTGACCTTGTGCCCATGCCGCCCCAATTACCGTCGAAAAATCGCCATTGCACTCACTGACGCGGACCAATCGCGCCTCATGGGCCCACCCTCCGGACCGGGCGATTCCCCATCTCCCCTTCACCCACCTGCAAGTTGTCCGAGCCCGCCCGGGCACGAACCCACTCACGCGCAGATACACCAAGCCTGGATGGTCTACCATACCCCGATGCCTGTCTCGGTTGCTCAAGCGGAAGAAGCGCGCCACAACATCGCGCCGGTCGCCTTGCGCACCCCTCTCGTGCGCTGCAACGCAGATGCTGACGTGTATTTGAAGTTGGAGAACCTCCAGCCGATCGGGTCGTTCAAGATTCGGGGTGCGGCGAACGTGATGGCCCTCACGCCACGCGAGCAACTGGATCGCGGAGTCTTGACTGCGTCCGCCGGCAACATGGCGCAAGGAGTCGCATTCTGCGCACGCCGTTTGAACATCCCGGCCACGGTGATTGCTCCCGAGACGGCCCCCGCCACCAAGACTCGCGCAGTGGAACGGATGGGTGGTCGGGTCATCAAAGTGCCCTTCGCCGAATGGTGGCAAACCTTTGAGAAGCGCTCCTATCCTGGCATCGATGCCACTTTCATCCACGCATTCGACGACCCGCACGTCATGGCGGGCAACGCCACAATCGGCCTCGAGCTCTTGGAGGATCTGCCAGACCTGGACGCGGTGGTGATCCCATGGGGCGGAGGAGGCCTGTCGTGCGGCATTGCATCCGTGTTGCGAGCACTCGCTCCCCGGGTACGGATCTATGCCGCCGAGATCGAGACGGCTGCGCCGCTGGCGGCGTCTCTGGCGGCGGGGGAGCCACGCACGGTGGAATATCAGCCGTCCTTTGTCGACGGGATCGGCAGCAAGATGGTATTCCCGAACATGTTCGAACACGCTCGCAAGCTTCTGGACGGCTCCCTGGTGGTGACACTGGAAGAGGCGGCTGAGGCGATGAAGGTCGTGGCGGAGCGCAACCGCGTCATCGTAGAGGGAGCGGCGGCGTGTCCGGTGGCTGCGGCTCGATCAGGCCGGGCTGGGTCGGGGAAGATCGTCGCGATTGTCTCCGGCGGGAACATCGATTTGGACAAGTTCGCCCATCTCGTTGGTCAGAACTGATCGAATGGAGGACTTATCGCACGAATTGACCGGCCCCGCCATTATCAATGAGCTAAATCGTGATTTCGACAGTGAGGACTTTCGGCGGTGGTTGCGGTGTCTATTCAGATGATGAGAATTGCCGTGCTGTTTGTGGCACTTTTCGCGAGTCCCTTGTGGGTTCAGGCGGGAAGCGCACCATCGCCACTGTATCTGCCGCTTGAGCAGCGTCTCGACTGCCCCCGTCACGTGGCCACCGCATCTCTGCGCCTCACCGATTTCGTTTTCTTTCATCGCGACTACTTTTAAGGTCCCGCTGCTGGTGGAGACTTCCGCTCCGGTGCCGGATTTAAGAACACCCGAGGGCACCTATAGCGCCCGACAGTTGCTGGACATGGCGGTAATTCAAGTTCCCAGATTTGACTGGAAGAACGAAGGTGGAGTGGCGCACATGTACGAGGAACGTCTCGTTGCCTCTTCCGGCAATCTGCTCAACGTCCGCATCCCACAATTTTCGTTTCCACGTGACGTGGGCGAGTTTATGTATTTGTTTCGACCTTGTATCAGTTCCGTGATTCAGGGATATGGATGTCATGGAGGCGCGTACACCGGATTTCAACTTCCTAAACTCAACCAGGGCGGATTGCCCTACGGACAAACGCTTGCAAACGAAGCCGCCAGGAACATCCTTTCAACCGCTCTCAAGGCGAACACGAGATTCTACGTACTGCTTGTGTTTGAAGGAGCACGGCCGAACCTACGAAGCGAGTATCCCCTCGCGAATTGGTTCGCAGAATCTCTGGAGATTGCGGAACCCTCCCACCCAACGTGGGTGCAAACGCCGAAGAAGCACGCTCCATAGTCGGCGAAAAATTGCCATCACATTCATCGCGGCCCTATCGAAGGGCCGCGGCAAACTTCGCCGCGGCCGCACAGGCGAGGGCGCCTGTGCCTACGCGTTCATCTACAATTCCGGAGTGTCCATCCAATTTCAGATTGAGGCTACCGGCAGCGCTGGTCGCGTCGGCAAACTGATTACGCCACATGGCGAGATCGACACCCCGGTCTTCATGCCAGTTGGCACCCTCGCGTCGGTGAAGGGCGTACCGCAGGATCTGCTCGAAGATCTGGGCGTCCAGATCCTGCTGGGGAATACCTACCATCTCTACCTGCGGCCTGGAGTTGAGACGATTCGCCGCATGGGCGGCCTCCACGGGTTCATGTCCTGGGATCGCGCCATTCTCACCGACTCGGGAGGGTTCCAGGTCTTCAGCCTCAGCGAACTGCGCAAGGTGACCGAGGAAGGCGTCAACTTCCGGTCGCATCTCGACGGTTCCTCGCATTTCTTCAGCCCCGAAAGCGCGATGGAAGCCGAGATCGGCCTGGGCGCCGACATCATCATGGCCTTTGACGAGTGCACGGAGTTTCCGGCCGAGCGCGAACGGGCGCGCGCGTCGATGGAAATGACCCTGCGCTGGGCGGAGCGGTCAAAGAAGTATTTCGAGGCGCATAAGCGCGAAGTGCCTTGGAGGAGTCGTCGGTCGTTGGTCGTCGGTCGTCAGCAAGGATCAGTTTCGCGCGAAGACGAGACCTCTCGAAGCTCGAAAAGTGAAACCGGAAACGTCGTTTTTGCCAACGACCATCGACCAACGACCAACACCCGAATTTCCGCCGACGACCGAGGACCGACGACCGACGACGAAATTGCTGACGCGAGCAAGGCTCCCCGCGCCACCCAGGCTTTATTCGGCATTGTCCAAGGCGGCATGGACTTTGCACTCCGCAAGCAATCCGCCGAACGTACCGTCGAAATCGGCTTTCCCGGCTATGCCATCGGCGGGCTCAGCGTTGGCGAGCCTCGCGAACTGACCCGCGAGGTCGTCGAAGCCACCCTCCAGCATCTCCCCGCCGATCGTCCGCGATACTTGATGGGTGTCGGCACGCCCGACGAGATCGCCATGTACGCCACCCTGGGCATCGACATGATGGATTGCGTGCTGCCCACGCGGGCGGCGCGCCACGGTTTGCTGTTCACGTCCGAAGGCAAGATCTCGATCAAGCAGGCGCGTTACGCGAGCGACGCTGGTCCGCTCGACCCGGCCTGCTCGTGCCGGGTGTGCCAGCGCTATTCACGCGCTTATTTGCGGCACCTCTATGCTGCTAACGAAGTGCTGGCACAGGTCTTAAATACCATCCACAACCTGAGTTTCTACCTTGACACTATGCGGAGGGTGCGGCATTCTATTCGACTTGGGGAAGGGGCGCGCTTTCACTCTGGTGTCTCGTCTCAACCGAAGCCGTAGGCTCCCGATTCCCCCGGTTCAAGCGAAGGATACCTGGCCGGAAGACTACTCCCGCGGTGACAATCGAGGGCACCAGGCGCTGGCCGCGTCAGCATGAAATTTAAGATGGGTGCGTCTTTCAGGGCTTCATGATCAGCTTATACTTGGTGGCGGCACAGATGGGCGGCGGTTCGGGTCTGGCGCTGTTCGCCCCGGTCCTACTGATTTTCGGCGTTTTCTACTTCCTGTTGATTCTTCCCCAGCAGCGGCGGCAGAAAAAGTGGCAGCAGATGCTGTCGGACCTGAAGACCGGCGACAAGGTCGTCACCAGCGGCGGGTTGAAGGGCACGATCTTCGCCATGAAAGACGATTCCGTGACGCTACGCGTTCCTCCCGACAACCTGAAACTGGAAGTCAGCCGCGGGTCGATCGTAACCGTCACCACGGCAGAAGAGACGAGTTCGAAGTAGATTCGAGGTGTGAGCAAGAAAGTCTTAACCGCAAAGTTCGCAAAGGGCTCGCGAAGGTCGCAAAGTTAAAGAAAGCTTTAGGAAGCTGAAAAATTTATTGGGGTTACGAGACTCATCACTCTGTCATGATTAAGAACTTACGCTGGAAAGTCATCGTCATCATCGCGGTCATGCTGGTGTTTCTGTTTGGAATCTTTGGGGTTCCAAAGAGCTTGTCGGGTTCGGGCCTGCTCGCGTCCATGACCGACCGCATTCACCTGGGTCTGGATCTCAAGGGCGGAACTCACCTCATCCTGCAGGTGCAGGTCAATGACGCGGTGAAAGCCGATGCCGACCGCGCGATGGAGCGCCTGAAGGACGAACTGCGCACTCGCAAGATCAACTACGCCGACATCACCCTGCCCGATCCAGTCAACAATCCTGACCGCATCGTGATCAAGGGCGTACCGCCCGACGCCACCACCGACTTGCGCAATCTCATCAGCGATCGCCTGCCGGAATACGATGCGACCTCGGGGGCCGAGAACACCTGGGTCCTGAACATGAAGCAGCAGCAGTTGACGGAACTCAAGAACCGCGCCGTTGCGCAGGCCATCGAGACGATCCGCAACCGCGTCGACAAACTGGGCGTAAGCGAGCCGGTCATTCAGGAGCATGGACTGGGCGATTACCAGATCCTCGTGCAGTTGCCCGGCATCGACGATTCGGCGCGCGTCAAAGAGATCATGCAGTCCACCGCCATGCTGGAAATCCGGCAGGCGATGAATAACGGCGCCACCTATAAAGACGAGCAGGCAGCGCTGACCGCCACGAACGGCATACTTCCCGACAACAGCGTGCTGATGCACGGCAAGAACATCGGGGCCAATGGAGAAGATTCGATTTACATCATTTCCCGCGTGTCCGCTGTGGCGGGTCATGACCTGCGCGAAGCCCGCGTCGGCCGGAACTCGCAGACCGGGCAGCCGGAAGTCAATTTCTTCCTCACCGCTGAAGGCGGCCGGCGATTTTCAAATTTCACCTCGCAACACGTCGGTGACTACCTGGCCGTGGTGCTCGACAACAAGGTCATGGAAGTGGCCGTCATCAAGAGCGAGATCGGCGACTCCGGCGTGATTGAAGGACGCTTTACCGATCAGCAGGCCAAGGACCTGGCCCTGATTCTGAATTCGGGCGCGTTGCCCGCGGGCATCAAGTATCTGGAAGAGCGAACGGTCGGACCGTCGCTGGGCGCGGACTCCATCCGCTCGGGCGTGCGCGCGGCCATCATCGGCATGTTGGCGGTCCTGATCTTCATGCTGGTCTACTACCGGGGTGCGGGCATCAACGCCGATGTGGCGCTGATTCTGAACTTGATCATCCTGCTCGGATTTCTGGGATTTAGTGGCGCCACTCTAACTCTGCCGGGAATCGCGGGCGTGATCCTGACGGTCGGCATGGGTGTCGACTCGAACGTGCTGATTTTCGAGCGCATTCGAGAAGAATTGCGGAATGGGAAGACCCCGCCGTCGGCGGTCGACCAGGGCTTCGCCCATGCTTGGGTCACGATCGTGGACACGCACGTGACCACGATCGTTTCGGCGTTCATTCTGTTCATCTTCGGCACAGGTCCGGTGCGCGGATTCGCCGTGACGCTGACGTTCGGTCTGCTGGCGAACCTGTTTACCGCGGTTTTCGTTTCGCGCGTGATTTTCGATTACATTCTGAGCCGCAAACAACGCGGAGAAGCGCTCAGTATCGGATAAACCAGTGGGCTCTCGGTTGCGCCGGATCGCGCAGCCTTTTGTGACTTGTAGATTTCGGAAACGTGGATGAAAGGGTCTAGAAGCGCGTGGAATTTTTTCGCAATCCAAACATAGATTTTCTCGGGAAAAAGTGGTATTTTCTCGCCTTTTCCCTGGTGTTCAGCGTGGCGGGTATACTCTCGATGCTTTTCTGGCATGGGGTTCCGCTGGGCGTAGACTTCCGAGGGGGCACGCTGGTCTACGTAAAGTTCTCACACCCGCCCAATAACGACGCCATTCGTTCGGCCTTGGACAAGGTCGGTCTGCCCAACGCCAAGATTCAGAGTTACGGCCCGCCTCAGAATAACGAGGTCCTCATCGACCTGGCTGAGAAAGAGACGAGCGAGACCGCGCTCGACAAGGGCAAGGCACAGATCATCTCGGCGCTGGAGACCAATGCTCCCGCCGGCAGGGTTGACCTGAACAACGCCAGTTCTTTGACAATCAAGAACTATCTGCTCGAAAAGGATCCCCAGCACCTGGGCACCGATGCCGACGCGAAATACGGCGCGATCGCCCAAGCCATCGTGAACTATCGCGACAAGGTGAAGGGCGGCGTCCTCGCTTCGATTGATGAATTGAAAGCTGCCACCGACTTCGCGGTCGTAGCTTCACTGCAGGATGGCTTCTACCTGTCCGATTTCGGCGTGCGCAACGTTGAAATTGTGGGACCCCAGGTCGGAAAGCAACTGCAGACGCAGGCCAAGCTTGCCGTGCTCTACTCGCTCGCCGGAATGCTGGTGTACCTGGGTGTCCGCTTCGAGTGGATCTATGGCGTCGCCGCAGTGGTGACCGTCTTCCACGATACCCTGATCACGGTAGGCGCGTTCTCGCTCCGCAACAAGCCGATTTCCCTCACGGTGGTGGCGGCCATCCTGACGCTGGTGGGCTATTCGAACAACGACACGATCGTCGTGTTCGACCGTATCCGGGAAAATATCAAGCTGATGCGCCGGGAAAAGTTGGCCGACATCGTCAACCGCAGCATCAACCAGACGCTGAGTAGAACGATCTTGACGGCAGGCCTGACTTTCCTTACTGTGCTGGCCCTGTACCTGTTCGGGGGCGAAGTGCTGAATGGGTTCTCGTTCGCCCTGGTAATCGGAATTTTAATTGGCACCTATTCGTCGATTGCTATTGCGGCGCCGATCCTGGTGGCGTATCAAGAATGGCGCGCTGGAAGAGGCAAGACGGCGGTCTCGATGCCGGTAGAGTCCGGCAAGCGGGCCAAGGCGAAAGCTAACGTTTAGGGTGCAACCGCCTGCGGCCCGGTCGGAATCGGAAAGAAGTTTGTGGGAAGGCGCAAAAGAATTGCGGTCTCTGCGTTTCCGTTCTACAGGATTCTCAGGATTTCTGGCCTGTAAGTAATTCATTTAATGGTAACAAGGGAAGTTTCGTCGGGATGGGCGCGGGCGGCAGGCCCGTTGCACTGAAGTTGGAGGCTCGGGAGCAATATTTGAGAGCCCGGTGTCTAAGAATACGTAGGGTCGGTTCGTACGGAGAAGCCTATGTTCGAAGATAGCCTTATCGAGTCAGGCGGACGGCTGAAAACGAAGCGGGGAGCGACGACGACCATTTCGTTCATCCTGCAGGCATTTTTGGTAGGTGTATTGGTCCTGCTACCCCTGATCTTCACAGAAGCGCTGCCCAAGCAGCAGCTGATGACTTTCCTGGTGGCCCCACCGCCACCCCCGCCACCCCCACCACCTCCAGCTGCCGCCCCGGTTCGAGTGGTCAAACAGATTCAGAGCGACCTGGTCAATGGCCAGCTGCGCACCCCCACCAAGATTCCTCAGAAAGTCCAGATGATTAAAGAAGAGGAAGCGCCTCCGCCGGAAATGGCGACGGGCGGCGTGGTGGGCGGCGTCCCCGGTGGAATTCCCGGAGGCCAGATGGGCGGCGTGATCGGCGGCATCATCAGTTCCACGCCGGTGGCCGTGCCCAAGGTTGCGACTCCGCAACGTGTACGAGTTTCGCTCGGTGTGTCCCAGGGCCTTCTGATTAAGAAAGTGCAGCCCAACTATCCGCCGCTCGCGCGCCAGGCCCGCATCCAAGGCACAGTGCTGCTGCAGGCGGAAATCAGCAAGGATGGCGCCATCGAAAACCTGCGCCTGATCAGCGGACATCCGATGCTGGCGCCGGCCGCGATTGAAGCCGTGAAGCAGTGGCGTTACAAGCCGTACATGTTGAACGGCGAGCCGGTGGCGGTAGAAACACAAGTTCAGGTGAACTTCACCCTGTCCGGAGGCTAAACCCGGGCGGGTTTGAGTTTTCAGCGGTCGCAAGACGGCAGTAGCCCTCCCCGATTCCCACCTTTGCGTGGTCCGGGCGGGTCGTTCCGACAACGCCGTGCGGCCGCGCGTCACGTGCCAGAGTAACGGGTACCCCAGAAGCGTTCCGCAGATTGGCAGACGGAACCGGGAGCAAAAGGGACTTTCGGCACCATTCCGCGCAAGCGCTGATTCACAGAATGAGAGAGTAGCGACCGAAGCTGCTGAAATTCTGACGAGTTTCCTGAGGAGGAAAGCAACTCATGTTCGTAGCCAATCTTGCAAGTGCCGTACACCATGTGCCCGCGCTAGCCGCCTGGGTGGTCCAGGAAGGAGCGGTGGGTTGGGACCTGGTTTCGCTGCTCAAATCAATGGGCATTCTGGCGAAAATCGTGGTCATCATTCTCTTCATCATGTCGGGCTGGTCAATCGGCGTGATGATTGACCGTTGGATGGCGTTCAGCGCGGCCCGTAAACAGTCGCGCGCGTTTGCCCCGGCGGTTGCCGGCGCCCTGCGCGATGGCAAAATCGACGAAGCCATCAAGGTTGCCGAGCGCAACAAGAAGAGCCACCTGGCGAAGGTCGTCACGGCTGGCTTAATGGAATTCAAGGCCCACCAGGACAGCCCGGGCGAAATCCCTGGCGAGACCATTGAAGCCTCGAAGCGCGCCCTGGAGCGCACCGAAGCCATCGTTCACGCCGAGTTGAAGCGCGGCCTGGGCGGACTGGCGACGATCGGTTCGACCGCCCCCTTCGTGGGACTGTTCGGCACCGTGGTCGGTATTCTGAACGCGTTTAAAGGCATTTCGCAGGAGAAGGCTACCGGTCTGGCAGCCGTCGCCGGCGGTATCGCTGAAGCGCTCGTCACCACCGCGATGGGATTGCTGGTCGCAATCCCGGCCGTAATGATGTTCAACTACTTGACCGGACGCGTCGAAGCGTTCGACGTCGAGATGGATAACTCGTCGAGCGAACTGGTCGACTACTTCCTGAAGCGGCGGAGCCTGCGCCGTTCCTAGTCCGATAGGTCAGTGGCTGCGGTGAAGAGTTGCAAAGGGTCCGGTGCCGGAGGGAACGCTCCCGCACCGGGCCACTCAGGCAACGCCCCGCGGTACCTGCCCGATCGGAGGGAACGCGCAGTCAGCGCAAGGGAAAGGTGAGCCTATGGCACTGGCAAAAAGAAACGAAGGCGCCAAGGTCAATTCCGACATCAACGTCACCCCCATGGTCGACGTGATGCTGGTGCTGCTGATCATCTTCATGGTGGTCACGCCCATGTTGCAGAAGGGCGTCAGCGTAGACCTGGCGAAAGTGAACAATCCCGAGCAGATGCCGGACGCCGACAAGGAAGATGCCTTGGTCGTAGCCGTCATGCGCACCGGTGATGTGTTCTTCGGCAACGACAAGATCGCTCCCGATCAACTGACGGGCAAGGTGAAGGACCGGCTCGCGAACCGGTCCGACAAGCGCGTCTACATTCGCGCCGATGCGCGGGCGAAGTTTGGACGAGTGGTCGAAGTCGTGGACAACATTCGGGCGGCAGGGGTGGATCAATTAGGCCTGCTGACGGACCAGCGGAAGGAAAAAGGCGCAACCACGGCGCCGCCGACCACACCACCCACCGGCGGTCAATAAAGGAGATTTCTTATGTCAATGGCAGTTGGCACGGGCGGCGGCCAAAACGCGAATATCAACGTGACACCGCTCATCGATGTGCTCCTGGTGTTGCTGATCATCTTCATGGTGATCACGCCCCTGACTCCCAAAGGTCTGGACGCGCTGGTGCCTCAGCCGCCGCCGCCAAACCAGAAGCAGCAGAGCACCCCCGACCGAACCATCGTCGTGCAACTGATCGATCGCGGCGCCAGCACGACTCCCGGCGTCAAGATCAATCAGGAAGACGCCAGCTGGGACGACCTGCAGAGCCGCCTGACCGACATCTTCAAGACGCGCGCCGAAAAGGTCATGTTCGTGAAGGGCGATGACAACGTGCCGTTTTTCGATGTGGCCAACGTGATCGATATCGCACACGCCTCCGGCGTAGATAAAGTGGGCTTGATCACAGCCAAAATCGAAGCCGGGCAGTAAAATCAGCAGGCACGCGAGCAGTTTTCGAAATGGAAGCTGCCCACGTGCTTCGGGTCCATCGAGTTCCAGTAGGCCCAGGCGTCAGCGCCTGGGCATCGGTTCGTTCAGAATTTGCGCAATCCTATTCGCGGTGGTAAGGTCCCAGGATTCCTGGCAAGGGAGACTTTTAACGCAATGAAAACCAGCGTACGAGTGTTAGCACTGCTCGCTGCGGGGCTGATGCTGTTCTCCACCATGGGCTGCAGCAAGTTGCGCGCTCGTGACCAGCTTAATAAGGGCGTTCTGGCGTACAAGAACGCGAAGTACGAAGAGGCCATCAATCACTTCCAGCAAGCCGTCGAGCTGGATCCCACCCTTCTGAATGCCCGCCTCTACCTGGCGACGGCATTCGCCCAGCAATACATTCCGGGCGTCGATGCTCCCGACAATAACAAGTTTGCGGAACAGGCCATTGAGCAGTACAAGGCAGTCCTGGAACGCGATCCCAAGAACGTGAACAGCGTGAAGGGTATCGCCTACCTCTATCTCCAGATGAAGCGGTTCAACGACGCCAAGGACTATTACCGCAAAGCCACGGACCTCGATCCCAACGATCCCGAGCCCTACTATTCGGTGGCCGTGATTGACTGGACGCAGACCTACCAGCCACGCATGGAAGAACGCGCCAAGCTGGGGTTGAAGCCCGAGGAACCGCTCACCGGCAAAGACAAGGAATCGAAGAAAGTGTGCGCGGCTCTCAAGGAGAAGAATGCCGCCAACATTCAGGAAGGGATCGATAACCTGACCAAAGCCCTCCAGCTTCGTCCGGACTACGACGACGCCATGGCCTACATGAACCTGATGTACCGCGAGCGCGCGGACGTGCAATGTGATGACCCGGGCGGACGGGCGGCTGACCTCAAAACGGCCGATGAGTGGGTCGACAAAACGCTGGCCGTCAAGAAAGCCAAGGCTGAAAAACAACCTGGCACCGGCGGCATCACCATGGATCAGAACAAGTAATCCATTTCCTCCTCGGATATTCGCCCCTTCCTCCGGGAAGGGGCTTTGTTTTCTTGAGACCTGAGCTGGCATTCGAAAATCTCCCACCGCTTCCGCCGTGGGCGTCCTTTAAACCTGTTGGATAAACAACGGCCTCTCGTGCGGGAAGGGGCTGTATTGGGACCTGCACTGGAAATTCAGTCCGAAAATAGCCCACCGCTTCAGCGGTGGGGTTCGTGCAGGAGCGAATCTCGTCCCGGAGGGACGACTGCAATGTCTGCAGTCCCTTTCAGGCATCCCTCCGGGACCCTAGGCTATAAGGGAAGCTTCCCGGCGCTGAAGCGCCGGGCTATTTTTCGAACACCCAACCCCAGGACTATTTTCGAACACTCGACCCGAGGCTATTTTTGAATACCAACTCCGACGTATTTTCGAATGCCGGACACTGGCCATTTTGAATCCCAACGATGAGGAGCATCCCGCGCTGGCATGGATTCCCCCCGAGCTGTTGAACTGAATTCGCTCCGAGTACAAATCCTTCTGATGAGCCAGCGCTTGGTGAGCCCGGGCCAGCAGGTTAGCCGCTGGATCGCGAACAGCAGTGTCCGCGCCACAATCTGCACCATCCGCTGTGACAGCGCTCACACGGGATACGACTGGGGCGCCCGTAGTCCCGTGGTTGGCGTACGCGGCTGAACCCGCGTCCGTTAGAATGGCCCTGCCGCACGGTGCAGCCGATTTCTTGTATGTTCAAGAAGATTCTGATTGCCAATCGGGGGGAGATCGCGGTGCGCGTCATTCGCGCGTGCCGGGAAATGGGAATTCGGTCGGTGGCCGTTTATTCCGACGTGGATCGCGCGGCCCTGCACGTGCGCAAGGCTGACGAAGCCTATCCCGTCGGTCCGGCCGCCGCGGCCGAGTCTTACCTGAACATCGAAAAGATCATCGCAGTCGCCAAGCGCAGCGGCGCCGACGCCATTCACCCCGGCTACGGATTCCTCTCGGAGAATTCCCGCTTCGCGCACGCCTGCGCCGAGGCCGGAATCAAGTTCATCGGTCCCACAGCGGCAGCCATGGAAATGATGGGATCGAAGACCCGCGCCCGCCAGAACATGGAAAAGGCAGGCATTCCCTTTGTGCCCGGGACCTCCCGCGGCGTGGAAACACCGGAGGAGGCCAAAAAAGTCGCGGAGAAGATTGGCTACCCGGTGATGCTCAAGGCTGCGGCAGGCGGGGGTGGCAAGGGAATGCGCCTGGTGCACAAGCCCGAGGAACTGGCCGCGGCGCTCGAGAGCGCGCAAAGCGAGGCCCAGCGCGCGTTCGGAGACGGCGAGATTTACATCGAGAAAGCCATCCTCAACCCACGGCACATTGAGATGCAGATTCTCGCCGACGAGCAGGGCAACACCGTCTACCTGGGCGAGCGGGAGTGTTCCATCCAGCGTCGCCATCAGAAGGTACTCGAAGAGGCCCCTTCCCCCATCGTCGACCCTGACATGCGAAAACGCATGGGCGAAATCGCGGTTCGGGTTGCGCAAGCTGCCGGATACACGAACGCCGGCACAATCGAATTTCTGGTCGACGCTCAGAAGAATTTCTACTTTCTTGAAATGAATACGCGCCTGCAGGTGGAACATCCGGTGACCGAGCTGACCACCGGCTTTGACCTGGTGCACCTGCAGATCCGGATCGCGGCCGGCGAGAAACTTCCCTTCCAGCAGAACGATATTTCCCTGCGCGGACATGCCATCGAGTGCCGCATCTACGCCGAGGACCCCGACAACAACTATTTCCCGAGTCCCGGCAAGATCACATTGCTATTGCTTCCCTCCGGCCCAGGCATTCGCCGCGATAGTGGAATGTACGAAGGGTGGACGGTCCCCATCGACTACGACCCCCTGCTGGCCAAATTGATTGGCTACGGAACTGACCGAGCCCAGGCGACCGCGCGGCTGGTGCGGGCGCTCCATGAATACTTCGTGGGCGGCATCAAGACCAACATTTCACTGTTCCGGAAGATCCTGAACGATCCTGACTTCGTTGCCGGCCGGCTGGACACGGGCTACCTGGATCGCCTGCTGGCCAAGCCCCCTGAGAGCGTGGCCGGCGATGCGGGTGCTGCCGAGGTCGCGGCCATCGCCGCGGGAGTGTTCGCGGTCCTCGATCCCGCCACACCGCGCACCGATGCCAACGGAACCGCCGTCGAGAATACTTCCACATGGAAGCGGACGGGCCGCGAAGAGGCGCTCCGGTAATGAATTACGAAGTCAGCATCGACGGCAAGAACTACCGGCTCGAATTGAATCGAGTCGATACCGGCTGGCAATGCCGGGTCGATGGACGCGAAGTGGAGATCGACGCCGTGCTGGCCCGCCGGGACGTGCTCTCGATCCTGATTGGCAGCAAGGCATTCGAGATCAAGCGGGAGCGCACCGCCACCGACATGCATCTCTGGGTGGGAAGCGTTCGATATGCCGTCGAACTGCGCGATCCCCGCTCGCTGCGCACCCGCGCCAGCGCCGACGACGGCAAAGGCCCGCGCAAACTGGTCGCGCCCATGCCCGGTAAAGTCGTGCGCCTCCTGGTGAACGAAGGCGCCGAAGTCGAAGCTGGGCAGGGCGTAGTCGTGGTCGAAGCGATGAAGATGCAAAACGAGATCAAGTCGCCCAAGCAGGGGATCGTCCGCAAGCTGGTCGCCACGGCCGGAGCGAACGTCAATGCCGGCGACGTGCTCGCGGTTGTGGAGTAAGCGCCCTGACACTCCTTCGTCAAGGCGAGAGGCGTTCACCTCCACGGAGTGAGTTCTCACAGGGAACCGCCTCAGCGAGAAAGAGTTGTGGAAAATGCCGGCTGCCGGTGGCGAGGTACCAAGAACGCCACTTCCGGGTGAGCGTGTGGCTTCTAGAATGGCGGGAAGGATTCAGCGCGCGCCACGATTTTTGACCTCAGGAGAAGTTAGTATGGCGGCCAGGCAAGTGATCCTCTATTTTGACGATCAGAAGGATGCTCTTCGATTCGCGCTCGCAGCCGGCTCGGTGATGGCGGGCGCCGGAGAGACCGTCGTTGCTGAGCAGCAGAGCCTCGTTCAGGAAACGCAGCGCGCCAGCCGCATCCTGCTCGATGAACCGGTCCACACCGGGGCTTCCGCCGAATCACGCTGACCGGGCGGACAAAGCTTTCACCGCTACCTGTCAGTGCCTCAGTCGGCCGCGCTTCGCCGCACCGTATACATTTCCGCCAGGTATTCGATTTCGGGCACCCCTACGACGCCCGCCTGCCGCATTTTCTCCCGTAATTCGTTCGACGACATGTAGCGTTTCGCTTTGTCGATGTCTTCCCACTCAAAGAGCAGGGTGAGATCGTTCGGATTGCCCGATTTCCGGAAAATCCGGCAGCTGCACTCGCCCCCGTCGTGCCGGAAGTTCAGGGCCTCATCGAAAACCGAACGCCAGCTGATGTAGTCGGCAACCTTGTGATGCACGAGCACTTGGATCATGGCGGACTCCTGCGTCCACATTGCGGGAAGCCGGGGTCCAGCGCAAGCGCGCAGATCACAATGCGGGTAGAGAGTTTCAAAACGGGAAAGTCGGATGGAGGTTGCCCTAGTGCCGGGCCGCCAGAATTGTAAGAATTTCCTGCAGGCCCTGGCGGAGCTGGCGCAAATTCGCGGGTGAACCGGTCATGAAAGGAAGGGCAACCTGTTTCTTGTTTTCTTTGCCTTCATCCCGCAGGTGCTGGCGCGCGCCTGCAATCGTGTAGCCCTCTTCGTACAGAAGTTGCTTGATGCGCACGACGCTTTCGACATCGCGGCGCCGGTACATGCGCTGTCCCGTGCTGCTTTTAACGGGCTTCAGTTGCGGAAACTCGGTTTCCCAGAAGCGCAGAACGTAGGCGGGAAGGCGACATAGCCGGGCCACCTCGCCGATCCGGAAATACAGTTTTTCGGGGATCAATATTTCGCTGGTCTTGCCGGCTTTCCCGTTGCTTTTCTTTTTAGGGCTCATTCCGCCTGCGACAAGTGGGCGCTGCGTTTTCCAGGAAGGCCAGAATTTCCTGACTCATCCGTTTCTAGCATGCCGCGTCCCCGCGAACAACCCCAATTCGTGCCATACGGCAGTCTTCCGTCGCCAGTCGTCGGTCGTCAGCGAAACCGGTGGTTGGTGGCGGGTTTCGAAGCAGTCGACATTCGTTGGTGAAGCCAGTTGTTGACGAAGGCAGTCGTTGGTCGGTGGTCATTGCTCGTTGGCACAGACGGAATGCTGTTGTCCAAACGGACAGGAGGCTATAGCAACGCCGATGTCGGAAAG
>Ga0307469_10000428_pt1 | contig 15564 bp, 12 predicted proteins | sample atmos_gasesAM2C__FD_203084 | JGI IMG/M metagenome (GOLD analysis project Ga0307469, IMG submission 203084) | Hardwood forest soil microbial communities from Morgan-Monroe State Forest, Indiana, United States - atmos_gasesAM2C_515 | ecosystem: Environmental > Terrestrial > Soil > Temperate...
GAATATCCATCCCGAATGCCTTCGGCCCGAAATAGTCCTGGATTAAGCGGCTCTGGTAGCCGACACCCAGAATCACCCTGGAAAACTCGCAGCGTTTCAGTTGAAGGAGCAGGAATTCCAAAAACGGGCGTCCGGCAATGGTGGCCATTGATTTAGGCGCGTCGCCCGTGACACTCCTCAATCGCAGCCCAGCTCCGCCGCATAATATGAACGCATCAGGCCTGCTTGTCATAAACACGAAAGCGTTCGTCAGAAAGAGATTTGTCGTAGGCCTCTTCCGGCTCATAAACGACAACGTCGCTGCCTCTATTCGAGAAGGTGAAGGGAACGCAGAGTAGCTTTTTCAGGCGCATTCTTAATGCCTGTCGTTTCTCTGGTGGCACGTAGAACATCATAAAGCCGCCCCCGCCAGCACCCAAGAGTTTGCCTCCCAGAGCGCCTGCAGTAAGGCCCGCCTCATAGATTTCATCAATGGCCGCGTTCGTAATCTGTTGCGTCAGTGTTCGCTTTATTTTCCAGCTCTCGTCCAGCAATCGGCCAAAATCATCCAGCGGGCGGGCGGGATTCGTAATAATGGTCTCCGCCTCGGCTACCAGTTGCAACATCGCGCCTAACTCTTTTTTCCGGTGAGGGGTCACTCTCAACTGCTCCTTGGCGATTTCCGAAGCCGTTCGGGCAAACCCGGTAAAGTAGAGGGCCAGGTGCTGTTCCAATTCCGCCAATCTGCTGGGTGCAGTCAAAACTCTTCTTACCTCGATACTGCCGTCGGTGTGGAAGTTGATGCGATTGAAGCCTCCATGGGCGGCACTAACCTGATCTTGGGCGCCAACCGCTTCCTGAAGCAGTTGCTGTTCCACTTCAATGGCGTCCGCGGCGAGAGCATATTTATCGCGCATCCGGTCTTTTAGGGCATAAAGGCCGAGGAGAAGTCCTACAGTAAAGGCCGAACTCGTGCCCAAACCTGTTCGGGCGGGCAGATCGGCGATGTGATGAATTTCCACGCCCTGGTCAATTCCCAAGAATTGCAGGCACGCGCGTACGGACGGATGCTGAATCTCTGTGTTACTACCAACATTTTCGACCTTGGTATAGGAAATTCGGCTGTGATAATCGAAGAAAGGCGGCAGCCAGCGGCAAGTTATGTAACAAGATTTGTTGATGGTGGTTGATAATACAGAGCCTCCGAACTCACGATACCAGACGGGATAATCCGTGCCACCCCCGAAGAAGGAGATTCGAAGCGGAGTACAGGTAGTTATCATGTTCTAGCCTTTCGCGTATTTCGGAGCGACGGCGGCAACGGCGGAGCGACCAACACTCAGGTAATCTCGCGCAATATGATCTTCAGGTCCTGCCAGACACATTTGGAATTGGGCTTCCGAACAAAGCAAAAGTTGGAATAAATGAATACGAATTCGCACGGTTAGGCTGTGACAGAGAGGTTTACCCCCGGTGCGACGGCCGAAATACAATTACCGTTGACTCCGCTTCCCCATACAAACCCTTCTCCACAACTTCAAACTCGGACTCGATGATACCCACCATCGCCTTGGGCCTATGTTTTTCCTTACTGCGCGTCCCATCGGGAGTACGCAGTCTGACGATGAAAACTCCGCCGTCCTTCACGTACTTTGAGTAACGATCCAAAGTTGCTTTCACCTTACCGAGCGGAACATGGTACATGGACTCGCGAAAGAGGATCACGTCAAACTTCTCGGCCGGGACATAATTGATGAAATCCTCACATACAAAGCGATTCTTGTCCCCTCGACCAGCCTGCTCCGATCGTCTTGCCCCCTTGTCGAGGGCGGCCTTAGATATGTCCACGCCCACGTACGATCGATAAGCGGATCCAGCCACTTCATTTGCCGTATTGCCAGGACCGCATCCGAGGTCAAGGATGTTCCCGCCCCGAGCAAACTTTTCCAAGTGAGCGTAAACGCAATCGCCTTCCGTATTGTCTATAAAATTCCATTTGCCCCCGGAGAATTCCTTGTCCCACAGGATTTTCTTGATGTTTGATGGGCCATAGCTCTTGAGAGCTGCGCTCACAAGATCTCGAGTGCGTTGCACGATCTTCATTTCTCTTCTCCGTCTGGAGTTTACTCCGTGAAAGCGAGTCGTTCTGTGCGTTCTTCTAAAGTCCCCGCGCTTATACCGGCAAATTGCCTGCCTGTCTTTTGCCTTGGACATGCAATAGCACTTTATCGAACCATCTCACAACCGACCACCTAACGTTCGGAAGAACCAATTGGGCGCGCTTGGCCATGTGCCGGCCAAAAAGAGCGTCGATCCAGGAGTATTTCCAGGATAGTGGGGGAACGACGACTTCGCCTCCCAAGTCTCTAGCTATTTGTTGAGCCTGCTCAAAAATGTCGATCCGTTCGGGATAAAAGAATACCATCCAGGTTTGAAGATACTTCACGCAAGCTGCCCGAACCCTTGGGCTCTCCTCAAGGGACCGCAGATAGCCCATATGCAACTGCATGGAACGCCACTGCGCCTCGCGTTTCTTGTCGGAGCGGCCTATGTAGCTCAGGCTGGCGGATCCCGCCATGCGATAGAACACCTTTGACTCCGGCACGAACCGGACGCCATCGCTTGCCAGAAGGACACGACAAAAGTATTCTCCGTCGTCGTCTCCCAATAGCTGAACGTCCCAAGGACCGGCGGCCTCGGTCAATTCGCGGCTGACGAGCCATGAAGCAGTCTGCATGTAGATGTTCTGCCCCATCTTGCGGAGGAGCCATTCAACGGGAGATAAATCGCACCAAAGCGAACTGGGAGTGAACTTCGCGTTGTAGGAGCGATACATGAAACGTCCCCAGCTCCCGGACAGGAGCGTGCGTTTGCTCTGACACCTGTCCAGCGCCTCCATTTGGCTGGCAATTTTGTTGGGAGACATAAGATCGTCCGCATCGAGCCACTGAACATAATCCCCCTGACATAGAGAGAAAGCCTTGTTTCTGGTCGCGGCAGCACCCTGATTTTTCTGGGTATAGACGCGGACGTTGCCCGATTCAAACTTTCGCGCAATCGCCAGTGTTTGATCGGTGGAACCGTCATCAACGACGATGATTTCTTTTTGTTCCCATGTTTGGGCAATCGCTGAACGCAGCGTATCAACGAGCCATTGCTCCGCGTTGAACGCAGGAATAAGAATGGATACCAGGGGCTTCACGCCGAATTCCTCCCTAACAACTGTGCATACACATTTCGGGTCAACTCACTGACGGCCTCCCACGAATGCTGGGTGTGAGCGTAATCCTTGATCTCTTGCCGATGGATCTTCAGGCCCTTGTATAGATCGCTTTCGAAATACTTCTCGATTACCTTGGCCATGTCGGCCGGATCGCCTGGCTCACACAAAAATCCCGTTTGGCCTTCGATTATCTCTTCGCGGAACGATCCCACATCCGTCGCAATCACCGGCAAGCCAAAACTATATCCCAAGAAAAGCACGCCACTCTGGAAGATGTCCTTATAAGGCAATACGAAGACATCTGCGCCTTTCAAATAAAGCTCCATCTCCGCATCGGGAATGAATTGGATCCTCTGGATTATCCGCTCCCGAACCGACTCCCGGCTCATCGTCTGCCGAATCTCTTCCAGGTACTTCTCGGACCCCTTCTTCGGCTCGCCTGCTACGATCAAACGATAATCCGCGCCGCGGGTCACGATCAGTTCAAATGCGGCGAGCAGGTGTTCGAGTCCTTTGTAAGGCCGGATCCTGCCGAAGAACAGGATCGTCTTTTCGCCTTCCTTCAAACCGAGCTTGTGTTTCGCTTCGCTGGGAGTGAGATCAGTGTCCGGAAAAGCATCGTTAATCGGATGGCGGATAACGGTGACCGCCTGCTCACCGACGCCAAAATCATCACCGAGCTCGCTTTTCATCTTTTGCGTATGGACGAACATATGGTCCGCAAGCCGGTACTGGATTCTCAACGTAAGACGATTGAGGAACGAATCGTTTAAGTCCCTTTTACCCTGATTTACATTGTGGGCGGTAAGAACGATCTTTTTCCCACAAGCTTTGTAGTAAAGCAGGAGCAAAGTCCGATCGAAAAACTCTACCTTGTTATTCCAGAGAATGTGGAAGATCTTGGACTTGGCTGTGGCGGCGTAGCGGATCAACCGAAGGTAGTAGGCTAAGAGCCTCGACACTTTGCTCGCGAAACCGGCATTCTGTTTTTGGCTTCCTCCGAAATTCAAAAAACTTACGCTCGGAGTAGTGTGCAGCTCAGGGCTGTCCACTTCATCGCTGCCAATGACATCCAGGCGGACGCCTTTTGAGACAAGCGCCATAGTCAATCCGAACGCATAGGGCCTGTCCTGGCAGCCTGTGAGCAGGCCAATTTCGATATCAGCATACGGTTTGGGAGCCACAGTTCGTGGAGCGTCAACTTCTTTGGGTAATGTCTTCATCAAGATGGAACTCATTGATTTAACCGTATGGGTAACGGAAATTTTTTGTGCCGCCAGAGCTTCTGTATCGGTTCGATTCCGTTGCACCGCAGCCGGTGCCGGAAATTTAGGTTTCCGTAGTCCTGGTTGCTGTGAGCGGTACGCTTGCCCCGGAACTACCAGCCGCGGCGGCTGTCGGGTCGACAGAGTCCGGCTGCCTCGCTGCCCGTTTGGGTAGCAAGTCCTCGACTAACCGGGCCGCCTGCCGAATAGGCTGAAGCCCGCGATGAAGTGCGACGACTGCTCCGAGATAGAGCGCTAGAAAGACCAGGGAAACCGATACGAGCCGAGCCAGTGCACCAGACGCTCCGGGCGTGGCACCAAACAACGGCACAAGGTGGATCAACCAAGCGGCGCCGCAGCCAGCCAGCACAGAGGCTACGAAAAACTTCCAAACCACGCCCAGGACAGGACTGACACCCAGGCCAATCGGCTTGCCCGCGTACCAAAATGCCGGAAGCATAAGAACGAAGAAAGAAACCGTCCAGGCCAGAGCGATCCCCCGGGGACCCCAGGGCAACGCGATCAAAAAAAGACCCGCGGTGCAGAGAAATTCGATCACGCCCCACCGAAACCAGCGGTCGGGCCGGCCGATAGAAAGGTGAATCCAGCCGTGAGTGTTGTAGAGCAGCAGAACGCCGATGCCTGGCCCAAAAAAGGCGAAGATGCGGCCGGTCTCCGTCCAACTCGGACCCAGCAGAAAGCGAATCAGATCGCTCCCGACCAATGTGAAGTCAGCACCGATGCCCATGCCCAAAAACGCCAAAACCGACATGCCAGAAAGGAAGTAGCGTTGGTACTGAGTTCGGTCACGGCTAAAGCGGCTGAGCGTGGCTACCACGACAGCTCCCATCGGAGATAGGAGCTGGCATACCGGAATGAAAAACAGGTCGAACGCCTTCTTGTAGAATCCAAGCGCCCCCGCGCCATATCGCCAGCCAACCAGAAGATTGTCAGTGTTTCCGGCAAAATAGTTGAAAGCGAAGTGTGAGTACACATTCAATGCGAACTTCACGGTGGCTCCGGTGCCAGGAGCACGGCCGGGAAGGCGGGGGGTCCAGCGGCACATCAACCAAGCGCCAAGGGACGTGCTGAGCTGTTGTGCAATGTTTCCTGCGACCAGCGCCCAGTAGCCCCAACCTGCGAGTGCTAGAGAGATCGAAACAATTACGGAAACCGCGCGTGCCACGACGTTGTTCGCCGAGACAGCAGTGAAACGCATGGCGCGATTGAGAAGAGCCAAATGAATCACCGAAAAGCTCGCGACAAGAACCGTCAAAGACATGCCTTCCGCAACATGCGCAACCAGCGCGTCGTGATAAAAAAGCGCCATCAGCGGACCCAGGGCGGCGAACGCTATAGTCAGGAGTATGCCGACGCTGATATTGATCCAGAAAAGATTGCTGGCGAGAAAATGCGTGACATCCTCACGCTGTATGATCCCTTCGGTGAACCCATTCAGGCCAAAGCTGCAGAGCAGAAGGCTAAAAGTAGTGACCATGGTCACGACACCGAAATCGGCTGGCGTGAGTAGCCTTGCAAGGACAACAGTCGCGGCGATTTGCACTACAAACGACACGCCCTGGGCGAAAATCATCACTCCCGCGCCACGGACAGCAGTCCGGCGCAGCCCCTCGCCTCCTACAACTGGATGGAAGTCACCCTTGGCATCGAAGGGTTTCAATTGGTTCCTCCCAACAGTCGCGGGCGAAAACTATCTGCGGACGGCAGCGTGGAAGACAGGTCAGCGGGTGCGCCGGGAGGCTCTGCCGCTCTCCTGCGAACAGCGGAGGCTGTGCCGCCTGCGGCAACTATCGCCAGCAGGAGGAAAATCCAAATCGGGGACAGAAGCCTGAAACCAGCTTCCGTAACGCTGTAAAAAACAGCTGCAAAAAAATAGGCTAGCCACAGGCTGCCAGTCGCAGGATCGTTGCGGAACGCAGCCACTACGTTTCTGTAGCCTTTGATTAAAATCAGGGCAATCAAACCGACACCCACCCAGCCGAGATTGAGGTACACCTCCAGGTAACCGTTATGCGCTTCGTTGACATGCATGTACTGAGAGAGTTGACCCCATACTCGATCCAAGCGCGGTCCGAGCCAAAAGCTCTCAAATCCCGCGCCGACGATCGGGTTGGGAACCACGGGGATCACCGCTGCCCAAATCTCGGTGCGTCCAGTAAGGGTAGTTTCTCTTCCCAAGGCGTGCACGACCTCTGCCTCGGCATTGAGAAACATTGCGAGACCCCCCATCAGAAAAAGGGCAAGAACAAGCGCATGCACGCCCGCGGGACGGCGTCTCATGACGGGAAGGCTAGTCGCGAATATCAGTCCGGCGCCGAGGGCGAAGCATGCTCCGGAAGTCGCCGAGTGAGCGAGCACCAAGACAGCCACGCCAAAGGCGAGAAGTGTAGCTTGAGCCACCATGTGCCGACGTCGGTCAGGCAGGTCCTTATCCCGGCGAAGCGTCAGAATTTGCCACAAGACGCCGAGCGTAATGACCAATGTAATGACGCCAAGAGAATTTTTGGTTGACGTCACGCCCGTGTTCATGGGTTGTCCGTTGGGGTCATAGCCTCGGCCAAGATTGCCAAAGTACTTGATCAAAAGGATGGAGGCGGGCATGAGGACGAAGCCGAGCCGCGAGATAAGGCGCTTAAAGGCATCGGCTGGATGAGCATCTGTGACGATGATTAGCACCATCACCAGATCGCCGATGGATTTGATCCAGCGCTTAAACGATACATCAGGGAAATCAGACCAGATGACGCTCAGAAGACAATAGAAAAAGTAAAGCAGGATGGGCCAGATTCCCGCGAGGAAGGCTCTTAACCGATTGCCACGGAGAATGAGCACGATTATCCCGAGCCCTAAGAGAATCTCGAAAACCACACGATCAAATGGACTGCCGTCGATAAGTTGATTGGGGTCAGACGAGACGGGAGCTAAACCCAGCCAGTCGGAGGCAGATCGCGATCCAACAATCGCGATCCAAATGATCGGCAACCAGATAGCCTTGGAGGGGCGTAGCGACTTATCGCGATCGAGGTAGAAAAGCCCCGCGATTCCGAGGCTACACACCAGAAGGGCAAGGGAGGGATTCATTCTATGTTCTTCCGAAAGCGTCTTGACATCGGCCGATCGCGCTCATCTGGGGTCCAGGAAAAGCCGGTGAATCAGCTCCAAAGAAAGGAGCCTGTGAATCTCGTAGGTGTAGTTGCGATTGCCTTTCAGGTGGCCACGGACGATCGTCTCGACGCCGCTCCGCTCCAAGTAAGGACGGGCGAGTGTCCGCGGGTCAAGGAGAATTTCCTGGACGTATTTGGCAAGAATGGTCCGGTACCACAGCCTAAAATGAAAGAGCTTGTGTCGGCCAAGCCAGATGCGCTCCAAATGAAACAGAGCAAACGCATGATCCACTTTGGCAACCCACTGTGGCATGCCGTGATCGTAGGCGTACTCGGCCTTGAAAGTGAACTCGTAGTAGGCCCGGTTGAGGGCACCCAGTAAGCGATTAGATCCCCCTATGCCACGATCCGTCCGCAGCCGGGCCAGCGCCGGGCTGCCGTCGCGAATGAGCCGCAGCCGCACGTCCTCGCTGGGCACGTCGCGCGGCGCCCGGTAGACGGCGCGAATTACATCGTTATCCAGGAAGGGAGCCCGCAGGGTCAGTTGCGATTGCTCGAGCATGAGCACGCCGAAGTGATACGCTGCAGGTTGACGAAAGGCCACTAGGCTTGCCGGATGGCCGCGAAATTGTTCGCGGTAGGTTTCGGCCGCTCGTGAAATCTGACTGAGGACCTCCCCGCGGAAAATGCCCGCGGAAGGCATCACGGGCTTGAACATCATTCCCCCCCGGATAACCTCGCTGCCAAAAGTTCCCACCATTCGGACCGGCGCGATCTGCCGGGCCATTTCGTTGTTGTACAAGTCCGCGGAGCGAGCTATATCCACGCATCCATCGGTTAGGTAAAGAGTGCGCTCCGCGTAATGGGGGAACCGCGCCAGGCATTCTTGGCCGACGGTGATGACCTGATAAGTCTGGCCGCAAATTTTTGCCACCCGCCGCGCTAAGTGCACATCTTGGTTCTCGCGGTACATGCTGCCGAAGGTGTAGCAGGGCAGCGAGCCTGGCGGCGCCTTGCGCCAGGCCATAATGATGCGTGTATCGAGGCCACCTGTGAGCGAAACGCCGATTGCCTCTCCACTCTTGAAGTAGCGTGGCAGATTCCGCGCGAAGGCGTCACGCAGGTGGCCATAGTACGCTTCGGCGTCGAGCGGTTCTTGTTCTTCCCATTCGCGCGGCTCAAAGTAGGTGGCTTTCTTTTCCAGCGAGCCGCCACGAAAAGTCCATGCCGAACCCGGTGGCAATGCCCGAATGCCGGGAAAAATCGAGCGATTCTCCAGAACACATCCGCAAGTTACGTATTCACCCAAGCCGCGCGGATCGGCGACGCGCAGCTCCGGGCGGACTTCCAGGATTGCCTTGGCCTCGGCGGAAAAATAGAACGCGTCGGAAGCCTCATGGAAATAAATCCGCTGCAGGCCGAAGCGGTCGTTAAACAGCATCGTCGAGCGCCGCTTGCGGTCGACGACCAGGCCCTGAAACCGCCCATTTAGATTTTTGGGGAAGCTGGGATCCTCTTCATAGACATGAACAAGATAGGAAGGTCCCTCCGCTTCAAATTCGTGCCCTCGCTTCTTAAGATTGGCAACGGTCGCTGGCTCCGGGTAATCCTCCCCAGAAAAGACGAGAACTACGTCCCCTTGCTCGTTTCGAACAGGCATCCCATCGGAGAAGGAATTCTTGCGCGCGGCCCAGCCCACATAAACTCCGGAGGGCTCATCTATCCACGTTCCCGTTTCGTAGAAAGACTCGTGACGGATGGCCGCAACCATCCTTAACAACTCCTGTTCGGCCCGCTCGCGCGGCATGTGGGTAATGAGCCCGACGATCCCCGGCATCCGTGTCTCCTAGGAAGATTCCGTCGCGGACTGAAACCTGCGCCTGTACCAGGCGGACCGGAGATCACGGAGCTTGTCGAGCACAAGGGCGGGAACGTAGTCAATAAGCTTGTGGTGCAGACCAAGGCTGAAGGCAACCCGGCCGACCCAGGTCAACGGGACGAAATAGCGGGGTAGATCGGTTCGCTGAAAACCGTTGATTTCTTTGAAGTGACTCAGACTATCCCCTTTTTTCTTGCCATAGGCAAAGTTCTGGTAAACCAAGTAAGCGATATTCCGATCAGCACAGGAACGGACTGCCTGCGCGATCAGCGCATTCGTCGGCGCCTTATCCTTGTGCGCGATCATGGAGATAATGTGCATCAGATTGGCCTGCTTACCGGTGGAGTCAGTCACCAGCTTTATGAAACCAATCAAGCGATCGCCGATAAACGCTCCCATGAAAATGCTGTGATCAAGAAACGTGGCCGCTTCTTCACGCACAGTCTCGACATCCTTGCCGTAGTGAGTGAAGGGCTTTCCCTGGCGGACGGGACTCTCGTTGTAGATTTCCCAAATTCCGCGAACGAGGGTGTCATCGAACGGCACCTCCCGAAGAGTTACCCCCCTCTTCCCTGCCTGCCTGGCGCGGTTCCGGGGAAATGAGCGGATTTGGTTATTCCACCAATGGTCGAAGGTCGACACTGGCAGGACAGCTAGATTGTCCCATTCCATCGGGTAAGGATATTTGGGTTGGGTTTCCGGTAGTTGCTGCAAGAAGGTAAAGAGGTCGGCCCGAATTCCGGACTTTCGCAAGGCATCGAGCATCGCCTCGGGATCATCCAGGAACTCATATTTGTCAAACTCGAGCCGGGCAATCTTTATCAGCCGCCCTTCGATTCTGATCTGCTTACCACAAACTTTCAAAATGAATTGCCTCCTTCACTTACACTTGCAGCGAGACTCGCGCGCGGGACGCGCTCGGTCTGTGGCAATAGCCGTGAATAGATATCTTCAAAAGTGGAAACGGCCAGATTGTTGGCCCGCAAGTACGAAAGAAAGGCATCCACTGTTTGAGGGTCAGAGAGGTCTTTGGTATGACCAATAGCCACAATTGGCCGGAACACTGAAGGATCACCCTTATCTTCCCGCAAAACTTTGTCCACCATCGAGGTCAGCTCGTTGAGGGTCATGCGGCAAAAATCCAACTTAAGCGGATACCGGAAGCGCAGGAAGTCACGGATACGATTCCATTTTTTCGCGGAACTTTGACCGGCAATCCCAAAATTGTTTCCGAAGCTCATACGCTTCGAAGTCGGCATCTTCCAAAAGGGAACCAGCTCTGTGTGAATGGGCACTTCGATCCATGGCCCCATTGCGTCCGGCTCGATTACTTCGCTGCTAAACGCCCAGTAATATCCATTCTGCAAGGCGCCCCGATAGTCCAAACCGTTATTGTGTTGTAGACCGCCTTTGAAAACCGAGGAGTCGATCTTGATCCCTTTGTCCGCCAGAACGCTCGCGGCAGTCTCAGTCGGCTGAAAGAGCCAGTTGCCCGCACGAAACGAGAGAGGAGTAAAATCGGACTGATTAAGAACGCGCTGGAGATAGCCGAGCGATTCATCGACAATCTGCGCGATTCTCAGCCGAGACAACGTGCAGAGGTTGTATTCCGCATAATCAAGAAACCAGCACCCGTTTTCATGGCGCGCATTGAACCATTGCGGATGCAAATGCAATCCGATCTCAAAACCGTCCCGATTAAATTCCTGGATTTGCCGCTTAACGAGCTCGATCGACGGATCGGTGCCGTACTCTTCAATTTTCTTGAATTCCGCGACTTCCACGAACGCCACAAATCGCGCATCCCACTTTCGGAATATCTCCAGGAGTCGCTCTCCGGGATCATAAACCAGTTCCTTAAGCGTGCCCGTACCATTCCCGTAAATCTCATAGTCCAGTGTGAAGATGCATTCGATCATGCGAAAACTGCTCCAAAGAACCTAACTCGCGGATTTCCTATACCTTATTCCTGACGAAGTTTTTCACGTCGTTCAGCGAGTGTTGCACGTTCGGCGGGAGCCTCCTGTAAAAGAATTTCAGACTGTTGCGTACGGTCCGCAATACTCTGCCTCGAACATAAGACCTCTCAAGGAGTGTTCGCAACCATAGATCGAAGTCGCCTGGGTCAACACCGTTGCGATACTCAATCCCGGTCGAGAGGTTTCGCGAGACAAAAGCTCCTTGCACCAAGGCCTGGGAGATGGCCCCGACCGTTGGAGGAATTGCTGTAGACACGGAAATGGTGTTGGCGACCGTTAATCTCACATTATGAATGTCGCAACCAAAGAAATACCGGTAGTCGTTGCGTCGCGGCCGGGACTTGAGCGTTTCAAGAAATCGCATCGGGGGGATGTGGCTACCATCGGCCTGCTGATTCCATAGTTCGATCCCATCGATCGCGTACCGGTCCAAATGTTGCGCCACTGCCGCAGAAGAATATTTCGACGGATGCGCCAGAACTTTGAAAAGGTGTCGCTGGTTATTTTTTCCCTCGGATGAAATACTCGCGATCTCCTCGTAGTTACTCACCGGAAAGACGATTGTGTGCAGTCCGGAAAGATCCACTTCCATCCCTGGAATCAAAAGAAATTCACTGGACCGGCTGACTTCGCCGCACTCTTGCACGTAACTCCCAAACTTTGGCGCATCGAAGTCCTCGAAATGCTCGGTCATGATGCAAAATGAGAAGCCACGGCGTTTGAGAGTAGATGCGATTTCGCCCAGCGAACTCCTACCATCGTGGGAATAAGTCGAATGAAAATGAAAGGTGCCCTGAATCGATTCTCGCATCACAATTGACTATGTCAAATCCTGGACCAGTCTTGCAAAAAATGGCATAGGGTCGTCGCTGGTAAGGATCAATTCTTTTGTCTTTCTGTCAAAAAAGGAGCCGACAAACGACTTGATTGCAAACCAACGCCGGTTAAATTGACCGGGCCAATTTTTTGGCTTGCCTTTCAAGTATAGAAGCAAACATTTCGTATCACCGACGAGATAGCGGCCCTTAACCCCTATCTGATAACGCGTCTCTTCTGGCCGAATCTCCATCCCATTCAGCAACTTCCAGTACAGGTAGGGCAGGTCGAGCCCGGATGCGGGAGCCAGCAAAATCGTTCCCCAGAACCTGCCATTGATTTCCATAAGGTAGGCTCGCCCGGACCGCCGATCGATTTTGAATTCGACCATCGCGGGGCCGGTGAATTGGATCGATTTAAAGAGTTTGGTCGTTGCCTCCAGAAGGTTGCGATCGATCTCAATCGTTTCGGCAAGAGCGCTTGGCCCACCCAATGGATTGCTTTCCCGAATCCGGCGGTGCCCAATAAGCGCAACTGGCTGGCCTTTGACAAACAAGCCGGAGATTCCTACGCCGTAACCGTCGATGAACTCCTGTAGCAGAACGGACTGCCCCTTGGCTAAGCGCGAATTGCACTCCCTCTCCAACTCAATCTTGCTGGACGCATAAACGGTCTTTTCGCTTGTCCCCGTTTTGCCAGGAAGCAAAACCTCGCTGCTCGAGGACTTGATAACAACAGGAAAGTTGATGGCAATTTCGTTCAGGCTTTGACTATTTTCAGCCGTAACGTGAATGGTCCTCGGCACTGCCATACCGAGCGATTCTGCCAAGTTCAGAGTGTTCGCTTTGCTGAAGACCGTTTCGATCTCGCGATCCTCGGGGATTATGGGAGGGCATGCCAGCTTATTCCGATACTTGCTGCACGCCATGATTGCTGCTTCCGAAGTCGGAAAGACGGAATCGGCGCCGAATTCGCGGCAGTAGCGGTTCACATCCTGAACAAATGCCGCCAAGTCTCGCTTCGGACTCGTATAGACAAATTTTTCCTTGGTGTAGCGGGAAAACAAGCTCATATCCCATCGCGTCTCGCCTCCCACAGCGAAGGGGATGTCCTTTTTTCCCCAGGAACGCACGCAGGCAAGGGTGCGAGTGGAATAGGCATCGAGCAAGAGCACCTTTCTGATGCTCATATCCACCCCAGAGATTGCTTGGGTAAGGCCGATGTGCACTGGCCGCCTCTGTGCACAGTAACGGAAGGTAAATACATGGCGTAGTGGGTCAGAGGTGCTGGCCTGCCGTCGTGTTTGTTTCTCTGCCTGATCCGGTGTCACCCCCGCCCAGCAGCATACGGCGGAAAATCTGCTTCAGCCGTCGCATCTGCTCCCTTCGCCGGAAGCTGACAAGTTCCGCTGGAAGAGTTCGTGCGACCCCGCGGAGCGAGGCCCCGAAGTAAGCAACGAGAATCAATATACCCCCGATGAGATACGGCCTATTCTTCATTTGATAAATTCCGCGAAGAAATGCCCATAAGGGATGGCTGCCCAACAGGTAATCCATGCGGCCCCTATGCAGCCTCTCGCGAAAACCCGTCATCTGGGCCGCGTTCATCCTGCGGTGGTGCAGACAAACCTTCTCCGGAAATACCCGGCTTCCCCATCCTTTTGTTCGCGCGCTCAGCACTGCAACCAGATCGACTCCTCCGGATGTCATTGGCTGATACCCGCCAATCTCTTCGAAACACTTGCGTCGAAACACCTGGCAGGGGCCCGACACATAATCGATGCCGATGTTGTCGTAGTTGTAGCCTTGCAGTGTGCTGGTATCCACAAGCTTACCGCCCACTAGCCCCAGGGAGGAATCTTCTACAAGTTTTTGCAGCAAAAAAGAAAAGTAATCAGTCTCAAAGGACGTATCCGCATCCAGGTTGACGATTGCGTCGAACGGCAATTTGGCCACGCTGGTATAGCCTGCATTAAAGGCATAAACCTTTCCGGCAAAGTGCCTCTCCTGGCGCTCGGGCATGCGGAGCAACTCAATCCACGGGTGATCAACCGCGTACCTCCTCACGATATCGTCCATGCCATCCGTTGAACCATCGCTGACGATGACCCACTTGAGGGGACGCACTGTCTGCGCAATCACCGATTTGAGGGTCAGTTCGATGAACTGCGCCTCGTTGCGGGCGGGAGTAATTAGAACGTATGTAGGGAGGGTCATCATGCTTTAACGTAAGCGGAGGTCTTTGCGACCTCCTGATGATTTTGGGCTGTTGTCTTGGCCTCGCTTAGGAGAGTCGCCAATGCCAGGAGCATCCAAGCCTCAGACCAGCGCATGTAAGGGGCTCGAATCGTGCAGAGGCGAAGAACACGATAGTAGAAGAAACCCCGCTCGTCCCACATGTGTTTCATAGCCCATTGAAGCACCGTGTTGGCCATTTGCAGGTTGGACGGATCCAAATCCTTGAACGCCACGAGTGTAATAATACTTTGCGCCACAGCGTGAATATCGATCGGATAGGTCCGATTATGAAAGTATCTGGCGGCTCCATCCTCGCGGAAGAAGTGTTTTCGATAGAATTCGAACCCTCGCTGAACAGTCGGTTCAAATTCGGCCGTCTGCGAATATTTGCCGATGGACTGCAAAGCGCAGAGGTTATAGCCTGTGTGGAAATTGTCGATCCATTTTTGCGACGGTTGCTCACCATAGTCCCACGAACCATCTGCATGCTGCTGCGAGGCGGAATAACGGGCTGCCTTTAGGGCCCGACTCAGGAATTTCCCTTCCCCTGTATGTTTGTACACGCGGCAGAGGAGCGCGGCGGCAAGGAAATTGGCGTTGTGGACTTGAATTCGAAGTGAGGGCAAGGGATAGCTAAAGCCGGCAATCGCGCTCCCTTCCTCCCAATAGAGTTCATTCAGAACGTATTCCGCCGCACTCGACGCCATCTTCAAACAGCGATCGTCCCCTCGCTCCTCGAAAGCATCGAGAAGCGCACTGGCGACGAAGACCGTGCACACAAGATTAGGCGCGCCCGCGGGCACCACGATCGTTCGCGTCTGCCAGGGGAAACTGTATCCCCAACACCAGTAAGGAACACCTTCCGATCGAAGATCGATTATTCTTTCGACCATCCGCTCAGCGAGTTCCTGGTGTTTGCCGAGCCCTGCATTTGATAGCTTGAGAAACGCTGAAAGAAAAAGCGCCAGGCCTTTGGGGTTCTGCGTCTTGGGGATGAACAGAAGCCTTCGGAGGTTAATAGGACTTCGTTTTAGGGCTTGCGTGAGAACGAGCCGGGGAAG
>Ga0307469_10000429_pt1 | contig 15556 bp, 17 predicted proteins | sample atmos_gasesAM2C__FD_203084 | JGI IMG/M metagenome (GOLD analysis project Ga0307469, IMG submission 203084) | Hardwood forest soil microbial communities from Morgan-Monroe State Forest, Indiana, United States - atmos_gasesAM2C_515 | ecosystem: Environmental > Terrestrial > Soil > Temperate...
GATCGGCACAACGTGGTCTACCCACCATGGAGCGGGTATTGTGCACACCTCGACGCCTCCTAGAGCCGGTTCCTCTCCTGATTGTGACAGGGCCTAAGTTCGCCTGGAACACGGTGTAGCTATTGTCGATGTGTCCAGGCCGCTCTCTGTGCTGGATCACGATAAGGCATACTTTTACTTAGATGCGACTGGCACAATGCGAGGCGTCAGAAGATGATTGGGACGGCAGCACTGACAACGTTGCCGCCCCAATACGTCCACCGAAGTTTTGCCTAAAGCAAATCCTCCACCTTTGTATCGATAGTGATTCGAGTTCCCGTGATTGCACCCACGATGTGAACAACGACACTTCCTGTCGTATCGTACGCATCGAGCGTGAACTTCCCGGTAAACTGATTGCCATCCGCACTTAAGGTAAAGTTCTCAACAAGGTGAGTCGGACCTGCCGGATTCCCGATGCCGCCAGGTGCGTTCGCTGCATCATTGCCTCCCCAAGCGATATGGTTCACCTTATACTTAAGTCTTCCCATCTTCTTCCAGACCCCCATACAGAACTGGCCGTCTTGGGGCGGTCGCCCGGAATTCATGATCTCCGTTCCATCGCTATGAACAGTCACGAGGGCGTTGTCGATGACTACACCATCCGGCGGTCCTGGGTCATTCCCCTGAGCTGTGAAAGTTACATGCCACATTCCGACGATGGAGCCGCCTTCCTCAGAGATCGGTAGCAGAGTGCCCGGCTGGAACGGGCGGAAACCCCACGATTGTTTGTGAACAGAGGGTCCGGTCTTGAAATCCCCGCATGATGCGTTGGCGGATACTGTGAATGCTGTGACCAGAAGCGCCATTCCGAGCGTTAGAAACCCTAAGCGGAATCTGTTGTTCATTGTGCTGTCCTCCCCTTTGATCAGCTACATGCCACTTATCGCCTAGCAAGAAAGTACTGACAATACAAAAAGGGTCACTGTCGCAACAGTTCCACAGCACTTTGCAAGTCTATGTAAATAAACGTGTTGATACTTGCGAAAGAGGAGTTCCCTTGACCCGCGAGCGAGTCGGCTGCAGAATGTGACTTCTGTAATCGTTGGTATTCCCCCTCCGCCCCTGCCCCTTGATATGAAGACGACTTGGCGAACCGCCACATTCGGTCCTTACACCCTCGATTTGCACTCGGGCGAACTGCGCAAGTTCGGGACACGAGTCAATACCGGGGAGCAGGCCTTGCAGATCCTTCTGATGTTGCTGGAAAACCCGGGTGAAATGGTGACCAGAGAAGAACTACGGTCGAGGCTTTGGCCCGAGAACAACTATGTGGATTTTGATCATGGCCTGAACTCTGCTGTGCAGCGTTTGCGGGACTGCCTTTCGGACTCAGCGGCCAAGCCGCGTTGGATCGAAACGATTCCCCGGCGCGGATACCGTTTTGTGGGTCAGGTGGACTGGTCGGATGAAAGATTTCCTTCCGTACAAGCGCGGCCTTCTCAGGAGTTGCAAGCGCCCGACGGAAACGGAGACGACCCATTCCACGCTTCTCAAGACGACCGTTTTGAGATTGTTGAACATTCCGACAGAATCGCGGTCGCACGAAAAGAAAAGGTCACAGGATCACTTTTTGTAGTTGCGATTGTTGCGCTAGCTTCGATAAGTGTGTACTTCGTGAGGCATGGAATGGCTCGGAAGCCGCCCGAGATCCATTCCCTTGCGGTCCTGCCACTGGCGAATCTTTCGGGCGACTCTAGCCAGGACTACCTGGCCGATGGAATGACGGAAGAGTTGATCACGGAACTCGGAAAGAGCAGCACTCTACAGGTCATCTCCAGAACATCCGTGATGCAGTACAAGGGCACGAAGAAACCGGTGCAGGAGATCGCGCGCGAGCTGAACGTGGATGCTGTGCTCGAGGGGACAATGTTGCGCTCAGGAAATCATCTGCGGATTACGGCGAACCTCGTGCAGTCGTCTCCCGAAACGCATTTATGGGCGGAGACCTATGACAGCGAAAGTGGGGACATACTCGGCGTGCAGCAGCGCGTGGCTGATTCGGTGGCGCGAGAGATTCGAGTGGCATTGTCGCCACGCGACACTACTATCCTTGGTGATGACCGCTCGGTGAATCCGGAAGCTCAGGATCTGTATTTTCGCGGACTCTATGCCTTCAGATCGGCCGGCGGTGGCGCGACCCAAACGGCCGTTGATTACCTGCAAAGAGCGATCAAGAAAGATCCCAATTTCGCCCGCGCATACGCGGTCCTTGCTATGGCTTATGCCATCTGGTATCCCGGCGATTCGGGACCGCGAGAGAACATGCCGAGGGCACGGGAGGCAGCCCTGAAGGCCGTGGCCCTGGACAATTCCCTCGCGGCTGGACATATGGCATTGGCCTATATTGACCTGAACTACGATTGGAATTTTGCCGAGGCCGAGAGCGAGTCCAAACGAGCCCTGGAATTAGATCCGAACTTTGCGGTTGCGCGTAACTTCTACGCGCGGGAGTTGGTGATATCGGGCCGAACCGATGAGGCTCTGGTTCAGGTGAGACGCGCATTGGAACTCCAGCCTTACGCAGACTTGGACTATCCTGCGTGGGTTTTCTATCTTGCCCATCGATATGACGATTCCCTCGAGCTGGCGCGGAAAATGGTTGGCATCAACCCCAATTTCAGCTGGGGCCGCTGGGCGCTCGCTGCCAATTACGAGCAGCTCGGTAAAGAGAAAGAAGCGGCCGAGGAGTACTTAGAATTCGAAATCCTCTCCGGCTCTTCCCCGCAAAGGATCAAGAGACTGCGGGAGGGTTTGGCAAGATCAGGTGCAAAGGGCTTCTGGCAAGCAAGTCTTGAAGACTATCTAAGAACAGCGAAATCAAGCTATGTGCCCCCGGTGCTCGTCGCCGGGGTGTATATGAGACTTGGCGATAAATCACGTGCATTGCAATGGCTCGAAAAGGGCTATCAAGAGCGGGACGATTTGATGATCGACCTCAACGTGGATCCAGTTTTTGATGCCTCCCGTTCCGAACCACGCTTTCAGGACCTTGTGCGCCGCGTCGGTCTCCCAGAAGGAAAGCCGAAGACATAGCTAAAAGGTGAATCAAAGCCAAACGTTCTCAACTCGGAAACTATCGCGATTCAACTGTTGTTGAATCCCTCACAACGCCTCCCCCGCCCTCCGCACGTCCGCACGTCGCTCCCAGCTCGTCCGCTCGCCAGGGGGTGGGAGGCTTTTAGCGTCCCACCGTATATAACCCCTGGCCGTCATTGACCCCCTTTCTCCCGTCCCCCTAGAATGATCGGTTCCTCCTCGCGCTCTCACAAACTATGGCTCTGCGCCTTTTTAACACCATGTCCGCCCGGGTGGAGGAGTTTCGCCCGATCCAGCGCAACGAAGTTCGCATGTATGCCTGCGGCCCCACCGTCTACGACTACGGCCACATCGGCAACTTCCGGACATTTATCGCCGTCGATCTCCTGCAGCGTTTCCTGAAGCAGAGTGGTTACCAGGTCCACTACGCGATGAACATCACGGACGTGGACGACAAGATCATCCGCAATTCCGCGCGCGATGGCGTCGGCGTGAACCAGTACACCGCCAAGTATGAGAAGGCCTTCCTCGAAGACGCGGCCATGTTGAACATCGAGGAGCCCAAACTGGTGCGGGCCACGGAGCACATTCCGGAGATGGCGGACTTCATCGGTAAGCTCGAGCAAAAAGGTCTCGCCTATCGTACCGAAGATGGTTCGTACTACTTCCGCATCGCCAAATTTCCGCCCTACGGCAAGCTTTCTAAGAAGGATTTCGCCGGCATGGAAGACGGGGCGCGCGTCGACGTGGACGAATATGAGAAGGATAACGCGCGCGACTTCGCACTGTGGAAGGCTCCCAAGCCGGGCGAAGCTTTCTGGGAGACACCCATCGGCCGCGGCCGTCCGGGCTGGCACATCGAGTGCTCCGTCATGTCGATGGAGGAGCTGGGCGATACTTTCGATCTGCATGCGGGCGGCGAAGATTTGATTTTCCCGCACCACGAGAACGAAATCGCGCAGTCCGAGTCGCTGACCGGAAAGACCCTCGCGAATTTCTGGTTTCATGCGCGTTTTCTGTTGGTCGAGGGCGAGAAGATGTCGAAAAGCCTCGGCAACTTCTTCACCCCGCGCGATCTGGTGCTCAAGGGATACAAGCCGTCATCGATCCGCTACCTGTTGACGTGGGTTCCGTATCGCAATCAACTCAACTTCACATGGGATGGCTTGCGCCAGGCGGCGACATCGGTCGATCGCTTGCGGAATTTCCGCTTGCGCCTGTCGACCACGGCTTTTCCGGAAGGCGCAAATGCCGCGATGGGCAAACTGGCGGCAGACACGATCGAACGCATGAAGGCCGCGCTCGACGACGACCTGAACACGGCGCAGGCGCAGGCCGCCATCTTCGAGATGGTTCGAGCCGCGAACGCAGCGATCGACGCGGGCGAGATGCGCAAAGACGACGTTGCCCTCCTGTTAGGGGCGATCGATAAGTTCGATGAGATCTTCGCCGTGCTGGCTGATGACGATGCGCCGAAAGTGAAGGCTATCATCGAATGGGCGAAAGCCGAGGGCCGGGAAAAAGACATCACCGAGGAAGCCCTGGCGCTCGCCGGGTCCGGTCAGCTGTCCGATGCCGACATCGAGAAGAAAATCGCCGCAATGGAAGCCGCCCGCAAGGCCCGCAACTTCAAGGTGTCGGACGCTGTCCGCGCGGAACTGATCGCCGCAGGCATCTTGATTGAAAACACGAAGGAAGGCGTGCGCTGGAGAAGGAAGTAGCTGGAGAATATAACTGAAATTCAGTTTATTGTCCGGGAGGAAAAACTCGGCCTGCACACCAATCGACGATCACCAGCTTGAATTTCTCACAGATAGCAAGGAGTTGCTGATCAAGCGACGACTTTTTATCGCTCGGAAACCTGCTCAGCGCGAGATTTACGAGCGTCCCATTAAATTCGCGTCCGTACATGAAGTCAGAAGGGCCGAGACGGACTGCAAAACCGTTCTTAACGATCGATTTCTGATTGAAGGTTCCAATCGCCAGCTTCTTGATCGGGTCGTGAGGTAAAGAATCAATCAAATTGAATGAGAAGCGACTCGGTAACAGACCGGTTGGCCTTTGCTTCCGCACGTAGACGTTTTTCCAGCCGATGCCGACTCGGTTTTGGTTCTTAAAAGCCTCGATCTCTCTTATCTCGTGTTGGACATCTGGCAGGGCCGCCCTCTCGACGAACTCAATCTGTCTCCAATCATCTTCGTGGATGCTAATTGCATCTCGGATCAGATCAGAACCTTCGTGAATGGTGGATGGAAAATCATCAGAGATTGTGGCAAGCGAAAAAAGCAGGGTCTTTGGATCTAGTGTGATTTCATTTTGGCTGGACGAAGTCTTGTTACGAGGAATCCGGAAGAAAGTACCTGCAGAGAGGACTACGCACACGAGAACAAGCAAAAGTCCTACTCGATACATAGGCTTTTCCCACGGCAGAGGGAGCAAGCGTAGGTTCGTCACCTGGAACACGCACGTGGTGTTCTTTCAACTCGCACGCCGCTCATAAGCATATCCCAACCGCAGAATGGTCGCCTCATCGAAATGCTTCCCCAGTATCTGCAGCCCGATCGGCAGCTTCTCTTTGGTCTCGCCGCACGGCACCGAAATCCCCGGAATGCCCGCCAGATCGGCCGTCACCGTGTAGATATCGGCGAGATACATCGCCAGCGGGTCGTTCGCCTTCTCGCCAAGCTTGAATGCGGCGGTCGGACTGGTGGGTGTCACGATGACATCGACCTTCTTGAACGCTTCGTCGAAGTCGCGCGTGAGCAGCGTGCGCACCTTCTGCGCCTTCAAATAGTAGGCATCGTAGTATCCGGCGCTCAGGGCGTACGTTCCCAGCATGATGCGCCGCTTTACTTCCGCGCCGAATCCTTCATCGCGGGTGCGGCGATACATCTCGGCCAGCGTGCGTGCATTCTTGGTGCGATACCCGTAGCGTACTCCGTCGAAGCGCGCCAGGTTCGCAGATGCTTCGGCGGTTGCCACAATGTAGTAAGTTGGAATCGCATACTCGCTGTGCGGCAGCGACACCGGAACCATCTCGCAGCCCAGCTTCGCCAGCGACTGGATCGCGTCCTCGACCGCCTTGCGAACCTCGCCGTCCAGGCCATCTCCGAAATATTCCTTGGCCACGCCGATTCTCAGCCCGCTTATCGGTTTGTCCAGCTCAGCCACATAGTCAGAAACGGGGACATCGGCGGAAGTCGAGTCCATCGGATCGCGCCCCGCAATCGTGCGCAACACGATGGCCGCATCCTTCACCGTGTTCGCCAGCGGGCCGATGTGATCGAGCGACGAAGCGAACGCGATCAACCCATAGCGCGAGACGCGGCCGTAGGTCGGCATCAGGCCGACCACTCCACAGAAGGAAGCCGGCTGCCGGATCGATCCGCCGGTGTCGGACCCTAACGTGACGACCGCCATGTTCCCCGCGACTGCCGCTGCCGATCCGCCCGACGATCCTCCCGGAACTCGGCTGAGATCGCGCGGGTTGCGCACCGGATGGAAAGCCGAGTTCTCATTCGACGATCCCATAGCGAACTCGTCGCAGTTCAGCTTGCCGAGCACCACGGCTCCGGCGGCCTCCAGCCGCGCCACCGCCGTGCAGTCGTAAGGTGGAACGAAGTTGCCTAAAATCTTCGACCCCGCTGTCGTGCGTACGCCGCGCGTGCACATGACATCTTTAATCGCTACCGGTACTCCGCCCAGGGGCGGCAGTGGCTTGCCTTCCGCAGCTATGCGATCCATACGGTCGGCTTGTTCGATCGCGCGTTCTTTCGTGAGGGTCAGGAACGCGCCAATGGTCGGATCGTCTTTCTGAATTTTCTCGTAGTACGCCTCGACCAGCGCCATCGACGTGGTCTTCCGCTCTTGGATGGCGGAGCGCGCGGCATCGATAGTGAGGAGATTCAAGTCCATATCTAGACGAACTTGCCTTTCGTCTCGGCGGTCGGGCGGTCGAGTTCCGTGTCGAAGACTTCACGTAACCGCGCCAGCACCGCGGCCTTGTCGAGGTTGTAGGACTGCTGCAGAGCGTCGGTCACATGTCGCGCCACGTCGCTCAGCAGGATTCCCCACGCGATGGGAGCCTGATCTTTCGGCCAGGCAGTGGGATTGAGACTGCACACCAAGCCTCCGCCGGACGCCCAGGCTCGGATCAATTCTGCCGCATTTTTGTCAGCCGCGACATTTTGAGGAACCGCGAGTTGGGATGCCATGCAGTGCTCCGATCTTTGACCTGGACTGTGCGGATCAGCGCTCGATCACCTTCGGCACTTGGAAGAAGTTCTCGTCCGCTTCCGGCGCGTTGGCAAGCGCTTCTTCGTGCGGCAACGACGGCCGCAATCCGAAAAGAATGTCCTCGCGGCTGGCATAGGCGAAGCGCTCACTTCCGGCCTTCGACGTGTCCACCCCATAGCGGTCCGAAACCTGCGCCATGGGTTCGACTTTCCCGGTATCGAGCCGGCTGAGCATGTCGACATAGTCGAGGATGGAGTTGAGGTCGCGCAGCATGTGAGCGCGTTCCTCCTCGGTCAGATCCAGATTCGCCAGATCGGCGACGTAGGCAACGTCCTTTTCACTGACTTTCATTGGCTAGGCTCGCTTGCTTCGGGATTTCTTGGCGGGAACGCTGCTGGCCGGCTTCCGGCCTGCCACCACGAACTCCACTCGTTGCACGCCCTCGGTTGCGTATTGATTGAGGGTCGCGACGTAGCGCGGCGCCAGCGCCTGCAACTCTCTGCGCCAGCCTGCGTCGGGTACCTCAACGCGCAGCACGCCATCCTCGTAGTCCAGGGCCCGGGTGCGTGCGGCCACGGCACTGCCGCAGGCGAGAGGCCAGGCCAACAAAGGAACTTCCGCGGCGGGCGCCTTGCGGAGCGACCGCGCGATGAGTTTGTCCAGTCCGGCTCCGGCGGATTGCATGGAATGTTTTTTCGAAGTCATGACCGGCGTCTGCGAAAAAGAAGAAAAGATTTTAGCATCCACTCGCGGCTTCGTTTTCCACCGCCACTTTGAATTAGGCAGGATATTTTCTTCTTACGGTGGGAACTCGCGCGCAACTTCTTCCAGCGCTTCTTCCTTTGACTTCAACCGGCCTTCCAACTGGCCGTCTTCGATGGCCGTCAGTATTTCCTTGAAGCGCGGCCCCGGAGTGTATCCCGCAGCGATCAGATCATTTCCATCCACCAGCGGCGCAGGCCGCATCTTGTCCGGAGGAATTGACGCCAGCTTTTCTTGCGCGAACTGGTACGCGCTCATAATTCCGTGACTCGCCTGGCAGTCCATGCGATGCAGGTCCAGATGCTCATCGAACCTCGGTATGCGCAGAAACTTCTTCAGCGTCGATTCTTTCATCAGCATGATCTGCCCGAAACGCATGTGATGGTTTACCAGCGCCAGGACTTGCTCGGTGTCGTCATTCGAAAAACGCAGGCGCCGGCAGATGGCCTCGGCCATCTTGACGCCCACCTCGACGTGCCCATCAAACCGGATGCGATCAGGCGCCACGCGAAACGTCGGCGGCTTGCCGACATCGTGCAGCAAAGCTCCCCAGGCCAGCGTTGGCGGGCAGGGATGCGGGAGTTTGTCGAGCAACAGCAGCGTGTGTACGAACACGTCGCCCTCGGGATGGTATTGCGGCGGCTGTTCCACGCCTTTCATGGCCGAGATTTCCGGCAGCACCGCGCGCAATAGCCCCGATTCATCCAACAAGAGAAACGCATTGCGCGCGTGCCCTTCCGTGAGCATTTTCGTCAGCTCATCGCGCACGCGTTCGTGGCTGACCTGATGAATCTGCGAAGCCATCTCCTGGATCGCGCGCAGAGTGGCCGCGTCCATTCGATAAGAGAAGCGCGCAGCAAATCGCACGGCGCGCAGCATGCGCAGCTTGTCTTCAGCAAACCGTTTCTCGGGTTCGCCAATCGTGCGGACAACCCCAGCCTCGAGGTCCTTCCTCCCGCCAACAAAGTCCAGCACTTCGTCTGTCACCGGATCCATGAGCAGACCATTGATGGTGAAATCCCGGCGCTGCACATCCTCGCACGGATCTTTGCTGAAACGTACCGCATCGGGATGTCGACCGTCGCTGTAGCTGACGTCCGAGCGAAACGTCGCCACTTCGACCACGCCCGCCTTTCCGGAATGAGAGGTCGCAGCTGCAGAATTCTTTTCAGCCCGTCCGTGTGCGTCCTCGTCCGCGCCAGGAATCGGCACTAACACAACCCCAAACTGCGCCCCCACCGCGTACGTCTCTGGAAAAATGCGCATGACCTGCTCGGGAATCGCGTCGGTGGTGACGTCGTAGTCCGCCGGTTCGCGCCCCAGAAGCAGATCGCGCACACAACCTCCGCACAGGTATGCCTGGTGCCCGTGGTCGCGCAGGGTGCGGATGATCGCAACGGCGAATTGGTGGTCGCTTTCCATACAGCCGGCTCAATTCAAATAATATAGAAGGTATGCCAGACGCCTACATTCTCGGCATTGAGAGCTCCTGCGATGAGACAGGCGCGGCCGTCGTGCGCTCCGGGGAGGAGATTCTCTCCAACGTGGTCTTCTCGCAGATTGCCACGCATATGCCCTATGGCGGAGTCGTTCCCGAACTCGCGTCGCGCGAGCATCTGCGGGCAATTGTCCCGGTCGTGCGCAAGGCGCTAGCGGACGCAGGGCAGACCTACCAGTCCCTGGATGCCATTGCGGTAACGCAGGGGCCCGGACTCGCGGGAGCGCTTCTGGTTGGCCTCAGTTATGCCAAGGCGTTAGCGTTTGCGCTCGAGAAGCCGTTGATTGCCGTCAATCACCTCGAAGGGCACATCCACGCGGTGTTGCTCGAAGAGCGCCAAAAAGGCAATCACGAGGTCAGTTTCCCGGTGCTGGCGCTGGTGGTTTCCGGCGGACACACCCATCTTTACCTCGCCCAACAGAAAGGTGAAACCTGGTCCTACGAAAACATCGGCCACACGCGCGACGATGCTGCCGGTGAAGCCTTCGACAAGGTCGCCAAGCTGCTCGGCCTCGGATATCCCGGAGGTCCGGTCATCGATCGCCTGTCCGCGCATGGCGACCCGGCGGCCGTGAAATTCGCAACTTCCCAGATCAAGCACCCGGATCGCAAGGATCGCGGCACCGTCCAAGATAACCGCCCGCGTTTCGACTTCTCCTATAGCGGCATCAAGACCGGAGTGCTGCGCTATGTCGAGACTCACGGCATGAAAGAGGCAGTGGAGAAACGTCGCCAGGCCCTGGCCGCCATTGCCAAGCCGAAAGTCGAGGACTATCTCGAGGTGTGCGACCGCCAGACCCTGAACCTGGTCGCTTCCTTCCAACGCGCGATGGTGGAGGACCTCATCGCCAAGACGCTGGCAGCCGCGCAGGCGTACGATGTCGCAACGCTCTTCGTTACCGGCGGGGTTGCCGCCAATAACGAATTGCGCCAGAGCTTCGAAACCACCGCTGCCCAGCAGGGCTTGCCCGTCTTTTTTCCTTCCCGGCCGCTCTCCACCGACAATGCCGCTATGATCGCGGCCGCCGCTTTTCCCAAGTGGGTGGCGAAACAGTTCGCTCCCATGGATTTTTCAGCTGAAGCGGGATTGCAACTGAGAAGAGCGTGAACGTCGGCAGAGGCCAACAGAGGGGTAATCCAAAAACAGCCAGGCTTGACAGGTAATAGCTAAATTGCGAAGGATGGACTGCGAGCTCAATTCCCCAACGCTTTTGCCTTGGCAACTTCTTTCGAGGCGAGTGCGGCCAGCGCTTTTTCGAGCTGCTCCTGAATGTCGATATCTTTGAAAATCGTGAACTCCGCCCGGTTTTCGGAGCGGTCAAACCCGCTGGAATGGCCAGTCAGAATCACGATCGGGATTTTGGCGGTTTCACTATTACTCTTGAGCACGCTGATCAGCTCGCTGCCGCCCATGGCCGGCATTTGCATGTCGGTGATTAACAGGCTCAGCTGAACCCGGTTCAGGATGGCCAGCGCTTCCACGCCGTTCGAAGCCGCGATGACCGCGAATCCCCGGTCCTCCAGAAAGCGGGAAACAGTATGGCGGATCACCATCGAATCGTCGACTACCAAAGCCACGCCCCGCATTCGGTGCCCCCGCCGAACAAGAATCGCCGTGCTGACGATTAGATCAAAGCCGTCTAGAACACAACAAACACAAACCGTGCAGGGCGGTTACCTCCGTCATCTCGGCAGGCAAACCTCTGCCCTGCAGGCGTCTCAGGCTTCCGTTGGACGGGGACGATTCAGGCTTCGTCAGACTGCGCGCGCTCTTCGATTGCCATGTCCTTGAATTCACTGGATTCGAAGACATCGCCGCATTCGAGACACTCGACGTACTCGGTGTCCTCATCGCGGCTGACAATCTGCACGCGCGGGTGCTTACACTGATTCATGCATCCTTCTCTACTGGGGGGATTGCGACCGCGGTTGGCTTCATAACTCCGGATGGGGATATCATCTGGCAGGCAGACTGGAACCAGTTGCCGCCGGAAATTTCGGGTATTTTAGCCCCGTCCGGACGGAAGTCAAGCCCCTTCCGTAACCCGCAAGCCTCCGGACAGGTTGTGCGTCTCGAGCGCCAACCCGAAAATCCGACCAAAATCATCGCCTAATCATAAGCCGTTCAAGGTCAATCGATTGCCGTCCAATCCGTATTTCCGACCCTTCGCTGTGGCCGGTTGCGCATCGGTTCCGGGGAGCGTTACAATAAAAGGCGACCCAAAAGGTCGGATTTATATCCGATCAGATTAGTCGGATTTAACAAATGCTGAAGCTCTCCAAGAAGGCGGATTACGGACTCATGGCCATGAAGCATCTGGCGGAGCACGCGCCCCAGGGAGCTTGCAGCGCCAAGGATGTTGCCGAATCGTACGGCATTCCGCCCGAGGCGCTGGCCAAGATTCTGCAACGCCTCGCTCGCGCGGGCCTGCTTCATTCGCAGCACGGAATGAATGGAGGCTACACGCTGGCACGTCCAGCCAACGAGATTACGGCGTACGAAGTGATTCGCGCGATCGACGGACCGCTTTTCATCACTTCGTGCATCACGGTCCGTGGCGAGTGCGACCAGACCCAGCGCTGCACGATTCGCGAGCCGCTGCGCAAGGTGAATCAGAGCATCGAAGACGTTTTGAAGAACATCAAGATTGCGGAAATGACGGAAGCCACTGAAACCACCGCCGAGCCCAAAAAGACGCTGGCGGAGTTGATCACACTGACCTGACCAGTCAGCTGCCCAGGAATTGGAACGAAGGTAGGAGAACGATTCATGACGATCGAATTAAAGACCGCGACCCAGGAGCAGCGCACGCCCGCTCCCGACGGCATCAAGCTGCCCATCTACATGGACAACCATGCCACCACCCCCATGGATCCGCGCGTGCTTGAAGCCATGTTGCCCTACTTCATGGAGAAGTTCGGAAACGCCGCCAGCCGCAACCATCCGTTTGGATGGACCGCCGAAGAGGCCGTCGAGAACGCGCGCGAGCAGGTTGCCAAGCTGATCGGCGCGACCGCGAAAGAGATCATCTTCACCTCAGGCGCGACCGAGAGCGACAACCTTGCCATCAAGGGCGTCGCCGAGATGTACCGCGAGAAGGGCAATCACATCATCACCGCGGTCACCGAGCACAAGGCTGTGCTCGATACCTGCAAGCGCCTGGAGAAGAATGGCTATCGCGTGACCTATCTGCCGGTGCAGAAGGACGGCCTGGTCGATCTCGAAGAACTGAAGCGCGCCATCGATGACAAGACCATCCTGGTCACGATCATGGCGGCGAATAACGAAATCGGCGTGCTGCAGCCCTGGCGCGAGATGGGCAAGATCTGTCGCGAGCGCGGCGTGCTGTTTCACACGGACGGCGTGCAGGCGGTTGGCAAGGTTCCGATCGACGTGAACAAGGACAACATCGATCTCATGTCGATTACCGCCCACAAGATCTACGGTCCCAAGGGCGTGGGCGCGCTTTACGTGCGCCGCAAGAATCCCCGCGTGCAGATTTCCGCCATCATCGACGGCGGCGGCCACGAACGCGGCATGCGTTCGGGAACCCTGAACGTCCCCGGCATCGTGGGACTGGGCAAGGCATGCGAACTCGCAAGGGAAGAGATGGCCACAGAAGGCGCGCATCTCGCAGCCCTGCGCGACCGCCTGCGCGACCGCATCATGGGCCGGCTCGACGAGGTCTACATCAATGGTTCGACGGAGCACCGCTTGCCCGGCAACCTGAACATCAGCTTTGCCTACGTCGAAGGCGAATCGCTCCTGATGGGTATCAATGACGTTGCGGTTTCCAGCGGGTCTGCCTGCACCTCCGCGACGCTGGAACCATCTTATGTATTGAAGGCTCTGGGCACGGGCGACGACCTGGCGCACAGTTCGATCCGCTTCGGCATCGGCCGCTTCAACAATGAAGCCGAAGTCGACTACGTCGCAGACCGCGTGTGTGAAACGGTGGAACGCCTGCGCGAACTTTCTCCGCTCTACGAAATGGCGAAGGAAGGCATCAATCTGAAGGACGTGAAGTGGGCGGGAGAGTAAAGAAGTTTCAAGTTTAGTTCCAAGTTTCGACAGTAGGAGAAAGCAAAAATGGCATATAGCGATAAGGTTCTCGATCATTATTCCAACCCGCGCAACGTCGGGTCGATGGACAAGAATAGCCAGGAAGTCGGCACTGGCCTGGTGGGCGCGCCCGAGTGCGGCGACGTTATGAAGCTGCAGATCAAGGTGAACCCGGAGACGCAGGTCATCGAAGACGCGAAGTTCAAGACCTTCGGTTGCGGCTCGGCGATTGCCTCGTCCTCGCTGGCGACCGAGTGGGTGAAGGGCAAGACCGTCGAAGAAGCGCTGCAGATCAAGAACACCGAGATCGTGAAGGAGCTGGCACTTCCTCCGGTGAAGATTCACTGCTCGGTGCTGGCCGAAGACGCCATCCGCGCGGCGATTCACGACTGGAAGAAGAAGAACGGCGCTGCCGATGCGAACGCGCCGGTTCCGGCAAGCCAGTCAGCGCACTAGAACCGTAGCGCCGCGGCGATCGTTTGTAGCGCCGGCGTCCCGCCGGCAGTCCGCGAGGGCATCTTGCCCTCGTGCCTTGAGCGGGTCAGCCGTTCGCAGATCACAGACTCTCGACCGAAAGTCCGGCTAGTTTATGAGCAGCATGGCAGAAGAAATCACCAAGACGATTGCTCCCCCGGCACCGGCCGCTCCGATCAAGGGCATCCAGGTGACGGACAAGGCAATCAGCAAAATTCGCAGCGCGATGGCAAAGGAAGGCATTTCGCCCACGGAAGGCGGCTTGCGCCTGGGCGTGCAGGGGGGCGGATGTTCCGGCTTAAGCTACAACATCCGTTTCGACACGCAGCCCCGCGAACGCGACCGCATCTTCCAGTTCGACGACGTGCGCGTGTTTGTCGACCCGAAGTCGTTCATCTACCTGCACGGCATGATCCTTGACTACCAGGAGACCCTGATGCAGCAGGGCTTCGTGTTCGTGAATCCGAACTCGACGAAGTCGTGCGGTTGCGGCAGTTCTTTTACTGCGTGATGTGGGGCGGACACTCTTGTCCGCCAGACCTTGGAGGCAGACCTCAGATCCCTGCACCACGGCGCTCTTGCCTTGCACCGTGTGAACCCATGGTGCGGGACGGGCGGTCGTGGTGAATTTGTCTATGGCGAATCCAGAAACCAAGTCGACGTCTTCCCTGATCATGCCGGGCGAGGTCACTTCCACCTGCTGGTCGTGCGGAACCATGCGCGCCGAGCATTTCTGCAGCGCTTGCGGAAAAGTACAGCCGCCGGTGCCGGTGGACTACTTCACGTTCTTCGCGCTGCCGCGCAAGTTGAACGTTGATGTTGCGATGCTGGAACGCGAGTTTTACCTGCTCAGCCGCAAGCTGCATCCGGATTTATACTCCGGCGCCGACCGCCGCGAGCAGGAATGGAGTCTCGAACAGAGCTCCCAGCTCAACGACGCGTACCGTACCCTGAAAGACCCGATCAAGCGCACGGAATATCTGCTGCGCCTCGAAGGTGTCGAACTTGAAGAGCAATCAAAGAGCGCGACCGAAGCCGCGCGCGCCAGCGGCCAGGTCAAAAAGCAGGTCGTTCCGCCGGATTTGCTCGAGGAAGTCTTCGACCTCAACCTGCAGCTCGAAGAGCTGCGCATGCAGAAGAAAATGGGCGAAGACGCCCCCGGGCTGATCGAGGAAGTAGGCCGGCAGAAGCTCGAACTCGAAGAGAAATACGAAGCGCTTCTGGACGAACTGAAAAAAGAATGGGCCGCATGGGATCAGGCCGTCGACACGGGCACGGAAACCGACCGCGTGAAAATCCGCGACAAGATGGTCGACGTGCTGAACCGGCGGAATTACATCAGGAATTTGGTGAGGGATGTAAGTGAAGTGCTGGAGAGCGGCAGTTAGCATGTAGCACTTGGCATTTAGTCAGCCGCGGGACGTGCTTGAAGTCGGCGGTAGCCG